>Ga0137361_10003708_pt1 | contig 9993 bp, 11 predicted proteins | sample Mad1_80_16metaG_FD_104923 | JGI IMG/M metagenome (GOLD analysis project Ga0137361, IMG submission 104923) | Vadose zone soil microbial communities from Angelo Coast Range Reserve, California, USA - Mad1_80_16 metaG | ecosystem: Environmental > Terrestrial > Soil > Vadose zone | place: USA... | reverse complement strand
CACACGCTGGTGCGCGCGAATGACTTGAGCAGATTGAACGCCGCGTTTTTTACGACTAATGCGTTCGTGAGCGTGATCTTGTTTGCGTCTTTTGGCGCGGCCGTCTTGTTGGCCCGGTTCTTCTGAGAGGTCAATAGACTCATGCCCGATTCTCCATTCGGAAGGTTTGTGCTTCGGCTTGGTCCGTTGAAAGGAAAGATCGGCGAAGATGAATACCTCGCGGTTTGCCAACTCAATGAGCCACTCGTGATTGAGCGCAATCAAGAAGGCGATTGGGAGATTCAATCTCTCAATGGCGCAATCGATAGTCTGAGGAACGCAGCGTTGACGAGGGCAGTCGCAGATTGGGCGAAGAAGGATGGGACCGGGATTGGTTTCGGTGCTTTTACGGGATTCACCTTGCCGAGCGGCGCCGTTGGCGCACCGGATCACGCCTGGATTCGCAGGGAGAGATGGGAGACACTCTCGGAAGATCAGAAGGAAAGGTTTGCGCCATTTAGCCCCGACTTCGTTGTAGAAGTCCGAGGGAAACACGAATGTCTCAAAGAGTTGCAGGCGAAGTTGGAAGAGTATATGGCAAATGGGTCTCTACTTGGTTGGCTACTCGATCCAGAGGAGCATACAGCCTACGTCTATCGCGAGAGAGCGCCTGTTAAAGTCTTGAAGAACGCTGAGGCAATCAGTGGCGAGCCGCTGCTTCGCGGACTCACTGTGGATCTGACAGAACTATGGAATCCTTCGATCTAAACCTGAAGGCGCTAGCCACTAAAGTCGAGAACAGCGAACGGCTCTCGTTCGAGGATGGCATTGCGCTCTTTAATACGGATGACCTTAACACGCTCGGCAAACTCGCCGATGCGGTGCGGCGACGAAAGCACGGACGCACGACTTATTTCAATGTCAATCGGCATTTCAATCCGACGAACGTCTGTTACGTCGATTGTAAATTCTGCGGCTTCTTTCGGACGCCACGGCAGCCCGATGCCTACACGCACAACCTGGATGATTCTTTGCGCCTCGCCGGTCAAGCGGTAAGCGAAGGCGCAACTGAGCTTCATATTACGGGTGGCTTAAATACAAAGTTGCCGTTCAGCTATTTCACCGACTTGCTCTCGTCTCTGAAGAAGCAATATCCGCAGCTCCATTTAAAGGCCTTCACGATGGTCGAGCTGGATCACTTCGCGCATTTCTACAAGATGAACGACGAGGATGTGATCCATCAATTGATGGATGCTGGATTGGATTCATGTCCGGGTGGCGGCGCCGAAATTTTTCGCGAGCCCACGCGGTCGATGATTTGCGCGCATAAATGCGACGCGCAACGTTGGCTCGCCCTCGCCGGCAGAGTCCACGCGGCGGGTTTGAAAACGAATGCGACGATGCTCTATGGCCACATCGAATCGATCGAAGACCGGGTCGACCATCTAATTCGTTTGCGCGAACAACAGGACAAATCCGGCGGCTTTCAATGTTTCATTCCGCTGGCCTTCTATCCGCCTGACACGCAGATGGCTCACTTGCCGGGCCCATCCGGCGTTGATTCGCTGAAGACGATGGCCGTATCCCGTTTGATGCTCGACAACTTTGCGCACATTAAGGCTTACTGGGTTATGCTGGGCAAGCGACTCGCGCAAGTTGCGCTGCACTTCGGCGCCAACGACATCGACGGCACAATTACCGAGGGTGGCGAATTGTCCGAAAGTTATTCAGTCGAAACTAATAATGAAGTAAGGATGACAAAGCCTGAATTAATCGGCCTGATTGAAGAGGCAGGATTCGAAGCGGTAGAACGCGACACCGTTTACAATCGAGTCGAGACCGCAGCAATCGCATAACGATTCATGACAGCAGCAGCAACACAACAACGAACCATCACACTCGCTCATTCGCCGGATTCCGATGACGCGTTTATGTTCTATGCGCTGGCGACGAATAAGATCGATACTGGCGATTTGGATTTCGAGCACGTGCTTAAAGACATTCAGACGCTGAATGAAGAAGCTCGGCAAGGAATCTATGACGTAACTGCGATCAGCTTTCACGCCTACGCCTACATTGCGGACAAATACGCTCTACTGCCGCATGGGGCTTCGATTGGCGATAACTACGGTCCGGTCGTCGTGGCAAACGAAGACCTCGATCCATCAGAGTTATCTCAAATAAAAGTCGCCGTGCCGGGCACGCTGACGAGCGCCTTTCTCGCGCTACGCATCTTCAATCCGGATTTCAAATACGAAGTCGTGCCTTTCGATCAGATCATTGAAGCAGTTACCGAAGGTCGATGCGACGCCGGCTTGCTGATTCATGAGGGCCAGCTTTTCTATCACAATCTAGGTTTGCACAAAGTTCTCGACCTCGGCGAATGGTGGCACGAACACACGAACGGTCTGCCTTTGCCGATGGGCGGTAATGCCATCCGCCGCGACCTCGGCGCCCAGACTATCAAAGAAGTTTCAGGGCTGCTGAAAGAGAGCATTCGATACTCGCTCGACAATCGCGAAGATGCCTTGCAGTATGCGATGCAGTTCGCGCGCGACATGGATCCGGCGATAGCGGATCGTTTCGTCTCGATGTGGGTAAACGAACTCACGCTCGATTACGGCGAGCGCGGGCGCGAAGCAGTTCAACGTCTGCTCGTCGAAGGACACGAACGCGGGATTATTCCACATTTGGTTGATGTGCAGTTTGTTGACTGATCGCGTTCCGGCCCACAAGTGATCGTAACACTCGGAAGGGCCGCGCGCGTGAGCTTAGCTACGAAGGTCTCCTGCGAACCCAGTAACGGGTGGAACGAACCCATTGTAACCGGGAAGTCGAACGCGTCGGGCGTGGTTGGAAAATTTCCCGTCTGAGTTGTGCCGCTATCACCGAGAACGCCTTGCAGAGCCTTCTCTGGCGCCAGTCGCTCGAGAACGCCAGCGCTGTTCTTATCGCAGGCTGGGCAACGAAGAAATTGAAGATTGTGCCTTTCTTCGCCGGATGGAAAAGACTTTGGCTTCATTCGCGGCAAATGGGTTCATGACGCGGTCTTTTGAAGGTTTGAAATAGAACCGAGCGCGGCTCTTTCTCCTGCAATTTCGGGCCTGCTGTGTTTCCGACCATTCCTTGACACCCCTCCGAGTGGCCCTTATCATGCTTGTTTCCGCATTGGCCGGAATCGTTGTCTGATGTATGTTCGAGTCGCTTTCCGACAAGCTAAAGCGGACGCTGAAAAATCTGCGCGGCGAAGGCGTCCTGACGAAGGAACACGTTGACGCGGCGCTGCGCGAGATTCGTCTGGCGCTACTTGAAGCCGACGTTAACTACAAAGTCGCGAAAGATTTTATTGCGTCGGTCAAAGAGAAGGCCGAAGGCCAGCAGGTTTGGCTTGAGCTGAAGCCATCTGAGCAAGTCGTCAAGATCGTTTTTGAAGAGTTAGTTGAGCTACTCGGTGGCCAATCTTCACGGCTGGTTTTCACGAAGACGAGCCCGAATGTCGTGATGATTGTCGGCTTGCAAGGATCCGGCAAGACAACTTCAACGGGAAAGATCGCGCGCTGGCTGGCGCAGAATCAGCAACGCAAGCCGCTGCTGCTTTCAACCGACGTATACCGGCCGGCGGCGCGAGAACAATTAAAGGTCATCGCAAAAGCGACTGGCCAATCGATCTTTGAAAAGCCTGAGACAAACGATCCACTCGAGTTGACGCGTGAAGCTTTGAAGCAAGCGCGTGATGTCGGGTACGACACGCTCTTGATAGACACCGCCGGACGCCTGCATATCGACGACGAGTTGATGCAGGAGTTGGTCAAGATCAAAAGCGAAACACATCCGGTCGAGATTCTTTTCGTTGCCGATGCGATGACCGGCCAGGACGCGGTGCGATCGGCCGAAGAGTTTCACGCGCGCATTGGCATTACCGGCGTGGTGCTGACCAAGATGGATGGCGATGCGCGTGGCGGTGCGGCGCTCTCGATCAAACAGGTCATTGGCCAGCCCGTAAAGTTTGTCGGCGTCGGCGAGAAGTACGATGCGCTCGAGCCGTTCTATCCCGACCGAGTTGCGCAGCGCATTCTCGGCATGGGCGATGTGCTTTCTCTGATCGAAGAGGTTCAAGACAAAATCGATCAGACGGACGCCGAAGCCCAGCTAAAGAAACTCCAGCGAAATCAGTTCACCCTCGATGATTTTCGTTCGCAACTCAGGCAAGTAAAGAAGCTCGGCTCTTTCTCAAAGATTCTGAAGCTATTGCCGGATCAACTGCTCGGCGGCGTCGGCATGCCGGACTTGACTGACGAACAATCAGAGTTAATGGAGAAAGAACTGAAGCGCACCGAAGCGATCATTGATTCGATGACGCGCGAAGAGCGATTTAATCACCTGATCCTGAACGCGAATCGGCGACGCCGCATCGCACGCGGGTCGGGTACCACGGTCGCGCAGGTGAACTCGCTGATCAAGCAATACACTGAGATGCGGCGCATGATGCAAGGCATGTTCGGCGGTGGCTTCGGCGGAAAGATGATGCGGCGGATGGCCGGCATTCCCGGGATGGAAGGCAATGGCGATCCGATGTTGGCCGGCTTAGGTGCGGGACCAACGCGCCGCAAGAAAAAGAAAAAGAAGCGACGACGATAGCGATCGTTCGAGACCAAATTTCGTTTAGAGGCTGGCTGCTGCCGGCCGGTTTTTGGAGGAATACTTTGTTAGCAATCAGATTAATGCGCACTGGCGCGAAGAAGCGTCCGTCATATCGCATCGTAGTTAAGGAAAAGCAGTCGAAGCGCGACGGGTCGTACCTCGAAAATTTGGGTACTTACAATCCGGCGCGTCAGCCGGCAGAGATCAATCTCAAGACTGAACGCATTCAATACTGGATCGAGAAGGGCGCTCAGCCAACTGACACCGTGCGTCAGTTGATCAAACAGGCGGCAAAGTCGGAAGCTGCGTCGGCTGAATCGCAGGCTGAAGCGGCCTAGTCGCGGCCTTTTCGTGTGGTTTGGTGGATGGTTCGACCGCCTCAAATCGGACGATCCACTAAATCACACGAAATGAACGAATGAACATGAAAATATTGAAGACGATCAAGATCCAATAATGCGCGAAACTATCGAAATGATCGTCAAAGCCCTGGTCGATGACGCGGACGCTGTGGACGTGCGTGAGATCGAACGAAATGGAATGACGCGCATCGAAATCCGGGTGGCCCAGCCGGACATGGGCAAAGTGATCGGCAAGCAGGGCCGCACGGTGCGCGCTTTGCGCTCGCTGGTTTATGCTGCCGGGGTGAAGCAGCATCGCCGGTTTGTGCTCGATATTGTTGAATGAAGTGAGGGATGATCTAGTCGTCGTCGCACGCGTGGCCAGAACTCGAGGACTACGCGGAGAAGTGATTGCGGATCTGCTAACTGATTTTCCCGAGCGCTTCGACGGGTTGGAGACTCTGATTGCGGTGGCGCCAGATGGCAGCCAAAGATCTTTGCAAATTGAAGAGCACTGGCTTCACGGAAACAGAATCGTTTTCAAGTTCGCCGGCTACGATTCGATTGAGGCGGCGAAGGAATTCGCCGGATTCGGACTCGCAGTCCCTGCGAGTGAGCGCGTTGAGTTAGCTGAGGATCAGTTTTACGAATGGGAACTGAAGGGTTGTCGCGTCGAATCGATTGACGGAGAGTTCATTGGCAGCGTGAGGGCGGTGATGCGAACGGGCGGAGTCGAAGTCCTGGTTGTCGAAAATGACTCGGGACGTGAGTTCCTGATTCCGATGGCGCAGGAGATCTGTATCAGCGTCGAGGTAGAGAAGAAATTGATTCGCATCGATCCACCGCCAGGACTGCTGGAATTGTGATTTTGGATCTTTGACTTGAGATTTTTGCTTAGCGTTTCGCTCAGGTGAATCTATTATCGGAGAAACCGAAGACGAGAAGGTCGATCTCAAATCCAAAATCGGAAATCCAAAATCGGAAATCTAAAATCAAAAATGAAACCGCTTCGCGTCGACATCATCACGATCTTTCCCGACTATTTTCGCGCACCGTTTGACTACGGAATTATTCGGCGCGCACGCGCTGCCGGTTTGGTGACGATCGAAGCGCACGACTTACGCACGTGGACCTCGGATAAGCACCATGTGGTTGACGATCGCCCTTTTGGCGGCGGCGACGGCATGGTGATGAAGCCCGAACCGATCTTTGCGGCAGTTGAATCGTTGACTGGAGCGAATCGCCGTGAAACCGTGCCCCGGGGAGCCCGCGTGGTCTTGCTGTCCCCGCAAGGACGACCACTTACGCAAGCGGCGGCAGCCGAGTTCGCAAAGTGTGGCCAACTGGTTTTGATTTGCGGACGGTACGAAGGTGTCGATGAACGTGTAGCCGACGCGCTGATAACGGACGAAATATCGATTGGCGATTACGTCCTTTCCGGAGGCGAGCCGGCCGCATTGGTAATCATCGATACGACCGTCCGTTTGCTACCCGGTGCGTTGGGCAGCGAGACATCGGCGGCCACTGAATCTTTCTCGGATGGCATCTTGGATTATCCGCACTACACACGGCCGCCGGAGTTCGAAAGCCTGCGGGCGCCCGAAGTTCTCTTGACCGGCAATCACGCCGAGATTGCGCGCTGGCGTCGCGAGGCTGCTTTGGAGAAGACGAAACGCAATCGTCCGGATCTTTTGAAATGAATAGCGTGTCAGAAGCCTGACCGTAAGGGAGGGCAAGCCGGCCCTTGCTGACGCGCGGGCTTCTGACACAACCGCTAAGTTAAATTGGAGTTAATCATGAACCGCTTAGACAGCGTCGATAAGACGCAATTACGCAATAACATTCCCGCATTTCAACCCGGCGACACCGTTCGCGTTCACGTACGTATTAAAGAGTCGGAAACCAAAGAGCGCTTGCAGGCCTTCGAGGGCGTCTGCATCGCCCGCAAACATGGTGGGGTGCGTGAGACGATTACTGTGCGCAAGACTAGTTTCGGGGTAGGCGTCGAGCGAATCTTCCCGCTACACGCAACCGTTATCGATCATATCGACGTCGTAAAGAAGGGCCACGTGCGTCGGGCCAAGCTTTACTATTTGCGTGGCTTGCGCGGCAAGGCTGCCCGCATTCGCGAACGCGATACGCGCCAGGTTGAAGTTGCCGCGGCGGCTGCTGCTGCGGGCGCCAGAGAAGCTGCTGCTGCTGCTGAATCGAGTAACGAATCCTCAACGGGCGAAGAATAGAATTCTCCTCGCGATCGCAGATCATTTTCCATTTGTCATTTCCCTCTCCTCGTGGGAGAGGGTGAGGGCGTAAATACGGAGAACAACTAGAACAACTACTCCCATTTCTCGCCGCCTAAGCCCTAACCCCGCCCTCTCTCAGAGGGAGACGGAGTAGAAGAAAATGACAAATGGGAAATGATCTGCACATCGCAATCGACGCGCACTCCGTCGGAGCGCAACTGGGCGGAAACGAAAGTTACGCGACCAACTTGATCGAGGCCCTCGCCGAAATCGACCAAGTCAATTCTTATACTCTCTACGTTACCAAACAGACGGCCATCGATCGCTTCGCCAACCGTTGGCCGAACTTCAAAATAAAACGAACGCTGCCCCACACGCCGCTGGTGCGCATTCCGCTCACGCTTTCAAAAGAACTTCGCCGCCATCCCGTCGACGTGCTGCACGTGCAGTATACCGCGCCGCCTTTTGCACCCTGTCCGGTGGTCGTGACTATTCATGATCTTTCATTCGAGCACCTACCGGAAACCTTCAACCGCCGTAGTGTCGCCCAGCTTCGGTTCACGGTGCGCCGGACTGCTCGCAAGGCGGCCCGAATTCTAACGTCGTCCGAATTTTCGCGGCGCGACATAGTCGAGACTTACGCAATCAATCCTGATCGGGTCGCCGTTACTGCGCTCGCCGCCCCAACGTACTTCGCGCCCGTTGAAAATGAGACAGAACTGAAAAAAATTCGCGAGAGTTATGGAATCGAGCGGGATTACATTCTATCGCTTGGTTCCATTCAACCGCGGAAGAACCTGGTGCGGCTTGTCGAGGCATATTTGTGCTTGCGCCGAATTCGTCGAGATAGTAAGCTTCCGCAGCTTGTCCTGGCAGGTAAACGCGGTTGGCTTGATAGCGAAACTTTTCATGCTGCCGATCGGGAGGGTTGCGGCAGGGACATTCTGTTTACGGGCTATGTTCCTGAGCGAGACCTCCCCGCGCTGTACAGCGGCGCAATCTCTTTTGTTTATCCGTCCTTTTTCGAAGGCTTCGGGTTACCGGTGGTCGAAGCCATGCAGTGCGGCGTGCCCGTAATTGCGGGAAATCAAACCAGCCTGCCCGAAGTTGTTGGTGAGGCGGGTCTGCTTTTCGATCCATTCGACACTAAGGCACTGAGTGACGCGCTCACCCGAGTGATTGATGACTCCGAGCTTCGCAAGATGCTAAGCGAAAAAGGTCTGAGGCGAGCAAAGAATTTCAGTTGGCGGACGACGGCGCAGCAAACTCTGCGGGCTTACGAAGAAGCCGCCGGCATGTCCGATAAGCTTTAGCTGGTTTCGTCGTTTGTGCAATGTAGTTGATGAAAAACGCGCGGGCGACAAGAGGCAAGCCAATCGAACAACCTTAATTTATGCGCATTGCGATTCTCGGCACGCGGGGAATACCTGCAAACTATGGCGGGTTCGAAACCTTTGCCGAACACCTCTCGACACGTCTGGCGGCGCGTGGCCATGAGGTCACGGTTTATTGTCGCGCGCATTACACCAGCCCGCGAGAACTAGAGTTTCAAGGTGTGCGTCTAATAGTCCTGCCCACGATTCGTCACAAATACTTTGACACGATCGTTCATTCCTTTCTCTCGGCGTTGCACTCGGTCCCCAGACGTTACGATGCGGCGCTGATTTGCAATGCAGCCAACGCTCCGTTCGCTTCCATCCTGCGATTGACCGGGACACCGGTTGCACTGAACGTTGATGGCCTCGAGCACAAACGGAAAAAGTGGAACTCGATTGCTCGCAGATACTATTTGCTGGCGGAAAGACTGGCGACGATTCTGCCGAATGAAACAGTGACCGATGCGCGCGTGATTCAGGAGTATTATCTGGCTCGCTATCGCGTCGCGTCGACGATGATCGCTTACGGAGCCGAGGTCGAGCGCCGGCCCGATCCATCGGTGAGACGTTGGCGAGTCGAGCCTAATCGGTATGTGCTTTACGTGTCGCGCCTCGAGCCCGAGAACAATGCGCATCTGGTAATCGAAGCCTTCAAGCGCGTGCGCACAGCGCATAAGCTCTTGATTGTCGGCGATGCTCCGTACGCCCGCGACTACATTGCCGATCTAAAAGCACGCGCCCGCCGGGATCGCAGGATCATCTTCACCGGTTTCGTCTTTGGCCGCGATTATCGCGCGCTACAACAAAACGCCTACTGCTACGTTCACGCCACCGAAGTAGGCGGCACGCATCCCGCGCTTCTGGAAGCAATGGGCTTCGGTAATTGCGTACTCACGCTCGCCGCCCCCGAAAACATGGAAGCCATTGGCGACGCCGGCATCGCCTATGCCGACGAAAACGATCTCGCCGAGAAACTGCAGCGCGTCCTGCGCGACGGCTCGCTGGTGCATTCCTACCGCAACCGTGCTCAGGCGCGCGTCCAGGAGCTTTACGATTGGGATTACGTCGTCGATCAGTACGAACGTCTATTCGCTCAGATGGCCGGCCAGCCGTTGCCGGAACGAGATCAAATCAATATCACCCAACGCGCCTCCCAGGAAGAATCATTAAGCCGATCGGCTTCAGCGTGAGATCGCAGAGAACGCGACTTTTATCCAAAACTGACCGAGGTTAAGTTGTGGCTAACGGCGGAAACCATGTCGCCGCTGGGGCGCGAGTTGATGGAGTTCGCCCACGATAATGCCCGATCTGCCCTTTCAGATCTGACTAGTCTGACTAGCCCAGCTTACGCAATACAGCCCCGGGACCGTCAACACTGAACGGTTATTCTGATTGTGTCTACTTAATCGCTTT
>Ga0137361_10003707_pt1 | contig 9993 bp, 7 predicted proteins | sample Mad1_80_16metaG_FD_104923 | JGI IMG/M metagenome (GOLD analysis project Ga0137361, IMG submission 104923) | Vadose zone soil microbial communities from Angelo Coast Range Reserve, California, USA - Mad1_80_16 metaG | ecosystem: Environmental > Terrestrial > Soil > Vadose zone | place: USA... | reverse complement strand
GTGACGCGAGTGAAGGCCATCTTCGGGTATGATGACGCGCTTGATGCCTTCGGTGTGCACGGCGCGGGAGGAACCATCGGTGCGCTGCTCACCGGCGTGTTTGCGTCGCAAGTGGTCAATCCGATCTTCGGGCCAGGAAAAGCGGTTGGCGGCAGCGACGGACACTGGGGACAGATCGGCAACCAGCTTGTGGGCATATTGATCGCGTGGGGCTTCGCGCTAGTCGGGACACTGGTGCTGCTGAAGATCGTGGACCTGATTACCGGCTTGCGCGTTACCGAAGATGAAGAGATCGAAGGGTTGGACATCACGCAGCATGGCGAAGAGGCCTACAACCTGGAGTCGTGAGAGCAGGTGGAATGAAAATGCATTTGCTCGCAGCGGGGAGCGGAACTTTCCATGATGAAACTTGAAGCGATCATTCAGCCCTCGCGATTCGAGTCGGTGAAGGACGCACTGCGCGAAGTGGGCATCGAAGGGATGACAGTAACGGAAGTGCGCGGCCATGGCAGGCAGAAGGGGCACACCGAAGTTTATCGGGGGCGGGAATACACGGTGGACCTGCTGCCCAAACTCAAGCTGGAGATGGTGCTGCCCGACAAGCTGGTAAATACCGTAGTAGACACGATTTTGAAGACCGCCAAGACAGGAAAGATTGGTGACGGTAAGATATTCCTATCGCGGGTTGAAGAAGCCATCCGGATCCGCAATGAGGAGCGCGGCGAAAGCGCGCTCTAAATGAAGTGACGACCGCAGCTCGCCCCGGTCTCCGTCCGGAAAGCCGACCTGATCGAAACATGCAAGGTTCCCTTACGCCTTTATCCGTCCTCGGCCCGCAAGCCGATGACGAGCGACAACGTATCCGCGAACAGTTCGAAGCGGGTGCGGGCGCGCGGGAGACTCTGCGCGCTCTCTGCGCGTTAGCTGACAACAACATCGGGCAAATTTTTGGCGAAGTGTTGCGGGTACACAATGCGCCGGGCTCAGGTCTCTGCCTCCTGGCACTCGGCGGTTACGGGCGCAAACTCCTATTTCCGTATTCGGACCTCGATATCCTCTTTCTTTTTGGCAACGACAAGGCTGAGGAAGAGTTCCGGCCTCTCATCTCGGACTTCGCGCGCACGCTGTGGGATTTGGGTTTTCGTGTCAGTTCCGCGGGACGCACGATGGACGAGTGCAAGCGAATCGAGGAGGACAATGCGGAGTTTCATTTGGCTTTGCTGGACCGGCGGTTTTTGGCAGGCGACCAGGAGCTCTTTGAAAGGCTCGACAAACGCATTCTGCCAGGTTCGGAGAAAGCGGCTCGGCCGTTTTTGCTCACGCAGCTCCACAAACTGACGAAAGAGCGGCTCACGCGTTACGGCAACACAATTTTTCATCTCGAACCCAACGTTAAGGATGCGCCTGGCGGCCTGCGCGACTATCAGGCGGCGGTGTGGCTGCGCCAAATTGGCGGAGAGAAGCGCGAGCCGCTGAGCAGCAGCGCCGCGGAAGAAGAGTTGGCTTCTGGTGCCGTGGATTTTCTGAGCGCTATTCGCTGCTTCCTGCATTACTGCAACGCGCGTAACGACAATACGTTGACCTATGAGTTGCAGGCGGCCGCCGCAGGGCGCTCGTTAGGTGTTACCGACGGATTGCCGCGCGACGCCGCCGAGTGGATGCGCCTCTATTTTCGGCACGCGCGCACGCTGAACCGGCAACTACTGCGCTATCTGGAGCAGAAAACCCCTATCGCGCAAACCCTGCGGCAGCGGCTCTTCAACGCAGCGCGTGTGGCAAAGTCCGAACCAGGGAACGGCAAACCGTTTGCTGTACGCGATGGACTTTTCGAATTGCTCGACGCCAAGGAGCTCTGCGATCGTGCCGTTCTGTTTTCACTTTTCACCGAAGCCGCGCGCGCGGGCGTTCCGCTAAGCCGGCGCACGGAACGGGGTATCGCGTACATCATGAAGCATCCGGAATTGCCGGTGAAAAATGCCTGCGTAACCTGGGCCATGCTTCGCGAGATTCTTAGCGCCGATTATCCGGGGGTGGCGCTGCGGCCGTTGCAGCGGCTGGGGCTGCTGACGGAAATCCTGCCGGAGTTTGGGCGGATCGATTCCCTTGTGGTTCGCGATTTCTACCACCGCTACACGGTGGACGAGCACACGCTGCGCACGATCGAGCACTTGCAGGAATTGACCGAATCGACGGATCCCCGCGGCGCGCACTTCAAGGGACTGTGGAAGACCGCGGAGCGCCGCGATTTGCTGATCCTGGCGCTGCTGCTCCACGATGTCGGCAAGGGCATGAACGTGGAGAATCACGTGACGGGCAGCCTGGAAGGGCTGAAGACCGCTGCCGCGCGACTCGAACTTTCTGCGGAGGAAAAGGATGAAGTCCGGTTTTTGATCGAACGCCACTTGGATATGTCCGCGACGGTGCAACGAAGGGACATTTTCGATCCCGCAACTGTTTCCGCCTTCGGTACGACGGTAGGAACTCAAGAGCGGCTGCAAAGGCTTTGCTTGCTGACCTACGCGGACATTCACGCCGTGAACCCGGAAGCGCTAACGCCTTGGAAAGCTGAGATGTTGTGGCAGCTTTACGTAGCGACTTCCAATCACTTTAGCCGCAGCCTGGATACGGATCGCTTGCACGCACACGACGAAGTCTCAGTTCTGGAGCAGGTGCGCGCGCAAACAGCCGGCGCGAGCACGGAAGAGATCGAACGCTTTCTTGAAGGACTTCCGCGGCGTTATCTGGCGGTGCATTCAGCGGCGGAGATTGCTGCGCACTTCGCCCTCTACCAAAAACTCGGCGCGCAACCCGTTCAGACCGAATTACAGGTGCGCAAGCACGCATTTTCTCTCACCCTGCTGACCGCGGACCGTCCCGCGTTGTTCGCCACAATTTCCGGAGCGCTGGCCGGTTGGGGGATGAATATCATCAAGGCCGATGCGTTTGCCAACGCCGCCGGAAACGTCCTGGACACGTTTCACTTTTCAGATCTGCACCGTACGCTCGAGTTGAACCCCTCCGAGATCGACAGATTTTTGCGCAGTCTAAAAGACGTCGTGAATGGAAAGGCGCCGCTCGAGCCGCTGCTGAGTGGACGCGAAAGCGCGAGCCGCGCGCGGCCGCCGAAAGTTGCGATTGAGACGCGCACGGGTTTCGACGATAGTTCGTCCGAGCACAGCACATTGCTGGAAATCGTGGCGCAAGACCGGCCGGGATTGCTCTATGACATCGGATCGACGCTCGCGCGGCTTGGATGCAACATCGAAGTTGCGCTGATCGATACGGAAGGGCAAAAGGCAATCGACGTCTTCTATCTGACCGAGCAGACAAAGAAGCTAAACGCGGAAAAGCAGCAATCTCTGCGGGAAGCTTTGCAGAGCGCGCTCGGGTAGCGAAGGCTTCTAGGCAGGAGCTGTGTAGTGTTTGCGAATAGCCTCGAGAATCTGTGTGCGGCTCTCCGAAGGTCCTAGCTGGCCATTTTTCTCGATTCTTGCGACCTCCTCAGCGACGCCCGTGTCCTTCACGGAATCTCTCAGCCACTTTGAATAGTCCGACTGGCGGAGATGGTGAGCCCACGTGTCTTCGTCTACGCCTTCAGCTATTTGCGTAAATGTCTTCAAATTTTGCGCGCGCAGGTTGAGCTTGCCGTCACATCCACGGAAGTAAAAGCTCTTGTCTTCACCCAATTCTCCGGCTGCATATTTGCGGCGGTGACGGCGAAGCTCTGTCTTTGCGGGCTCTACTTTTACTTTTGCAGGTTGTGGAGACTCGCAGAACCACCAGGCAATTACTTCGCCGGCTTCTCGGGGTGGATCGGGCAGCGATTGCGGCCGCAACTCCTTGCCGGCGCCTGCGCTGAACTGCTCGATTACAGTGGCTGGGTTGGGCCCGACGGCGATTAATCCGTTTGTGGAAGTCAGAATCGCCCGTGCGACCTGGTCTGGATGTACCGTGACGAGAGCAAAACTCGTCAGTTCCTTCGGTATGGTCAAACTCGCCGAGTCCAGCGTGGCTGGCAGCAAGTGATGGGCTTCGTCGATAATTATCCAATGCGGCCGGCCCGTTTTGGCGCGAAGCTCCTGAATTCGCGCGAGGAAACTCATGAACACGGACGGACGGTCCGCCAGCGGAACGCCCAACAGATTGACGCTCACTGAGTACTCCATGGCGTTCAATACTTCCAGGATTTCGGAAATGCCTGGCAATTGCTGAGGGCCGCCGAGCGTCACAAACCGTTCAAACTCGTCGTAGTCACCTTCAGGATCAAACAGGCAGACCTGGTATCTCTTCTCCACCAACCGTTCCACGATGGCCGCCACGGTGGTTGATTTGCCGCTTCCAGACGGCCCTGCAATTGCCAGCCTCGAGTCATATGGGTCGAGTGTAAAATCGCCGCCCTCCTCCGTGTGGCCCAGTAAAATGCGGCGGCGCTTCAAACGCGGCGCCAAGCTTGCCAGATCTTCCGAAAGAAGCTTCTCGATCAGCTCTTCCACGCCGGCGCCATGCGAACCAGCAGTCACCAGATCAGCGCGCTCCTTCAGAGCAGGGAGAGCATTCGCTACCGCAACGCTACATTCGCACATGCCAAGGAACACGTGATCGTTTTCCGCGTCGCCCACCCCCACGGCATTGTGCGGCGAGAGATGAAGTTCTTTCAAAGCCACCTTCAAGCCGGTCGCTTTGTTGACGCCGGAGGGCAACACCATTACCGCGTCTTTGTTGAAGATGACCTGGAGTTCAAGACCGAGATCGCGAATCACATCCAGCACTGTTGTTTCATGAGGGTGCCACGTGGCTACGATGCTTTGCCCTACCGAGAGCGGATTCACACCACGGCGGCGCAATTCCTCGACAAACACCGGGGGTGGCGGGTCCGCGAGGGCTTTGCAGTCCTGACCCTCTGGCGGATACAGAATTGCGCCATTTTCCGCGATGATTCGGTCGAACATGGAATGCTCCGGGAAAATCTCTTGTAATTCGGGGAGCTGCCGCCCGGTAGCTAAAATCAGTTTCCTGCCCGACGCGCGCACGCGCTTGAGAGCTTCCACTGTGCTGGGCGCACACCGCCCATCGTGAGCGATAGTGCCGTCGTAATCACAAACGAGACAGAAATAGCGCATGCGTGACTCTATTCGTAGATGCTTCGCGAAGAAGATTAGTACGCAGGCGCAAATATTTCCGGCCAAACACCTAAGACGTAAATCGCGTGCCGGTTTATGGGTTTGCGGGTGCGGGAGCAGGAACCTGTCCGACCGGCGGAGCCTTTTGCTTATCAAAGTTGACCTTGGGAGCCTGTCGTGCGCCCTCGTCGGTCTTGAAGTAGGCGTCGTTCCTCGCAAAGCCGCTGAAGCTGGCCACTAAGTTGTTGGGGAAGAGAGACAGATAGGTGTTGTAATCTTGTAGCGTCTCATTATATCGGCGGCGTTCCACAGCAATTCTGTTTTCGGTTCCGGCGAGCTCGTCTTGAAGCCGCAGGAAGTTTTCGTTCGATTTCAATTGCGGATAATTTTCAACCACAACCAGAAGCCGTCCTAATGCCGAATCGAGTCTCTGGTTAGCGGCGATTTTGTCGGCGGGACTGCTGGCGCCAAGCAATGCGGAGCGCGCCTTGGCGATATCGCCGAAAACGGCTTGCTCTTGCGCCGCGAATCCTTTCACGGTTTCCACCAGGTTGGGAATCAAATCCGCGCGCCGCTGTAGCACAACATCCACCTGCGACCACGCAGAGTTCACTGCTTCCCGCTTTATCGCCATTTGGTTTCTGCGGCCGACAAACGAGCTGCCCAGCAGCAAGCCAAGCACCAGCAGGACCGCCAAAACCCCGAGAGCTATTTTCATGACTGCTTGCCTCCTCAACTAAGAACTTGCTTTGCCGGCTCGCTGCCATTGGTGCTTTGGCAGATGATGGTCGAGCGCTGCAATCACTTTTTCCAGCGCAGCGAGATAGGCATCATACACGGGCAGTACGGTGTCCGGGTCCAAGCTCTTGGCCTCCCGCAACCGCTGCACCGCTTCAAACGCCGACGCACTTGTAGCTGTCAGTGCGGCAACCCGGGCGAAAATATCTTTAATGGCACTTGGCGGCTGCTCCTGGAAGGCAATCAATGTATGCCGAAGCAGCGTCAGCGCGCTCGAAAACGATTTGGCCACAACGGCTCCGAGTTCGTGTGGGTTTGCCGCCTCGCGTAAAAGGTGCTGCCGTAATTTTAGCAGTAATGTCCGTAGTTCGTGCTCCACCTGAACGCGATGCAGGTTCATCGGCACGCTGATGCCGGCGATGACGTCTGAGCCGTACAGCACGCGATGGCTTTGTTGCATGTCCAGGAGCTCGATTGCGAAAACATCCGCGGACTGCCGAAGTTCCGCGGATGCAAAAAACAGAGGAGGGGGCTGAAGCTGCGCAGTGGTCCACCATTTCACCACCGCCGACACGCGCGCCAAATCCGTGGCTCGCAGCGAGCGGAAGATGCAGAGAATGTTCAAATCGGAGTGTGCTTCATGAAAATCGTTGCGCGCAGCGGAACCGTACAAGATTACGGATTCGAGATTGTCCCTGGCCGCTTCATGCAGCCGCTCGACCAGATTCTTCAACGCCTCATGCACATCAGCCATCGCAACCCCGCGTGTTCCTCAGCGCTCTACCAACTGCCGGAGGCCCCACCGCCTCCGCTGCTGCCTCCACCGAACCCGCCAAAACCTCCGCCTCCTGAGTAGCCACCCGAGCTGCCGCCGAAGCCGCCGCCTCGCCAACCACCGCCGCTCATGCCGCCAAGCATCGGCCCGATCCACCATCCACCTCCGCCGCCTTTTCGGCCGCTTCCGCCCCGCGTTCCTGCGCGAAAGATGGAGGAAATAATCCAAATCAGAAAGAGTATTCCCCAAAATCCAATCGGCGACGACTTGCCGCGCGATTGCCGAATCGCCCGCGCCGGCGGCTGTCCAGAGAGCGTAACACCGCGATCATCCGCAATGTATTTCGCCAGCGTCCACGTCGCGGCATCAATTCCCGCGCTGTAATTCCCCTGCCGCAACCATGGAACCATCGCGCGGCCTGCATCACCGGCACGAGCGTCGTTGATCACCGGTTCCAGCCCATAGCCAACTTCAATGCGGTATTTGTGCTCGTCAGGCGCTACCAGCAGAAGCACCCCGCGATTATCGGATTTGCTTCCAATTCCGAACTGCTTGTACAGATCCACCGCATAGTCCTCGACGCTTTGCCCATCTAACGAGCGCACCGTCACGACGGCGATCTGCGCTCCAGTTTTTGTCTGGACCTCCAGGCAAAGCGCTTCGAGACGCGCCTTGGTTTCAGGTGCGATTACACCGGCCACGTCCGTCACATACCCGGTCGGACGGATATTTTTCGGATTTTCCGCCCGCGCAGAAGAGGCAGCCAACAGGAACAGAACAACGATAGGACTTAATGTGAACGAACGAAGACGATTCATCGACAAAGTTGTGGCTTTATATGCCTCAATACTGTTCTACGCAACCAGGCGTCCAAAGGTAACAGGGACGCCACATCCATCCCATTGTAGCCTGCGGCGCAATTTTGGAGGGTCTAGTAGTTCTCTCGCTTGTTGTGCGCTGCTTGTTGTTCGCCTCGGTACGCTTTCCAGGATTGCGCGATGACGTAGGCGTGAATCGCGTCCGCATCCTGCACCGTCATCTTAGCGTTCGGAAACGCAAACTTCGGAGGATCGGCAAAACCCGGCATGCCTTTGTCCCAATGCGAGCCGCCCAGGACAATTGCGTACCAATCCTTGTGAACATCCGCGGGCATGTAGCGCAGGTCGGGAATCGCGCCGTCGAGCACCCACGCAAGACTGCCATCAGTGCCTGGCGAGTGGCAGCCATCGCAAACAAATTTTTGGTATAAGACTTCGCCTTTGTGAATGGTCTCCTTGCTGGCTGTCAGCTTTGGCGGCTCAGGGACTGGCGGAATTACGACGGGCGGCGCGGTGTACGTTGCCGTCGCACCGAGCTTAAAGGCCAGAAGTCGAACCGGGCCGCGTGCCGATTCGGGAGTGACCATGGTGCGCGCGGGCGCAAATAGTCGTGATCCTGAACCCCAGCCGACCGGAGTAATGACGTACTGTTCGTTCTTCACCGAAAATGTCACCGGAATGGATTCAATCGCTGAGCCAGTCTTGATTGACCACAGTTTGTTTCCGCTGTCCGCTGCGTAGGCCGCGAACTCTCCTGTGCCCTGACCCTGAAACACCAAATTCCCCGCCGTCGACAGCACTCCACCATTGGTTGCGATCTGCTCTTCCACTGACCAGCGTGCCGATTGGGTGACCGGATCCCATGCGATCAGCCGCCCCCTGAGGCCTATCCCGCTTTCTCCGGATGCGACCGCAGGTTTGGCGTCCGCGCGTCGGTCCGTCGTTGGCACGTAAACCAAACCAGTCTGCGCGTTGTAGCTCATTGGCCACCAGTTGTGCACGGTCCATTGGCGACCGCCACCCGCTGATTTCGGAGTCTCGATAGCCTTGCTTGTCTGCAAGTCATAAGCGCTCGCCCAAACCGTTTTCACCAGCGGCTTTGCGGAAATAAGCTTGCCGGTCTTGGCATCCAGCACATAGAAGAATCCGTTCTTTGGCGCCGTCATTGCTACGTGGCGCTTCTCGCCATTGATGGTGAGGTCCGCCATCAAAATGTGATTGTTTTCCGTTTGCATTCCAGGTGAACTTGTCTGGAAATGCCAGACGTACTCGCCTGTGTCCGCGTTCAGCGCGATAACGCATCCCGAAAACAGCTTATCTCCGCTGACCTTAATAGAGGACAGCTCCCCGTAGTCGACCCCCGCGCCTGCGGTGCCGAAAATGACCAAGCCTGAGGCTTCGTCGTACGTAATCGCATTCCAGGCGTCGCCCCCGCCGATTCTCCATGAATCCTTCCCAGACCATGTCTTCGCCGCCATTTCCAGCGCTTTCGTTTCAAACGGTTTTGATGGATCACCCGGGACGGTCCAGAAGCGCCACACTTCTTTCCCTGTATTTGCGTCGTAGGCAGCCAGGGCGCCGCGCACGCCATCGTCCGACCCGTTGTACCCCATCAAGACTTTGCCCTTGGCGATGTGCGGTGCTCCGGTGACTCCGGTTTGCGTCGGTTCGCAAACGGTAGCCTCCCACAACTGCTTGCCTGCTGCGGCATCGATAGCGATCAGCCGGCAATCGCCGGTGCCCACGTAGACTTTTCCTTCCCACACGGCAACCCCGGCGTTAACGCGCGCCGAGTACGAACCGTTGATCGCCATGTTCAGCCGCACATGCGGATCGAATTTCCAGATCACTTTTCCGGAAACGGCGTCCACGGCATACACGTGCGACTGCGGCGCACTGACGTAAATCACTCCATCCACAACGATTGGTTCCGCCACCACACCCATCGCACCCTCAATATCCAGATACCATGCGAGTCCGAGGCCATTCACGTTTTTATCCGTGATCTGCTTGAGCGGGCTAAAGTGCGCTTCGTCAAATGTGCGCCCATTCAGGAGCCAGTTCGCCCCGCCCGATGATTCTGACGCTACACGCGACTCGGTCACGTCGCCGGGTTTTGTTGCCGTCTCGGCCGCTGGGGCCTTGCAGCCGGCGCTAATTCCAAACGCGAGGCATGCACTGGCCATTCCAAGGACTCGCAAACTCTTCATCCCGGACCACCTTTCATTTTCTTGCGGGCTGACGGAATTCAAAAAGCTCGTTGCGCGGGCTTTCTTCGCGGTCATGTTAGAGGGCCCGAAGAAACAAAGTCAAACTCCCTCTGAACTTGCGCGGCGTGGGTCAGTAATCGTAAATGTGCTCAATTCTTATTCCGCGGGCAACTGCGTCATTCAGTACCAGATGAAGCGAGCGCACTGGGCACTCGATGGCGAATCGCTGTGTACCCGGCTGCGTCGTCAACCGCTCGGTAAAGAGGAGGCTGGCCTCGCCGGCCGGCAAATCGTACCACCAGCCTTCCGGCCCAAGCACCGTTAGCATGATT
>Ga0137361_10003704_pt1 | contig 9996 bp, 8 predicted proteins | sample Mad1_80_16metaG_FD_104923 | JGI IMG/M metagenome (GOLD analysis project Ga0137361, IMG submission 104923) | Vadose zone soil microbial communities from Angelo Coast Range Reserve, California, USA - Mad1_80_16 metaG | ecosystem: Environmental > Terrestrial > Soil > Vadose zone | place: USA... | reverse complement strand
GGGACTCCTGGAATGTTGTAGGCTAGAGTTACCGCTCCGATCGTTTCTGGAATGGTGAGCGTTGTGTTGGGTAAAGTCGTCCCCGTCGAACCGTAGGGGATAGGTGCAGCATCTGTCCCAGCGAAGTCGACGACCTTGTTTTGGAAATCAGTCACTCCGGTACCGCTGCCTACAGATTGATAGTTGATTTGAACGTTTGAATGTGATCCGTCGTAGTTAGATGTCCATTGGGAGAGAAGGGGATAGACCAGGCTCGAACCGTCTCCTGTCAACTCAATAGTCGGCGCGCCCGGATGGAGTAGCGCATTGGTAAAGTATCCTCCTAGTCCTGCTGCTACCGCTACTATTACTAGACTGATGACGAAGATTGTTTTGCTTATTCCGCCGCGTCTTACTATTTGTCCCGGAACGCTTGTCATTTCTGACCAGCGTCAGAAGCTGGAATACTGTGTAATTAACCGTCCCACTGATTATACGGAGCCGCTACGTAGGGATATGGATCACAATAGTGAGACGCATTGTTAGGTTGACTTACGGTTGATTCTCATTTTGCCGTAACACAGCGGCTCGACATCGTAAGTTTCTCCGCTTTCGCCGGTATCTGGATACGATTCCTGACCAGTTCTGATCGATACGAGGAGCGCACCCCTTCGTTCTTGGGTCTTTCCGAAGAACGACATGTCGCGTAAGGGCCCGCAACGTTGGAAACTTGCAGGCATTCGACTTTACCTTTGGAGCAGATCAAATATCACGATGCGCAATTAGTCTCTGCGGGGCAGAAGCTTTGTCCATATATGTAGATGATGAATCGAGTATATAGTGGGTATAAATATATCCATATGCGTCAGTAGAGCTTGCGAAAATTGAATTCGGTTGAGTTGCGGAAGTTGCAGATGACTGGAGGAGCGAGCTATACGGTTTCTCTGCCGAAAGACTGGGTAAAGGAGCAGGGTCTCAAGGTTGGTGACGTGGTAGCCGTGATGCCCCGATCAGACTCGTCTCTAACGCTCATTCCCCATGAGAAGATGCCTACAGGTAAGAACAGAGGTGCGGAGGTCACGGTTTCTCCGCCAAAGGAGCAAGACAAGGAACAAATTCTTCGAAACATTCTAGCCCAGTATCTTGCGGGATACGACATAATACGAGTAAGATTTCCGGCCACGGCAAGGCCTGACCTCAGAACCTACCTGAGGGAGTCTGCGAGGAAGATGTTCGTAGGCTCAGAGATTATCGAAGAGTCGAAAGACGAGTTGATAGTGCAATGCCTCTCCAGTTACGGTGACCTTCCTGCACCGAAGGTAATCTCGCGCATGAGCCTTATCGCGAAACTAATGTTGAGAGATGCTGTGGATTCGCTGAAGGGGCGGGACCCAGCTTTAGCCGAGGAAATTATCCGGAGAGATGAGGAGGTTGACCGATTTTACTTGTTCATCATTCGGCAGTTGACTATGGCAGTTCTCAATCGAAGCCTCATCCTAGACATTGGTTTGGCTGATCCGAGGGACTGCCTAGTCTATCGTGTCGTGTCGAAGAGTTTGGAGCGGATTGCGGATCACGCAACTGTCATTGCTAAGATGTCTGCCAGCATCGAGAATCCGTTGCCGCCCCGGCTAGTCGATGAGATATCAAAGGCGAGCGATATTACGATCAACGTTTTGGAGGATTCGCTGAAGGCACTCGCCAAGAGTGACGGGACCATTGCCAACAATTCAATCGTTTCGGCCGAGCGAGTCGAGAGAGAAGCCGAGAATGTGATGGACAAGCTCTTCACCTTTAAGCTTAGCCAGAAGTCCATCGTCGCGGTCCGTCTTGCCCTGGAGAGTCTCAAGCGAATATCGGAGTATTCTGAAGATGTTGCTGAAATGGCGATAAATCTGACCGCTCGAAGAACGGAACTTTACTGATCGAGCACTCGGCTGTCCCATTGTTGTTGATGGAACGGTTTATGTTAGAGCCGGCGAAGCCTCCATCGATTCTCCTTGGGCCTTAGGGAACTTCTGATCCCTCAAGAGAAGATATTCTTTGAACTCCTGGAGCAAGAGTCCAAGAACGTTCTCGCTGGCGCTCTTGCGCTCGATGATCTCGTGAAGAATTTCGACCAATTAGCCGATAAGCGGAACCAAATCAAGGATATCGAACATCAGGGCGATAACATCGTCCACTCAATCTGGGACCGCCTCATCAAAACTTTCATCACGCCCATCGATCGGGAAGACATCAGCAAACTAGCATCTCTCTACGATGATGTCTTGGACTACATCTATGCGGCGGTGAACCGTCTCTATCTGTACGAGATTAGTTCTCCGACTGAGCCGATGAGGAAGTTCACTGAGTTAGTAGTGAAGTCTGTCCGGGAGATCGATTTTGCCTTTGCAAGTATTCACAAGATCAAGGCTCCTGAGGTCGAGGGTCGCATTATCGAGGTTGACCGGTTGGAAAACGAGGCTGATGTTGTTCTCAACGAGGCTGTCGCAGAATTGTTCAAGACCAATGATGCAATTTCAATAATCAAGCTTAAGGAGATTTACGAGTTAATGGAGACCATCACTGACAAGTGTGAAGACGTAGTACAGGTAATTCGAGACATCATTCTGGAATATTCTTAGGTCAGGAAACGGGTATGGCAACGGTTATCGTCCCTATCGGGATAGTAATCCTCGTAGTCCTCGTCGCATTAATCTTTGACTTCTTGAACGGTTTTCATGACGCGGCCAACTCAGTAGCTACCGTCGTTTCCACTCGCGTCCTATCACCTCGAATAGCAGTTCTGTGGGCCGCCTTCTTCAACTTCGTAGCAGCCTTTGTATTCGGAGTAAACGTTGCGTCCACTATCGGTAAGGGTACGATAGACCCGGCAATCGTGACTGCCTGGCTTCTCTTGTCGACCCTAATTGGGGCGATTACTTGGGATATCATTACTTGGTGGTTCGGTCTCCCAACCAGCTCGTCGCATGCCCTGGTAGGTGGACTGATCGGGGCAGGCGTGGTCAAGGGAGGGTGGGGAGTCGTTCAAGTCTCAGGGGTGAGCAAGATATTGCTCTTCATCGTACTATCGCCACTAATCGGACTTTTGGCCGCAATTGGTCTTGTCCTTCTGACAACTAGAATCGCAATTAGGTTTCCACGCTCAACCGCGGACCATACCTTTCGTCGACTACAATTGGTGTCCGCGGCCCTCTACAGTCTAGGTCACGGCACGAATGATGCGCAGAAGACCATGGGAATAATCGCTGCCTTGCTATTCGCGCAAGGCCTACTTGGACCAGTCTTCTCGGTTCCGTTCTATGTTATTCTGATGGCCGGAACAGCCATGGGTCTCGGAACATACTTTGGAGGCTGGAGAATAGTTCGAACCATGGGCATGAAAATAACAAAACTGCATCCCTTCGGGGGATTCAGTGCGGAGACCGCTGCCGCCACGACCCTCTTCGCGACAGCCTCACTCGGCATACCGGTTAGCACGACCCACACAATCGCCGGCGCGATAATGGGAGTGGGTTCGACGCGCCGCTTGTCTGCGGTTAGATGGGGTGTAGCCCGAAGAATCGTCTATGCATGGGTCCTCACAATACCCGCTGCCGCTTCGATAGCAGGCGTGATGTACTATCTGCTCTCCGCAATGGGACTAAGATAACGGCCGCTAACTGACCGGTTTCTCGTTGGTTATGAGGGGGTTTGCTTGTGACCCTTCAACTCTTTTCGGGTTCTTTCTGTACTCTTCTATTACGCGAAGTCTCTTCTCCCAGTCTCGCATCTGTCTGTCTTTCAGCACCTGGTTGAGCACTTGCGAGGTGTTGTTGTACAGTTGGGTCCACCGTTCTCGCGTCTTCAGATCCATGTTCTGGTCCATTATCACTCTCCTGCATCTGGCCAGGTTCTGGCGAAGCTGTCTGACCATGCCGTCACGCACCTTCTCCTCCATCGCGTCAGGCAGATCACCTTCCATTCTGAACCTCCTCCTGTCTGACGCTTCCAGCTGCAGAGAGCAGTCCTTCGACACTACCCAACTCCTCAGATATTCTCGGGGACGCTCCTTCAAGCAGAACAATTCGCCAGAGCCTCAACAGCCGCGCCCCGGTACTGCTCAACAACCGTTTCTGCCCCTGATCAAGCGTCCTATCCCTCGACCCAGCTTCCAGACTATCCAAGACCATGACGGTCAGCCTGCGAATACTCGCCAGGAGATCATCGTAGCCTTCCTTCTGTTTCTCCAATATTCATACCACCTTTTGGACTGTTTTCAACGATCTCTTCGAGGCGTCCCGTCCCGTAAGCCGACCTAGCTCCTAGAAAAGAGAGGAATCTCGCTACGGTTTTGCCTTAGAGAGACCGCACAAGACAGTGCTAATGTCCTCGAAATAAACCATCTCTAACCAGCTGACCCAGACGATCCAAAGATACCATACGTCGGAAAAATCCGGACAACGTCTACGAACGACCGACCACATCCGGACAAGACGAAAAAGTACGTTTTCAAATCCTAGAATAAGCATGCTTAACCGAGCTCCAAGAGGCGTCGAAAACTCCCGAGAAAAAAGGTAGATTCGTAATACAGTTATTTACGGCTTGAACGCGTGGGCTCATCGAACGCCGGGATCGCCTAGCCAGGTATGGCGTCGGATTGCTAAACCCGCTCGCGCAGGTGTGGATATCCGATGGGCCTTAGGCCCTCGTGGGTTCAAATCCCACTCCCGGCGCCATACAATCTAAACTATTCCATGGACTAAGGGCTGAAAGAGAAGACTTTGCACGAAGAGACCGCAGGATTCCAAGCTGGAGAACGAATTGCATTCCTCTCGGTCTGGACCCTTCTCTCCCTAGGAATCCTGGAGATAGTCTTCGGCCAGTTCACAGGAAGCATCTCCCTCTTCGCCGACGGCATAGACTCACTCTCCGACGCGGCCGTCTCATTCTTCGTCTGGACAGGCCTCCACTTTGCCCTCAGAAGACCAAGCAAGAGATTCCCCTTCGGCTATTACAAAGTCGAGAGCCTCACAGCCCTGCTCGCTGCAGTATTACTGGTAGGAGCCGCCAGCTTCATCTTTCTCCGATCATACCGAGCACTCGTCAACCCCCACGTCATCACGCAACACTTCATCGCACTGGCAGTCCTTGCAGTCACCGGCCTACTCTCGCTCTACAGAGCCCTCCAGATGCGCCGAATAGCCAACCGATACAACATTCTATCATTGAGAGTGGACGCGAGAAACTCGATAAAGGACACCTCGTCCTCATTCGTCGCCTTCACCAGCGTCCTCATATCATATCTCGGATTCACCCAGATGGACGCAATCGGAGGCTTCCTAGTCGGCATCTACGTCCTAACCGTATCCTACGTCGCACTACGAGAATCCTCACTAGTCCTCCTAGATGCGTTCCACGAGCCAGACCTCACCCGTCAGATCGAGAACATGATCCATATGCATCACGAGATCAAAGGCGTCAAGGACCTCAAGCTCCGAAGAGCGGGCCCATTCGTAGTAGGAATACTCGAAGTCATCGTGGACGGCAACATGACAGTATCCGAAATGCATGAAGTCGTAACGGAGCTAGAACGTTCAATCAAAACGAGAATACCTGGACTAAGATGCCTGACCGTGAAAGCGATACCCTCAACCTAGAATCGTCACGGATCAGAAAACGGCCTGCGGAAACTGCTAATACCTCGAATCATTTCCGAAGAGTGGAACTAGTTGACTATAAGGACCGAGGAGCGGCCAGTCTTGCTGAGCCTCAACGGCCGAGGCTTCTACGTACTCCACTACTCGGCCGTCCCAGAAAACCTACTGACCAGGATTAGTTTCGATCTGGTTGATCCGAACACAGGCGAGGGTGGCTCAGCCGAGGCACTCGTTGATGCCAGACTCCTAGCAGACCTGAACTCCTACAACCTCGGAACCAACAGAGGACAAGCCTTCCTGATATGGATAGACACCAGCAGCAACGAAGTACGATGGCAATTGCGAAAAACAGTAAAGTCCGAAAATAAAGGACCCGACCCACCTTAAATATCTGTTTTCCAAGAAACCCTTAGCCAGGAGGAACTACCGTTTCTGAATTGTCCGAGATGCGGAAGCCCAGTATTCTCACCCCCTGAGAGAGAATGGACGTTCCAAAAATATCGTGTCTCTCGGTTCCGATGCAATAACGGCGACAAGTTCAACCTCTACTCCGGCGCGACAAAGACGTTTACAATTCCGAGACCGTCGAATTTCCGAGGCTTCTGCGGGAATTGCAGGACCCAGAATCCCGACCATGCCGACTATTGCAAGAACTGTGGAACTAAGCTCGCTTTGTAATCAGACCTCCTCTCAAATAGCCCAAGGTTCCGAGGCTACCAAGATCTGCTCGAAACGGAACCGCACGCCAACTCCACAAAGTGGCTCTCGGATTAGGCTCAGATTGGGTCTCCTGACCACAACAATATTAACACCCAAGTCGAAGAACCGACAATCCTAGTAGCCCGATACAATTAGGGGACCACGTTTCGAGATGACTATTGAACCAGAAGGATTCCTCACCGGCATAAGAGGAGGACTTACCAGAGAAAGCATCTCTGCTCGGTTTAGAGCGATCAGGAAGACCCTCGGCGGAATTCCCCGAGCGACCGTCCTTCATTATTCGATACTTAGCCTCACTCTAGCACTGGCCGCCATAATCCGCCTCCTCCCCCTGAGATGGGGCGCTTACATCAGCGAGTTCGACCCATACTTCAACTTCAACGATATGCGCCTGATTACAGCAAACGGATGGCAGAGCTGGTATGCCTACGTTAACTTCACAGCATGGTATCCGTTCGGAAGACCCCCAGTTTCGACTAGCTATCCGGGAACCAGCTTCACCGGCGTACTCATCTACCAATTTCTCCAAGCCATCGGCATCAACATCAGTCTCTATAATGCGGCGGTCTATTCTCCAGTGATTCTGGGAATCTTCGGCGTACTGGTGATCTACTTCTTTGCGCGAGACATTTGGGGCAAGAGCGCTGGCCTTCTGGCAGGGCTCTTCTCCGCCTTTAGTTCCAGCTTGATCAGTCGGACTGATCTAGGCTTCTTCCGCAATGAAGCGGTCGGGATTCCAACAATGGTTATGGCCTTCCTGTTTTTCATGCGAGCCATAAACCCGAGCCGATCACTGAAGGGAACCATCGTCTACAGCATGCTTTCGAGTGTGAGTCTCATCTACATGACCTTCGCCTGGGGAAGCTTCAGGTACGCAGCCGAAGTACTCGGACTGTTCGCGCTAGCCTTGATAGTGCTGGGACGTTACTCGCCACGTTTAATGCTCTCTTACGGAATCACGATAGGATTCTTCCTTTTCACTGGTACCCAACTGCCCCTGTTAGGGCACACATACCTTACGGAAAGCACAACGATTGCATTGTTGGGAGTGATGGGCCTTCTCGCAGTTATGGAACTCTCTCGGCTGGCTCCGACCACGAGGGGGAGACTGACCGTGCTCGGCATGGCTGTTGCGGGTGTTGCGGCCATCGCGGTTCTCGGAGTCGGAACCGGATTGATCTCCGCAGGCTTGCGAGGAAAATTCCTTGCGACCCTAGACCCTTTCGTCAGGAACAGCATTCCACTTGTGGCGTCCGTTGCGGAGAATAGGCCTTCTACATGGTCAAGCCTCTATCTAGAGATAGGGAGCATCATTCTCCTAGCTGTGTTCGGGTTCTTCTTTGCATTCCAGCGTCTGCGGGACAGCGATGTTCTACTCATCGTCTTCGGCGTGACAGGTTTCTACTTCGCTGCTAGCCTTGTGAGGCTGACCTTGCTTCTGGCCCCGGCGATGGCAACCTTGGCGGCCATAACTGTGGTAGAACTTGGTAAGCCAGCGATGGATATCATTCAGCAAGCGGTCATATTTCCGCGCCGTAAGCTAAGATTCACCAGCCGCGTGAGCAGAGAATTCAGCCTCGGAATCCTCCTCATAATCCTCATCCTAGTCGTCCCAACGTTCATCAATGCCGTACAATCCGCGTACACTCCCACGACCATAGCCTCGGCAAGTCTCCCGGTACGAGGAAACTTTCCCGACTGGCTACAGGCTCTAACTTGGATGAACAATAATCTGCCTTCAACCAGTGTAGTCTTTGCCTGGTGGGACTACGGATACTGGATCTCGGTGAACACCGGACTACATACTCTCGCCGATAACGGGACAGGGAACTCGACTCAGATACAAATCATAGCTACAGGACTAATGCTGAACGAGTCGATGGCGGTAAACTTGCTTCACCAGTACGGTGTGACCCATGTTGCCCTCTTCGTCAGCTATAATTATCAATCTGGCGGATCACCGCTCTGCGGCTCCGCTGCCGGGGCCCCACCGGTCTGCGGTTATGGAGACGATAGCAAGTGGTACTGGATGGTCCGAATTGGGAACGGCACCCAGATCAACACGCCTCTAGGCCCTGCCACTGTCAGTTACCGGCAGATCAATACCGCCACATCTAACGGCCAAACCCAAAGCGATTACATACGATACATCAAGTTGAACGGTCACACAGACAATGGCACTCGCATTACTAGCAACTACCAGAATGTGCTGTGGCCGACCAGCAATACGATGCTCGGACTGCTATTGCGGAACAGCTACCCGACAGGCATCAATAACCCTCCCAGCCAGGATTCGGGAAACAGAGGAGACTCAACACCGCATTTCTTCACAAGGGTCTTTGAATCCTCCAACAACTACGTCCTGGTCTACCAAGTCAGTTACCCTCAGACGCCAACTCTTACCGCAATGTTGAGCAACCCATATGTCTCCAAGGGCAGCAGCAACAGCAACAACATTACTGGGACCCTGACATATCCGAACGGCCTCGCTGTTTCTACTAGCAAGCCGGTGATGCTACAGTACGCGAGTCCGGGCGGGAGCTGGAATCTGATCGGAAATGTGACCTTGACATCAACAGGAACATATCAATACCTCAACTGGAACAAGGCTCCGAGTGGAATAAGCCCCATACATGTTAGGGCATGGTGGAACGGAGATCCAAGTCTCGGCTTGAACATAGCACTGAGTGCTAATCAGACACTGATTCAGCTATAGCCTCGATATTCGAAGCGGATTCCGAACCTTTCGCCCGGTACTTTGCGTACTTATCGTCTGGCGAAAACTTTGCTGGGTGAGGGATCCTAGTGTCGGATCCACAATACGGACAGATGTCTTTCAGAGTATACCGTGAGCATTGGGTGCACTTCCGCATAAGCCACTTCATCCAATCTTTCTTCCTTCTCCCCCTGCCTTCTTGATAGAGTCGAGAATTTCTTCCGTCACAAGGTTCAGTGTCTTCTCAGCCGCTTCGAAACTCCCGGCTTCAACCTCAATTCGATATTTGGGCGCCCCGATTGTGTAGATCTTGATTTCGCTCCCTCTTGGCCGGCGGACCTTCTTCGCACCGAGTAACGTCTGTCGGATAATCTCTAACCCTCCCGGTTTATGGCAGGTGACGGCGACAGTTCCTCGAACCTTAGACCTCTCAAGTCGGATCTTCGTCTTGGAGACTTCGGCAATAGCCTGGACCCATTCATCCGTGAGTCCCGCCTTGACCAAGGCCTCTGGGCCCTCCTCCATAGCCTCTTCCAGGGGATCGTATAGACCGCCGAATTTTTCGAGAATAGTGTTCTTGATTGCTTCAGCGTCTTCCTCTGGCTTGTTCATCTTTTCGGCAGCACTCTTGAGAATAGCCTCGGCCTTCCTCTCTTTCTTCCACTCAAGCATCTTCTCCGATTTTTCTCTACCAGTAACTCGTCGGAGGGAGAGATCTATCTGGTTCCGCTGAGGGTTTACTCTCAGAACCTTTAGGACAAGCTTCTGGCCTTCCCTCGCGTGGTCTCGAATGTTCCTGACCCAAGTGGTGGCCATCTCGGAGATATGGACAAGACCTTCAATGCCCGCAAACTCGTCGAGCTTTACGTAAGCGCCATAATCCTCGACCCTCCTGACTGTAGCGACAACGAGGTCTCCCACTTCGGGGAAGATGGCCTG
>Ga0137361_10003702_pt1 | contig 9997 bp, 17 predicted proteins | sample Mad1_80_16metaG_FD_104923 | JGI IMG/M metagenome (GOLD analysis project Ga0137361, IMG submission 104923) | Vadose zone soil microbial communities from Angelo Coast Range Reserve, California, USA - Mad1_80_16 metaG | ecosystem: Environmental > Terrestrial > Soil > Vadose zone | place: USA... | reverse complement strand
TCGTGGCGTCTGCCCTGGGACCGACACCCCAATGCGCGCGCCGCCCACGCGATCGCTGCTGCCATCGAGACCGAGCTACGAGGTCGGCTTGCCGTCGCAGCCCCATTGAGAGAACGAAAAGGAAGTGATGAACGAAGCTGGGCATTGGTCTATAAGCCTTGCGTTCGTTGCTCCAACATGTGCATCACGACGAGTAGAAATGGACCCAGATGTTCCGGCTGGCTCCCCCTGGGCCACAAGCAAATGCTGGTGCCATCAGCGCAACAATAGTTATCACGAGCCAAAAGAACCCCTTGAACGGCCAAGCACACGTATCAAGGGAGGAGGAGGGCTGCATGCTGCTCACTCGGTCGGTGCCGCGGTCTTGGGCTAACTTTGTCCGCCTCCGGTTCCGTTCGAAGGCCGGGGAGAGTGACGTGGAAGAATGCTTCCACCTCGGATTTCTGATTGCCGATGTAGGCCCCGGCCCAGTCTTGCAAACCTTCCCCTCGGGAGAAATTACCATGGTTTGCGAAGTGCTCCCTAACTTTCAAGCTCGACCAAAAGACCAACTTAAAATCTTGAAGCTGGTTGGAGCGTGCCTGAATCAGGCGGGCCCGATATCGTCTAGGTGTAGAACGGCGTCCCTACATCGCGGTCACTGGATACGTAGTCGATTTGGCAAGAGGCGTTCATGAATAAGTTCACAAAAAACAACGGCTTACAATGTCAGTGTTCCCCTATGCAATGCCAACGAAGTCTTGGTAGTGGGTCAGTTTTCGGTAGTGGGTCAGTTTGATTTCCACAGCTAGCGTCTGTGCTTCAGTCGAAAGAAAAGGTCAAACCAACACCAAATAGATGTGGCAAAGAGCAACACTTGCAGGATTTGTTGTGCGATGGGATCGACCGTGCGCCAAGGGATACTTGATCGTGCAGGACGATAACGCAACGGCTTACCTGAGATGAGAGGATAGAGCACCACCCACAAACTCAAGGCGCCGACAAATATATCTGCAAAAATGTCCATCAACTAGCTCGCCTGCTCTCCGAGTGCCTTCAGGATAAGCCGCTAGTCAATCCGCTTCGTGCCGAATGGGGCCACTGCAAGTTTGCCGCAGCGTACCTACGCCGCTGTCACTGGATACGTACTCGATTTGGCAGAATGGATTCATGGATAGTCCATAGAATATCAGTGTTCAACTGCAATCCAGCGAGCCGAAGTTTTGGTAGTGGGTCAGTTTGAACTCTTGTTTAAAAAGTGGACGGTGAAGACCAGTGACACGATAAGCGCGGCAATCAAGAGCCAGCCCACCATTATGCTCGGTTCGCCGAATAGCATAACCACAAAGAAAAGGCTGGCCGTCAGCCCAAGCAATATGAAAATCTTTCTTGTCATGTCACCGCCGAAAATTCGGTAGTGGGTCACGTTTATTTCCACAGCAACCTACCTATCACCGCTCCGATGCCGAAGTAGATTGCAGAATTGACCAACCCTTGAAATCCCCAAGCGGCGGCCATGAGGGCAGTATTCAGTCTGGCATTCGCCGAACTCAATAGGGCGATCGCCGATACGTTGCTCTCTCGATTTCGACCTTGAGTGTCTTCATCACTTCCTGAGGGTTGAACCCAATTCTCTGAAATTCCGTCGCCGCCGCCTTCTTCGCGCCCTGAAACGCCTCTTCGTCCTTCCATACGGCTGTGGTCATAACGTTATGGCGGGTCTCGCCGTCCGTCTTTTCGCAGATGAAGCCCTCAATAAATCCAGGCAACGTCCTAAGAAAAGTCGCGGACTTGCGCACCTCCTCAAGGAATCTGGGCTTCGATTCTTCAGGCACGATGAACTTATCAATTAAGACGATCTCCAATTTGTCCTCCTCTTGGGTTGGGTACATCGACTCACTTCCCAGCAGCTAGCCTCGTTCGCCAGCGTGATACCGCTCTAAGTTCCGCATCTCAGGCGGCACCCTGTCTTGAACGAAAGGGCCACTTCTCGCGCGCTCTTAAGGATACAAAATGCTTTTCGGTAGCGTGCTCGACCGGCAAGTTCTATGGGTTTAGCGACCCGCGCATGCTGCCGGATCCGCAGAGCTGAACGAGAATCGTCGCTGGGGTCAGTCCGGCTAAGCGGCGCGCCTCCCGGCTCAAGTGGGCCTGGTCCGCATATCCAGCAGCCGCAGCAAGATTAGCAAGATCGAGTGCACGATGGGTTTTCGCTAGCTCCAGGAATCGTTGCATGCGAAGTACGCGATCCAGGGTTTTCGGACCATAGCCAAATGCCTGCTCGCAGTGCCGCCGAAGTGTGCGCTCACTCGTCCCCAATGCCGATGTTAATTGCCGTGTAATAGAGCCTCTTGCCTCGCGAGTTTGGGTCAGGGATTCAAGAATTATCCTGGAAGAGTTGGCCGGTGACGCAAGATCTCCGGTAATTTTTTCTAGGGCCGCTTCGAGCCGCCTTGCAGCAACTGCTGGATCCCGAGTGTCCCCTATCAAATCGATCAATTCTTGTGCCTGACCCTTACAGAAGCAATCTAGCTGAATGCGTGCACCAACGATCGCAGAGGCTGGCACACCCAGCCACACCGCTACGGCACCTGGCTGGAATCTCATCCCAACAACGGTTGCTCCTGGCGGGACTGACTCGAAACGGACCTGATGGTCTGGTCCTGCGACCAACAGATTGCCGCCGAACCATATCAGATCTGCGCAAGCATCGGGAACAACCGCGGTCTGCCTTGCAACTCCCGATGGCTTCTGGTGAAACCAAGCAGAGACAAAATGACGTCGTAGCATTGGTGACACTGCCTTCTCACGATACACGCCAGAAGCTTGCCCAAGCACCGGGGATTCTCCCCTTTCCATTACTTGCACGCGTTGTACCTCCGAGAAGGTACTTTAGGACAATAGGACAATTATGATGATCTCTGCTGCATTCCAACAAGAGCTGCGCCCCACATGTTGTTGTTTGCGATTGCATTTCTCGTCACCTTCGTACTATGGCAGGACGCAGCGCGGCACACCCGTCGGCGTCGCTTAGAAGATCATCCAGACCGGGAACTTCAGGCGGTCGAAACCCTGTCTCGTTCGTCAGATAGTCGTGAGTACAGCCCCAAAATGGACAGGGTGCTTTCGGAGAATGTGGGAAATCTTGCGGCCCGAACTCCGGAGGTACCGGATGAACCGGTTGGCAATATGAGGCACGCTCGTGATGCTGTTGTACGCAAAATTTGGGAGGCCCGCGGCTACACGGTATTGGGCCCGATACGGATGACCTTGGAGCAACGGGTATCTATAATACAACCCGAAAATCACAGGGCGTTGCGGTTCAGGGCCAGGTCTTTTCGCTCCTACGCCGGAGTTTTCGGCGGCCGGCGAAGCAAGCGCAGTGGCGGGCGTTTTTGCGGAAGAGCAGACTGGAAGGAGATGCGTCCTTGCAGGACGTGGTGAGCGCGCTGGACGAATTCCTGATGCCGATGGTGGAAGGGATCTTGCGCAGACGAACGATTCCTTCTTCTGGGACCCGGCGGCCCGTGGAAAGCGTCGCTGCCAGACTAGAGCTTGGAGAGTGTGTCCCGAGGTGGCCCGCCCGAGCGAGAATAGGAGTCATGGAGAACGCTCTCCCAGGCACGCTCGACCATGAACTCATCATCCAGGAGGCGGGCGAGTGTCGAGCGAAGGCCTGATTAGCTTCCTTTCCGAAGAGCTGCCCTACATTTGGCGCGACGCGTATCTGCTACACGTGAACGATGGCGCCGAGGCTTCCGTGATCGTCTCCGGTCAAGTCGACATTCGCTACAAGAAGGAAGATAGCGGCCTCTAGCGACTGGAATAGCGCAGGAGAGACTCGTGTCACGAACCCACAAGAGTGATCACCCTTATGCGATCAAGGCCCTCAGGAGGCTGATCCCGAACCTGCTCACCTTTCTCGCCGTACTCGCCACCGTTCGGGCGCAGGAGCGAGCCAAACCCGCCAGCCGCGTTGAGGCGACCGCGATCATCGCAAATGCGCGCAAGATCGTGACGCCCAATGGGGTGGAGCGGCTGGAGAAAGTGCGGATCGGCGGGATCGATCAATGGGTCTCGATTCGCGGCACCGACCGCAGGAACCCGGTGCTGCTGCTGATCCACGGCGGACCAGGGTACGTCTCGATCCCGATGAGCTGGTGGTTCTCCCGCGGCTGGGAGGAGTATTTCACGGTCGTCCAGTGGGACCAGCGCGCCGCCGGCAAGACCCATCTCCTTACCGATCCTGCCACGATCGCGCCGACCCTCACCCGCGAGCGCATGATCGCCGACACCGAGGAAATGGCCGCCTGGGTCCGCAGGGAGCTCGGCAAGGACAAGATATTCGTCCTCGGCCACAGCTGGGGCAGCTTTCTGGGCTTGCAGCTCGCGGAGCGTCACCCCCCAATGGCTGTACGCCTATATAGGCGTCGGCCAGCTGATCGACGGACCCGAGAGCGAGCGTCGAGGCTGGCGCTTCGCCATGGACGCCGCGCGCCGCGCGGGCAATGCCGAGGCGGTGCGCGAGCTCGAGGCGATCGCCCCCTACGCCGCCCCCGGCCGGATCATCCCTATCAAGGACATTTACGTCGAGCGCAAATGGGTCGGTTATTACGGCGGCGTGATGGCCTACCGGCGCGACAACTCGGCCGATAGCGCGCTCGCCCAACTTTCCCCAGATTACAGCGACCAGGAAATTCGCCGTATTTGGGATGGCAATGAGTTCGCAACCGCCTATCTGCTCCCCGAGCTGGTCGCGCTCGATCTCACTATGACCAATAAGCTCTCAGTTCCGCTGATCCTCTTTGAGGGCCGCCACGACCGGAACGTGAATTCAGAGGTCGCTGCCACCTGGTTCGATACGGTGAAAGCGCCGGAGAAGCACCTCATCTGGTTCGAGCGTTCGGCGCACATGCCGATGACCGAGGAGCCCGGAAAGTTCCTCCTCTCCCTGGTGCGCTGCGCCCGGCCGATCGCAGAGAAGGCAGGCGAAATAGCTCCGTGAACCCAGCACCTCCCAGACCCTACTCCCGCTGCATGGTCACCTAGCATTCATAGACTCAAGCAACCCGGGTGTTAGGTGAAGGTGATTTTGCGACAACGAGCGCATAGCTTCCTGTTTGCCGACCACCCAAGCCTTGGCCCACGATTTTCCCGCCCATTGCTGCCAGTCTCAACTTAGGCTACGCTTCGCAATTTACAATCTGGATCGGGGAGCAACTCATGAACCGAAGTCAGCGTCTTTTGGCTGCGGGAACACTACTAGCAGGCGTGATGCTCTTGAGTCAGCAAGTTGTTGCGCAGGTCTTCAGGATCGCCGAAATGAACACGCGGCAAATCCAGGCCCTCAATCTCCAAAGGACCGTCGTCTTGATTCCCGGCGGAATTCTGGAAGAACACGGACCCTACCTTCCCTCTTATACTGATGGCTATGCCATCGATGCATACACACAGGAATTGGCAAAGGCCATTGTCGCCAGACCTGGCTGGACGGTGGTCCTGTTTCCGCAAATTCCGCTCGGCAATGACCCGGCCAACACGATCGGCGGCAAGCGGGCATTTCCCGGAAGCTATCCGATTCGTATGGCGACGCTGCGTGCGGTTTACATGGACTTGTCCAACGAGCTCGGAGAACAGGGCTTTCGCTGGGTGTTTCTCGTCCACAATCATGGCGCGCCAAACCACCACAAGGCGCTCAACCAGGCTTCGGACTATTTCCACGATCTCTACGGCGGCACCATGGTGCATCTGTTCGGCTTGAAACCTGTGTTCTTATGCTGCGGAATCGAGGACAAAATGTTTTCCACCAAGGAGCTTGAGGAGGAAGGATTCACTGTACATGCGGGAGCGGACGAGCAAAGTCAAATTCTATTTCTACGTCCCGAGTTCGTGCCCCAAGACTACCGGGAAGCTGAATCTTTAACCGGTAGGAACTTTTCCGATCTAGTGCGGATTGCCAAGGTCAACCGATGGCCGGGCTATTTCGGTGCGCCACGATTGGCTAGCGCGGCTATGGGTGCGCAAGCATTCGCACTTTCGTCGCAAAAGCTAAACGAAGTGGCACTGCAGATACTGGACGGCCTCGAGTACAGGAAGATACCCAGATATGCCGACGAGATGGATCCTCTTAATGTTGCCGGGGAAGGAGCAGAACTGGAATATGAGCAAGTGCAAGAGAAACGGGAACTGGATTGGCTGAAAGCTCACAAGATTCGCTAAGTGAGTGTCTCTTGCAGGGACCAATTAGCGCCTTTGTTGGGACAACTGCGATTGGGACATAGCTTGAGGATGTTCCCCTTGTCGAAAATCTCGGTGGTGGTACATGCTGAGTGTTGGTATCGCCCAGTATCCGGCGCCGCGCTTCCGACTGCCCGAGAAGGGCCACAAGTCTCGCGGGCGGATTCTGGATTCAGCATCGTAAGCCTGCTCTTAGAGGATCTGTTAAGCCATCGGTTGCGTTCAAACGTCGATTCCTATGCGGGTCTGTACGGGCATCTCAATGCTCAGCTCACAGCGTTCTCTGCGCTTAGCTCCACAGGTGAGGCAGGGGAACGCCAGTACCTGTTTGGGCGTCAGCTCTTTGATTTCATCCCGCATGATGAAGCTTTGCAAAACGGAAAGCTGGTCAATTGTGAACAAACTAGGGGTAAAGAGTACGGATTCATTTGGGGGGCCACGAACACATTCGTCTACCTCAAGGTCCTCGACACGGTGGTCAGCTCGCCCGCACCATCGCGAGAATGATGGGCCGTAAACCCGCACAGGAGATTACTGGGTTAATCATCAAGCATTCAAGCCATTTCGACCCGCTACCCGGCGAACCGTGCGATTGAGCCGCGCGGGAGAGTTGTGTGATTCCCGAGCCGGAGCGCCTGTACGGAGGAACCATCGCGCTGGCGGAAGCGGGGCTGTGGATAACATCGATAATTTTGTATTCGACAGAAGCAGAGATCATGGCATACTCGCGCCATGGTTGTGCCGCTCGGGATCCTTCCTGATCTAAATTCTCTGGATGCGGAATCATTGCGCGCGCTCTTGGTGGAAATCCACGAGCGCTATTGCACGACCGCGCAGCGGCTGCAGTCGCGAGAGAGTGAGATCGAGCATCTGAAACTGCTGCTGGCCAAGCTGCAGCGGATGCAGTGCGGACGCAAGTCGGAGAAGCTGCAGCGGCAGATCGAACAGTTGGAGTTGCGACTGGAAGATCTGGTGCAAGCACAAGAGGCGGAGAGCGAGCCGGCGGCGGACAGCGCACGGGGTACAACCGCGGATGCTATTGCGCACAAGAAACCCGCGCGGCGGCCGCTGCCCAGCCACTTGCCGCGAATCACGCGTACCCATGTGCCGAAAGAGCAAGCCTGTCCGGGATGCGGCGGGAAACTGTGTCCGCTGGGCGAAGACGTCTCGGAGATGTTGGAGTATGTGCCGGCATACTTTCATGTTATCCGGCATGTACGGCCGAAGCTGAGCTGCGGGAACTGTGAACAGATCGTGCAAGCACCGGCACCGAGCCGGCCGATCGCGCGCGGGCTGGCCGGGCCGGGACTGCTGGCTCATGTGTTGGTCTCGAAGTACTGTGATCATCTTCCGCTGTATCGCCAGGCGGAGATCTATGCCCGGGCCGGAGTCGAACTGGAACGCTCGACGCTGGCCGATTGGGTAGGCGGGAGTAGTCAACTCCTCGATCCTCTGGTCGAAGTGCTGCGTCGTTATGTCATGACCGCGAGCAAGCTCCATGCCGACGACACGCCGGTACCGGTGCTGGCGCCGGGCACCGGTCAGACAAAGACGGGACGATTGTGGACGTACGTGCGGTATGATCGCCCGGCGGGTGACCCCAGGGCACCGGCGGTTTGGTTCGCGTATTCACCAGATCGCAAGGGCGAACATCCCCAGCGCCATTTGAGGGAGTTTCATGGTTCGCTGCAGGCGGATGCCTACGCGGGATTCAATCAGCTGTACGAAGGCAATCGCATCCAAGAAGTGGCCTGTTGGGCGCACGTGCGACGCAAGTTTTACGACTTGCAACAGGCGCACGCTTCGCCGATTGCGGCGGAAGCACTGGAACGAATCGGAGCGCTGTACGCGATCGAGAACGAGATCCGCGGTCGCCCCCCCGATGAGCGTCGGGAAGTTCGGCAGACCCGAGCTCGTCCTTTGCTCGAGTCGCTGCACCACTGGTTCGAACTGTCGTTGTCGAAGCTCTCCCGCAAGTCGGACACGACGGCGGCTATTCGCTATGCGCTCGGGCTCTGGAAGGCGTTGACTCATTACTGCGACGACGGTCACCTCGAGATTGACAACAATGCTGCTGAACGTGCCTTGCGGGCAGTCGCTCTCGGTCGAAAGAACTACTTGTTCGCGGGGTCCGACGCTGGAGGCGAGCGCGCCGCCGCGATCTACAGCTTGGTTGGCTCGGCGAAACTCAACGGATTGGACCCGGAAGCCTACCTGCGCGAGATCCTCACCCGCATCGCTGACCACCCTATCACTCGCATCGAGGAGCTGCTGCCTTGGAACATCGCCGCAAGCGTGCCGTCCGCAATCGAACCCGCAGCCTAGACAAGAAGGTTGTTGCCAAGACCTCCGCAGTGATTCCGGTGTCCCTTCCCAACCTCGCCGACCTGATTACCTACGGCGAAATTACTGTCGGCGTTCTTCGCCCCGTTGGTTGTGTCGCCACCGCCACCGACGGACACAACAGTTTGGCCATGCTGGTGCGCCGCCGAGGCGAGACTTTGGCCCAACTACTGACCCGACTCGACCAAGCCATCGACAAAGCGCTCACCGAAGACGTCTACACTGACGAAATCAATTCCTAAACTCCCAAGTGTCCACATCATTCCTCGATCAAGATCACTCACCTCCACGAATTGCTTCCCGGCAACTGGAAACCCAAATCGGGGTCGGCAGGCTGAACGGAACCGTCCTCCCAGAGCACAGCACGCATGGTTGCCGTCCGTTGCGCCGATTCGCGCCGTGAGAGGTTCGTTCGGCCTCAGCCCGTCGTAGTCAAGGTCGGCTCGTTCCAATGAGGTAAAAAATCTCGCTGCGCCAAGATCTTGATCAGTTCGCCGCCGAGCCGGTCGTCGAACAGGACAATCAGTGCGTGGTACGTCTTGTTCACAACATCGATCATCAGCGCCTTCATTTCCTCGTCGTTCAGCCGCGAAAGGCTTGGCCAGGGAATCTCCCCGTAGGGCGACCGGACGACCACGTCTGTGTAGTCGCCGATCTGCGAGTCCGGAGTAATCCCGGCATGCAGATCCTCGAGCACGGTATTGCGAAAACATTGCTGCGCGAGGTACTTCGCGAGCCTCTTGAGCACTTCGGGATTGGTAGAGATTTCACGTGCGGTTTCGCTAGTCATTGCGAGACTCCAGGCTTACGGTCAAGCGAACCCCTGGGCAGGCGCGATCTATCTGTCTGCTGATTCTACGTGAGGAACTACGGACTTGGTCTAGCTTGCCCTGCGTGACCCCGAGGAACCGTCAACGTAGAGAAGCTCTTGCAGTTTTTTTCTCCTCGAAGGCTTAAGGCCACTCAGATAACCTGCAAGCTCGTAGGGGTTGAAGATGTTCCACACCGCGGCTTGAAACCGTGGAAGCTCGGCGGCAAACTCCGGATGCTGCTCTGCCGCATCAGCAAAGTTCATGAGCTTCTCCCCGAGCAGATAGTCGAGCGCGCTCTTGACGCCAAATCGCCTTTTAATGCCGCGGGTCGCCCGGCACTGCTGTACCCAGATCTTGTGAAATTGTATGCGGCTCATGCCGCTACTATAAAGGCTGGTCTCAGTAGAGCGCAAAAAACTGCGCGATTCCCCTGGCAGACCCATCTGCTAGATGCATCTCCCTTACCGCTTACACATCATTCCTTAGCGGACACTTGAATGCCCATGCGGCTCGTCACCACGGCCAACTTCGGACGCTTACGCACTAAGCTAGGACTAGAGAATCTCAAAGACCTCGTAGGTGACTCCGTCAGATTGCCTTTCGCCGATTGCGACGCTCACGATCTT
>Ga0137361_10003698_pt1 | contig 10002 bp, 8 predicted proteins | sample Mad1_80_16metaG_FD_104923 | JGI IMG/M metagenome (GOLD analysis project Ga0137361, IMG submission 104923) | Vadose zone soil microbial communities from Angelo Coast Range Reserve, California, USA - Mad1_80_16 metaG | ecosystem: Environmental > Terrestrial > Soil > Vadose zone | place: USA... | reverse complement strand
CTCGGCCCCACCCGCATCTTCTGGCGCGAAGGTGGAGATAACCAGAATCTCACGTTACCTATTCATCCCGACACCATCAGCGGCATGCATTGCTGGCACCAGAAAGTGACAGTTGAAGCCGCTCATCCAGAAGATTCGTATGGGAATGTGTATGTCGACACATGTAAAGCATATAAGGTCTACCAGGACTGGCTAGCTATGACCCGACCGCAAGTCAATCGACCCGATGGCTTGCGCCGTCCTTTGTGGATGATCCGTCCCTATCGTCCCGCGGCAAATGCATTTAAACGCCCGTAGGGGCCGGTTGATAGGCTGTGCTAACGGGCCGATAAATCGACCCCTACAAACAATTTATAAACCCGAGAAGGAGACGCTGATGTACTTCAAACAGCTTGTCAAAGAAGACCTGGGATGCGCCAGCTATATCGTTGGCTGCACCAATGAGGGGGTGTGTGCCGTCATTGACCCACGCCTGGACATGGTCGACGATATTCTGGCACTGGCAGAGACGAAACAGATGCAGGTGACGGCGGTGATCGAGACGCACACCCACGCTGACCATGTGTCCGGCCATGGCGAAATAGCTCGCCGGACGGGTGCCGAGATCTATGTACACGAGCTGGCAGAGGTGGCCTATCCGCATCAGAACCTCAAAGAGGGAGATGAACTGCGGTTCGGGGTCGCCAAACTGCGCGTCATGCATACGCCCGGCCATCGTCCGGAGCATATCGCCCTGACCGTCTCCGACACCAGCCGCAGCGACGATCCCTGGCTGGTGCTGAGCGGTGATTCGCTCTTCATCGGTGATGTGGCGCGTCCTGATCTGGCTGTGCCGGGAGAACAGGGAGCCGACGCCCTCTATGACAGCCTCTTTGCGCGCCTGCTCCAACTCGAAGACGGCGTGGAAGTCTATCCCGCGCATGTGGCAGGCTCGCTCTGTGGGCGCAGCATGAACGCCAAAACCAGTTCGACCATCGGCTTTGAGCGCAAACACAATGTGGCGCTCGCTCCTCGCTCGCGCAGCGAGTTCATCCAGGATCTGAACGCGCAGCTGCCGCGGCGACCGCCCAACATGATCCATATAGTGACACGCAACCGCGCCGATTATCTGCACGCCGAGGCTCCGCTGGACCCGCGCCCACTGGACATGCGCACCTTTGAACACGAAATGGTACGCGGTGCGCTGGTGATCGATACACGTTCGCCACACCAATTTGGCGACGGGCACATCCCAGGGGCCATCAATGTCTTCCTGCATGGCTCTGCATTTGCCACGCGAGTGGGCTTTGTCGTTCCGCCGGAAAGTCGTCTGCTGCTGGTCGTCAAAGACGAACGTGACCTGGTCGAAGCGACTACCCAACTGGCCGTGGTAGGCTTCGACGCGGTGCTGGGTTATCTGGATGGGGGCATGGAAGCGTGGCGCGAGGCAGAGCTGCCATTACAGCAGTTGAGTCAGATCACGGTGGGTGACCTGCATGCCTTGCGACACGACCTACACATTCTGGATGTGCGCGACCAGAACGAATGGGAGGACGGGCACATCAAAGGTGCCATGCATATTCCCTATTACGATATCGAGCAGCACCTGCAAGCATTGGATTCCAGCGACCCGCTTGCTGTTCTCTGTGCCAGTGGTCAACGCAGCACCATTGCCTGTTCGCTGCTTCAACGCCATGGGTTCACGCAGCTCTTCAATGTCATTGGTGGGATGGAGGCGTGGGATGAGGCGGGATTTGAGAAGGTCTGACTTCTCCCCCGCATGAATGCAGGAGGGTTCTGATCGGCTCCCTCGCAGTTGCTTTCGCCCTTGAGATCAACACTTCACAGTTGAGGGCTGAATCAGGTAGCCCATCCACGGGCCGAGCATCATGCTCCCGTGGCACCTGCACTATCACCATGCAGGCCAGTCCTTCGACTGAAGAGACGTACGCCCCGCGTACCTCTCCTGGTGTTTGTGCGAGTCCGGTGGACTCAACGAGTGGTACATCTCGTTCGTTCTTGGTCAACACGGTCGTGTTTTTACCTCTGGCCCTGCGCCAGAGAACCCACCGAAACGCGATTGGGTTGTCAAGGTACTGCTGAGAGTCTAGCAGATTGACAGTGTGGTGTCAAGGTGGTACCATTCTGGTATGGAGAAGAAACAGAAAGCGCGTACAGTGCGCTTCAACCAACAAGATATCGAAGCCATTGGAGCTATTAGGAGGCACTTTGGCCTCACCTCGGACAATGAAGCGATCCGCTTTGCGTTGCGGCGAGCGTTGCGAGAAATCGAGCAGCACGCTACCCAACCCAAGCCCCAAATAAGGTAGGGGCATGCATCCCCGCCGAAGATCGGACGGGGCTTTCTGCCCCGATTACTGTAATCAAAACCCCGGCACATTGCGGTAGACGATATGGTGTACCGGGCGTCTAAATCTTGAAGGCGATACCTCGGCCTCACTCTCGACCGCGGTTTCGGCGGCTAAAGCATTGGCACTCACCATTTGCTCGTGAGCCAATAGACCATAATCAGGATATCTACACTTCCCACGAGCAAACTGGCAAGTGGATAAACGGGGCTGCCAGCAGGTGGTTGCCCATTACTTGACCCAGGGCCTGCTGCTGCGACTTGTGCGCAGATGTAAGCGACAGCAGAAACAATGGCAGCACTGGCACCAGTCACAAGCAGGGTTCGCCACAGAGCTGGCCAGACCCCTTTCACACGACCCAGCAGGATCAAACTCAGCACCACCACGACAGCGCCATAGGTAAGGAACCAATTGGTTGCCCAAGAAGCTGGGTCAGTGGGAAAAAGCCTTCCCTGTACGAAGGGGGCAAGCAGCGCGAGCGGAAGCACCCCGATGACCAATAGCCAGTGGACCTTCAAGCAGAGCAAACTGGCCAGAATCAGCAGACTGCCGCCGACAAACAAGAACAGAGCTTGAACGAGGACACCCAAGGAGGAATCATTTTCCATGGCCCCTGGCCAACTCAGAAGACCCAGCGGAACAGTCCATCCCAGAACCATGGCATAGAGTCCTATGGAGAGGAGGACCATGCCCAGCACCGGTGTCCCAGCAGGCGCTTTGGCGTTTTCACTCGCACTTGACATAATAGCTGCTCCTTTGCACGTTCAAATTACAGCACAGACAAGAACGCTACTTCCTACATGAGACCAACGCAACGACCTCAGAATGACGTTCTTTCCGGGAGTATACCTCCTTTTGAACAACCAGAGCAGTGTCAAATGACCTCTATTTCTGGGTCACCATCGTGAACGTGAAGGATAGGAAACGCTCTCAAATTGAGATTTATCGATCTACGTCCCAAAAGCGTAAAAAGTATCATCCATATTGCCGATATACAGCACTCCGTTCGAGATAGATGCCGCACCATAGAAGTGTGAACCATTATTTGTATCCGTGTAGCTGAAGAGCGTGTGCCCGTCGGATGTCGCGGCGAGTACAAATTTGTTACCCTCTCCAACGACTACCACTCCAGGAACCTCGGTGACAGCACCGACTACGGGACCACCATTCATGCAATCTTCCCATTCGAAGCTGCCGTTGGAAGGATTAAGGGCTCGCAGACCTCCCATACAACTGTTGCCATGAATGACAGTGTTGCCTCCGGCCACAAAGAGCGTTGTACCATCCCAGGAACTGGGTGAAATACTTCCTTGCCCACATGTTGGACCACAGCCTCCACCTATGCTGTCGGCAATTTTCGCCTGCCATACCGGACCCTGGTGCAGATTGGTGCGGTCAAAGGCGTAATAGACCCCATTTTTGTTGGCTACTCCCACAAGGTTATGCATCTTTCCACCGATGCTGGCCTGGAAAAGCGTCGGTGTAGATCCAAAATCTCCATCGCTTGTCTGCTGATTCGTGGGCACTTGCCAGGAATCTATGTGGGACAGACTTGTAGCATTTAGTTTGACGACTGCAATAGAGTATGGTTCACTCTTCGAACAAGCATTAGCATTGCCCGTGGCGAAATATACCGCGTTATCCGCCGTATCAATCGCCGGCGATCCCCATACTCCCGCTCCTATGCAGCCCCTGGGTAGTGTATAGAAAGTATGTTTAATGGCTCCGGTACTTGCGTTCAACTCGATAAGTTTCCCGCGAATCAAGGGGCAATCTCCAAATGATGCCACGCCAATGTAGACATTGCCGTTATAAACTGCCGGTGAACTCCAGATGAAATGCGCCGGTGAGGTGCCTAACTGGGTTCTCCATATAACTGCACCCGTGGAGGCGTTCAGCGCCCAGAAGTGAGCATCGCCCCCTCCGACGAAGTCTACCGAGGTCATCTTTCCGCCGATCATCACGGACGCTATTGTTGCCGTACTTGCTACACCCGTTTGCGAGTTGCAGTTCTTACTGAAGGTATAGCCGAGACTCTGCTGCCAGACCTGCGTGCCATTCAGTTGGGTCGCATGCTCGTATCCATCCCACGAACCCCAGTAAATCAACCCATTTGCTTCCACCGGCTGCGTACTGATAAAACTGCCTGCCTTATAGCTCCAATGCATCTTGAGATGTGGAGCTGATCCTGGATTGATGATGGTCTCAGCAGGATTGTAGCCACTGCGCCCATTATCTGACAGGTAGGTAGGCCAGTCCCCTGAAGCTGCATAGGCAACCCGGTGTCGTGGAAGTACAAAGACCATGGCTGCTATGGTGAAAGTAAGCGTTACTAATAGCAGTGTGCTCTTGGAGCAGAATGCATTGACCAGTCTGGCTTTGGGTAAGCATGTATTCATTTGACGGGTCCCCCAACCGATTTTTCTCTATTTTATCATGCAATGAGGAGATTATTGCTTCTGTGGGAAAGAGGTACGGGGTCTATAGATGATAGTTAGTATTCTCCATACTGTCTTACATCCTTAGAAAGGTCCAATCCCCAACCCGTGCAACACCATCTCAACAGCAGCCGCCGCTATCACGGGCAGGAATATCAGGCGCAGCGTGCGATTGCTCAGGTGCAGCAGCAGGCGTGCCCCTGCCAGCGCGCCAATCAGGATGCCGAGGGCTACAGGAGCGGCAATCATGGGAGGAATGTCGCCGCGCGAAAAGTAAATGCCCGCGCTGGCCGCAGCTGTCACGCCGATCATGAAATTGCTCGTCGTCGTCGAGACTTTCATGGGCAGCCGCATGATAGTATCCAGCGCAAGCACCTTGAAGGTGCCGCTGCCAATACCTAGCAGTCCCGAAATGAGCCCGGCAACGTACATCATCCCCATTCCCAGCGGTGTGCGTGTCACCTGGTAGGAAACCTCGCGCCCTAAGTGCGAATCTGGATACGAACTGGCGAGTTGCAGCCGGTTGGCCCAGCGATCGTTCTTTACACCCTTTGGCAATTCCTCGCCGAGCTTAAAAAGAATCGGAGCCGCTGAAATCAGCAGAATGATACCAAATATCACCGCCAGTATTTCCGGTGCCAGCAGTCCGGCTACGAATGCGCCACAGATTGCGCCAGTCGTCGTTGCAAGTTCGAGGAACATCCCCACGCGTAAATTAGTCAGGTGGTCACGCACATAGGCTGCCGCCGCGCCACTGGAGGTTGCTATGACCGAAATGATGCTTGCCCCGATGGCAAAGTAAATCGGAAAGCCAAAGGCCAGGGTCAGTAGGGGTACGATCAGCACTCCTCCGCCTAACCCCACCAGCGAACCTAACAGCCCTGCCGCGATTGCTCCAATGAAAATGAGTATGACAGTGAGATATGAAAAGTGGAGTTGTTGGATTTCAGCATGGTGAGCATTCGTCACCAGGTTTCCAACGAGGAAAATACTGATCATGAGAATCGCCAGCACTGCAAGCGTAATTACTACGTAGCGTCGATCACGCTCTAACGCGAAGGCCACCACCGACACTGCTACTCGCACTACCGGTGTTGCAATCAGCAGCAAAAGTCCCAATGTGATTACTGCCTGTGGACGTAAAATCAGCAATCCTGCCCATACTTCAGCCAGCGTTTGTGGAAATGCCAGCAGCCTGGCGGTCGAAAATCCTCCCGGGTGGAACGGGAACAAAATCAGTCCGAGCAAAATCAGTGCTGCGCTGAGCATGACGCCGCCTTGTAGTATCCATCCAATAATGGTATTGGTCTTCTCTGCTGTAGGTGACTCTGGTTGTACTGGCCGTCCAGGAGCGCTTAATACCTGCGAATCCGTATCATTCAGGCGTGTAGCGACACGATTTATCGCGTCCTCATGGGTTTCTGTTTGCATAGTCTTTATTCATCTCTAGGGCAAGTAAGAAAAATAGCCTGGTTGCTTTGCCTTGCCATCCCACATGTAAAACATTGATATTGATTGATATAAAAAGATAATAAATGAATTATCACGAACTCTTATAAGCTGATTATAATACTTATCATGATATAATTCCAATATATGATTCTTATCATTCACATAACTATATGGAATGATAACTTGTCCTTAGGGAATTCGCTGAGATTTTAACAACTCTTTGTTATGTGGTGCGTAGATAAATAAACGTGGGCATAAAATCCCTGTTCTTGACGTTATAGATTAATAAGAAGAAGTGTCCTACAAAGCCAATCAGATGCTAGAAAGGTCAGCAACTACTATGCTGCAGTTGCAAAACGTACGACTTTTCCGTCCCTCTTTAAAGCGAATAGTGATTGGTGGACTGGGTGGCAGTATCGGTCTTATAGGTGTCCTGTTTGCTGTGGCAGTTTATCTTGTAGAAGCTCTTACCCGTCCTAAAAAAAGAACTCCGTTTGATCTTTATACCTTTAGTCCTTATGAATTAGGCTTACCTGCTGAGGCAGTGACTTTCTCTCCACTCCAGGGAGAGCATAAAGTAAAGGGCTGGTATCTCCCTGATCCAGAAGCAACAACCACTATCCTGGTCTGTCCGGGGTATCGTAGTGGTATGGCTGATGTACTCGGCATCTCTGCCCATTTATGGAAAGCCGGTCATAATGTGCTGGCATTTGAGTATCATGGGCATGGGACGGAAGTTGGTACACCGGTCACGCTCGGTTATCGCGAGATCAATGACTTTCTTGGAGCAGTGGTTTATGCCAAAGAACGTACGCCGCAGACCCGTCTTGGCGTGATGGGGTATTCTATGGGCGCGGCAATTGCCATTATGGCTGCTGCTCGCAATGAAGATGTAGAGGCTATAGTTGCCGATAGCTCCTTTGCTACGCAGTGGAGTGCCGTTGATTACAATTTCCGCCGTGCGGTTCGTGTGCCATCGGCACCCTTTACATGGGTGGCAGATTACCTGCTAGGATGGCGTGCGGGTTATCATTTTAACCAGGTTGAGCCGCTGCGTGATATTGCTCGCCTGGCACCCAGGCCTATTCTGATTATCCATGGGGGCAAAGATTCCATCGTCGATCCTCGTGACGCCTCGCTGCTTTACATCGCTGCGGGTGAGCCGAAGGAATTATGGGTGGAACCAGATGCCAATCACTGTGGTGTGTACTTTAAAGACCGCACCGCCTACGTGAAGAAAGTCACTGCATTCTTTGATCTGCACCTGAAGCATTCGCATCCGCGTTTGCAATTAGTAGAGCCCTCGAGTGAACAGCAGATACTACTGCAGGATGAGCGTAGCGAAAAGCAGGGCCTATCGGAGGCGAGCTAATTCCTTGCGTCTTGCCTGTGCCGCAGGCCAGCCGCGATGTAGAGTGCGTGAATGATCTTATTCCGATCAGAAACGCCGCTTGATCGCGGCTACTGCTTCGCAGTCATCTGGTCGGAGCGGAAGCACTCATCTGATCGGAGAAGTAGTATTTATCCAGCACGTCGGCGTTGACAGGACGCATAAGAACAGGCAAGACGCAAGGAAAAGGGGCTAAGAGAAATCCAGAGTCACGATCATCCCATCCCGAGCGGCACGCGTGTTCGCGAAGATACGCTGTGCCGCTTTTTGCGCCCTCGACGTATCGGTAATTTTCGGGCTGAAATGTGTCAGCAGCAGTGCACGCGCATCAGCGTCCTTTGCTATAGCGGCAGATTCCTCGGCCAGCATATGTGCATGCGCACGAGCTAAAGGCAGGTCCTCGGGATCATCATACATACTCTCGCAGATCAGCAGATCAACATCGTGAGCAAATGCGCTGAGTTGCGGCGTCGGCCGCGTATCTGTGATGTACGCCAGCGAAATGCCGCGTCGAGGAGGACCAAGCACCTGCTCAGGCGTGACGATTTGACCATGGTACTCTATTGTCTCGCCATGTTGCAGCCGCGACCAGAACTGTACCGGTAACCCAAAGGCCTGGGCTTGTTCAGGTAAAAAAGGACGGTTGCGTTCCAGTTCCACGCGGTAAGCCAGGCAAGGGACGCCATGTGCGGCAGTCGTACAGGAGCCATGTAATCCACCAGGCAACTCAAAATGCTCGCCGCTTTTCAATTCGTGAATTTGTACCGGAAAGGGCAGTTCGGCAGCGATACGCCTCAGTCCGTCGACTACATAGGCCGTGCCGGGTGGTCCGTAGATGTCGAGCGGTTCGGTACGTCCCGCGTGCGCAACCATAAAAAGTACCCCTGGTAAACCAGCAACATGATCGGCGTGCATGTGTGAGAAGCAGATTGCTCCAAGCTGGCGAAAACCCCAGCCGAGCGATTTCCATGGTATCTGGGTTCCCTCTCCACAATCCAGCAATGTCAACGTTGGCCCGCTGCGAATCAGGGCGCACGAGAGCCAGCGCCCGGGTAGGGGCATCATGCCACACGTTCCTAAGGTACAGATATCAAGCATTATTCATCCTTTATTCGTTCGTAGTTCGGTTAGAAGTTATTCTGATATGCCCATGCGAGCGCAATAACCGCAATCGAGAGTATGAGAATGGTCGTCAACGCAATGCTGATAATGTAAAAAGGCAACTCTGAGATGAAGAGGAAGATCGCAAACACCACCCAGAACGCGGCAAATATACCGGCCAGCAATTTCCATGCCTGCCTTTGTTGCATGGGGTCGTCTCCTTCCTGTTGATTGCCCTTAGACGTATAGTATAGCAGGTATCACGCATCGTGGTACAATGGAGACAACCCGAGCAGAGGAACATCATGTCATTAACCATCATCGATCGCTTTCACCCTAGCTTAGTGCGAGAAGAGCAGAAAGCAGTGGACGCCGGACAACTCCGCAAGCGCGAAGAACTTGAACTACTCGAGCCTGAACAACTGCGGCCACTGGCAAAATTAAGCCTGCAGATGTTAGTCATAGGTGCAGTCTTCTTCGTCGTGCTGAACTATGCCGCCTACTTCTGGCAAAGGCACACCCTTGCCTTGCATTTCACCGGCTCGGGCGTGCTGTTCTGGTTAGTAATTAACGTGGTCGGCTATATTCTCATTTTACCAATTCATGAAGTAGTCCATGCTCTCGCCTTTATCTTTTGGGGAGGCAAGCCATACTTTGGTACGAAACTCCCGCTGGCCCTCTACTGCGGCGCGAAAAACCAGCTGTTCCATCGCAACCAGTATCTCGTGATAGGGTTGGCCCCGCTCGTTGTTCTTACAATAGCAGGCGTTATTTTCACTCTGCTCAACCCTGTACTCGCTTCCTACACGCTCTTCGCGAGCCTCGGCAATGTCTCAGGCGCTGCCGGAGATGTGTGGACTGTCGCAAGGCTGTTGCGGCATCCGAAGTCGGTGCTGGTGGAGGACACGGCGGCGGGGTATAGGGTGTGGGAGGTGATGAGATGAAGATCAGCTTTAGCAAGCTGGAAGAACCTCTACTCCGCTTTCACGAGACAAGCCATCGCGGCGGTTGGAAGAGAGTTGGCTCACCTCTCGCGGATTCCGTATCATTTGCTTGCTCCCCCATCGAACTGGCAGCAAGTGGCAGGATGACGGAGAAAATACTTCCTTCCTCCGCACTACTTTGAACCTCTATGCGCCCACCATGTCGTTCCACAATCTGTTGTGAGAGATAGAGCCCTAAGCTGACATCCGGGTGTGTACCCGCCAGCACTTCAACCTCTGGAATGCGATAGAACGGCTCGAAGATATGAGGGAGCAGTTCCTGCGTCATT
>Ga0137361_10003690_pt1 | contig 10011 bp, 8 predicted proteins | sample Mad1_80_16metaG_FD_104923 | JGI IMG/M metagenome (GOLD analysis project Ga0137361, IMG submission 104923) | Vadose zone soil microbial communities from Angelo Coast Range Reserve, California, USA - Mad1_80_16 metaG | ecosystem: Environmental > Terrestrial > Soil > Vadose zone | place: USA... | reverse complement strand
TTCGCGAGATTCAGCTTCCCGACGGGAAGCGCGTTTCAACCTGGATGACGAACTCCTTTGTCGCTCCGTCCCCGAAACGTACCGCTCGATATGTGGTTTACATAGGCCTTGGAGCAGCGGCCGGCGCCGCAATCGGCGGAAAGACTGCCCGGGTCGCCGGCGTGATTGGCGGAACGCTTGCAGGATTCGTCATCGCGGGCAATCGCAATGGCTCGATGCTTCGCGATCTCACCTTAAAGGAAGGCCAGCAAATCCGGCTCCAGCTCGGCGAGGACCTGAGTCTCGCCGGCGAGTAATTCGGGGGAAAGAAATTAGCCGCGGATTACGCGAATTACGCAGATGGGCGCGCTGTATGCCGCAGCGGAATAGGAGTACAGATGATAGCGCGCCCATTCGCGTAATCCGCGGCTAATTTCTTTCCCTGAATTACTCCAATGCGCTGATCGCGGCCTGAGCGACCTGCTCATCCTGAGCCGACATCACACCGCTGACGCCGACGGCGCCGATCAATTTGCCGTCGACCATTACAGGCAGCCCGCCTTGAAGTGGAGTGATTCCCTCCAGTGCGATAAAAACGGACCGGCCACCCGCGACGATATCCTCCAGCGCCTTTGTCGGGCGTTTAAAATTCACAGCGGTTCTCGCTTTTCCAATGGCGATGTTCACGCTGCCGAGTTGGGTATCGTCGAGTTTCTGAAACAGGATAAGGCTTCCGCCGGCATCCACAATTGCGATAGCGACGTTCCAATTGTTCTTGCGCGCCTCGGCTTCGGCGGCGGCCAGCATCTTCTTTGCGGCTTCCAGCGTGATGTACTTGGCAGTGCCTAACATATTGTTCTCCTCTAAAGTAGAGCGTCAATTTTGGCGACGCGGCGGCGATGCCGTTCTTCGGTGAGGTCCGTTGCGAGCCACACGCGCACAATGTCGCGCATCTTTTCATTCGAGATTACTTTGCCGCCCAGGGTGAGCATGTTCGCGCCGTTGTGTTCGCGGCTGTTTCGGGCGGAAGCTTCGTCGTAACACATGGCGGCGCGGACGCCCGGCACTTTGTTGGCCACCATGCAGGAGCCAATGCCGGCGCCATCAATCATGATTCCCAGATCGTATTTCCTGCGGGAAACGGCGAGTGCTACGGTCTGAGCGAAGTCGGGGTAGTCGACGGGGTCGGTTGAATGCGTGCCGAAGTCCTGGTACTGGATGCCGAGCTGGGTGAGGAAGCCTTTAAGAGCTTCCTTCATTTCAAATCCACCGTGATCCGCACCAATAGCAATTTTCCGGCGGTCATGGACCGCCGCTACAGACAAACGTTCCAGGCGGATGTGGCGCTCGCGAGCGAGGTCGGCAGCCAGTGGAGTGACCAGAGCCCTTTCCCCGATCCGCAATGTTGCGCCGAGCGGAGCCGCGCGGACATCATCTTCAGCGATAAGCGATTTCTCAGAGAGATCGATCATCGCTGAAGATGATACCAGCGTCTAGTTCGGCTCGCTCACCTTAAAGAGGATGCGATTGGAGTTTCCTGAAACGTTGGGATTGGTAACGCTTACAGGATAAATATCGGCCCTCTTCACCAAATATCCGGGCACGGTCACAACGATTGTGTTCGAAGTAACCGACGTCGGGAACAATACTGCCGTTCCGAAGTTGACGACAACCCCGGGAACGAAGTTCGAGCCGACGATCGTCAGCGTAAACGAATCGGAACCTTTGGCAATGGTCGCCGGCGCAAGGCCGTCGACGGCGCCGACGGCGATGGTGACCGGATTAGATGGAACAGTCAGGGGTACCACGGTAAATGTCAGAATCCCGGACACGCCGCCACCCGGTTGAGGGTTGCCCGCGCCTATCGAGTAGGTTCCAGTACAGGCAATGTTGATTTGACCGATGAGCATGGTCGAACTGATCCGTTCACCTGAGAATCCACCGGCGTCTGCGTCGCACGGCGTTGAGTAAAGATAGAACCCGCCCGACTTCGCAAAATTAGTACCGCGGATGACGATCTGCGCCGGGAATTTCGGCTTGTCGCCCAGGAATCGGGGAGTCGCATCGTACATGAGCTGCGAGACATCCAGGCTTGTTACCGTCGGAATCAGGTTAAACAATGAGAGCGGCAGCGCTTCCGATGTACCCAATGTCGGAGCTGGATTTTTTACTTTTACAATGAGGATCTTGCCTATCTCGAGCTGGGCCTGCGGAACTGAAGCCAGAAGCTCAATCGTACTGTGGAATTCCGTGGGAACGTCCACTCCATCGATTTGGACAACGGCATCCTGCCGGAAACCAAAGCCCTTCACAGTGAGCTGCAGGGGCAGCGCATTGGGATCGAGCCGTACTTCAACCCTGTTCGGAGAGATCGAAGTCAAACCGGGAATTGGGTTGAAAAGCGGAACCGTCAATGCATTCGACGGTCCGACCGTCGGCGCCGGATTGATCGCCGTTAGACTGAGCACGCCTCCATCCGCAAGAAACTGCGGCGGCACGGAAGCACGAAGCTGCACGCCGCTGACAAAGTCTGTCGAAATAGAGCTGCCGTTCACCTGCACCACTGAACTCGGCGAGAATCCAGTCCCGTTCACAAAGATCGTAAAACCAGGATTGCCGATCAGAAGCGGATTCGGAACTCCGGTCACACTGGTGAGAACTGGGGCCGGGCCGCCAACAACAAACGTTTGTGCCGCGGACGAAACACTTCCTCCAGGGCCGCTGTTGCGCAGGACGAATGACGTCGTGCGTGCGACGGCAATCGCTGAGGCCGGAATCGTGGCCTTCAGGGCCGGCTGCACTTGAAACACAGTAATTGTGCCGCCGGTAGCGCCTGCCACGGTTACGGGCACAGACAGGCTTGTGGTTGTGCTCGGAATCGGAGTGCCGTCGAACACAATTTCGCTGGTTGGAATGAGGGGGCTGCCCACCACGAAGAGATCGGTTGCAGGACTACCTACTTGAACCGAGGCCGACTGCACCACGGTAATAGTCGGAGTAACCAAAGTCCCCGTAAAATTGTTGCCCCGGGTGCTCTCGGAACTGATCGTGACTGCGATGGACGAAGGAGTGAACGTGAATCCCGCAGCCTGAGGCCGCAGCGTGTAATTGCCTTGCGGTACGTTCTCAAAAAGGAAATTGCCGGACGCATCCGTGGATACGGTGGCATTAACGGTTCCGGTTACGGAAACATTGAGAGCAGCAAAAGGCAGGTCGTTGTGTTTCACGTTTCCGGTGATCAGAAATCGAGTCGGACTTGGCGGAACGTAGTCCGGCTGGGAGTGCATCGCAGGAAGATTCGCCAGAACGCTGTTGTCGCTTTTTCCCTCTATTGCCGACGCGACAACTGGTACGTCCGACGAGATATGGATGAAGCCGCCCGTGCGCGCTTCAGGCAAAAGTTCGGTTAGGTTTCGCCTTATCGATGAAAGCGGTGCGACCGTTAAAGACATTAAAGAAACGCCGGAGCCGTCGTCCGGAACGTTTCGGATAGTCAAGTGTGCTGTTGAGTCACCTGGGTTCGAAAATGAAAGCCCCGTGAACAACGAAGGATTCGCCGCTTTGGTCCTGAATACGAAGTTCGTATTCGGCACCTCTGCGGCCGGTATCAGCACCACGCCGTTTTGAGCGACGCTCGCAAGAGCTGTCGTGGTCACGACGGAGACGGTACTTTGGACGCTGATCGAGCCGACCACAATGGCCGAAGGAAAATTGAAAAGATTTTGGGCACCGCGGCTGAAGGCGCCATTTGCTGGAATCTCCACTGTAGCCGGGTTATTAGACGCGGCGATAGGGCTCCCATCAAGTCCGACGGCCGTCAAGGTCGCGGAACCGGGTGTGGCCGTAGTATTGATCAGCTGTACCATCGTCGCATAGTCGCCACCCTGCACGAAGAAGGGAACCGTCGCGCTGGATGTTCCGGAGGAGGTCGGAATGGCCGTCACGATCGCTGGATCAAAGTGCGCCCCCACAACTCCTTCCGTGTCTGAGCCGAAGTTGTCGATCGTGGCCTGAACAAACAATCGCTTGTCTGATCCGAAGACGTTCGAAATAGTACGGATAACCAGGTGCGAAATAGCGCGAGGCGCGCCGAAGGTGGGCTGTGGAAACAAGACATCGACGTTTTCCGTGATGGTTCCCAGTCCGGGAATGACGCGCTGAACAGAACCTACACCCTGCCCGTCAGCTCCGACTGCGGTGATGACCGCCGCTGTAGATGTCAGCTCGGCGTTGAACATGGTGACGTCCATCGCGCCTGACGTCCCTCGTGCAAACGGAACAATCAGGGCGCTGGAATTCACTGCCGGACCAACGCTATCAAAGTTTCCGCCGGCATCGGCTATTGTGGCTGTTATGGAAAGCGGGACTGAACTGCTAACGACTACCGTCCCAGCAAAGGCCCCGAGTCCAAAAGAGCCTGTCGTCAGCCGGAGTTGAGATCCCGGCTGGATCGCAAGAGAGGCCCGGACAAACAGAGCCGTGCTGGATTCAGACAGCATCACTTCGGGCGTTGCGAGCCTGGCGCTCAGGTTACTCAGTATTAACTCCGAACCTGGGTTGCCGCTGAATTGTGGGATAACGTAACTGAAATTCTGAGTGGACTGACTCAGTGCAGGAACGCTGGTTGAAAGAACCATGAGGCATGCGGCAAGGCCGCATACAAAAAGGAACCGAAATCTAAGAAACATTGAATCGCCGACCTCCGTGTGGCTGCCAATCTTGCTTCATGCAAAGCCTGTAAAAACTAGCGAAAGGGCATAGTCATGTCAAGGGCACCCAGAAGTTCGCTCACATGGGGGGGCATTTTTCCTGTAGCGGCGGTCTATGACCGCCGGTTTTATAGCATGTTGCGAGGAAAAACCGGCGGTCATAGACCGCCGCTACAGTGGGATACGCTAGACTTGGTGCCGTGTCTCAAAAAACGTTGTGGATAACTGCAGGAATTTTGGTCCTTTCCGCGGGGTTTGCGTACTACGCGTGGTCGCACCCCATGGACTTGCGGGTCTACCATTACGGCGCGCGCGGAGTATTTGAGGGAACCCGTCCAGTTTATGGCCCAGGCAGTGGGTTGGGCTGGCCGATGCACTATCGCTATCCCCCGCTTTTCCTGCTGTTGTTCGCCCCTTTGGCCATGCTGCCGTTGGGCTGGGCGGCGGCGATTTGGGTAGTGGGCAAAGTGGCAGTCCTGGTAGTGCTGCTTCGGGCACTGGAACGCCGGCTAAAGCCGGCGACTATATTCGGGTCGCAAAATGGGCACCAAAACGGCCCCCGCGGACCCCAAAATGGGCCCCCGAAACCCCAAAATGGCGACCAAAATGTAGTCGCCGGCTTTAGCCGGCGTTATGCCGTTATTATCAGCTTTCTCCTTATAACTCCATACCTCGTCGAGGAATTTCGATATGGGAATGCGCAATTCTTCGTGGTCGCCTTGACCGCGGCGAGCCTCCTGCTGGTACGCGAGAAGCCGGTTCTTTCGGCCGCGAGCCTGGCGCTTGGGATCAGTATCAAAGTGTGGCCGTTGTTCTTTGTGCCGTATCTGGCGGCCAGGCGGGACTGGAAGGTTGCCGGCTACACGCTGGGCTTCGTGGTACTGCTTGCTATTCTGCCATCTTTATACTTCGGTTTTTTTGGCAATGTCGATTTGCTCGGTCAGTGGTTCTCGCAGGAATCGCAGACGCAACTGGGAAATGGCGAGATCTGGTTCCCGAACCAATCGCTGCGGGGTCTCTTGACGCGTTACCTGACAGTGGTCGATTACTCGCAGGTTCCGGATTCGAACTATCCTCAAGTGCATATCGCGGCACTGGATCCAGGATTGGTTCGTTGGATATGGCTGATCGTAGCGGCAGCGGCGTACACTGCGTTGCTGGTAGCCGCATGCCGGCGCCGGAACACGAATGGATGGCTCGACCATGGGTTGGCGTTTTGTCTTCTGCCGCTTCTCGAGCCTTTCACTCAGAAATATGCGTTAGCCGTACTGTTGTGGCCTGCGTTGATAGCCGGATTTCTCATCGCAAAGCCCGGCCTGCGTATCTTTATATATCTTTCGATAGTCCTGGCTCTCGTCCAACCCCTGGCACCGGGTTCGGCCACACAGCGATTACTTCAGGTGCTTGGTCTGGATTTTGCGGTGACTTTGTTCCTGGCTGCGGCGATCGCCTATGCGGGCCACGAATTTGCCGAAGATTCATTTCGAAGTCACAAAACTGAAAAGACGTGACGCCACGCTCATCGAATGGGCTCGCCGGAAATCACTGCGGTCTCAGTGCGCACCGCCGACTCGATATCCGACGAAATCGAAGAAATGTACGAACAAATCACCAGGCGGGCCTATGAGATCTTTCTCGAGCGTGGTGGCGTATGCACGCTGGATCTGGAGGACTGGCTTACAGCGGAACGCGAACTGTTATGGAAACCGGATGTTCGCATTGAGGAGCAGGGTGACCGCGTAATCGTAACGATTTGCGTCGGCAACGTGCGGCCATCGGGACCTGCAACTTCTGGTCACACCGCAAGCCATGGTCATCCGCGCCGAGCTTGAATCGACCGCAAAAAAGGTCTTCCGGACGCTTCATTTTCCGCGGCGGATCGACGTCAACACGGCCGAAGCCAAATACTGCGATGGAGACCTTATTTTGACGGTTTAGCGTTCCTCTCCATGGTCCAAACACGCTCCGGGCGAACCTTGTACATTACCCGCACTTCCCCAGGCTGCCGATTCGTGTATTTGTCCTGACCGGTGTACTTCTTGGAAAGCGAATCGATGTGGGCGTCCGCGCCATTCTCAGTGACTTCGACGACCTTCCCACGAAACCCGAGATACCGATACGGATTCTCGGGATCCTGGATGCTGATCGCAACGTTGGGATTTCGCCGCATGTTCTTATCCTTGATGCGGCCTTTGGCGCTGTTCAGGATCACATGCGTTCCATCGAAATCGCACCACACGGGTGTGACCTGCGGAGTTCCGTCTTTCATCACCGTAGCAAGATGTGCGAAGGCGCGCTTATTAAAAAGGTCCCGAAAGTTCGTTGGAATTTCGTTGGCCATGAAAAACCTCCTTGAACATTGTATATTGGAGCCGGACAGTATCTGGCAGTAACAACACTTTAATAATTTCGTAATCAAATTGTCACTACCGCAGGTAAGATTCGTGGGCCTCTCATGCCGACCGTCGCCGCCATAGATGTTGGAAGCAACGCGATCCGTCTGCTGATTGCAAACGCAAACGCTAACGGCGGACACGAAACGATCCTCAGCACTCGCGAACCCGTTCGCCTGGGCCAGGATGTCTTTACAAAGGGCCTGATTTCCGCCCACACGATTGAACGGACGCTGCAGACGTTCCAAGGTTTCAAAGAAAAACTCGACGAGCATGCCGTCAAGCACGTCAAGGCGGTTGCAACCAGCGCGCTTCGCGAAGCCACCAACCGCGATTTATTACTCAAACAGATCGCAAAAAACACGGGTATAGAAATCTCCGTGATCGGTGGTGAGGAGGAAGCCCGGCTCATCCATCTTGCTGCCAAGGAAACCGTTAACCTTAAGAACAAGCTCGCGCTGCTGGTGGATATCGGCGGCGGGAGCGTGGAGGTCGTGCTGGCGGACGACAGCGCGGTGCTATGCACGGAAAGCTATGCCATGGGCAGCGTGCGCCTTCTCAAGATCCTCGACCAGAAGGCGGGTGAGGAGCGGTTCAATCAACTCGTTACCGAGTACGTTGATGCGACGCAGCGAAGGCTCGCACAGGAAATCGGAGACCAGAAGATAGACGTCTGCATCGGCACCGGCGGAAGCATCGAGTCGATCGGAGAACTGCGAAAGGAACTCTACAACAAGAACAGCAATGCGAAGGTTACTGTCGATGAGCTGAAGTCACTTGTCAAAAAGCTGCGTGGAATGACGTTCGAGGAACGTATCCAGGAACTCCGGCTTCGTCCCGATCGCGCCGACGTGATCGTTCCGGCAGCAATTGTTCTGCAAAAGATCGTGCAACAGGCCGGGGTCGCAGAAGTCATTATTCCAGGTATTGGTCTGAAAGATGGGGTTCTACTGGAACTGGTTTCGGAAGTCCGCGATCACGAAAAGCGTCTTCACCGTGAGCAGGTGCTCGAGTCGGCACGCCGGATGGGAAAGAAGTACACTTTCGATGAGCCGCACGCCACGACCGTTGCGAAGCTTTCCGTTCAGATTTTCGATCAGACAAAGACAGTTCATGAAATGGACATCGAAAGCAGGTTGCTTCTTGAAGTTGCGGCCTTACTTCACGACATTGGCCACTTCGTGAACGTTTCCAACCATCACAAACATACCCAGTACCTTCTTCAGTCGAGCCCGCTCATCGGTTTGACGCAACTGCAAATGGACATCGTGTCGAATGTGGCGCGATACCACAGAAAGTCCCCGCCCAGGCTCCAGCACAAGCCTTACGAAGACCTGGCGCCAAAGCACCGGCTGACGATTTCGAAACTGGCCGCAATACTGCGTCTGGCAGACGCGCTCGACCATGAACATGCGTCGACCGTGCAGGAAGTGATCGTGGACTACAAGCGGCCTCGATTTATTTTCCGCCTGAAAGGGAAAGGCGACATGTTGCTCGAGAAATGGGCGCTCGTGAACAAGCGCGACTTGTTTGAGAGCGTATTCGACGGAAACGTTGTTGTGGAGGACCTGGCAAGTTGATACACGCTGCAAAAAACGAAGACATTCCGGGCAAACTGGTGGCCGTTGAAGGTCTGGACGGCTCCGGCAAGTCCACTCAGATTTATCTGCTGAAGCGATGGCTCGAACTGGAAGGCTACAAGGTCTTCTTCACGGAATGGAATTCATCTGCGATCGTGAAGAAGGCAACGCGAAAGGGAAAGAAACGGCAGTTGCTCACGGCAACGACTTTCTCTCTCATTCACTGCACCGATTTCGCGGACCGCTATGAACGTCAGATTCTGCCATTGCTCAATGCCGGTTACATCGTGCTGGCCGATCGCTATATCTTCACGGCCTTCGCGCGCGATGCGGTGAGAGGCTGCGACCGCACGTGGATCCGAAAGTTGTACAGCTATGCGATGAATCCGGACGTCACCTTTTTCTTCGATGTTCCTTTGAAAACAGCTCTTGGCCGGATTCTTGACGGCCGGACCCGGGTCAAATATCACGAAGCAGGTATGGACATGGGGTATTCCAAGGATCCCTTCGAGAGCTTTCGGATATTCCAGGGAAAGATCAATCTGGAATACCGCCGTATGGTCCGGGAGTACGACTTCATCAAAATCGATGCGACCGAGCCTCCCGACGTTCAGCAGGCAAAGGTTCGCGAAATACTCGACAACAAAATCGATCTGCCGCGATACCGCTGGCATGGCCGCGTATATCCGCTGCCGCCAGTATAGCTATGGTTAAACCAAAACGTTTTTATGGAAAAGGGATACCGGGCGTCAACCTCGAACAGCTCAAAGGTCAGCTCATCGTTGTCGAGGGCGCCGATGGCTCAGGACGCTCGACACAAATCAACTTGTTGCGCGACTGGATCGAACGCCGCGGTTTTCCCACGGTCAACGTGGGTTTGAAACGTTCCATGCTCGTGAGCCGCGAATTGGAGCAGGCCATGCGCGGCAACATTCTGGGCACCCGGACTCTCAGTCTTTTCTACGCAACCGATTTCGCAGACCAGCTGGAGAACGTCATCATTCCAGCACTCCGCTCCGGCTTCATTGTTCTGGCCGATCGTTACATCTACACGCTGATGTCGCGCGCCATCGTCCGGGGCGCTGAACCGGCCTGGATTCGAGAGGTCTACAACATTGCACTCGTTCCCGACGCCGTCTTTTACCTGGCTGTAAGTCCGCGAATCCTGGGCGAACGCAATTTACGTAAACACGCCGTGCTGGACTACTGGGAATCCGGCATGGACATCCACCGGTCTGCGAACATGTATGCCAGCTTCATTGAGTATCAGCGTCAGATCCAAAAAGAATTCAAAGCCATGCAAGAACTCTACGGTTTCGATACTGTCGATGGAAACCGCTCACCACGCGC
>Ga0137361_10003685_pt1 | contig 10019 bp, 9 predicted proteins | sample Mad1_80_16metaG_FD_104923 | JGI IMG/M metagenome (GOLD analysis project Ga0137361, IMG submission 104923) | Vadose zone soil microbial communities from Angelo Coast Range Reserve, California, USA - Mad1_80_16 metaG | ecosystem: Environmental > Terrestrial > Soil > Vadose zone | place: USA... | reverse complement strand
GGCGAAAAGGGACTCGGTCTGCGCCAGGGTGTTGAGGTGGAGTTCCGTCTCGCGGAGGCTCCACTCCTCGACCGGGAATGTGGGATGTTCGATCATCGCCGTCCCTCCAGTTCGGTCGTGTCGGAGACGACGATGCAGAGAAGCGCCGTGATATTCGGCAAATGACAGGTGCGCGGTTCGGACATGAGTTTCTCCTTGAAGAGTGTGTGTGACGGACTTCTGACCCTCTGACTATACCATATTTACGTGTTGAGGACCATGAGTCGGCATGAGAAGGGGATCTGAATAGGGTAATCTGCGTGACGCGAATTTTTGCTGAAACCGCTCGCTTGTTGACGTAGAGCTTATCCTCGGCTACTATTGAGAAGCGTAACTCTTCAGGACTCCTCGCCACCTGCGGTGGCTCGCCTTGGTGTGTTGCTATGGGCGATGCAGCCCGCGGGCTGCATCGCCCATAGCAACACACCAAGCTTGCGAAGCGCCGTAGGCGCTGAGGAGTCAAGAAAAGAGAGACCTGAAGAGTTACTGAGAAGCACAGAATACCTGTATGTGGAAGGGAGACGAGCAATGTCAGATGCAGATGCACAGAGTGGGCAGCAGATGGAAGAGCCAGAGAATAGTAGCGGCCGCACACTGGACAATTTCAAATTAGAACGAGACCAGCCCGAATTAGTCGATGAGCCCGAAAGCACTAGCGGCCGCACACTGGACAATTTCAAATTAGAACGAGACCAGCCCGAATTAGTCGATGAGCCCGAAAGCACTAGCGGCCGCACATTGCATCATGGGGAGTACCAGGTAAAGGCAGTACTGGGGCAGGGGAAGAAGGGCCAGGTGCTCCTGGCTTCACACACAACGTCGGATGAGCTGCGCGTGCTCAAACAGGTGCAAACGGACCAGCAGCCTCCTGAAGCGCTTCTCCTTACACGCCTGCGTCATACAGCCATTCCCAACATATACGATACCTTTTTTGAGGAGAGCTGCTGGTACCTGGCAATCGAATATATACCCGGCGAGACGCTTGCCACGTATCTGCGCCGGCAGGCACCGCTTCCCCCGCGCGAGGCACTCATGTATGCGCTGCAACTCTGCGATGTCCTGGATTATCTGCATGCCCAATCGCCGCCTGTCATCCTGTGTAATCTGCAACCGTCAAAGGTGATTCTCACTTCTGATGGCCATCTCAAGCTGGCTGATCTGAGCATGGCACGCTACCTGGGAGCGAATGAGGCAAGTGATACGACAGAGGTTGGTTCGTCGGGCTACGTGGCACCGGAGCAGCTTGCAGGCCGGGCTGATAGACGTTCAGACCTGTTCAGCCTTGGCATGATGCTGCATGAAATGATCAGTGGGCTGAGTCCGGTAGAGAAGGCAGAGGCAGTAGAGTCGCTGCACCAGATCAATCCTGATGTATCGCCGGTCTTGAGTGGCATGGTGCATATCGCTACCCGACCGGAACCAATGCACCGCTTTCAATCTACCTACACCTTCCATCGTGCATTGCAGCGAGCATACGTCATAGAGGAGCGACGAGCATATCAGCAGCGCCTTCGTACGGCAGAGGCAGCAGGACAGCCTTCTTCGCCTGCGCAACAACCTCCCACCCAGGCTGCTGCAGAGATGCCTCGCGAACAGCATGAAGCACAGGAGTCGCACCTGGCGGCAATAGATGAGCACTTGAGGCTGCGCTCGGTGGGAGCAGTCGCGCCCACGCCGAAGCCTTTGTTGGAAGAGCAAGATTACCAGGGAACAGAAAGGCAGGTTGTGTGGGAAAGCGGTACCACGCCGAAGCTTTTCTTGAGAGAGCAAGATTACCAGGACGGGGGCAAGCTAGGGGGGATACCTGCTCCCCAGGCAGGGGGTCCGCGCCCCCACCAGACCCGGCGTTACGATACAACTGTATCTAATCGCCGCCCGGCAGACCCACCCCCAGTTTCCGGGACACCCCCACGCACAGCTCGCCGGATTGCCTACCTGTGTTTTCTACTGGCGCTGTTGTTGTCACTCCTGATGGCAGCATTACTGGTCTACGAAAGCCCATATCACAGCACCTCGTGGAGCCCGCCGAGAAAGACCCGTACGGCCACCAAGACTAGTACGGCTACCACTGTCGTCAATCTACGTAGTGCATGGCGAGCCTTGCCTTCGCTGCCATCGCCGGAGGCGGATAACACGGCCGTCTACGTGCAGGTGCAGGGACGTGGATATGTGTATATGAGCGGCGGATATCGTGGGCATGCGCCGAATTACGATCGCACCCTCTATCGCTACGATGTCGCGGCTGCACGCTGGCAGGCAGTAACAAACGGCAATTTTCCTGGCATGGTCAACAATGCCGTTGCGCTCGATGAGCAGAATCAGCTCTTCTTTGCAGCGGGATATTCATCTGATGTGTATGCAGTCACTTCGCTACTTTACATGTATCGAACGAGCGATGGGGTGCTACAGAAGATCGTGCCGCCTGCCGGGGTGTCGATTGGCTTTGGTGTGGCGATGGTTGCAGACCAGCAGGGCCATCTCTACATGACCCAGGGGTTTCTGAAGCCTGGAGACCCACAGGCGCGCGCAGGCACCGGCTGGTATCGTTACGACATCGCTAGTGGACACTGGCAGGTGCTGACTCCATTGCCAATAGGATTAGGCTATGTTGCGTTGGCCGCCGACGGTGCAGGTGGCATCATGCTGCTAGGTGGCGCGCAGGACGCGGGGCAACATCTCCCATCAACGCGCATCTATCGCTATGATATTACAGGCAATACCTGGGCAGAGGAGCAAGCTGTGTCACCGTTGGCGCTTAGTGGCGCGGCAAGTTGTACAGATGGGCATGGCGAGATGGTGATCGTAGGCGGGAGCGCAGGGTATGCCGGGGGACACGAGCGAGTGCTGGGTCAAAGCTGGCTCGTTGATCTGCAAACACTGCGTTGGCAGCCGCTAGCAGCGCTGCCCACAGGTGGGTCGCTGCTAGGTGCGGCGGCGTGTGACGGCGAGGGACACGCGTTCCTGGTACGCGGTGCCAACGATGCTGGCCACCCAACGGCGGATTTTTGGGGGTTGACGATTGGATGAAGTTGGCCAACCTCACAACGGTCGTACGATATCATAAATCATCGACCCCAGCAGCACCGGGGCATCACTCCAGGTGTAGCAGGCCAGAAGGGATTCTTGCACTGCCTCGGCTTCATCCTCGGTACGGGCGTGAATCTCGACGAGTGGGTCGCCCACGTGACGGTGATCGCCCACTTTGGCTTGCAGGATGAAGCCGGTGCGATGATCGATCTGTTCACCCTTCTTGAAACGTCCGGCCCCCAGGTGCATGCTCGCCAGGCCCATCTGCTCAGACTCGATAGCAGCGATGTAGCCACTGCAAGGAGCGACGAGCATGGAGCGCACCGGCGCGACGGCCAGGAGATGAGGTTGCTCAATCTGGTGTGGGTCGCCGCCCTGGGCTGCAATCACCTCGGCCAGTTTCGCGACGGCGGCACCTGAACGGACGGCTTGCCCGACCCGTTCCTCGGCATCGGCAGGATTGCTTGCTACCCCGGTCATCAGCAGTAACTCCGCGGCTTCATGATAGCAGAGTTCCGAGACGTCGGGTGGTCCCTCGCCATGCAGGATGGCGATGGCTTCTATCATCTCCAGGGCATTGCCGATGGCACGGCCTAGTGGTTGATCCATGGCCGTGATGGCTGCGACGGTGTGCAGGCCTGCCAGCTGCCCAATGCTCACCATGGTCTGTGCCAGTTCGCGTGCACGCTCCAACGTCTTCATGAAAGCGCCAGAGCCAACCTTGACATCCAGTAGGAGGTGCGAAGCTCCAACGGCGAGTTTTTTACTCATAATACTGGCGGCGATGAGAGGAATACTCTCAATCGTGCCCGTGACATCGCGCAGGGCATACATTTTGCCATCGGCTGGCGCCAGGTCGTCAGATTGGCCGGCCAGAACGATGGAGTGCTCTGTCAGCACACGCATGAACTCTTCGCGTGAGAGTGCGGTACGGAAGCCTTGAATAGATTCTAATTTATCGAGGGTGCCGCCAGTGTGACCCAGTCCCCGCCCTGTCATTTTGCCTACGGCAACGCCACACGCGGCTACCAATGGCGCCAGGGCCAGGGTGACTTTGTCGCCGACTCCCCCGGTGCTATGTTTATCGACGACGGGCGAGATGCTATCACGCACATACAGCTCTTCGCCCGAGTGTGCCATTGCCAGGGTGAGGTCGCTGGTTTCACGTGCATCCATGCCGCGCCAGTAGACTGCCATTAACCAGGCCGACATCTGGTAATCAGGAATGTGATCCTGGGTGTATTGCTCGACCAGCCAGTTGATCTCTGCCGTGGTCAATGCGTTCCCATCTCGCTTCTTGCGAATCAGTTCTACTGCTTGCATAGGCGATCACTGCTCCGTCAGCACAATGCGCAAGGAATCGCTTTCATATCCGTTGCCTGTTTCGATCTGGTAACGATTGGTGACGAGACTGCCCAGGCGGACGTTGCGATCCAGGCGCAGTTGACCGTTTGTGAATGAGTAGACGCCAGGGTCTTGTGGCAATACTCCCTGTATGATGATGGTATCGAAACCCTCCCCCTGCTGCTCCTTGTATGCTTTCAAGAGGGTTGCGACCTGTTGCCAGGGGACGCACTTCGTGTAGGCAATACGTACCGTCTTTTTGCGCCCGACGTCGACGGCATCGTTTACGACGGTATAGGGCAGTGCGCCTTGCTCAAGTGCTTGCAATTCGGCAACGGTGCGAGGCGGAAAAGGAGCCGGTGGGTCCGGTGCCGCTGGCATGGCGGGTGTGGGAGCATCCGGCATCACGGGCTGTCTGCTATGGGGTACTGTCTGTGGTGGAGGTACTGTAGGAGCAGGGGTTGTTGCCGCAGGCCACGCCTGACGTGTTGACGGAGGTTGCCTGGGCGGCTGATAGGGCGGGCGAGACGGAGGTGGGGGTGGTTGTCTCATGTCTCGACCGCAGCTTGCACAGTAAATGGCTCGGTCCTGGTTGACGGCCTGACAATATGGACAGCGCATAATTTGCTCTCTTCCGTCTGATGCTCTTTACTATCAGGATTCGATAGGTTGAGATCTGGCAATTCGCAAGGGGGTCAGATCCTGGCACCCGCAAGGGGCAATACCGCTTAAATAAGCGTCATCGCCAGCGCCGTTCCGTAGGGGCGAGGGCGGATGATGTGTGGTGGGGTGGGCCTTTATGGACGCAGTCCGGGGGACTGTGTGGCCCGCTCTGCCCCACCCATACCAGCCACCGCTCCTTATTTTAACAGTATTGCCCCTTGCGGGTGCCACTACATTCCACCACTTGATAATATATCACATCCGGCGGTCGAATTTCGCTGGGAAGACGGACAACAACGAGCGCCACTCCTCTTCTGAGGCCTGCTTCATCCAGCAGTTACCACATGTCTGGCAGATACCATGGGTAGCATTCTGTATCTTGTGCATTGGTAGCAAAGATACGCGCTCACCATGGGTATCAATCAGCCGGTGGCACCATGCACACTGTCGAACCATGATCGTTACTCCCTTCCATTTTTCCTTCCTTCTCTATCTATTATATTCGCGGGTGTATATTTTCTCACATTAATTGGGAAGACCTACACCTTTTGGGGGGGGATAAAGAGTCAACCAGCTCTTGCTCACGCAACCGTCACATTGATGCTATGGTAGCCGGACGAGCCATTCGGCAGTGGCGGTTCTACGGTGGGGTCCTGCACATTCCCTCCCAGATCGATGGCACGGGCAATAATGAGATAGCTGCCAGGCTTCGGCTGCCATGCAAGCTCCCAGAGTACCCAGGTAAGCCCCGATAGTGGCTGTTTGAGCGTGGCAACCTGCCAGGTCTGCCCACCATCGGTGCTCACATCTACCTCACTGATACCGCGATTGCCTGAGAAAGCAACGCCAGCAATATATGACCGATTGGCTGTCACCTTCGAGCCATCCAGGGGAGTATCGATACGTGCCGTCAAGCGTATTGGTGCGGGGTCGCTCCAGCCACGCTGCTGCCAATAGCCCTGGTAATCGTAGTTGATGACTTCGATGCGTGTAAGCCACTTGCAATGCTTCATGCCGTAGATGCCAGGAACCAGCATGCGAGCGGGGAAACCGTGGCTATCGGGGAGCGCCACGCCGTTCATGCGTACCGCCATCAGGGTTGTTAGTTCTATGGCTTTGCTCAGGTGAATGCTATCACTATAGTCGTCTGCTGCATAGAAGACCACCTTGGTGGCCCCGGGTTTTACCCCTGCACGCTGTAACAGGTCCGCCAGCGGGATCCCTTCCCACAGGGCATTGCTCATATATTCGCCGCCCACCTGGTTGCTGATACACATCATTGACTCGTACTGCTTCCTCATTGGCAAGGCCAGCACTTGCTGGTAGGTAAGGACGAAGGGATGTTCAACCTCGCCATCCACGACCAATTTCCAGCTATTGCCGTCGACCATGGGATCGGCGAAGAGATTTTTTGAGACAATGTAGTACTGGTCGTTCGATGTGACTTCTGCTGAAAGGAAGGGAGCAGGATGCACAAAGCCGTAGTTTGGGATGGGTGGCGGGATGATTTTACTTTTGAAGTGCTGCATCAAGCGAGGGGCAGTAGTGCCGACGCCTTCGGTAATAAAACGCCACATGCCCACTCCCAACACTGCTATGCCTGTCAGCACTGCTGCACGTCTCAACAATGTTCGTCGCGAGACCACGTCGTCAGATTCGCCGGGGATGGCGCGTACTTTGCTTGCGGCGCTTGCGGCATTCGCCGAAGCTGGCGCATATGCCGTGAGCCAGTTGCGTATAAAGACGAACGAGAGACCAAAAACGATGCCGACCGCCGCCAGACTGAGCATGCTGTTGATCAGGCCAATGGTGAGTTGCGCGCCGAAGACGCCTACGCCTGTAATTGGCAACAGGATGAACCCTACAAAGAGCCAGAGGATCAGTGTCAGGATGAGTCCATGGTACCAGGGCAAGCGTTGCGAACGGAAACGCAGGTTGTAGAGGCCTCCACTAAGCGCGAAGACGAGACATTGTCCCACTACGATGCCGTAGAAAAAGTAGTGTTTGGCGTCGCCGCCAATCGTTTCATGTAAGTAATTAAACAACGGTGGAGGCATGAGTGCGGTTAAGGCTGAGCCAAAGACTTCTGGCAATGAGATGCCATTCCAGGTGATGCTGACCAGCAGCATGACGCTGGTGGCAATGATGCCTGCTAGCAGGCCAGCAATAAAGCCTGTCTGAAAATGCTGTTTTCGCTTTCGTCCAGTCGTGTTCATTTTGTGTGTCTTTCGAGAGGTCAAGAGGTTGCATCTATTATTATACTACCTTCCGGGTTACACGGTTTTCTTAGGGAGGATTTACGACTTTTGTTAGAGCCGGTGGTTTCTCCTGTGACCATATGACCATACTCCTTCCACTTGTTCCATGCAGCCAAATAAGGTATCATTGAAACTAATCTAACGCCCTATGCAAGTTTTTTTCTGCTGCCTGCGGCGAGCGTGAGAGAAGAAAGAGCATGGGGAGTGCACACCGTCCCCCAGACGGCGTTCCCCATTCCCCGGCACGGGGACTGCGTCCCCCTGCACCCCCTGCTAAAAAGCAGAACAGGAGCAACGAGATGCCAACTGCGCACGTTACCAACGAAAACCTGGTTGTCGGAGTAGACCTGGGCGGGACACAGATTCGCACAGCGGTGTTACGCGGCGCTCAGTTAATCTCACGAGTTGGCTTGCCCACCGGAGAGGATACGACACCAGAACGGCTCATCCCACGCATCTATACTGCGATAGAACAAGCCCTGGACGAGGCTCACACAACACTTGATCAGATTGCGGGTATCGGTATCGGTGCACCAGGGCCGCTAGACAACCGCACAGGAGTCATTTTTGCCCCACCAAATCTGCCTGGCTGGAAGCGCGTGCCGGTGCGGGATCTCTTCGAGGAACATTTCAAAAGTGCAGACGGGCAAAAGATACGCGTTGTGGTCGAGAACGATGCGAACGCGGCTGGTCTGGGCGAGTATATGTTTGGCGCGGGACGTGGTAGCCGTGACATGGTGTATCTGACGATCAGCACGGGTATTGGTGGCGGCGTCATCGTCGATGGCAAGATCATGGAAGGTACAGAGGGAATGGCAGGCGAGCTAGGCCATATGACGATTGATTGGCATGGTAAGCGTTGTAATTGTGGTAATATTGGCTGCCTGGAAGCTCTTGCCTCTGGCACAGCCATTGCTCGCTACGCTAATGAGGCCATTGCCGCCGGGCAGGGTGCTGAATTAGTTGAGTTTGTACACGCATTGCAGCAACACGTCAAGGAACCAGGCTCCTCAGAACTAGCAGAACATGACTCGATAGAACATAAGCAGGCCGCCGGAGACGTCGGGCGGCTTCATGTCAGTGCTCGCGTAGTGTCACAGGCGGCTCAGGCTGGCATCCCACTGGCACGTGCGATTATCGGCAGCGCGGCGGAGGCCCTTGGAGTTGGTCTTGTCAATATCATCCATATTTTTAACCCGGAGGTAATCATTCTTGGTGGTGGCGTGACGCAGATGGGAGCAATGCTCATAGAACCTGCTCTGCGTATTGTGCAGGAACGTGCGATGGCGAGGCCTCGCGATGCCGTGCGTATCGTGTTAGCGGAATTGGGCGTAAATACGGGGCTGGTGGGCGCAGGAGCGCTAATTTACTATCATATGTCCTGACTGCTCAGGCCAGACGGTGTGTGTAGACTCCCGATTTATCTTGTAGTGTAGCCCACCGATTTATCGTGTGGGCGATTTATCGAGCACGTCACATCCTGTCGATGCTTTTCTTGACTCCTCAGCGCCTGCGGCGCTTCGCAAGCTTTTTCTGTTGCTGCGGGCCTGGCAGCCTGCGGCTGCCAGGCCCGCAGCAACAAGAGCAGGGGTCTGAGGAGTTCCACACCCACCAGGTCACAATTTGATGTGGTCACTACTGTTCTGTGGCCTGAACTTGCTACCATCATTGACAAAGACGATGGTCTGGTCCTGGATGTGAATGAGCATGTCGGGAAGGCCATTGCCGGCGACGTCGCGAAATTCGAGTGTTACAGGCGTGAGATCACCGCCTGGATCGAAGAGAAAAGGACCGGTATAGCTGATGGCCCTGGCCGGGTTGCCGCCCATGAACTCGACGATGATGATGTGTCGGTGTAAATTGATGGCAATGAAGTGGCTGGGATGCTGGGCATCGTCACCATGGCCGACCACAGCGTCAATCTGGAACGTACGAGGATTACCGTAGCGGATATCATCGTATCTCGCTATTCCCCAGGCAAGCGCTGCCGAGCCAACCACCCAGAGGGCGAGCATGGCAATCATACCCACGCCAACATAAAGCAACCAGTGCAGACCTCTTTGTTGACCCCTGGCCGGGGGCATGTCGCGTGCCTTTCTGTCGCGTGTCGAGCGAGAGATCATACCGGGCACTGGGGTAACGACATGCTTCCCTGTAACAGGGTCTGGCATATTGACGTTGCGTCGCGTAGGCTGTGGGCCTGTCGTTTGTATGCTCATCGGATCGCGTAAACGGATAGAACTGTTACGAGAACGGAGCGGATTGGTGTCGGTCAGGTAATCTTCCTCATCCGCGAGCATGTCATCATCCGTTATACGTACCTCCGGAGGAATCGGGCCACCGAGATTCCTGTTGGATCGCTTCTGCTGAGGCTGCTTCTCATCACTCTGCATTAGCTCTGCCTTTCTCTTGCATTGAAACTATGCCCACTGCGTGCTGTCGGCACGGCTTGCCCTATTATCAGGGATAGACGACGCGCTGTCAAGCATACGCTTGTGTCAATATAGTTCAAATTGTACCATGGTGCTTATCCCATGTCTAGCAGACCTAAGACCGAGACAGGGCTATTTATGAGTCGTCCTTTTGCTCATGTCGGCCCGCAAGCGAGCCTGCTTTGAGAGGAATTGTTGAGGTGGTGGCGGGCTTTCAGCCCGCCACCACCTCAACAATTCCTCTCAGCGAGCGCCG
>Ga0137361_10003684_pt1 | contig 10022 bp, 8 predicted proteins | sample Mad1_80_16metaG_FD_104923 | JGI IMG/M metagenome (GOLD analysis project Ga0137361, IMG submission 104923) | Vadose zone soil microbial communities from Angelo Coast Range Reserve, California, USA - Mad1_80_16 metaG | ecosystem: Environmental > Terrestrial > Soil > Vadose zone | place: USA... | reverse complement strand
GCGCTCATCGCTGAGCCGCTCGCAATCCGCCGCTACTGGATGAACCTCACCCCGACGGGGGACGCCTTCATGGGCGGCGGCGTGCGGTTCCTGCCCCGGGACTTCATGAAGCTCGGGCAGCTGATGATGAACGGCGGCACGTGGGGCGGGCGGCGGGTCGTCAGCGCGGAGTGGGCGAAGCGCGCGACGTCACCGCTCGTATCGCTGGGGAGCCAGAAATACGGATATCTGTGGTGGGTGATGGAGTATCCGTACCAGGGGAGGACGTTGCAGGCGTTCTACGCGGGCGGGAATGGGGGGCAGGTGGTCATGGGAATCCCGGAGCTCGACCTCGTCGTGGCGTTCTACGGCGGGAACTACAGTGATCCGGTCATGTTTCGGACGCAGCAGCGGTTTGTCCCGGAGTACGTGCTGCCGGCGATCGTGGGGAAGTGAGTCCTCGCGCGACTGCGAGACTTGGCGCCCACCTAGGGCCGCCCACCGCCGACGGCCTCTTGTAACTGGCGCAGCATCTCCCCCAGCCGGGTCAGCTCTTCGCCGTAGCGCGCCCAGTCGCCCGCGCGTTGCGCCTCGACGGCGCGCCGGTACGACTCGACCGCTCGGCGGGCGAGATCGGCTGCGCGGGTGTCGCCAGGACGCGCGGTAGTCGGCGCGGCCGCGACCCCGGCCGGCTTGAGCGCGCCACCGAACAGCTGCGCCAACCCGGCCTCGAGCGTCTCCTCCATCGCCACCTGGTTCTGGTGGGCGACGACGACCCGTTTCAGCTCAGGGATACGCCCACCCTCGGCGCGCAGGTAGAGCGGCTGCACGTAGATCAGCGACTCCTCGATCGGGATGACCAGCAGGTTGCCGCGGATGACCTGGGAGCCGCGCTGGTCCCACAGGGAGATCTGGCGCGCGATCTCGGTGTCCTGGTTGATGCGGTTCACGATCTGCGCCGGCCCGAAGACCAGGCTCTGCTTGGGGAAGCGATACACGATCAGCTGGCCGTAGTGCTCGCCGTCGTTCCGCGCCACCATCCACGAAGCCAGGTTGTCCTTGCCCCGTGGCGTAAACGGCACCATCAGAATGAACTCCGCCTGCCGCTCCTCGGGGAGCCGCATGATCATGTGGCGCACGAACGGGTCCGGCGCCTCGCCGGTGCGCGACAACACCGGCTTCTGCCACTGGTCCTCCCGGTGATAGAAAATCTCCGGCTCGGACATGTGGTACGTGGCGTACATGTCGCTCTGTACCCGAAACAGGTCTTCGGGATAGCGCAGGTGCCGCCGTAGATCCGCCGGCATCGCGTCGAGGGGCTGGAAGATTCCGGGGAACACCTTCGCCAGCGTGCGCACCAGCGGGTCGGCGGCATCAGCCTGGTAGGCCGTCACGGTGCCGTCGTACGCGTCGATCACCACCTTCACGCTGTTGCGCAGGTAGTTCGTGCCGTCGGGGAGCGGTTGCGCGTAGGGGTAGCGGCGCGTCGCGGTATAGGCGTCGAGGATCCAGCGGAGCCGGCCCGCATCGTCGATGACGAGGTAGGGATCGCGGTCGAACACGAGGAACGGCAACGCCGTGTGTGCTCGGTCTCGGATGTTGCGGATGTACATCGCGCGGCTGTCGTTGGTGATGTCGCTCGAGAGCAGCACCTTGAGCGAGCCGAGGTATGCCGCCAGCACCAGCCGGCGCCAGAAGGAGCCGACCCGGACCCCCCCGGTTCCCTCGTACGTGGCGAAGATGTTTTCGTCGCCCGAGGGGTAATCGAACTCGCGCTGTTGGGTGTGGGCGAATACCCACGGCTCGCTCAGCTCGCCGAAGTAGATGGCCGGGCGCGTCACCCGCAGCGACACGCTGGACGCCGGCGGCAGGTCCTTGATGAACAGCACGGGCAGGCCTTCATCGGTCACCTGATTCACCGGCCCGAGGGTGAGTCCCATCCCGTGTGTGAACGTGAGCCGCTCATTGATGAAGGTCCGCGTGGGGAGCGAAGCCGAGTTCAGCTCCCGCGGGGAGAGCATCACCTGACGGTACTGCCCGTCGATCCAGTAGCGGTCATCGTCCACCGAGACGAAGTCGTAGTAGGTGCGGATCTCCTGCAGCTGCCCGAATGTCTGGAGCAGCGGATCGCGATCCCACAGCCGGACGTTGTCGATCGTGGGCCGGTTGGCGCGAATGTCGCGCTCGGTGAGCCGGGCTTCACCAGTCAGGTCGCGGGTCAGGACCCCGTCCAGCCCCCAGGCGCGTCGCGTAGCCGCGATGTGAAGCGCGAGCTGGGGCGTTTCCTTCACCAGCTCGTTCGGCGCCACAATCAGTCGCTGGACAATGGTGGGGTACAGCGCGACGCCGAGCAGCGACACACCGAAGTAGAGTCCGAGCGCGAGCACCGTGTTGCGGGCCAAGCGCTCGCTCTTGGCTCCCCACAGGACCAGCGCCGCGCCGGCCAGCGCGGCCAGCCCCGCGACCCGCAGGCCGGTCAGCGTGGCGTGGAGATCGGCGAAGCTCGCCCCGACGAGCGGCCCGGTGGTGGAGTACAGGAGGCCCGGGAGTCGCACGAAGTACACCCGCAGCGCGGTCAGCAGGAACAGCAAGGCCATCAGCAGGGCGACGTGGAGCCGGGCCGAAGGCTCCACCGTTACGCGCCGCCCGAACACGACGACGTCACGGCGCAACACATACAGTCCGACGGCTGCCACCAGTGCCAACGTCGTCAGGGTCGTGACGATCCCCAGGGCACCCGCCACCACCGGCACCGTGAACACGTAGTAACCCAGGTCCCGGCCGAACACCGGATCCGTCGTGCCGAACGGCGTGCGGTGCAAGAACTGCAGCACGCTCAGCCAGCTCCCTTTGGCCGCCACGCCGAACAGCAGCCCGAGGCCGAGCGCCGCGGGCAGGGCCAGCCGGCGCAACAGCCGCGTCACATCCAACGGGGGTGCTGCAGCGCTGAAGGCGAGCACCAGCGGGTTGGGCACGACGCCGCGCTGGGCGATCCGCAGGTTGGCGTAGAGGAAGGCGAACGCGGCGCCGCCGATCAACCCGCCGAGGAGCACCTGGCTCACGAGCCGGGTCGCGAACACGCGCTGGTAACCCAGGGCCCCGAACCAGGGCCATTCCGCGGCGAGCTGGACGAAGGCCGGCAGTACGACGATGGCGGCAAACAGGAGACCCAGCACGAGGAGACCGAGGCGATTCGGCCGGCGGGCCGGCAGACGGAGTCTGGTTGGTGGAGCGGTCATCGCGCGTAAGGTAACGAAGAACGGGGTCGTTGCGAGTGAGTTATCCCCGGTCGTAGGCCTGCTGCAGGCCCTTGATATCGATCTTTTTCATTTTCAGCATGGCCAGCATGACCCGATTGGCCTTCTCGGGATCCTGGTCGCCGAGCATCTTGCCGAGGGCGGTGGGAATGATCTGCCACGACAGGCCATACTTGTCCTGCAGCCAGCCGCATTGGTCTTCTCGCCCGCCTGCCAACAGCTTCGCCCACAGGTCATCCACTTCCTGCTGCGTCTCACAGTTCACGAACAGCGAGATCGCCGGCGTGAATGTGAACTGCGGGCCCCCGTTCAGCGCGTAGAACTGTTGTCCTTCGAGCTGGAACGTCGCGGACATGACCGTGCCCTTCGGTCCTGGCCCCGCCGCTCCGTAGCGCGTGACGCTGAGCACCTTCGAATTCTTGAAGATCGAGACATAGAAGTTCATCGCCTCTTCGGCCTTGCCGTCGAACCACAGGAACGGGACGATCTTCTGCATACAGTCCTCTCTAGTGTTGAGCAGGTTGGCGGTACAGTGCGCCGCCCAACCAGGCACAGGGCACGCCGGTGACGGCGATGACGACGGGATACCAGAGCGGACCGAGCTCCGGCTTGGCGACATTGACCAGCACCCCGGCGATGCCCGGCACGAGCCCGACGAAGCCGAGGATCACGGCGTGACGCAGCGGCGCGTGGGGGGCGAGCCGGGCCGTGATGTAGCCGCCCAGGACGGTATAGACGACGCGATAGGCCGTGGCCAGGACGAACAGGGCGCCGCCATCGGCTCACCCCACGGCGGGTAAACCTTGAGGACATGCAAGACCTGGTCGGTGCCGAGCGACAGGACGAAGACGGCGACGAAGCCGGCGGCGACGGCGCCTATGCTGCGCCACACACGGCGGGGTGGGGGAGTCGTGCTCGCGCCGTTCATGAGCGCCCCCGAGCCGGCGTCGACGCCAACAGGTCGGCCAGCCTGTCGTAGCTGGCGGCCACGCCCTGTTCCATGTTGGACTTGATGACCGCGTCGCGCGCGTCCCGCGACTCGTAGCGCATCGTCTGCGTGAGGGTGGTTCGTCCACCTTGCTCGATGAGCACGAGGGTGTTGAGGGCCTCGCCGGGGTACCAGGCTTCGTCGAACCGCTCGGTCGTGACGAGCCGCTCGGGCGCGACGATTTCGCGGTAGACGCCGCCCATGCCCATCTCGGTTCCGTTGGTGTCATGTCGCCACACCCAGCGGTACGTGCCGCCCACCCGCACATCCATCTCGCACACGGGCATCGACCAGCCGGGTGGCCCGAGCAGCCACTGCCTGACCAGATCGGGCTTGGTATGGGCGTCGAAGACCAGCTGGCGCGGGGCATCGAAGACGCGCGTCACGGCGATCTCGCGGTCCGAGGGCGTGGTGAGTTTCAGGGTCCCCATTTTTTCCCCTTGGTTTTCAGCGCTTCGAGCAGGGCGTCGAGGCGCTGGTAATTCCCTTCCCACAGCCGGCGGTAGCGCTCCAGCCATTTGGTGGCTTCCCCGAGCCGCTTGGGCTCGAGGCGGCGGGGCCGCCGTTGCGCGTCGCGGCCACGCGAAATCAGGCCGGCGCGCTCCAGCACCTTGAGATGCTTGGAGATCGCCGGCTGACTCATCGCGAACGGCTCGGCCAGCTCCGTCACGGACGCCGCACCCGAGGCGAGGCGGGCGAGGATCGCACGCCGGGTGGGATGGGCGAGGGCCGCGAAGGTGGTGTCGAGGCGGTGCGTCGCTTGCATAACTGAATGGTTATATACCGGTCGACCCGCCGGCCGTCAAGCCCTGAGGATGGGGTCAGGCGATCCGCGTTCCCGGAGTGTTCTCCATCGCGCCGCCCAGCGTTCGCGCCACGTCGACGAGGCGATGCACCAGGCGCGGCGCGTTCGGGCGCCAGACGAGCGCGATCCAGCATGGGATCGGAGGCTCGACAAAGGGGCGATAAACGATCGCGGTCGGGGTCGTCCGGTAGGGGGCGGCGACCGCCTCGCTCGCCAGCGCCCAGGTTCCCCCGGCGGCGATCTGTACGTTGGCCGACGGCGTTTCTTTCGGACGCTCACGACTGTGGAGCGGGACCAGGCCGCGGTCGCGTAGCGCGTCCTCGATAATTCGGAAGAAGCCAGGCCACCGTTGGGGCGAGGAATGGAGCCACGTGACGTTCCGCAGGTCCGCCAACCGCACGCGCGGTTTGGCGGCGAGCGGATGGCTCGCCGGCAGGAGCACGCCCTTGCTCGCGCAGTCGACCAGGCGAACCGCATCGAACCCGGCGACCGGCCACTGGGCGATGAATACGGACGCGACGTCGATGTGCCCCTCCCGGAGGGCGAGGTCGCTGTCGGCGTCGCTCATGCTCGACACACGCACCTGCGCCTCGGGGTGCGCGTCTCGAAACGCGGCGAGGAGGTCTTCGATGACCGAGGTGTACACTGCCAGCTCGCCGTGCGCGAACTCGAGATCGGAGGCGCCGACCTTGGCGGCACTGCGAGCGCTGGTGACGGCGCGTCCTGCCGCTGTCAGCGTGCCGCGCGCGTCGACGAGGAATGCCTCGCCCGCGGGCGTGAGTCGGATCCCGCGCGGGAGGCGATGGAACAGCGTCACGCCCACTTCCCGCTCGAGGTCCCGGATCTGTTTGGAGAGCGCCGGTTGCGCCACGCGCAACCGGCCTGCCGCCCGGAGGAAGCTCCCCTCCTCGGCGACCGCCACGAAGTACCGCAGATGGCGAAGCTCCACTCAAGTCAATCCTTGTAGGGCGGTGTCGACGAACCGCTGGATGAAGCCGATCGCCATTCCGGAGCGGGCCAGCAGAAACGCCCCGGCTGCGGTGCCCAGGAGGTGGTCCGCGCAGGCCGGTACCTTCAGGTCACGCGACAGGCTGCCGTCGCGGCGCGCGTTCCCGAGCGCCCGCGCGAGCAGCCGGCGCACCCGATCGAAGTGGCGCCGCACGTGCCCCGCGGCGGCGGCATCGAGCGCCCCACGCTCGAACGCCACATTACAGATGAAGCACCCCCGGCTATCGCCGGGGCGGCGAATCAAGCCGAGCACGCGGTCGAAGAACAGCCGGATCTCGGTTGCGGAAGCCCGCATGTCCTCGAGCGGCTCGAGCATCGGGTCCATGACGGCCTGGGAATAGCGCTCCAGGCTTGCGAGGAACAGGTCCCGCTTGCCGCCGAACGTGACGTACAGGCCGTAGCGGCTGGCGCCGGTCCGGCGCACCAGCCGGTCGAGCGGCGTCGCGGCGTACCCCTGCCGCCAAAACAGCTCCATGGCGCAGTCGAGAGCTTCTGCGGGCTCGAATGCCTTGGTCCGCGGCACGCGTCTCCCCCGTTCAAGAACGGGTATTCTGATATAACGATGCCGTCCCGCGCCACACGTGTCAACCGGAGCAGGGGAGCGCCCGGGAGCTATCGCTGGGAGCGCTACCTCCCCTAACAAGGAAGTATTGGACGGGAGTCGCCTCGGGGACGCATGTGTCTACATGAAACCAGTGCGCCACCACGGAGCCAGTCGATGCGTGTCCCGCTGCGGGTGCTGATCGCGGAAGACTCCGAGGATGATGCCCGGTTGTTGCTACGGGAGCTTCAGCGCGCGGGCTACCAGCCGACCTCCGAGCGGGTGGACAACCCGGCCTCCATGACGTCGGCGCTCGATCGTCATGCGTGGGATCTCGTGATCGGCGACTACAGCATGCCGGCGTTCAGCGGGCCGGCGGCCCTCGCCCTGCTGCGAGCCCGCGATCCCGATACACCCTTCATCTTCGTCTCGGGCACGATCGGCGAAGACGTCGCCGTGGAGGCGATGAAGGCGGGGGCGCAGGACTTCCTCACCAAAGGGAATCTCCGGCGGCTGATCCCGGCCATCCAGCGGGAGCTACGGGACACCGAGGTGCGCCGCGAGCGCCGCCGGGCCCAGACGGCCCTGCTCGAGCGGGCCCGCCTGGCGGAGCTGACCTCCGAGGTGGGGAGCGCTCTGACGCGAGGAGAGGGCCTGCGCGAGACGCTGCAGCTCTGCGCCGAAGCGCTGGTGCGCCACCTCGACGTGGCGCTGGCGCGTGTCTGGATCCTCCACGAAGCCACCGGCAGTCTCGAGCTGCAGGCCAGCGCCGGCATGTACACGCAAGTCGACGGACCTCACAGCACCATCGGCTTGATCGCCCAGCAGCGCCGCCCCCACCTGACCAACCAGGTCGTGGGCGACCAGCAAGTTCAAGACCAGGAGTGGGCCCAGCGCGAGGGCATGGTGGCGTTCGCCGGCTACCCCCTGGTGGTGCAGGAGCGCGTGCTCGGCCTCATGGCGATGTTCGCCCGCCAGCCCCTCTCCGAATTCGTGCCCAAGGCGCTGGCGTCGGTCGCGAGCGCCGTGGCGGTCGGCGTCGAACGCAAGCGCGCCGAGGAGGCGCTGCGGCAGTCCGAGGAGCGGTTGCGGCAGGCACAGAAGATGGAGGCGGTCGGCCGTCTGGCCGGCGGGGTGGCCCACGATTTCAACAACCTGCTGACCGTGATCACCAGCTACAGCGCGCTGTTGCTCGAAGATCTCGGCCTGGACGATCCCAAGCGCGACGATGTCGACCAGATTCGCAAGGCCGCCGAAGGCGCCGCCGCGCTCACACGCCAGCTGCTCGCGTTCAGCCGCCAGCAGGTGCTCCAGCCCAAGGCCCTGGATCTGAAGGCCACCGTCGCCGGCACCGAGAAGCTGCTCAAGCGTCTGATCGGAGAAGACGTTCGGCTGACCACTTTTATCGCGCCCGACCTGGGAGTGGTGAAAGCCGACCCCGGCCAGATCGAGCAGATCATCATCAACCTCGCGGTCAATGCCCGCGATGCCATGCCGACCGGGGGCCGCCTCACCATCGAGGCGTCCAACGTCGACATGGACGAGGTCTATGTGCGCGGCCATGCGCCCGCCCGCCCAGGCCGCTACGTCCTGCTCGCGCTGTCCGATACGGGCACCGGAATGGACGAGCAAACCAAAGCCCGCGTCTTCGAGCCGTTTTTCACGACCAAGGAGCCGGGCAAGGGCACAGGGTTGGGTCTCGCCACGGTGTACGGGATCGTCAAGCAGTCGGGCGGATTCATCTGGGTGTACTCCGAGCTCGGTCACGGGACAACCTTCAAGGTCTACCTGCCAAGGGTGGATGAGCGCGCGGAGGCCGCCGCGGCTCCCACGGCGACGGTCGAGCTACCCCGTGGCACCGAGACCGTGCTGGTCGTCGAGGATGCGGCGTCGGTCCGCATGGTGACGCGGCAGGTGCTCGAGCGCTATGGCTACACGGTTCTGGAGGCGCCCAATGGCGACACGGCGCTGCACCTGGCGGCCAAGCATCACGGTCCCATCCATTTGTTGCTGACGGATGTCGTCATGCCCGGGCTCAGCGGGCGGCAGCTGGCAGAGCAGTTAGCGCAGCTGCGACCCGACATGAAGGTGCTGTATGCGTCGGGTTATGCGGACCGCGCCATCGTCCATCACGGTATCCTCGAGTCCGGCATCGCGTACCTCCCGAAGCCCTTCACCCCGGAGACACTCGGGCGGAGAGTGCGGCAGGTCCTGGATTCACCGCCGGCCGCGTAGCGGCGGCGTGGCAAGAATTCTCGTGATGGATGATGACGCGCTGCTCCGGGGCGCGCTCCGGGTCGCACTGGAGGCGGCGGGCTACGAGGTGCTTGAAGCGGGGGACGGAGATGCGGGGTTGCGGCTGCAACGGGAGCAAGGCGCCGATCTCGTACTGGTGGACATCTTCATGCCCCAGCGGGACGGGCTGGAGGTCATCCGAGCCCTCCGCGCCGAGACTCCTCAAACGAAGATCGTCGCCATGTCCGGTGGGGGGCAGACCGGACAGATTGAGGTGTTGAGGGCCGCGGCGGCCTTCGGTGCTGCGCGCGTCCTGCTCAAGCCGTTCGCGCCGCGGGACCTGCTCACGGCGATTCGTGAATTGTTGGGCGAGCCTGCACCGCCGTGAGGGACGCCCCAGTGTCGCGAAACCACCCCTCGGTGCCGCAAAAACGCCCTAGCACGCCCCTGACGGACCGCCATGTTGGGGTTCGTCGTCAGGGTGAGTGACATGGGTCACCACGGCTCTGTGCTAGAAGGGCATGTTGTTCGGGGATAATTCGCGACGGCCACGACCGCGATCGACCAGGGGGTACCGACCGATGGCTGAAACGAGGATCGTTGCGGCCCCGACAGCGATGCTCCTGACGTTGGTTCTGGTCTGCTTCCCTGGGTCCGGGTTCGCCCAGCAGCCGGATTCCAGCCCGTCCGCCGCAGCCTTGAAGAAGCTCAGTATCGAGCAGCTGATGAACCTGCAGGTCACCTCCGTCTCGAAACGTCCCGAGCGACTGTCGCAGACCGCCTCGGCGATCCAAGTGATCACGCAGGAGGACATTCGTCGCTCCGGCGCATCGAGTCTCCCGGAGGCCCTCCGCCTCGCCGCCAACTTGCAGGTCGCGCAAGTCGATTCCCGCCAATGGGCCATCAGCGCGCGCGGCTTCAATGGCACCACGGCCAACAAGCTCCTGGTGCTCGTCGATGGGCGCACCGTTTACACGCCGTTGTTCTCCGGCGTATTCTGGGATGTGCAGGAGGTACCCCTCGCGGACGTCGACCGGATCGAGGTCATCAGCGGCCCCGGGGCCGCCCTGTGGGGGGCCAACGCGGTCAACGGCGTGATCAACGTCATCACGAAGGACGCCAAGGACACGCAAGGGCTGTTGCTCGCGGGTGGCGGCGGCACCGAGCAGCACGGCTTCGGCACGGTTCGCTACGGAGCGCCCTTGGGCT
>Ga0137361_10003682_pt1 | contig 10026 bp, 9 predicted proteins | sample Mad1_80_16metaG_FD_104923 | JGI IMG/M metagenome (GOLD analysis project Ga0137361, IMG submission 104923) | Vadose zone soil microbial communities from Angelo Coast Range Reserve, California, USA - Mad1_80_16 metaG | ecosystem: Environmental > Terrestrial > Soil > Vadose zone | place: USA... | reverse complement strand
TGCCGACGAGCGCCTCACCCTCCAGCACAACGAGTGCTCCTACTTCTTTCTCCGCCATCTGCTCGATGGCCGCAAACACGGACTCCTGTGGGTGAATGGACCAGACTGCATACCCTTTCGTGTCTAGAATCTGCTTGACCGTTGTCATTGGGTTCTCCTCTCATGCCACCGGTATGCCCGGCCGTGCACGCGTCACGATGCTGCTGAGTGCAGCCCGTAACGCTCCATTTGCGCGTCAAACTCCTGGAAGACACGCTCGCGCAACGTATGCCAGAACTCGGGGGTAATAAAGTGCGGCAGTTGGACGTGCGGGTTGGGCTCGTAGGTGCGCTCTGGCAGCACATAGTCGTCCAGCGTGGTGCCTTGCTTACGCTCCAGTAACAGTCCACGCAGATAGGTGCGCTGGGTGGCATGCTGCATCTCTTCACTACTCACCTCAATGCCGTAGAGCTCCCGCAAAGCTGGGGTAATGACACGATCGGGTGTACCAGCAAATTTGCATAAGCCAATGAGGTCGTCGCGTGTGTAATAAATGCCCCGGTTAACAATCGCATCCACCCAGTAGTCGAGATCCGTGTTGCCCTCAAAGACAAGAAATAGAAACGTCCGCATGGACATGTGGCCACCCGCCAGCGCAAAAGGGTAGCCAGGATTCGTCTCAGGCAAATAGGCTGGCAACTCGAGGCCCTTGCAGTGCATGGCATACGACGTCTCACCAAGCGACTCGGCAAGGCGCTTGACTCCCTGGCCGAGTTCTGGGAGTTGGCCAGCCGCCGCCGCCTTGATGAGGCGACAGGTGCCAGCAAAATCCCCAAACGTCACCCCCTCCAGAATCGGCTGCTGCAGATGCTGGCGGTTGTAATCCATCACATAGCCCAGAGTCACACCGAGGCTAATAGAATCAAACCCCAACTGATCGACTAACTCGACGATCTCTAACGCCTCTTGCTGATCGTAGATCCCCAGGTTAATCGTCAGGAGATCTAGGGGCTCGTAATCAAACTTGGTGAAAAATTTGCCAGCCTTGCGCCGACCATTTTCCTCTTTCACCTCATAGATATTCTTATGGCAGGCGATGCCGCACTGGAAGCACGATTCATCCTTAATGACATAGGGCTCCTCCATCGCAGCGCGGTAGAGTGACGACGAACGGTCGTCGCCCTGCGGCCAGAAATTCATTTCAGGCAGCGCGCCAACGGGATGCAAGCCGGCCACGTTCCGCCAGGTGCCACCGGCGCCATTGCCCTTCTTGGGGTCGCGGTAATTGCGTGAGCCTTCACCGCGGCTGATCTCCTTATTCGCCGCGAGCAGCACCGGAGACAACTTGGCGCGCTTCGGAATGGGGGCCTGGGCGACAATGGCCAGCAGCTGTTTCGAGCCCATAATACTACCCATCCCACCACGGCCGGCAAAGCGCGGTTTGCACTCACGCGTCTCGATCTCATTGCCCGTGCTGCAGGCAATAGCGGCGTAGGTGTTCTGCTGCCAATGCTCTCCAGCCGGCCCCAGGGCGGCTACGTGCGAGCCAGGATGCCGATCCGTCAGACACATAATCTTCTCATGCGTCGTCTGACCTAGCAAATCCCTAGCATCTTCAAGGGATAGGTGCAGTGTGTCGCCGTCCTTGTGGAGGAGTAAATAGACCGGACGCTCGGCACGTCCTAGAAAGATGACCTCATCGATCCCCGCGGAGAGCAGACGCGTGCCAAAATCCCCGGACGCGGTGGACCACATGGCCAGCGGACGACCATTCTGTGCGACTTTCAGCGGGCTGTAGGCCGAGAAAAAGGTTCGCAGGCCGGTCATCATTTCCGTGCCCGAAAAGATCCCGAGGTTCATGATCAAGGGTGACGAGGGGGCAAAGGCATCTGTCACCTCATACGCCCCGAGCAGTTTGAAGGAACGTCCAATGCCACCGAGAAAGTCTTCCAGGTCTTGGCAGGAGACATTATCTTGCTGGATATCCCCGCCTCCCAAGTCGATTGTTACCCGACGAAATTGATAGTCGGCGGGCTGCTTCATGTCACTGGTGACCGTAGTCCACATGGTATATCATTCTCCCTCACATAAGCGGGTGGCTTAACGTGCCGTGCCTGGCTGGTCTTTTGTACTCTTTATCCCTGCTCTAGTCAATATGGCTTGTGGACTGCAGGTATCCTACAGGAGGAGGCGATGCGCGACAACACGCCTAAAACGATGCGGGCTCGTGGCGAGGCCGACGATGCGGATAAGCCGCAAGTAGTACACCCAACAGGGCTGATGGTCCTGACCATGGCGAGCCTCCTGCTGTGGAGTGTCATAGCCTTGGCACAGCAACACGAGCCTATCGGGCAGGTCGCTGCCCTACAAGGACAGGCCACTGTGCAGCATGCTGGAAGCACACAGGCCGTGCCGCTCAGCAGCCAGAATCCGGTCTACCGCGAAGATATCATCCAGACATTAGCAGCGTCGAAAATTAAACTCGTCCTCCTGGATGGCACGGAATTGACCCTCGGCGAACACGGCACGATGACGCTCTCAAAGTTCGTCTACGCGCCGCAGCACAAGATGCACCAGGGTGTCGTGAGCATTGCCAGCGGATTTTTCCGTGCCGTCGCACGTAAAGTATTGCCGCAGACCCTCTTTGAGATGCGTACAGGCACCGCGGTGGCCGCCGTCCGCGGCACACAGTGGCTGTGCGAGGTCACCCCTGAAGCGACGGCTATCGTCGTATTACAAGGGGAAGTTGCCGTCGTGCACACGCACAGGAGTATCCGTGGCAAGGTCGTGTTGACGCCAGGGCAAGGGACTGACGTGCGCGAGAACCACCCTCCTACGGCACCCAAAAAATGGGCTGAGGAGCGTGTGTCCAGGTTGTTGCGAGCTACGGAGTTGCCGTGATGGGGCGTCTGCATCTGACTGCCTTGCGCGTCAGCCTCCTGGTAACGCTGGGCCTACTCGTTCTTTATCTAGCGACAGGGCAAACGAGCCTGATGCGGAATGTGGAAACCAAGCTGCTCGACCTGCGCCTACGTCTACGTGGAGCACAGCATCCCAAGGTGCCGATCGCGCTTATCCTGATCGATGATAAGAGTATTACTGAGTTGGGGCGCTGGCCCTGGAGCCGCCACCATTTTGCAACAGTTGTGCGGCAGTTGGCGACTGCGGGGGCGCGCGTGATCGCCTTCGATCTCTTGTTCAGTGAGCCAGAAGCATATCCAACGCGCCATGCCTTGCAAGCCTTACGTACAGCGTTTGAGGCGTTGGACCTGCCTGAGCAGAGTAGCGCCTTACAGGAGTTTCACAAGACACTTGTGACACTGGCAGAGTCTGAGGACCCTGATACAACATTGGCCACAGCGTTACGAGAAGCCAGGCATACGCTGCTTGCCTTTTCCTTTGAGACCGCGGCATCTGGGCAACACTCGGCGCTTGCTACCATAGCTCCCCCGCCCTTTGTCAGGGCTGCGGCCTATCGTGCCCTGCAAGGCGCCGGACCAGAGCCCCCCATACTGCCTCTGAGCGCAGGGAAGCTCTTGCTGCCTATTGCCCCGCTCGCCCAGGCTGCTCAGAGTATCGGCCATGTGCAGATCGCTTTTGATACCGATGGCACGCCACGCTACGAATACCCTGTGGTGCCCTACCAGGACGCCTATTATCCTTCCCTCGCCCTACAAGCCCTCCGGCTCTACTTAGGTTTAGCACTTGAGGAGATCCAGGTGCGTTTTGGTGTAGGCATACAGCTTGGCGCGGTCTTCGTACCGACCGATGAGGCCATGCGGTTGCTGATCAACTATTATGGCCCGGCCGGTACCTTCCCTACCTATTCCTTTGTTGACGTACTGCACAACCGTCTTCCTGAGACGGCGTTCCGTGACACTATTGTCCTTATTGGCGCTGCGGCTACCGGTCTTGGCGATACATTCGTCACGCCATTTTCCCTGGTGCTTCCTGGGATTGAGCGACACGCCACGGTCATTGCCAACGCTCTCCGTGGTGACGCGCTGCAGCGTCGTGACACCACGGTGCTCCTTGACCTCGGTGCTATGGCAGTCTTGGGGCTTGTGATAGGCTGGCTCGGTGCGGTCTTGCCCTGGTCGTGGGGTATGCTGGTAACCCTCATCCTGGGAGCAGGGTATGCGGTCCTGAACGGGTTGGTCGTAGCGTGGGGAGGGCTATGGCTCAACCTGCTGTTTCCCCTCTTGACAGTGGTGGGGAACTATGGGGCTATGACCTCCTACAATTTTCTCACTGAGGCACGCCAGCGGCGCCTGCTGCGGCGGGCCTTCCAACACTATCTGCATCCCGCCGTGGTGGAGCAAGTGTCACAGCATCCCGAACTGCTCGCCCTGGGGGGAGAGCAGCGCGAATTAACCGTGCTCTTCTCAGACATTCGAGGCTTCAGCACCTTCGCAGAACAGCTCGCCCCCGAGGTTTTGGTACAGTTGCTCCACGAATATTTTAATGCCATGACGCAGGCAGTTGTCGCTGAGGATGGTTTAGTGGATAAATATATCGGTGATGCCATCATGGCCGTCTACGGAGCGCCCCTGCCAATGCCCGATCACGCCTACCATGCCTGTCATACCGCTTTACGCATGCTTGATGCCTTGCGGGAGTTGCAGCCACGCTGGCAGGCAAGAGGGTTCCCAGTCATTCACATTGGCGTTGGCATTAATTCCGGGACGATGATCGTGGGAAATATGGGGTCAGATTTGCGCTTCTCCTATACAGTCATGGGTGATGAAGTCAATCTCGGCGCGCGCTTAGAAGGTGTCACGAAGGAGTATGGGACTTCTATCATTATTAGTGAAGCCACCTGGGAGCCCATCAAAGACCGCCTTGCCACCCGCGAACTCGATATTATCCGTGTCAAAGGGAAAGACCAGCCAACGCGTATCTTTGAGGTACTCAGTATGTTGCCGCTCGCCCCGCCCCAGGCCAAGTTGGTGCAACGCTTTGCGGAAGGGTTACAGGCCTATAGAGCCCGACGGTGGGGGAAGGCCCTCAGCCTTTTTCAAGCAGCTCTGCAGGAAGTGCCGAACGATTATCCAAGTCAACTCTACATGCAGCGCTGTCAGGAGTTCCAGGTAACCCCTCCTCACGACGATTGGGATGGGGTCTACATGATGCAGACAAAATGAGGTCACCCCGTCTTGCTGTGCTGTGCCCTCGCCGGTTGTCCATGGGCGCCTGGCCTATCGATATGGCTGAATAGCTCGTAAAAATTCCGCCGAGGGTGCCCCAATCGGCTCGTAGACCATAACATGCAGGCGCACAAACTGCTTGTTTTTGGGGGATTGGTCCTCTGTACGCGCCAGAAATTTCACCTGATTCGCCTCTTCGGGATCCGCTTGACAGACGGATTGCACCATCGTGCCGCCGATCTGTGTGCAAAAATGGGCAAAATTTTGCATCATGTCGGCCGTCGTGACGTTATGAGGGAAGAAATCCGCGGCCAAGATACGGTACGTACCTCTCTCTTGGATAGTCGCCCCCAGGGAGACACGCAGCTTCTCCAGCCCCTGCGACATCTCTTTCAGCACCTTCTGCGCAAAGGCGATGGCTGAGCGCTCCTGCGTGTTGGGTGGCACGACAGGGTGGGCACAGCCCCAGATACTCACGAGACACCACGCCGCCATAATCCGCCGTACCATCGACATCTGCTTCTCCCTCACTTGACCAGAAGCGCAGAGGCTTGACACTGTTGGACGTCTCGACAACTCTCATCTACAACCTGGCTCGCGCAGGTGAGATTCCTGCTGTGACGGCGTGAGGTAGCCTTCGTGGAGACGGGCTATTGACCAGTGAAGTTGGGTGGCCGACGTTGGAGGAAGGAGTCGCGAGCCTCCTGGACGTCGTGAGGAGCCCGCCGCGCCAACAGGAGGCCGAATGATTCATGGCGCAGTTGCTCTTCGAGCGTTGATTCCATACTTTGTTGCAGGGTGCGCCGTGCCGCCTGCATGGCAACTGGAGGCCAGGAAGCCATGGACTGGGCCAGTGCCATGGCTTCCTCCAGGAGTTTGTCGGCTGGAACCAGCCGATCCAGAAGACCAATACGATACGCCTCCTCGGCCTCAACAAAGCGACTAGTATAAATCAGGTCGCACGCCCGGCTGTAGCCCACAATACGCGGCAGAAAAAATGACAGGCCCGAATCCGGACTGAGGCTGCGCTCGATAAACACCGTTTTGAAGCGCGTCAACTCTGAACCAACACGCATATCGCAGGACAGCGCCAGGGACATCCCAGCTCCTGCAGCCACGCCATTGACCGCGGCAATGATCGGTTTATCTAAAGTGCGATACACGGCCATAGCCTGGCGCCCGACCCAACCGTACACATCTAAGCGCTCTTGGCGGCTTGGCGATGACTCACTGTCAGCACGCGGTGTGCGCAAATCGACGCCAGAGCAGAAGCCGCGTCCAGCACCGGTGAGGATCACAGCCCAGACGTTGTCGTCATCGCGCAGTTCCTGGCAGGCACGGGTCAAGGCTGCACGCAGTTCAACGCTTAAGGCATTCAACCGGTCTGGCCGGTTCAGGGTCAGGATGGCGATGCGTTCGCGTCGCTCAATACGTAAGACGTCGTCAGCCATGTGCTCTCCTTCCAGCATGCGGCACAGTTCACTGCCCCAGAGGTAACGCTAACGCTTGCAGCACCTCGCCTGTCTGGTGCTGCTGCACAAAGATCACAAGACCCAGGTCGGACGTTTTCCAGTCGCGATGGAGAGACAGCGTCTGCCGGAGGTGCGCTGTCCCCTGCGTGTCGATCGCCAACGGACCAAACCACTGGCGCACGACGTAATCGTGCCGTAAGGTGTGGCCGGCGTTTTCACCTGCGGTGACCGCACTGGTAAGGCGATTTTCGTACAGCGCCAGGTACATCCGGGTGTGCGGACGTGCAGCCGCCTCGGGGACAACCGCTCGCGCGATGACTTCGAGCGTGTTCGGAGCCTGTGAGGTGGCCTCCAGACTCAGGTCAGCGCGGGCTGGCGTGTGATTGATACGTTGTACCTCGGCATCGAGCGCACCCCACGTGGAGAGGGCGCGCCCATGCAGGACCAACTGGGGCGTGTAAACGGTGCGGGTGCGCTGGCGTGCGGCAATCTCACGCTGACGTTGGGTGAAAATCGCCTGTGCGAAGCGGTCTGGCCAACCGAGTGCATCCCAGTAGTCAACATGCAACCCCAGAGACACCACACGGTCCAGCGTCAACCCTTTCGCGTCTAGAGAGCTCACCAAGACATCCGCCGGTGGACAACTGTTACAGCCCTCAGACGTATACAGTTCGAGTAAGGCGACAGTCTGCGGCCCGCTGCGTGCCGAGAGTTGCTGTGCCACACCAGGGCTAGCGAGTGTTCCTAGAAGGAGGGCGCTCAGTCCCCACAGGAACACCGAACGTCTGAGAACCAATGCCAGCATCTGCCTACCGGGCGGTTTTGATGTGGGACCCGGGGGATAGTGTGCCACAGTGACCATACAAAAACTCCCCGCCCACGCTACGCCGTTAATTTGGAACACTTCCATACTTCCCCCTCTTCTACCGGCGGCCTTACCGATGCCCAAGTTGGTCGACACAATCGGCAATGCGCTCCAGGGCCTTGCGCAAGTTCGCCTGCGAGTTGGCATAGGAAAAGCGCAGATAACCTTCACCGTACACACCGAAATCGACGCCGGCCAGGGAGGCAACGCCACCGGTCTGGAGCAGATAATCGGCCAGTTCCTTGCACGACCGGCTGACCTGCGAGACATTCGGAAAGGCGTAGAAGGCTCCACCAGGCATCGCGCAACGCACGCCTGGAATCGTGTTCAGGCCCTCGACAAAGATATCCCGCCGCCGCCGAAACTCCGCCATCATGGCATCCACCGGCTCCTGCGGACCGGTGAGGGCCGCCAGCGCCGCCCGCTGCGAGAACGAGGAGGTGCAGGAGTTGCTGTTGGTCATCAGGCGCGTGACATGCACGGCCAGTTCCTCAGGCATAACGCCATAGCCGAGACGCCAGCCAGTCATGGCGTAGGTCTTGGAAAAGCCATCCAGGATAATCCCCAGTTCCTGCATGCCGTCACAGGTCGTAATGCTGTGGAATTCCCCATCGTACACCATGCGTGAATAGATCTCGTCTGATAAAACAGGGATGCCGCGCTGGACCGCAATCTCGGCGATGGCTTGCAGGTCTGCTTGCGGCAGAATCCCACCGGTGGGGTTTTGCGGGGAATTCAGGATGATGAGGCGCGTACGCTCTGTGACCAAATCCCGCAACTCATTCACGTCTAAGCTAAATTTTTTGTCTTCGCGCAGTGGAATGGGAACCGGGGTGGCGCCCACAAAACGAATCACGGACTCGTAGATCGGAAAGCCAGGGTTGGGATAGATGACCTCATCCCCAGGCTGTGCCAACGCCATAATGACAAAGAACATGATAGGCTTGCCCCCAGGCGTCACGACGACCTGAGACGCCTGCACAGTGGTACCGCGTTGCCGCGCGACATCCTGGGCAATCGCCTCCCGCAGTTCCGGGAGACCAGCCGAGGGGCCATAATGGGTGTAGCCCTGGTCCAGGGCCTCTTTGGCTGCCTCAATCACGTGCCGTGGGGTATCGAAGTCAGGTTCACCAATCTCCAAGTGCACGACATCCCTGCCGGTCGCCTCCAACGCCCGGGCTTTGACCAGCACTTCAAACGCTGTCTCGGTTCCTAATAAAGACATGCGGTCCGCGAATCGCATCGTTGCTCCTCCCAGTCGATGGTCGATGGCCTCATACGTTTCGGGAATGTTCTACCAGAGTTGCGTGCAGAAGAAAAGCCATCCTGACGAAGTTCTGTTGATAGACGCCTCGATGCGTTACACTGTCTGCGCTGGGAGTACCCCTGGAGAGCGTTTCGACACAGGAGATAGCGCATGCAACTCGCGGGAAGCGTGGCAGTGATTACGGGTGGAGCCTCAGGCTTAGGAGCCGCCACAGCGCGGTTGTTCGCTGGGGCTGGGGCCAGGTTGGCCCTCTGGGATCTCAATGCTGAGGCCGGCAACGCCCTGGCAGCCGAGTTTGGCAGCAACGGGGTCTTCGTCAAGACCGACGTCACCAGCAGTGCTGACGTGCAGCGTGCTTTGACGCAGGTGCAAGAGCAGTTTGGCAGTATCCATATTGTGATCAACTGCGCCGGTATCGCTACCGCTGAACGCGTCATCGGACGGCAAGGCCCACTGCCCTTAGAGCGTTTTGCGCAGGTGATCCAGATCAACCTGATCGGCACGTTCAATGTCATACGTTTGGCAGCAGTCCTCATGATGCAGAATCCCCCGAATGCTGAGGGCGAGCGTGGCGTTATCATCAACACTGCGTCTGTCGCCGCCTTTGAAGGCCAGATTGGCCAGCCAGCCTACGCGGCTTCCAAAGCCGCAGTCGCTGGTATGACGCTGCCGATTGCCCGCGAGTTCGCCTCCCACGGTATTCGCGTCGTGGCCATTGCGCCCGGCGTCTTTGATACTCCCATGGTCGCTGGCCTGACGGAACCAGCCCGGCAAGCGTTGAGCGCCGCTATGCCCTTTCCCAAACGCCTGGGACGACCCGACGAATACGCAGCTCTGGCGCGGCATATCGTCGAGAATGTCATGCTCAATGGTGAGACCATCCGTCTGGACGGGGCCCTGCGTATGGGCCCGCGCTAGGATCAAGAGGGACACGGGTTGTGAGACATACTGATTATGCCACATGGGTGCGGCGCTGCGCCTGTCTGCTGGGACTGTGCATGACTATGCCACTGGCGGGCTGCCCATCCACGTATTGGACGAACTCCACGAAACCATCCACAGCTTTTGCCGATGATGCCGCGGCCTGTGAGGTCGAGGCGGCGCAAGCCCCGACCACCTCCGGGGTGTTTGACGCCGACCACTACAATGCCTATATCGCCTGCTTACGCGGGAAGGGCTGGGAGCTGCAGCAGTACCCCTAGAGCGCTCTGGGCTCCTCCTCGCCTACACCTTGATGACACTGCCAAGGCCAAAGAAGGCTGAGATACGGGCAAAAATATCGCCCTGGGTATGCTG
>Ga0137361_10003681_pt1 | contig 10026 bp, 7 predicted proteins | sample Mad1_80_16metaG_FD_104923 | JGI IMG/M metagenome (GOLD analysis project Ga0137361, IMG submission 104923) | Vadose zone soil microbial communities from Angelo Coast Range Reserve, California, USA - Mad1_80_16 metaG | ecosystem: Environmental > Terrestrial > Soil > Vadose zone | place: USA... | reverse complement strand
TTTGATTTCCTGCTCGAGGATTCCAAGTTCCGGCGGGTTTATCTCGTCATCGGCGGAGTTTATCGCAACCAGGGGAGCAATAATACTCTCAAGTTTCGGCTTTGGATCATAATTACGCGATGCCTCAAACTGGTAAAGCATATCGTTTACATCGGTCTGAGCGTTTAGTGTTTTTATCCGCTCTGCGAGAAGGCTATCTGCTGCATCGCGCGTTGGAGCCTGTTTTTGCATTTGCAGGGGACTACTGCCCATGATGGTAAGTATATAGTTTGCGGTTGTAATGCTTCCCGGCTGTCGTTTGTATTCACCGTGCATCCAATCCGGGTCGTTTCTGATAGCGTCGATAACCATTCGGCGCTGCATGCGGTTGCGGCCTGCAATCTGCACCGGCAGACTTGCCAGCGGCATCAGGGCATCCATGAATTCGGGATAGGTTTCACCCCAAACCCAACTCTGCATGCCGCCCATCGAGGTTCCCATGACCAATCGCAGATGATTGACGCCTAACTTTTCCGTCAGTAGCCGATAATGTGCAAGGACCATATCGTCGTAAGTGTAGGAAGGAAAGCGCGCGTGAAGTCCATCACTTGGCTTGCTGGATTTACCGTGCCCGATCCCGTCCGGGAGAATGATGAAGTATTTGGCGGCGTCAAGTAACTGCCCCGGGCCGAACAAAACATCAGCGAACTGTTCACGCAAAAACTGCTGACCAGAGCCGCCCGTTCCATGAAGAATCAATACGGCGTTACGCGTGACGACGGCACTGTCCTTAACAGGTTTCCCAATGGTCATATAGTGAAGACGCAGGTCGGGCAGTGTTTCGCCGCTTTGGAATTTGAAGTCGCCGACCGTGTAATCCCCCTGAACCGGCGCTGGATAGTTGGCGGCGTGAGCAAATAGAACCTCCGCCAGGACTAAGACGGTGAATATCACAGACTTTTTAAGCATGTTGAATCCTCGTGAATTGGTAATGACGTATCATTCGAATAACACAGTTCGGCCCTCGTGCGCGAGGGCTTTTTATCGAACGGGGTCGTGTTAAACCGCCGGAGAAAGGAAAAATGTTACGAAATGAGCTATCCTTTAATGAAGAGGATTAAGAAAAATGTCAACTCCATCTGTTAGCCCATCAATAAAACTCCTGGATAAATTGTATATAAACGGTTCATGGGTCGAACCCTGTGGGACCGCGATGTTCGACGTGATAAACCCGACCTCGGAAGAGGTTTTTGCCAGAATTCCGGCAGGGACACCCGACGACGTGAATCTGGCTGTGGCCGCCGCTAAGGCAGCTTTCCCTTCGTGGTCGACAACGCCAGCCTCGGAAAGGGCTGCCCTGCTAGGTCTGGTCGTGGAAAAGTTGAGTGCGCGGCGGGAAGAGATTGCCAACATAATCGCCGACGAGATTGGGACGCCGATAGCGATTGCGACCGCGGTTCAGGCGGGTCTTCCGATCGCAGTGTTGAATTCGTTCGTCAAACTCCTGGAAGATTTTCAGTTTGAAGAACAGATAGGAAACTCGCTGATTGTTCGCGAACCGGTCGGCGTGGTGGGATGCATAACCCCATGGAACTATCCTCTTCATCAGGTCATTGCGAAGGTTGGGGCTGCGCTGGCAGCTGGGTGCACCGTTGTCCTTAAACCTAGCGAGGTTGCGCCACTGACAGCATTTATTCTTGCGGAAACGATTCACGAAGCGGGAATCCCCGCCGGTGTTTTCAACTTGATCACAGGCCTGGGGCTGGTCGTGGGTGAGGAACTGGCAAGCCATTCGGATATCGACATGATCTCGCTGACGGGTTCAACTCGAGCCGGGCGCCAGGTCAGTGCCGCTGCAGCAGTAACGCTTAAGCGAGTTGCATTGGAACTTGGTGGTAAATCCGCGAACATTATTCTCGATGACGCGGATTTGGCAAGAGCCGTCAGCAATGGGGTTGGGAATTGCTTTTTCAACTCAGGTCAAACCTGTTCAGCTCAAACCAGGATGCTTGTTCCTCGCAGTCGATATGAAGAGGCAGTGCAGATTGCAAAGACGGCTGCGGAAAAATACACGCCGGGAGATCCGCGCGATAACAGTGTCAGGCTGGGGCCCCTGGCGTCGCAATCTCAACGGGAACGAGTAAGAATTTACATACGTAAGGGTATTGAAGAGGGCGCAACCCTTGTAACCGGCGGAACCGAAGCCCCCGAAGGTCTGGAAAGAGGCTATTTCGTCAGGCCGACCATCTTTGCAAATGTTGATAATTCAATGACGATAGCGCAGGAAGAGATCTTCGGTCCTGTGTTATGTATTATTCCTTACGAAGACGATGATGATGCCGTGCGGATTGCGAATGATTGTATTTACGGCCTTGCGGGCGGTGTCTGGTCCGGAGATCCGGAGCGCGCAAAACGCGTCGCGAGGCGTCTGCGCACCGGCCAGGTTGATATAAATGGCGGAAAGTTTAATCCGGTTGCGCCGTTTGGTGGATACAAGCAATCGGGGCATGGCAGAGAATTCGGTAAATACGGGCTCGAAGAGTTCCTCGAAGTAAAATCGCTCCAACTTTAATGGATATCTTCAAAATGAGTACCTACCTGGTGTTGGAGGACGACCGTTGGGACCCGGAGCCAAGGTGGCCTGCAATCATCGCAATCCTGGCTGTTGCGGGGCTGTATACGGCGTTGCCACAATACCTCGTGTTAGGGCCGAAGTGGATCTTCATTATAATTGTAGTAATTCTGCTGATTCCCACAGTCATTACTCATGTCAAAGAATATCATGCACTGAACAGGTTACTTGGCTTTATCGTATCCGGCGTGGTTACGGTGGGAATGATTGCTTCTCTTGTATTGCTGATAGCCGCCCTTCCATCGCACAAAGAATCCCCAAGCGATTTGCTGGTATCCGCCTCTGCGCTATGGTGTACAAATGTGCTTGTTTTTGCACTATGGTATTGGCGTCTGGACGCAGGCGGACCGCACGGACGAGACAAGCGACCCGGGCATAATGACGGAGCCTTTCTGTTCCCACAGATGGCGATGCCGCCGGATATAAAGGAAGCGGCAGGAGAGTATCTTTGGTCACCAAATTTTGTCGACTATCTATTTCTTGCCTTTAATACCAGCACAGCATTCTCTCCAACCGATGTGCCGGTGCTGGCGCGGTGGGCCAAATTGATGATGATGCTCCAGTCGGTCATATCGTTAACCATTTTGGTACTGCTTGCAGCCCGCGCCGTGAATATTCTGTAAGAGTGTAAACATTTCTCCAGGCAAGGACGTAGTAACGTCGACCTTTACACAAATCATCGCCCATGAAAGTTCAAATGAAGAATAAATATTTAACGAATCTGCCGAAGAAGGTTTTAGGCCTGGCATTAATATTGGTGATCTCGGCACCTGCTCTCGCACTTGCACGACCTGTGCGACATGCGGAGAAAAGCCAGGTGCCGGCGCAGAAGACAACCGCCCTGCCGCCGACCCAGTACATCCCGAGTCATGATTATGACACACGCAATATCTCGATAGATTTGCATTTTGATTGGGACAAAGAGCAGGCCATCGGCACTGCCACAATCACTTTTGCGCCTTTGGTTGTAAATCTGCGGAGCATCGAGTTGGATGCCGCAAATATGACGTTCAATTCCGTAAAACTGACAACCGGGTCAGTTCTTCACTTTGAGTCGGATGCTACGCAGCAGAAACTGCGGGTTGACCTGGATCGTGCCTATCAACCGGCAGATGTGATATCGATTGTGATTGACTATCACACAAACGGCCACTCAAAAGGAGCTGGACTCCAGGGTTTCGGCAAGGGCCTGACGTACATAAAGCCGGGCCCGGATGATTTATTTAAACGTCGCCAAATTTGGTCGCAGGGCGAAACTGAATTTAACCATTATTGGTTTCCGTGTTACGACCATCCTAATGATTTCGCAACCACGGAACTGACGGCGACGGTCGAAAAGCCTTACATGGTGATTTCGAATGGAAAATTGATCAACGTTAAGAATAATTCTGATGGAACGCGGACATTTCACTGGAAGATAGAAGCATCACATGCAAGCTATCTGACCTCGATCGTCGTTGGCGAATTCACCCCGATCGAGCAGAATTATGCAGGCATTCCTGTTATCTCGTATGTATACCCGGATGAAGTTCAGGAGGGACAAATCACCGTTAAACGTATGGCGGAGATGGTCAAGTTCTTCTCTGAGAAGACCGGTGTGAAGTATCCATACGAGAAATACGCCCAGACGATGGTACACAACTTTCCGGGCGGAATGGAGAACATCTCTGCTACCACGCAAACCGACTCGATGATTCACGACGCGCGGTCGGAAATCGACGCAACAAGTGACTCTCTGCAATCCCACGAACTTGCGCACCAGTGGTTTGGCGACTTTGTGACCACGCGATCGTGGACACATGGCTGGCTGAACGAAAGCTTTGCCACTTATTTCCAGGCAATGTGGGACGAGCACAGCAGGGGCTACGACGACTTTCTGTACGACGACGTGAAGTCCAACCAGGATCAGTATTATCAGGCATGGGCGCAAGGTAACAGGCGGCCAATCGTCACGCCAAATTACGAAGACAGGGACCGGTTGTTCGACACATATTTCTATCCAAGGGGCGGGGCCGTCCTGCATATGTTGCGCAAGACTCTTGGGGAAGAAAACTGGTGGCGCGCAATCAACCACTACCTGACAAAGTATCCGCATCAGCCCGTTGAAACCGAGCAGTTCAGGATCGCTGTCGAAGAGGCCACTGGTCAGTCGATGGACCGGTTTTTCGACGAATGGCTCTATCGCATGGGCCATCCTGTACTCCGAGTAACAAAAAGCTATGATCCAGGCACCAAAAAACTGACTCTGACCGTCCGGCAGGAGCAGAAACCGGATCCTTCTTCTGCGTTTCCGCAGGTCGATTATTTTCAGATGCCTGTAGAGATTGAAGTTGGCAGCGGGAACAACACCCGGATTGAAACGGTTCAACTCGAACCGAAAGCGGAGCAATCGTTTACTTTCACATCAGATTCTGAGCCACAACTTGTTAACTTTGATTACCAGGGGACCTTAATTAAGGAACTGCATTTTGATAAACCGACGAATGAGCTTGCATATCAACTTGCACAGGACAAAGATGTTTTGGGTCGTGTCTGGGCACTGAACCAGCTTTCAGCACGGGCAAAAGACAAGGCAACGGCCGACGCGGAAAAGCAACAGATATATGCAACCCTCGCTACTTCCCTGACTGCAGATAAATTCTGGGCAGTTCGGTTGGAAGCTGCAACCGCACTAAATGGGGTTAATACTCCGGAAGTTCGCACCGCTCTCGTTGCGGAGGCAAAGGACCCTAATGCTCGAGTGCGCGCACGTGCTATTGCGACGCTTGGCGCGCTAAAGGATCCCACACTTGCTCCGGTGTTTCTCGAGCATTTGAACGATCCGAGCTATGCGACGGTGCGTGCCGCCGCCACTGGATTGGGAGCCACAAAGAGCCCTGAGGCGTTTGATGCGCTGACGAAACTCATGGAAACGAAGTCGTGGCGTGACACCGTGAAAGCGGCGGCGCTCAGCGGCCTTGCGGGGCTCGGAGACAAGCGTGCACTTGACCTTGCAATGCGACTTGTCGGAAAAGATAACGAGACACCGGTTCGGGCCGCAGCTCTTAACGTGATCGGAACTGTTGGAAAGGACGACCCGAGATCGTTTGACGTGGTCGCGGATACCTTTAAAAAAGCGGTCGAAACAAGCAGCTTTCAGCTAATTATACCTGCTGGCAACGCATTGCTTTCGCTTGGGGATCAACGAGGGGTAGTGGTGCTGGAAGATGCCGCGAAGAAAACCGAGGTGCCACAGTTGAAGGGATTTTTGGTCCAATTGCAAAACCGATTAAAGCAGGCGGCACAGGCAACGCCCGCAAAACCTGCGACTTAGACGATGGGTAAACGGTGACAGGTAACAGGTAACAGGAAAAAGCGAGCTTAATCCGATTCTTGTACGAAATCCCGGGAACTGTGGTGAGTTTGATCTCCGCTTTGTTCGCTAACCGAATGTGGTGATTTAGCAACAGAGCGGCCCTTAGCACCCGAGTTTCTTGTCACCTGTCACTTGTCACCTGTCACGTTCGAGAGATTAATAACTAACCCAATCCTTTCTGTCCCCACTTCGCGAATATAGCGCTGGGAAGGCCAATCAGAATTGCATGACCCAGCAGGCCATTAAGTAAAGCCGGCAATGGAAAATGCGGCGTACCCGTTCCTGTCCTTGAGAGCGGAACGACGATGTAACTCATGATGCCGAAAACCACCAATCCGTAAAGGAGACCGTAAATTACTACGTTGCGAGTCAGTGCATCGACTCTCAGACTGACAAAGTAATAGATGGCAACGATTCCGAACGCAATAAAGTAATGTAGAAACGCGCCAAGTAAGGCCGTCTTCATTCCTCCGCTAAAAGCTGGTCTGCCAAGAAGTCCGGAGGCAATTGAATGAAAAATCCGAATTGGCTTGATTCCACTCGAGCCGAAAAAGATGATCGCGTCCAGGATATCAAGCGTTCCAACGACGATCGTGCCATATAAAATCGCTCGCATCGCACCCAGGGGGCGTTTTAATCCAGAGAAACCTTCCTTAGTCATTCATCGACTCCATACGAAAAGTTTTGTACTCAGTCATTCCACATCATACAGCCACTCAACCACAGAAACCCGACTGTTAAGGAGGGTGCCCGCCTCCAACGCCGACTCTTACTCTATCTCTGAAATTCAACAGTCAAACCCGTCTCAACATTCCACCAGAGATGACGCTCGTTACCCACTGGTCAACACTGAATTCCTGGATTTTACCTGCATCTTCTCTGCAATTCGAAATTCAAAATTCGTAATTCAAAATTTCTAGAAAGGTGTGTCCGCGGAGGGGCCATAAATACTCGGCAGCGGCACATCCAACAGGCGCAGGTAGACAGACATCTGTCCTCGATGGTGAATGAGGTGATTCATAACAACCGTTCGAATCACCGCGACACGGGGCATTGTAAATATTGTTGCCCCGCCGTTTTTCAGCGACCAACCAATCATTAATTCGTCATCGGAGGCATTCGAAAGTGCTTCCCGGACGTCCGCCTCGTTTTTATCAAAGATCTCCAGCGTCTTGCCGAGATTTTCGAAACTCGGCGGCACAAAAGCCGGCCCGCCTGGTGGGTTCATATCCATCTCAGTTGCAATCAAAGTCCTAATTGCCAGTGAGGGTAGTGTCGCCAGGTGGATTGAAAGCTTGCCGAGGGACATGGATTTTTGGTGTGGTTGCCAATCCGCCTTGTCTTCGGGAACGCGTTCCAGAAGTGTGCGAGTGGTTTTCATTTCGTTATTGAACTCAGGGATCAGGGATTCAGCTATCGCCATCAGGTGCCTCCAGTGGTAATTACAGTGTTTGGAATTTTCGTAGCGTATAATGGTTGAAGATGGATTGTACTATAATTCGAGTTTCGAACCATGCAACAATCTCATTGTAAATCACTTGAGTGATGATTTTGTTACGAGTCCTGGGAAATGACGATAAAACGTGACAGGCAAATTGTGAAGGTGCTGGGGAGGGCCATCAGACTAAAATGCCCGTCCTGTGGACAAATGGCAATCTTCAAGTCTTTTCTGGCGATTAATAAGTCATGCGCAAACTGCGGCCTTGCTTTTCAGCCCGAACCGGGCTTTTACGTCGGAGCTATTTATATAAATGTCGCGATTACGTATTTTCTGATTCTCGGCGCCTTTTTTATTTCTCTGATTTTCTCGTGGGCGATAACGGACTTCACGTTTTTGATAATGGTCGCTCTTGCCGCGATCGTACCCGTCAGTTTTTTCCGATGGAGCCGAAGCTTTTGGCTCGCGCTGAATTATCTGGTCCTTAAGCCCGATCGCACCTTGAATTCACGATAGCAGCCTAATTGCACCCTCCCGGACTAATTGTGCTATCCGGATCGCAGGGCAGCACGTCACCCAAGTTGCCATAATCCGCCTTTGCGGAGGTTGCGCACTCGATCGTTGTGCTCGACCTTTTTGTGCCCGGCGGGGTAACGATTAATCCCTGGGTATGTGTCGCCGGCTTCTCTTCGCCCTGAAAATAATCAAAGATCCTGTAGTTATAGTCACCATTGTTAAAGCTGATCTCTGTCTGATCAAACTGTGCGCGGAAATAGTGCGCATAATAGAACTCTTTCTGTGTCCCCCGCCTGTCCTTCGGAAACTCAAGTTCGGTTTTGGCGGGTAAGCCATATCGATACTGTATATAGCCCTGGTTCTTATCAAGATCGGTTGAACTGCATAATGAAATGATCTTTGCCGTGCGCTTTGCCGGGCAACTGAACACCACCGTTTCATCCTTTGAGCATAGCGTGCCTCGCTGCAATTCGGGTTGTGTCGCTGACTCGACCGCACTGCTAACTGGGTCCACATTTGAGCGACGAGTTACACCTGAACTGGCCAGGCCGAAAATAGCAACACATAGCATTGAAACGCTTACGGAAAAAACCTTCATTTAGGGTTCCTTTTTTTTACGGCTGCGACCATTAGCCAGAAATTAACGTTGGAAGAACGAAAGCGTTTAAGAACGAGTGCCGATCCCCGGCAACGCATTTTCGCTTCACTGATTTATGATACCCCAACGCCTTCCGTTACAGCGTGGTCTTTTCGGAAATTATTTCTAACCTGAATGCCTGGCACTATTCTGATCTTGTTACACGCTCAAATCCATGAGAAGTACACCGCCAACTTCACCAAACACCAACTTCCATCCCCCGATCTAACCGCATTTTATCTGCGTCCTTCCGCGTCCTTCTGCGGCTAATCTCTTCCGGAGTACCACCCAACGATGACCGCGAACGACAACTGCAATCCTCGCTTTCTTTTTCAATTCAAAATTCAAAATTCGTAATTCAAAATTTCACCGCAAGCGGGCGGACAGTTCCACAACCATCCGCCCGCTTGCCTTGGAAAATCCGATCAACTAATTCAGAACGACGTCATCGTAAAGCGCGAACGTCGGATCGCCTGCATAGTTGTCGTCATGACTGATCAGGGTCAGCGTATAGCTGTGCCCGGCAGTCACGGCCGCGGTCAACTGTACCCACGTTCCGTTGTTTGTACAAGTTTTTGGGAGGACCGTTGTCGTCGTACCGGTCGTGTTGTCCTTAAGTGTGACAGTGGCCCAATCGTATGTGACGGTGTCGGGACACTGGACCTTATACCAGAAGGCCAGTTGCGTCTTACCTAATGGTACGACGAACGTCTGCACAGTGTTCGAATCACCGCTTGTGGCGCTCGTTCCTCCGATACGAGCAGTAAACGTCCCGCTGCGTGCCCCGGTGCCAAGCACGGATGTGGTCCCCACGGTGGTCCAGCCGCTGAAGGTACCCGTTTCGAAGCCGCCGTTGGTAATCCCGCCAGTTGGCGCCGCGGCGATGACGACATCGTCAAACAGAGCAAACGTCGGATCGCCGGCATAGTTATCATCATGACTTACGAGAGTCAGGGTGTAGCTGTGACTGCCGGTGATCGTCGCCGCGCTCGACTGAACCCATGTTCCACTGTTGGTGCAGACCTTCGGTAGCACAGTCGCAGTCGTGTTGGTTGTGTTGTCTTTAAGTGTCGCGGTCGCCCAGTCGTATGTAACGGTGTCCGGACATTGAACCTTGTACCAGAAGGTTAGCGACCCGCCCGCCGCCGGCGAAGTGAATGTCTGCACTATCGAGCTATCGCCGTTCGTCGCCGCAGTGCCGCCGACACGCGAGGCGAAGGTACCACTGTGAGCGCCAGTATTGACAATGGCAGTCGTGCCGGCGGGGGTCCAGACACTCAACGTGCCTGTTTCAAAACCGCCGTTGACTATTCCGGTGCCACCTGTGCTCGTCACCGTCAAACTCACCGACGTCGAGTGAGTTGCAGATGGTCCGGTGCCGGTCACAGTCAAGCTGTACGCACCAACCGCCGCAGTACCTGCGTTCACGGTGAGTGTTGAGCTTGCGCCGGAAGAGACCGATGCAGGAC
>Ga0137361_10003680_pt1 | contig 10026 bp, 8 predicted proteins | sample Mad1_80_16metaG_FD_104923 | JGI IMG/M metagenome (GOLD analysis project Ga0137361, IMG submission 104923) | Vadose zone soil microbial communities from Angelo Coast Range Reserve, California, USA - Mad1_80_16 metaG | ecosystem: Environmental > Terrestrial > Soil > Vadose zone | place: USA... | reverse complement strand
GGACGCTCAATGCTGCTTTGCAAGACCCGCGCGCGGCGAATCGCTTCTTTAAGATCGTGCAGCGCCGCATCGTCGATCGGCACGCGCACCATCACGTTGTCTGCGTGATACCGTATGCGCCCTTCACTGATTTCGCGCCCGCTGTGCTCCGCAATCAAAGCTGCATAAGCAATCACCTGCAAACGATCGCTGGCCCAGGCTTCCGGTTTATTATCGGCAGACCGCGCCGAGCGTCCCCTCTTATGCTCGTAGGGAATGAGCATCCCATCACGCCGCCTCAGACAATCGACCTTGCCGGTCAATCCCCATTTTTCGCTTTCGAGACTCAACTGCACCGGCTCGCCTTCTGGGTACGCGGACGTCTCGTCCGCAGTGTTCATTTCGTTCCGGTTCTCCCACGGAGCGTTTTTGTTTTTCTCTGCTTGGATCAGATTCTTTCTTCTCCGCAGAACTTCCGGACGAACCATCACGTTGCCCTTGCGTTCCTTCTCTTTCTTTTCAAGTCCAACATGCAGCCGTCGCCCCGCGTACACCCGTTCGTCAGCCACACGCATCTCTTCCACCTCTTCGAGATAGAACAGCCGCTCGCAATACGCGAGCGCGTGCAAAGACATGATTCTTAGTGGCTCAGCCATTCTGTAGTGCGGCGACTCGTCGCCGCCTTGGATTTCATTCTTCGTTTACAAGTGCCGTTAGGTACGAAATGTTTATAGCACCAGAGTTTCAATCGTTTCTCTTCGATCCCATTTATGGGTGACACAATATCGCGCTCCTACAGAGCGCCGGATGATTTGGCTTTGTGTAATCTATAGACATTATGCCGCGCTGCGGCTCAACGACGCTTCTTTCCCGGCCCTTATCGGATTGGTTACCGCTTCACGGATATCGCCTGAAACCCGATCTGCTTTCGCTTCGTCGCAGGCGGCGTCATCAGTTGTCGAATCGCGTCGAATACTACCTTAAACTGGCGATCGTACTTCTTCTCCAGTTCTTCCAGCTTCCGAGCGAGTTCAGCGTTGGAAGACAGCATCTCTCGCAGTCTGACGAACGTGCGCATGATTTCGATGTTTACTTGAACGGCACGTTGACTGTTCAGGACAGTGGATAACATCAAAATCCCGTGCTCGGTAAATGCGTAAGGCCTGTACTTAATATTTTGTCCCCGCTTCAAGGTCACAGATTGTGACCTTGAACGAAGCGCTTGAGCCTCTTCTATGGTCAGTTGAAACATGAAGTCCGGCGGAAATCTGTCCCGATGCCGCTTCACTGCCTGGTTGAAGACTTTTGTTGAAACGCCGTAAAGTACTGCCAGTTCGCGGTCGAGCATTACCTTTTCACCGCGAATGAGGAAGATCGCTTTCTCAATGCGCTCAATGGGAACTGTCACGAGTGATTCATTCATGATGAGCTTGGAGATCACAATTTGTGACCTCCATCCAAGTGTGGCGAGTTCTCGCCGCTTTGCCTTCGCTTAAAGTGCCGTTAGGCACGAAATGTCTATAGACCCAAGCGGTCCTCATCACCTCGCAGCCCATTTATGGGCGACAGAACATCGCACTCCTACAGAGCGCAGAGGTATTTCGGCTCGCGCGCGATCTATAAACATTGCGCCACTCTGCGGCTAAGCAACAGCCAGCGATAAGGCGTGCCCTTCACCGCGCCATAGTAGAGATGGAAGCCATCAACCTAGATATTGACTTTCATGCTCTCAAACACAGAAGCCGCCTTGCGGCGGCTTCGTACCAGGTTCGCCCCGCAAGGGCTACTACTGGGCGGTATATGCCGCCATTATGTTTCGGCGAACTCAGGTCGTCAACGATTCAATTTCATTTCAACTTATTTCGGATCGATGCGATGGCTCGCACGACCCGGTTAGTTTGAACTCAACAAAGTCAGAGATGGGCGCCTAATGACCGTCCAAGCCGATTCGTTATCAAGCGTCTTATTCGTGATGTCCGCTGCATCAGCCAAACGATATTGGCCCCATCTCGTTTTTGACCCTACATGATCAGGCCAGATCGGCAATGACAGATCGCCTTCATCTTGCGCCATCAATAGCCGACCCTTACGCTCTTTGTCATTGAAAATAGCCACCTCATCAACCAAGTGCGTACTCTCTCCGAGCGAAAGACCCCCGAAGCGAGAAACGCTTGACGGAAGCTCAAGAGCTTCCTGCACGCGCGAAGCTAATGATGAGTCGGCGTGTTCACTAGCGCCTTTCCTGATCCAGATTGCCAGTCGCGTGTCCGCTAACAATTCCTGAAAATCCGGGCGTCGATTATTTCCCAATCCTGGTCCAAGCGGGTTCCTAACCCGCCATGTCGTTCGCAAGATTACCGAATAAGCTGGTTCGGACAATAAAGCAATGGCTATCTCTGCGCCTTCGTGAACATGGCGGTTGACCTCGCCCACCATTGACAACAGCATGCCGTACACAGTTGCAGGTGGGGGACACGGAAACGTCTCGAAGTACTCGCGGGCGCGGGGCACGCGAAAGCACGCAAGCGGAACCGAAACGTAAACCCCAACGTTTTCCATCGCTCGTGCTCCTTATAAGCTGAGATCGGTTTTGATTCGGTCTTTCAACCCTTGCGCGGCGGCCTTGACGCCTTCATTCAGCAAAGCCCCCTTTAAGGTTCTTCTCGCAGCGTCGTCAAGCGTTGAGACTATCTTACCGCCGATATGTAGCTCTCCGGCCACAATGTCCCCCTTATCGACCTTCTCCAAAATTGCCGGGAAAGACAGATTCGCCTTTGCATCCATTTCAAAGCCGTACAACATGCGCGGCGCAAAGTCCTCTGTCCATCGAAAGACAACTGAGTCGGGAGCAAAGTCATACAAAAAACGGCTCTGGTTACCCGCCACTTCGGATAAACTTATTACCGCGTCAATCACATCCAGCACTCTCGCCGGGACTCGCAAGTACGGCGGTTCTGGTGTCAGCGCGAAGCCATATTGATAGCGCGTGGCATGCACTTCAGTCATGTAAAGACTCGTGCTTGACTTTGTACGCCCGCTTTTGGAGTTGAAGGTTATGTCTCCATCAAATGGTGAAAGCGAGATAGCGCGTGTGACTTCTAACGCGCCACGCCGATTAAGCGTGACTCCCTTCAGCTTCATGTTTCTTCGTAGATCTTTAATTTCTTTCTCTAACTTACTCGTAGCTTCTTTGTCTTGGGAATTCACCGTTGAAAGCTGTTCCCATTTTGCTTTGAGCTTAGCGTGGTTGCTTTCAAAGTCTTCAAGGTTTTTCTTAGCCTTTGCTTCCTTTTTTGTGTCTCCTTCTGCCTCATTGATTGCTTCCTGCAATTCTCTCTGGTGCTGAGGAATGGCATATTGCTCATCGTTTTCTTTCGAGGCAGCCAACGCCGCCATGTATCCAAGCAGGTCGTCGTCTGCATAGATTTTTCCGCCCCCAACACTAGGATTCCAGCCTTTCCAATCTTTATCCTCCCAGTGGTGATCGCTTTTGTCATCGTCCCAAACACGATTAACAGAGGTCGGATCATTCCGCTGCCAGAAGTACCGCATCGCCCAACGAATCGCCTCTGCCGAGACAGTGGTGTGAGCCTCGTTTTTCCAAAGCACTTTTTGCAGTGTCGTGATATTGCCGTCAGTCTCGCCGCGATTATTCGCTGCTTGTCCGTAGGGTGTAACGATCAGCCCAAACAGATGTTTACTCATCGGTCTCTTCCTCCTGTTCTTCCGTGCCTAATGGCGTTTCGTCTTCCTTAGTTTTTGGGTAGCTGATTAAGGCGAGTAAAGCGAGGTCTCTGGCCCTGCGCCAGTCCTCGTCGAAGAGCGGCAACAGCTTTTGCAAGCTGTCGCCTTGCAGTTCTTCAAGCCTCCCAGCACGTGCCCATAAATCCACAACCGTTTTTCGTAGGGTATGAGCGTTGCGGGTGCGCGAAATAGCGACCCGTAGCTTTTCAAACTCTCTCTGAACTCGATCTGCGCGGTATTCTCCTTTTCCGCTCATACCTTCTGAGAGCTTGCCCATGCGTCTACGCCAGCTTGTTTGGCAGACATTTATGAAAAGGCGTTCAGCGTCGCCGTCAAGCTTTTCAAACTTTGCCTCTTTCACCATTTGATTCAACTCCTTCCATTCAAAAGAAAGTCCTTTACGCGCTTCTCTGTTGTTCAGAAACGTCACAAGATCGTCATACCACTCGTTTCCTTGTGCGATGTTGTCAGAGATGAACTCTCGTGCAGTAAAGATAGACACGAAATTGCTTTCCTGCTTTGTAACTTTTCCTCTTCTGTTTTTCTCTTCCTTACTTATCTGCCAACTATTCGGAAAGATTTCACTCGCTCGCTTGTAGTTTTCCAAACCTTTCAAATTTTCAGAGAAGACTGAATGAGCGAAAGTCCTGGTCTTTTGCTGCTCTGCCCATTTCACGATGCCGAAAGTGATGACGCGACAATGAATTTTGTTAGCGCCGCTTACTTGAATAAGGTCTTGTCTCGTATCCTCTCCTGCAAGATGAGTAATGAATCGCAAGGCTGCATCTGATGCGCTGGTTGCTGTCATCTCCAAGCTTCTATGAGCGGGAATCCGACGAAACTTCGCGTATAAATCAAGGTCTCGAATTTCTGGAATTACCATTGCGAAACGGGCTTTGCGGCCTTTTATTCGTGACCTAAGTTTATAGAATATGACTCCGACCGGCGCATACATTAACGCAAGGGCGGTTTTTACAGGTTCATCAAATATACTGCTGCCTCCATGACGTTGCCCGCCCCCTGGATATAACCATCCCGCAACTTTCACTGATTCATTGAAAGGTCCCTTCGGGTTGATAAAAGCCTTGACCGCCTCATCGTAAGGCTTGACACTTTGGATGAGCGTAAATTCTTTAATCCAACACAACTTTCCACCCACTTCTTCGTTATAAGGTAATGGCTTTTTCTTATCGACTTTACGGTGCTGCCCGTGCTGCAAAAAGCTGTGTAGCAGGGCATTTGAGAGGTGATACTTCTGCTCTTTGGAGGGCTCTTTATCAGCTTCGAGTCCTGTAAGTCTGATGAAGCCTTCTTTGTCAACGCTAAAGGACTTCTTAATTAGCTTCTCAAAGGTTGCTTTCGGCGCGTTATGCGTCCAACGCAAAATCACTTGTTGCGGATCGAGTTTCCATTCGAGTCCATCAATCTTTTCCCGTTTCCGTTCAAATGCGCGTAGCGTCATGTATAAGCCCGCGAGTCCGGCTTTGTGCAGGCTGGTCATGCCTGCGGCGTTGAGTTTCAATTCCATCTCTAAAGCCATCGCGCACCTCTCCTCTTGTCGTAGTCAATCGTGTTCGGCGGAGCGATTAACCTGCCCTTGTATTCGGGCCAGTCTTGCATATGACGTTTCGATTCAAAGTTCATCGGAATCTCCTTCTTGACGAGTTCCTTCGCGTTTTCACGACAGGCTCTTTCGTCTTCAGGCAGAATTACGGAGACCGTTACGTTGGCGTCTCGAACTCCTACGGGGTATGCAAACCATCCCGAGTCAAGCCACTCCATGTTTAAATTAAAGCTTGGTTCTTCAACAGCCGCCATCGCGTTGAAGAATGCCGCCAAAGTAGATTGTCGGAGCGGACGATTGAGGTTTTTCAAGTCTTCAATCCATTTTCGTCCCTGCTTAATGCTGCTTTCGTCGTACGGCGACGCGCTTTTCTGCGTCAGGAAGTAAGCCGTGCGTGGCTCTCCTGTGTTTTCTGGAGTGATGCGCCGATTCAATCTGCCAAGTCTTTGAATCAGAGATGGGACGGGAGCAATATCGCTAATCAAAATGTCTGCGTCTAAATCGAGTGACATCTCAGCGACTTGCGTTGTCACAGCAATAAACCCAGAACGTGTCTTCGGATGATTAAACCAACGAATGATTTTGCGATGCTGGCGCACGCGATCTTCATACTTGAAGCGACTATGATAGGTCCGCACGGGTGAGCCATCATCTCTGAGAGTTTGAAAGACCTCTTGCGCGCGCGCGACGATGTTGCAAATCCAAAGAACTTTGAGACCGCGCGAAGCAGCCTCCTTCGCTTTCTCGTAAGCGTGCGTTTTGTCTGGTAAATGCTCGAACAGATAGCGCGGCAATCTTTCCAACTCTCGTGGCTTAGGTATTTGCCCTATCACACCGACTTGTTCGAGCAGGAGTGTTTTGCGCGCTTTAGGCAAAGAGGCGGTCATCAACAAGAAGTGCGCTCCGGGCAAAGCTTTGATAAGAGCAATGACCGCTGCGAACATGCGATCATCGTAAGCGTGCAACTCGTCGAAAACGAAAGAGGCGATGAGAATTGCGGGCGAATTGTACAAGCCACGCCGGTTGTTACGCACTAGAGCCAGAGTAATGTCAGCCGTGCAAATGACAACCTGCGGACTCCACCCGCGCAAAGATTCGATGCGAAGAAGATGGTCGTCCGCTTCTTCATCCCGTTTTACTTCCGCGAGCTTTTCCAAATCCACTTGCGCGCGTGAGTGCATTAATATTGCCTCAACATCCGTTTCGGCAACATAGCCGAGATATCCTTCGGTCGCCGTGCCAGTCGTCGGGTAACAGAAGAAAAGTTTCTTGCCCTGTGCGTGCGTGGCCGCCCACATATAGGCTGCTGCCGTTTTACCGCTGCCGCATCCAGCTTCAACTAAGGTTACGCGCTCCTTAGCGTTACAGATGTCTTCTTGAAATTTACGCGGCTTTGCTCCCTTCAATCGCACTGTAACCACATCGTTCATCTGTTCAGCGGTGACTCTTTGCGCTGCCGCAAGGTTGGAGCGAACCCAATTTGCCGGACTAGTAACTTTTTCAGGAAGCACGGCGCTTCCGGCAACATCGGCCGCTGCCGTCAGAGCTTTCAGAGCCGCAGCGAATCGCCACCATTCTGGCTCGCTTTCAAGTTTGTCTTTCCAATCATTACTATCGCAATTGAATTTAATGCGTAAGCTCTTAAGAAGATCTCGATCCAATGAGAAGCAGACTTCCGAAACGGAAGTTCCGCGAAAAAGGCTCTCTAAGTCTGGATGAGTGAGGCGCATTTGCAGTTTCGAGTCGCAACCGCCGTCGCGTAGCGCGATTGAAGCCTTATGCCAATCCTCGTGTAACTTAATATGATGCCCGCCGACAGCGGCGATGACGCAGCTCAACAATTCTTCGGCATCGTCGTGCCTCCCGATCTCGCTCAACAAATTCAAAGCCCACGTTCGCACGCCGTTGCTCTTATCAGCGAGCAATAACGCGCTCAGGAGTTCATGTCTGATGGGCTGTCTCTTCGGCGAAAGCTTTCCCCGCACCATGTTTTGAAAACCATCGTTGGCTTTTCCAATGTCATGGCACAAGCAAGCCGTTTTCAAGCCTCTTCGCAGTCTTGAGAGCCAAACGTCGGACGGTAACGCGAGTTGCTGCAGAATCAATTCGCCTACAGCCTTCACAATACTTTCGCCTGCGCTCTCAACTGCACGCAGATGAGGCAACAGCCGGGCGTACGCCGGAGCTTCGGCGCCGGCTGCACAGCCTGGATAACTCTTTGCCAACAGACAATTGGATTTTGAATTGATCATCCTTCTTGTTCCGCGATAATTGGATTGAAGAATCCGCAGCCCATGGCGCGGCGGCTGAAGATGCTTTGCCACTGGGTAGCATCGTCGTCGGAAGACACAACCTTGACTGCTCCGGCCTGAAGAAGGAGCGAGTCTTCATCGTTCAAATCATGCACGGCGACGGAGAAGCCGACGACGGATTTGCCGTGGATTGTTACTATGCGGCGGCGGTAGCGCGGAACGGAGTTCGGTTTCGAGTTCTCGTCTGAACCCACCCGCCGACGCAGGTGGTACTGACTTGCATCCGCGGATCGCAAACTGACAGTTTGCGTTACACCGTGAGGTAATTCGACGCGGCCTTTGATGCCGAATTGATCCAGTTTTCGTTTTACTGCTTCGATGAATGGTTCGGGGTCGGTGAACTTTTTGATTGTCACGACGCGCGCGTAGAGCGATGGGGCGGGTTCGAGCGAGCGCGCGACGGGGAGGCCGAGGCGGATGTGATGGCCGCCGATGTCGAGGCGCTTTCCGGCGAGCGGAAGCACGTCGCGGTAATGATCGGCGGGAATTCGTAGACGCAGAGTTGCGCCGCGATCGGGGAGCGTGATCAGACCGCGACCGGCAGGGAAGCCGCTGATCAATTCGATGGCGAGCCAGTTGGCTTTGTGTAGTTGGCTTGCCCGCGCGTTTGATGAGCCAGTGTTTATGATCGGACTACTGCCCGGTTCTGTCGCGCGCTGAGCATGGGCCTGGTCGCTACCGCTCGCGGTACTGACACGAATTGCGGACGGGACGTCCGCGCGCCCAGCGTTCGCGTTACTTGTTATTCGCGATATGGCCGAGTAGACAAGATAACCATGATCTGCGGGTAAACTATGCCCCTGAATTGGAAAGCTGATGTTAACGTAGGGCTCTGCCTGAGTGTGGGCGATTCCTGTAGCCACGGCGGCATTCATAAAGTCGTCCTCCGCGAACTAAGATTGACTTGCTTACTCGGAGTGAAGAACCGCAGGCACTGGGAGCAAGGCAGTCGTCGATGACGAGAGATTACACCTACTGCATCAAATCGGTAAAGGGTTGTTCGCAGGCAGTGTGCCAAGAATTTGTAGGTAACTCCCTCTCCATTTGGAGAGGGTCGGGGGTGAGGGCCTAGCGACGAACCACCAAAATACTTCTTTCTCCGTTTTTTATCGGGGCGGAGGGAAAAAGGTTGGAGGAGAGTTTTCTTTTCTTATTACTCAGCTACGCCCCTCACCCTAACCCTCTCCCAAAGGGAGAGGGACTCTTTCAGCAGCCTGTTTTGATATTTGAGGCGCAGCTAATTTTTGAACACAAACCCCGGATGGCGTTCTTTGTCCCGCTTTTCCCAGACGGCGATAATCTTATCGATGGCGACGTGGCAAATCTGATCTTCGTCGTCCTTTAGTTGCAGTACGCCGCCTTCGACTGTTACCACTTCACCACGCAAACTCGACGCGCCATAGCAGACGACATCGATCTTGCTGCCCACGAGTTTTGAAAGTAATTCTTCCATTGGCAAACTGTCTTGAGTTCAAACTTTAGTTTGCTTTTGCCGGAAAGACAATCTGAAGATTGAACTCCGAACCGTGTTCTCCAGATTATTTCTCTCCGTTTCGAAAAGTGATTTGCACTAGGGGCACCACGGTGTCATCCGCTTGCTGGCTGCGCTCAAATGTCAGCAGGTCGTAGTAGGCGCAGCGGGCGCGCGCGGGAAATTCGCGACAGACCTGTGGGCGCGCGAAATAGATGGTGCATTGGCGCGTCTTCGCGTCGAGAAACCTGCAGGCCTTGCCGAAAATCGGATCTGCCTTTCGCCGCAGAATCTGCTCGCCTTCCCAGGTTGTGGTGAAACGCTTTTGGGCAGTCGCAAAATCCATATTGAAATGATTCGCCAGGCGTTTGATGTCGCGCTTGGTAACCTGAACGCGCTCGTAGATCGAGCAACAATACGCCGGACACTTCGAACAATTGTAGTAGCTTCGCGCTTTATTCAATAAACAACTCGCTCTTCGGTTGAGTCGCCCTCTCCATTTGGAGAGAGGTTGGGGAGAGGCTTAGCGATGACCACCCAACCGCATAACTAAGAATAAGAGAATATCTTCTTCATCCCCACAGCTGCGCCCCTCACCCTGGCCCACTCCCAAAGGGAGAGGGAATTGCTGGCACAGGGCTCGGGCTATTTCCTGCTCGATTTTTCGTATTCACTCAACAGCAATTGCATAAACTCTTCACGACGTTCATAAAGCCGTCGCAGCGGTCGGGGTTTGTGCTTCGCTAAAGCATACGCGGTAATAATGGGGAGCGCCACCGTCGAATCGAGATAGCATACGACGGCGTCAGGTAAACGATCCGGATCGACTTTGCCCCACGAGACGGCCTCGCCCGGCGTCGCGCCTGAAAGACCTCCCGTGTCTGCACGCGCGTCGGTGACTTGCAGAAAATAGTCGTGACCTCGTTCGTCGATGCCGAGCACCTCTTGGATCTGCG
>Ga0137361_10003679_pt1 | contig 10026 bp, 9 predicted proteins | sample Mad1_80_16metaG_FD_104923 | JGI IMG/M metagenome (GOLD analysis project Ga0137361, IMG submission 104923) | Vadose zone soil microbial communities from Angelo Coast Range Reserve, California, USA - Mad1_80_16 metaG | ecosystem: Environmental > Terrestrial > Soil > Vadose zone | place: USA... | reverse complement strand
GCCGCTCGCCGCACCGGTGATCACCGCGACCTTGCCGTCGAGCCGCCCCATCAAGCCACCTCAGCCACGCTCGAAGAGCCGCTCGCGCTCGTAGCCGGTCACGACCTTGTCGAACTGCGCCTGTTCAGTACGCGCGAAGTTGAGGTAGTGGTCGACGACGTCGTCGCCGAACGCCTTGCGCGCCATCTTTCCTTTCTCCAGCGCGGCGATGGCGTCGCGCAGCGCGTGCGGGAATCGCTGCACGTCGGATTCGTACGCGTTGCCTTTGAACTCGGGCGGCATCTCGAGCTTCTGCTCGATGCCGTACAGGCCCGCCGCCAGCAGGGCCGCGAATGTCAGATATGGGTTGACGTCAGCGCCGGGGATGCGGGTCTCTGTGCGCAGGTGCTGGCCGTGGCCGACGATCCGGAACCCGCACGTTCGGTTGTCGTGGCCCCACGCGAGCGTCGTCGGCGCCCACGTCCCTGCCGCATAGCGCTTGTACGAGTTGATGTTCGGAGCCAGGAAGATCGCCAGCTCCGACGCGCATGCGATGTGGCCCGCAAGGTACCCGCGGAACGTCTCCGACTCACCGTCGAATGTGTTGCGATCGCCCTTCCACAGGCTCGAATGCACATGGCACGAGCTGCCGATCCAACGATGGTCGGGCTTGGCCATGAACGTCACCGAGCAGCCGTGCTGATGGGCCATCTCCTTGATGCCGTTCTTGTAGATGACGTGGTTGTCGGCCATGGTCAGCGCGTCCGCGAAATGGAAGTTGATCTCCTGCTGACCCGGCCACGCTTCGCCCTTCGAGCTCTCGATACGGATGCCGGCCGCCTTCATCCCATTGCGCACCGCCCGGATGAATGGCTCGTCGTAGCTCGTGGCGAGCACGTGGTAGTCGAGGTTGTAAGGCACCGATGGGGTCAGGCCGCTATAACCCTTGGCGTGCGCCTCGGCGAACGTCTCCTTCAGCAGGTAGAACTCGAGCTCCGAGCCGAACATGGGCTCGAAGCCGAGCTTGCGCGCGCGCTCGATCTGCGCGCGCAGCACTTGACGCGGCGAAGCAGTCACCGGTGCGCGGTCGTGCCACGCGACGTCGCTCAATACCAGCGCTGTGGCCTCGAGCCAGGGGATGCGGCGCAGCGTCGCGAAGTCGGGCAGGAGGTCGAAGTCGCCATAGCCACGCTCCCAGCTCGCCATCTCGTATCCGGGAACCGGGTCCATCTCCATGTCGACGGTGAGCAGGTAGTTGCAGCCTTCGGTGGGCTCGCCGTGCGCGGCCGACTCGACGAAGTACTCGCCATCCACGCGTTTGCCCATCAGGCGTCCTTGCATGTCGGTGAACGCGACGATGACGGTGTCGATCTTTCCGGCCTTGACGTCGGCGGCCAGCTGCTCCTTCGTCAGCAAGACGTCACTGCGAGGTCTTTCTGCGCCGGCCCCGAGCCCGCGCCACGAAGCGTTCGAACAGCGCGCGCGCCCATGGCAGGTCGGTGGTGAGCTCCTCCGGATGGCACTGCACCGCAACGATAAGGCCGTCGTCCGACTCGACGCCTTCGACGGTCCCGTCCTCGCCGTGGGCGGTTTGCTGCAGCCCTTCGGCCAGGTCCTTTATCGCCTGATGATGCAGGCTGTTGACGCGGATCTTGTGCTCGCCGGCTGCCCGACCCAGCTCAGACGTTGGATCGACCTCGATCGTGTGCGCCAGGTGGCTGCGCCCGAGCGCGCGCACCTCGTGACCCTCGAGATGCTGGACCAGCGAGCCGCCCATCGCCACGTTGATCACCTGCTGGCCGCGGCAGATGCCCAGCACCGGCAGCTCACGCTCACGCGCCTGACGGAACATCGACAGCTCGGTCTTGTCGAGCTCGGGATCGGTATCGCCGACCTTGTCGTCCCGCCTTTCTCCGTAGAAGGACGGGTCGACGTCCCAGCCTCCCGGCAGGAGGAGGCCATCGACGTCGGGGAGCGCCACGGTCCCGGGGAGCAGGTCCACGGGCTCGGCGCCCGCGGCAACCACCGCCCGGCGGTAGGGCCCGAAGTACTCCAGGCCCCGCCGCGGGTGAACGGTGATCCCGATCTTCGGGCGTTGGTTAAGCGCCGACCGCCTCAAGCTCGGCCTCGATCTTCGCGAGCTCTTCAGCTGAACCTTGCACCTTTGGACCTTTGAACCAATTCTTCGCCGACAGGAACCAGTAGCCGCCGGAATAAACCAACACTACCGCGACCGCGAGGATGGCGTAGTTGAAGGTCGTCGGCGTGTTCCCGGGAGAGAGCTGCGGAAGCACGAAGAGGATGGCAATGAAGGCTATCCAGATCACTGCAATCCATCCGATCACGTAGCTCCAGCGTCCAAGGTGCCATGGACCGCGCTGGAAGCGCTCGCCTGCAAGCAGGCGCAGCAGGATCGGGATGCCGTACGCGATGTAGAGGCCGATCACCGCTATCGACGTCACGGCCGCATACGCGACCGGGTTCCAGAGGTAAGGCAGGCCCAGGATGAAGGCGCCGACGGCGGCGAACCAGATGGAGTTGGTCGGAGTGCGCGTGCGCGGGTTGATCTTGTGCCAGAACTGGGAGCCGGGCACGGCGCCATCGCGCGAGAACGCGTAGATCATCCGCGAGTTGGCGGTCACGGATGACATGCCGCAGTAGAACTGCGCACCTACGACGATGAAGAGCAGGAAGGTGCCGAGGTTCTTGCCGACCGCGTCGACGAAGATCTGCGCGGGAGGAACTACGGCCGTTGCCTCCGCGGTGTAGTTCTGGATCGCTGAGGTGACACCAATGAGAAGCAGCCACCCGGCAAAGAGTGAGACGACGATCGACCATACGATCCCACGTGGTCCGCCTATGGCGGCGTTGTGCGTCTCCTCAGTCATATGCGCGGATGCGTCGTAGCCCGTGAAGGTGTACTGGGCCAGAAGGAGGCCGATGAGGAAAACGTAAATGGGTGCGCCGGCGAAGCTGAAACCGGTGTTATTGACGAAGTGAGTGAACACGAACGAAACTGACTGATGGGTGGTGCCGGCGGGACCAAGGCCGCTCCCAGGAATGAAGAACAGGGCGCCGACGATGACCACGACTCCTACCAGGTGCCACCAGACCGAGATGTCGTTCAGGATGGCCACGAGTCGGATGCCGAACGTGTTGAGCAGACCGTGGGCGAAGAGGATGACCGCATACACAGCAATGATGTGTGGCGGGTCGAGTGTGTAGTTGAAGAGCTGGTTGAACAGGGCCGACATAAAGAACGCCCCGCCAAAGTCGATGCCGGCTGTGACCCCTACCTGGCCCAGGAGGTTGAACCAGCCCGTGAACCAACTCCAGGCCGCGCCGTTTTTTCCGCCCAGCTTGGCCGCCCAGTAATAAAGCCCGCCGGCGGTTGGATAGGTCGAGGCGACCTCCGCCATGGACAGGCCGACGAGCGTTACGAAGATTCCGACCAACGGCCAGCCGATGTTCATGATGATCGGGCCGCCCGTGTTCATTCCATAGGCGTATAGGGTGAGACAGCCCGAAAGTATCGAGATGATGGTGAATGACACCGCGAAATTGGAGAAGGTGCTCATCCGCCGCGCGAGCTCCTGCGCATAGCCCATGCGATGGAGCTGCTCGACGTCCGATTCTTGGGCCTTCACACTCATTCCTCGGTCCTCCCCAAACGGCGCTGCGCACAGCGCTCGGCAGCCCTCCCCTCAGGCTTGCGCGGAAACTAACAGGCGATAGGATTCTTGTCAAGGATGTGCCGGGAGGGGGCTGATTGGGCCGGGATGTAACAAACGACACGGCGCCGGAGTCGAGGGTCGGCGAGCTGGTCAGACACCACCTGGCCAGCCTGAGCCCGGCCGAGCGGAAGCTGGCCCGGGTGCTCCTGGCTTCGTATCCGATTGCCGGCCTGGAGAGCGTCGCCAGGTTCGCCGAGCGGGCCGGCGTCAGCCCGCCCACCGTGACCCGGTTCATCACCAAGCTCGGCTTCCGCGGCTACCCCGAGTTCCAGGAGGTGCTCCGCCACGAGGTGCAGAACCGGCTTTCGTCGCCGCTGGAGCGGTACCGAGACGAGGAGCCGGGTCGTGGCGCCGGCACGCTTCTCACCGACGCCCTGGACGTGTCCCGGCGCAACCTGCAGGCCACGGTCGAGCAGCTGTCGCACCACGATTTCGAAGAGGCCGTCGGGCTCTTGTGTGACGTACGGCGGCGGGTCCTGGTCCTCGGCGGCCGGGTCAGCGCTCAGCTCGCGCGCTACCTCGCCGGCCAGCTGCACCTGCTCCGGCCGGGTATCTCGCTGGTCGACGCTGAGCGCAGCGCTCCCGCCCAGCAGCTCATCGACGTGCGCAAAGGCGACGTGCTGATCGTGTTCGACTACCGGCGCTACCAGGCCGACACCATCGAGAGCGCGCGAGTCGCCTCCACCCAGGGCTGCAACGTCGTGCTCTTCACCGATCCCTGGCTCTCGCCGGCTTCGGCGTTTGCGCGCCAAGTGCTTGTCACCAGCGTCGAGACGGTGGGGCCGTTCGATTCGCTGGTGGGGGCGACGGCAGTGCTGGAGGCGATGGTGGCTGCAGTGTTGAACCGGCTCGGACCGCGGGCCCAGTCACGCATGCAGAGCCTCGATCGGCTGCGAGCGCACGACGTCATCAACGAGGGCGACGCTCCGACCTAGCGGGCGACGAAGCGTTTGTAGTCCTCGGGTGTATCGACGTCCACCGGATGGTTCAGGCCGTCGACGTCAAGCTTGGCGACCAGCTCGGGGCGTGCCCTGATAATCGCCCGGCAGCCGACGTCGCCCTCGAGCGCCATCAGGCCTCCCCAGAGCTCGCGCCGAAGCAGGACCGGTGGATGCAGAAGGCCGCCGAAGCTCAGTGCCGCGGCAGGCAGCCCGGATTCGCGCTCGAGCTCGAGCAGACGGTCGATGCGACCGGGGCCATCGGGCTGGTCGCCAAGGATGACCATCGCCGCCTCAACATCATCCTCGAGGGCAGACAGACCCGCGCGAAGCGATGAGGCCATGCCCGATTCGTGGTCCGGGTTGACCACAACGCGAGCCCGCCCGAAGGCGATCCGAGCCTGTATCTCGTCCGCTTGCGCGCCGAGCACCACGAAGACCTCATCCAGCTGAGAATCGTTGGCATGCCCGACCACCATCTCGAGCAGCGGACGCCCGCCGAAGTCGAGAAGCTGCTTGGGCCTACCCATCCGCCGAGATGACCCGGCGGCGAGCACGACGCCCGCCGAGCGGGTCAAACCTCGACTGATCGCAAATACCGCGCGGGTTCTCTTTCGAATTCGCCCAAACAGCCGGCGGAGCAGAACCAATACGTGCGCCCGTCCCGCACCATCTTGCTGGCGGCGGTGAGCGGGTCGACCGTCATGCCGCAGACCGGGTCGGTCGCAAAGATGACCGCGGGCTGCTCCACCGCCGGCGCAGGGCCGCGCTTCTTGCGAGCCATGACGACATCCGCAAGTGCAAGCACCGCGATCTCCTCCTGGCTGACACCTCGTACCTTGCCCGCCGGGCTGCGCAGCCGCGATAGCGTCGGCTCGTCGAGGCCGCGCGCATGCAGAGCCGTACGCACGGCCGCAGCGCGCCGGTTGCTGGCGATGAGGCCGACATCGACCGCGGGGTGGCTCAGCGCAGCCTCGACTGCGTCTTCGTCGTAGTGGCCCATCGTGGCCGCGACGGCCCAGGTGTCGAGCCCTGGGTTCGCCGGGGCGAGGTCGAGGCTGCCGAGCACGAGATCAGCGGCGGGAAAGTCCTCCGGGCGCGCGCCGGGGTGGACGGCACACGTGCGGAAGCCCGCCAGCGAGCCCATCTGGATGAGCGTGCGGGCGGCCGGACTGTCCCCGAACACGAGCAGCAGCGGGCGCGGCAGGTGCGGCTCGATGAAGACGTCCAGCGAGCCGCCGCTCGGGCAGGTGGTGGCCACCGTCAGCTCACCCCGCTTTCTCGTCTGTTTGATCTCTTCCGCTCCCACGATCTTGACGAGCTGGGGCGTTCCCTCGGCCAGGGCTCGCAGCGCCTCGCGCCTCACGACCGGCTCCGAGCAGCTGCCGCCGATCCAGCCGCGGAGGCGCCCGTCGGCGGTGATGACGGCCTTGTCGCCGGGCCGCGCCGATGTCGGCGGCTCGCAGCGGACGACGGTCGCCAGCGCGCACGGCGTCCCGTTGGCCGCGTATTCCCGAAGCAAATCCAGAACTTCGTCGGCTATTCGGTCACCCCTTTCGATCTTAGAGCCGCCCAAACCTTGTCCGACGTGACCGGCATGTCGATGTTGGTGATGCCGTAAGGCGAGAGCGCGTCGATGACCGCGTTTACGTATGCGGCGGGGGAGCCGACCGTCGCGGATTCGCCTACGCCCTTGGCGCCCAGCGGGTGATGCGGCGACGGGGTGACCGTCTCGCCGATCTCGAACTTCGGCGTCTCCCATGCGGTCGGAATGAGGTAGTCCATGAAGTTGGAGCCGATGCAGTTGCCATCGCTGTCAAACGTGATGAGCTCCATGAACGCGATCCCAAACCCTTCGGTGAGGCCGCCGTGGATCTGCCCCTCGACGATCATCGGGTTGATGCGCACGCCGCAGTCGTCGACCGCCACCATCCTGTTGACCTTGACCTGACCCGTGCCCTTGTCGATATCGACGACAACCGCATAGGTGCCGAACGGGTAGGTCATGTTCGGCGGGTCGTAGTAATGGACGCCCTCGAGACCAGCCTCCATGCCCTCGGGCAAGTTGGTGTACGCGGCGAATGCGATCTCCTGGATCGTCTTGGCGCGGTCGGGTGATCCCTTTACGTAGAACTTGCCCCGCTCCCAGATGAGGTCTTCCTCCCCCGCCTCGAGCAGGTGCGCGGCCAGCTTGCGCGCCTTGTCCCTGAGCTTGCGGCTGACCATCGCCGTCGCGGCGCCGGCAACAGGCGTGCTGCGTGATGCGTAGGTGCCAAGTCCATACGGCGCCGTGTCCGTGTCCCCTTCCTCGACCGCGACGTCGGCGGCGGGGATGCCCAGCTCTTCGGCGACGATTTGCGCAAATGTCGTCTCGTGGCCCTGGCCCTGCGACTTCGTGCCCATCCGAAGCATCGCCTTCCCGGTCGGGTGCACGCGCAGCTCCGCGCTGTCGAACATGCGCAGGCCGATGATGTCGAAATCCGCGCCGTGGCCCGCGCCCACGACCTCGGTGAAGCTGGCGATGCCGATGCCCGTCACCTCGCCCTTCTTTCTCCGCGCCTCGACGTCCTTCCGCAAGTCGTCGTAGCCGAGCTTGTCCAAGGCCACGTTCATCGCCTTTGGATAATCGCCGCTGTCGTAGACCCAGCCTGTCGCCGACGTGTACGGGAACTGCTCGGGCTTGATGAAGTTGTTCATGCGGAACTCGGCCTGGTCGATACCGAGCTCGAGCGCGGCGTTGGTGACCAGCCGCTCGATGAGATAGCTCGCCTCGGTGACCCGGAACGAGCACCGGTACGCAACGCCACCGGGCGCCTTGTTGGTGTAATAACCGTCGGCCGTCACGTGTGCCGTGGGGATGTCGTACGAACCCGTGACGATGTGGAAAAGGCCGGCTTTGAACTTGCTCGGCTGAGCGTCTGCGAAGAAGGCGCCGTTGTCGCTGTCGAGATGGACTCGAAGCGCAGTCATCTTCCCGTTGGCGTCCACGGCCAGGTCGCCGGTCATGTGGAAGTCGCGCGCGAAGCCGGTGGAGATGAGGTTTTCGCTGCGGTCCTCGATCCATTTCACCGGCCGGCCGATCAGAAGGCTGGCTGCCGTTGCCACCACGTAGCCCGGGTACACCGGCACCTTGTTCCCAAAGCCGCCGCCGATGTCCGGAGAGACAACCCGGATGTTCTGCTCTGGCAGGCCCGTGACCAGAGCGAACACGGTGCGGATCGCGTGTGGAGCCTGGCTCGTCATGTAGATCGTGGCTTTGCCGGTGGCAGGGTTGATGTCCGCGACGCATCCACAGGTCTCCAGCGGGGCAGGATGGCAGCGCGGATAGAAGGTGTGCAGCCTCACCACCTTGGCCGCCTTCGCGAAAGCCGCCTGAGTCGCGGCCTGGTCGCCGGACTCCCAGTGGTAGATGTGGTTGTCCTTCTGGCCTTCCTTGTCGTCGCGGATGAGCGGCGCGCCGCTCGCCTTCGCGCCGTCGGGGCTGATGACCGCCGGCAGGACTTCGTAGTCGACGACGATGGCGTCGCGAGCGTCCTCCGCCTGGTACTTCGTCTCGGCGATGACCGCCGCCACCTCCTGGCCCTGGAAGCGCACCTTGTCGGTGGCGAGCACAGCCTGCGTATCGCCGCTGAGCGTCGGCATCCACGCGAGCTTGTGCTGGGCCATGAGCTCGCCGGTGACGACGGCGATCACCCCCGGCTTCGCTGCCGCCGCGCTCGTGTCGACGGAGTTGATGCGCGCGTGCGCGTGCGGGCTGCGCAGGATCGCCATGTGCAGCATTCCGGGCAGCGTGAGGTCGTCGATGTAGTTGCCCTTGCCACGGATGAAGCGGCCGTCCTCTTTGCGCTTGATCGATTCTCCGATCCCGCCGTGCATGTGCATGGTGCTGCTCACTTGACACCTCCGGCCGGCACCGCCGCTTGCTGCAGCCTGGCCGCGTGCTGGATCGCCTTGACGATGTTCATATAGCCGGTGCAGCGGCAGATGTTGCCGCTGATCGCCCATCGGATCTGCTCGTCCGTCGGATTCGGGTTGTTCTCGAGCAGCGCGGTGCCGACGAGCATCATCCCGGGCGTGCAGAACCCGCACTGCAGGCCGTGCTCCTCGTGGAAGCCGATCTGCAAGGGCGATAGCGTTGCGCCCTGCGCCAGGCCTTCCACGGTCTTGATCTCCCTGCCATCGACCTGGACGGCGAGCAGCGTGCACGACTTGACCGGCTCACCGTCGAGAAGGACCGTGCACGCGCCGCAGCTGGTCGTGTCGCATCCGACATGCGTGCCAGTTAGGGCGAGGTTGGTCCTCAGGAAGTCGACCAGGAGGACGCGCGGCTCGACGTCACCAGTGCGCTCGGCGCCGTTGACTCGCATCGTCACCTTCATGCCCTCACCTCCTGAGCCCGGCCCAGCGCCGTATGCAGGCCCCGCTGCACGAAGATTCGAACCACGTCCTTCTTATATGCAGCGCTGCCGCGGATGTCGTCTTTGGGGTTGGCGGCCTCGGCGGCCAGACGCGCCGCCTCGCGGATCGTCTCGTCGGTCAGCTCGTGGCCGACCAATGCCTTCTCGGCTTGGGTCGCCTTGATGTTGGTGGGCCCGACGGACGTCAGCCCAATCCCGGCCCGGGTGACCTTGCGGCCGTCCATCTCCACCTGCACGGCCACGGCGACCGTGGCGAAGTCACCAACCTTCCGCTCGAGCTTGTTGTAGGCGCCTCCCGCCCGGCCGGATGAGATCGGAATCCGGATCGCGGTCACGATCTCGTCCGGTTTCAACGTGGTGGTGAAGGGGTCCTGGAAGAACCCGGCGACCGGTATGACCCGTTCACCGGATGCCGAGCGGGCCACCAGCTCGGCGCCAAGAGCGAGCATCACCGAACCCCAGTCGCCGGCCGGGTCCGCATGGCAAACGGACCCGACGACCGTGCCCCGATTCCGGACCAGGGGATCGGCGATCCAGTGGGCGGCCTCGCCCAGGATCGGAGTCTTCTTGGCCAGGTCGAGATCGTGCTCGACGTCGACATGCCGTACCAGCGCCCCGATGCTCAAGTGGCCGTCACTGCGGGCGATCTGGTTCATCGCGGGCAGCCGGCCGATGTCGAGCACCAGTGCGGGCTGGGCAAACCTCAGCTTCAAGAGTGGGATGAGGCTCTGGCCGCCAGCCATGACCTTGGCGTCGTCGCCCCGTTCCTTCAGGACGCCGAGCGCTTCGTCGAGTGTCGCCGGGGCGCGATAGTCGAAAGCGGCTGGAAACATCTGCTTCTTCTCCCTAGAAACCACCCCGTGACGCGCTACGGGCGTCCTGGTGTCTATGTGAACACCGGGTGGTTGCGTTGTCAAACAGTCGAATGGGATGGGGGTAGGATCACCACAGAATGGC
>Ga0137361_10003677_pt1 | contig 10030 bp, 10 predicted proteins | sample Mad1_80_16metaG_FD_104923 | JGI IMG/M metagenome (GOLD analysis project Ga0137361, IMG submission 104923) | Vadose zone soil microbial communities from Angelo Coast Range Reserve, California, USA - Mad1_80_16 metaG | ecosystem: Environmental > Terrestrial > Soil > Vadose zone | place: USA... | reverse complement strand
GCTTCATCTGAGAAAATCCTTTCGCGTCAGAGAACGACTTCATTTCAAGGATTTTCCTCTTTTTCTCGGCCTTTGGCAAGTCCTCCCAATTAGTTGATCTCTATGGCCCTTGCGGTCGCCATGGGGTGGCGGGCAACCCCGAGCCCTTGCGGTCGCCATGGGGTGGCGGGCAACCCCGAGCCCTTGCGGTCGCCATGCCCGAGACGGAATGCGGTTGGGTGGGCTTGCGGTCGCCATCCGGGTCGCGGGCAACCATGACCCCTTGCGCTCGCCATGCCGGGACTCATCCCCCAACATTCCAACACCCCGCATCAAACCCCTGCAACAGCGGCAAATTCGTCTGCGCGGGCACCGTCACCAGCAGAGCACGCATCGCGCGGGTCATACCAACAAATATCGTGCGCCGATCGATTGCCAGAAACTCCTCCCGTTCCTCCTCCGCAACATTCCCAGGCACACTGCCATACCAGCCGCTGGTGACGAAGCCTGCCAGCGCCACGATGGGAAACTCCAGGCCCTTCGCTGAGTTCAGGGTGAGCACTTTGACTCCTGGCCGCGACAGGTCGAGTTCCTGACCCTTCATAAACGTAGCCTGGATGCCGCGTTGTGTTAATTCCGCCGCTATGGTCCTCCCTGCTTTCTCTGTGGGACAAAGGACGGCACACGCTCCGATGCCGAGCCGGAACTCATGTGCGGCTGCGGGTAAGAAGCGTGAAAGGAGTTGCACTTCTGCGCCGCCATTGCGTAGCGCTCGCACAACGGGCAGCGGCCCACTGTTCATGTAGGTGCGTTCCACTGGCTCGGTATCCAGCGCGCCGACCGCCAGGTAGAATTGCGCTGCTTCGCCAATCTCGCGGGTGGAGCGATAGTTGGCGTGTAGCACGCTGGTGCGGCCCTGGAAGCGCAGGTTTTCATGGACATCCGCCCAGTTGAAGCCACTGCCGTAGATCGACTGGTTGGCGTCGGCAGTGATAAAGATGCGATTTGGCTTGTCACACAAGCGAACGAGGAAGTGTAAGGCGCTTGGGTCGAGGTCTTGTGCTTCATCGATGATTACCGCGTCGTACTTGAGGCTAACCATATCCTGTGCAACGCATTCCTCCGCCGTAGCCCGCACCTGACGCCATGTTGCCTTGCCCTGCTGTTTCAGCATCTGCTGGAAGGTCTGATGCACCTGCCAGACTGCTCGCCGCTGGAGTGCGTTGAGGCGGACCTTGCGGCCTGGACGTGACGCTGCCAGATACTCCTGGAGGGTGGAGATCTGGCGCGCCACGATGACCTGGTTGATCTCGCGGTGCAGGTACTCGTTACTGAGCCGTTCAACCGCCTGGCGCTGGGCCTGTTGCTGCAATGGGTTGCCCTCGAATTGAGTTGCTTTCACCGCCTGTCGCAGCAGGTAGTTCGCCTCGCCATGATTGATGGGCTTTGGCGCTGGACCTATCTTTCTCAGGAGCGTCATAGCAACACTGTCTGCCGTCTGCACCTCCACATAGCGTATATCATCGCCGAGAAGCTGTTCTAAGAGTTGCTGAGATGACTTGACGAGGGCATTGGTGTAGGTGGTGAAGAGGATGCGGAACTCGTCGCGTCCTCCTTTGCGCAACTCTCGTACCAATGAGTGTACCCGGTGAAGGGCAATCGTGCTCTTGCCCGTGCCGGGCCCACCTTTGAGCAGCGTTGGGCCGGAGGCATTGATGGCCCAGTCAACGTACTTTTCCTGCTCAGGTGAGAGCTTGAGGAGGAAGCTAAGGAGTTCACCTTCTTTGAAGCGCAGCAGGTCATCCACCTGTTGCAGCAGGTAGTCGGGCTGTTGGGTAACCTGGACGAGGGGGCGCTCGAACAGATACTCATCGATCTTCAAGAGGTAGTCTTCGGGGATGCCTGGGCAGTCGAGCAGGTCTTGCTGGGTTTGGATGCGCAAGAGACGAGCGTGGCACGCTTTGGGGATGTGCAGGTTGGTGAGCAGTTCTGCGGTAATCGGTTCGGGTAAGGGCCTCTTTTCGGGTGTTTTTGGGGCAAGGAGGCGTTCCCAATCGGGTTGGGCCGCTTTCGTCGCGTCGGCAAAATCAGGATCAAGGCCGCCCAGGAATTCAGCATCCAGGTCTTCGTCGTAGGTGTCGTCTTCGCGGCGACGCAGGGCGAGCAGGCTAATGTAGGGGTGCTCGAAGGTGTAGAAGATGCGGTAATTGCCGCTGCGGATGCGATGAAGCCTGCCATGCATGTATTTGAGTTGCTTCTTGACTTTGGCATCGGGTGTGGGGTCTTCGGATAACAGTTTGATTTTTTCCAGGACCTGGTGAGCCTCTTTGGGAGGCAAGGCTAACCATTCGGTTTGAAAAGATGGTTTCATGGTTGTGAGCCAGGTGGTATTCATGTGGTGTACCTCTATCTAGCCATATTGTATCGTTCAGTTGGGGTGGATTATACGAGAAAAGGGAGATTTTGCATACAGGTCTGGTACTATGGGTCAGGGGCTGGCCACCTATACCCACGAGACGCGCAACGAAAAGAGGGCAAAGAAGGCGCGATAGCCTTGCACGAGGGGGTCATGGTGCGCTGGTCAAAGGTCGTCGACTCTGGTATAATCATGGGGGACTCCTTGCAGGGCAAGGACGAGAACGCTTTTTTCTTACTGTGCCTGCAAGTGTTGCTGTTGTCAAGTCCTGCCATCACGGCTCCCTTGTGAGGAATGAGTTCCGACCCTCATTCCAGAAAGCAAAAAGGCTCAAAGAACAGAGAAAAATCACGTAAGAAGTTAGCAGGACTGCATGCCCGCATTGCTCATCTCAGACGAGAAGGAGAACGCCAATGCCAGAAGAAAAAATGAGCACAGCCGACGACATGGAGAAAACCCTCACGCTCGTGCTGAAACATCTTCCCATCGCCTTGACGATCACAAGGCGAGATGTTGACCGCTACGCGTGGCGGTGGCTGGAGGCACAAGGAGAGGGTGATAGCTTCGTCAACGCGTTAGAGAATGCATTGACGCATATGGAAACAGAATATATACACCGAGTGGTTCCCAATCGGAGCGACGAGGACATAGAGAAGGAACCGTGAAGAGGACATGACAGTGTGAGGGCCTCGACATGGCAACCTGGGCAGACCTGAACGAGCGACTCTCTTGACCGGCTTGTGAAGCTGATCAAGAGCTTCGCGTTGTAAATTTCATCAGCGGGTGATCTTCCATCTGTTACTTCCTTTCAACAATTCCGAAGCGCTGTAGAAAAGCGTGGTGGTTATGACTTGTTTTTTGCCAGACCAGGCGTGGCTACAAACCATTTGCCAAAAAGTCCCTCACCGTGGGTTTGTCCGGCTGCGCTGTCTCCGCTGAAGGTATACAGGGGATGGCCATTATAGATGACCTGATTGCCATTGGCATTCTTAAACACCCTTAATACACCTGGCAGTGATGTCGATGCAGTCGGTTTACCTGTTCCTCTGAAAAGGAGGGGATGCCATGTCTGGGCACAGGCACCGGTGCAAGCTGCTCTTGAGGCACTATCTAGTGTGAAGTAGTAGAGGGACTACGAAGCTCAGCAATCAAGGTGCACATTGACCCCATTACATAATATACGTCAGGAGATGACGTATCTTCTCAGCCTATAGAAAAACTCCTTAAAAAGGAGGTTTCTCATCATATGAATGCTACAGCTAAAACAACGGAGGTTCGACCAATGACTCACCCCGCCCCCATACATGCGACGCTCGACGACTGGATTGCGCGCGAGGCGATTCCGTTCTCTGTCGATTCGCCCGAAACGTTACATGCCGCCGCTGATAAGACGATCGCCTCACTTGGCGATTCGGTGGAGTTGCTTGGTTTTGGGGAGGCGCTCCACAGTGGGGAGGACATTCTCATACTCCGCAACCGGCTGTTCGAGCGATTGATTGCGGCGCATGGCTACAGCGCTATTGCGATCGAGAGCAGTTTCCCAAGGGCGCAGGTAGTGAATGAGTAGGTTGCCGGTCGCGGCCCGGCCTCCTACGAGGCTGTGCAGGACGCTGGATTTGGCCAGGGCTTTGGCCGGCTTGAGGCGAATCGCGAACTCGTGGAGTGGATGCGGCGTTACAACGCCGATCCTTCGCATCGCGTCAAACTCCGGTTCTACGGCTTCGACATTCCGACTGGAACGACCGGCCCCGCTAGTCCCAGTCAAGTCCTCGAATTCGTTCTCGATTACCTCGCCTCTATCGATAGCGCGAGTGGACAAGAGCGCTACCAGCGGATCCAGTCGCTTCTTGGCCTTGACTCTGAGTGGGAGAACACGGCAGCGTTAGCCGATCCGACGCAATCGGTTGGTCTCTCGCCCGCCGCAACTTCACTCCGGATCGAGACGGAAGACCTCATTGCTCCCGACTCGCTCGGGTAGCATGAAGAACCCGACTTACTTTGCCCTGAGCTCTGAAAGCTTCACCGACTTCGATTGCTTGGCTGTCTTCGACTCAACCGGCTACGCCCGCGGTGGGTGGTCGCTGGAAGGTTTGAGCGCAAGTCCCAAGCAGTAACGTCATTCCCCACTTCGCCAACACTAACCATCATGCTCTCTCATTGTCTGGAACCTGCTCAAGGAGATCGGTCACAGGCACCCCAAGCGCTCTGGCAATGTCGAGTGTCGTCGTGGTGACTTCACGGTAGGGGTCATTCCAGAGCGCATTAGCCTCAGTGCCGCAGCATCTGAGGATCATGAGACTTAAATCGGCACTCTACGGTGGTTCGCAAGAGATTTTTTGCTGCGGGCCTGGCAGCCGCAGGCTGCCAGGCCTGCAGCAAAAGAAAACGCGAGCCGCCGTAGGCGGCGAGGAATCAGGCGCCTGAATAGTTACATGATGGTCTGCTAATAGTTCGACTACACGCTTTTGATATGAGTGGATGTCAGCATGTGAATCATGCCTTACAAATCTATCTATTTTGTGGTATAGATATGATAGTGTCGTCAGGCGGACACCGATGGGCTTTAATAGTTTGAGTTAGTTTTGGCAGAACCTTTGGCAATCGCCGAAGGTGCCCATCAAGATTGGGACCACTGACGTAGCCGATGCTCGCAAGAAGGCGCAATCATCCCAGTCGACATGGGCAACAAGGTCTTTGCCCAATACCTTGGTTTGTTTCTTGGAGAGTTTGTGCACAACAGAACAGGCTCTCCCACTTCAGAAAGTGAGAGAAACTTATGCGACGGCCCACTCCTTTCAGGATAGGATTCCTGGGCGTTGTTTCTTGTTTGGTGCTCGTGTTCGGTCTGTTAATCTCTACCGGTACGGCATCAGCACACACAGCATCAGCACACACAGCATCAGCACACACTGCTGCATCAGCACACACTGCAAGCTGGGACTGTGATTCCGAGTCTGACGACTGTGGTGGCAACAACTGTGGTGACAACTGTGGTGGCAACAACTGTGGTTATTACAACAACTGTGGTTACAACAACTGTGACTCCGGATGTGACTACCACTATCGCCACCATCACCATGATGAGGGCGACTAGATTAACTTCTGGCTTGGCCTAAACGCCTGACGAGACAAGGTATCAGTGAAGGGACATCCTTCACTGGTATTTTTTGTTGACAGGTGAAGGTAAGTCGGAAAACTCATCTGCTAAAACACCGAGCGGAATGTGGACTCTACGCTGCCAAAGCTCCTAAAATCTGTCAATCAAAGTGCGGAATGTGGGCTGATAGCTCTCTGAATATCACAACGCCCACTCACCCAAAACGCCAACTCATCCTGCTCCACTGCATACTTCGCCTTCTCCTTTAGGGTGGGAGCACGAGCCATTCGTTAGTGAACTGGGCTTCATGGTGGTTAGCAGGTGGCGCTTATAATGTACCTCTGCACACTTTCAATTAAAAAGCTTTGCCCTAAAAGTCTATAAGTTGCCTAAAAATCGATTATTGCTTGATAGCGAAGACAGACTATTCGCCAACACACTTTCTCTCTTCTCATACCCCTTTATCGTCGTCTGGTACCTGTTCCAGTAACTCGGTCACAGGCACCCCAAGCGCTTTGGCAATCTTGTCGAGTGTTGTTGTGGTGACTTCACGGTAGGGGTCATTCCACAGGGCATTGATCGTCTTGTAATTGGTGTCAGCAAGGCGAGATAACCGCGTTCTACTGATCTCCTTTGCCTGGGCCACTTCTCGAATTTTCAAGCGTATCACAGTATAGCTCCCCATTGGTACTTGCCTCATCTTATCAGAGTGGAACCGTTGACAGCAGTCGGTTTGTAATGGTAGTATGTAATAGTCCCACTATAATGGCAGTTTTATCGACAGATCAGGGGAGTTGCTACAATGACACTCTGGATATTGTTTTGCCGCATGAATGCACGGGTTGATACGCTGTTCACGTTCTATGCGAAGGATCGTGAAGACGCTGAGCGGAAAGTAGAGGACATTCAGAATACCTCAAATCAGCTTTTCTGACAGCAGCAGTAAATGCCCTGTTCTATATGCGTCAACAGGCTGGTCTCACACAAGCACAGGTTGCTGAACGGCTGAATACAAAGCAATCTGCGGTAGCTCGTCTAGAAGGTGATTTTGATGGGGGCATATCCCTACACCGATATGTTGATTTTGCTCTGGCGTGTGGTATGCTCCCTCACAATATAACATTTGCACCATTAGAATCAGCTATTAGCTACACAATAGCCCAGCCGAAGACACCATATACGCAAGTGAATTATCAGGACTGGTGTAAAGCAAATGCCCAGTCTACATCAACGTCTGCTGAGATTATGGCTCAAATAGAGAGTAATTCCGAGATCATGAGCAATACTCTCCAGACGCAACGTAAGGCTGTTTTTTCTCTTGAGACGAGTCTAGGGAGTCCATCTGCAAATAGCATCAATGTTGCTTCATCTGCTACAACACTTGGGAATGATCTATTTGCGCAGGCATACTTCCAACCCTACCTTATACCACCATTACAACTATTGCGTGGTAGCAGTATAACTAGTACTGGGGCAAATCAGTCTCATAAAGAGGTAGCTGCTTAATATGCTTGAACAAGTTAAACTTCTTGCCAGTAGAAGAGCTAAGGATATCGACTATCTCACTCACAAGGCAAAACAAGCCCGCATCCTGAGCTTCACTGGCTCCGAACGAGGAACAAGTAGCCAGTGTCCCCGCTGTGGGCATAAGCACAAACCCAAAGGTCGGGTTTGGCACTGCAAGAAGTGTGGGTTCACGGGCCACCGTGATCTTGTTGGTTCGATCAATATGCATAAGCTGGCATTTGGTCAGCAAGTGGAGTTTCCTCGTTCCTTCACGTATCTACGTCCTGGTCCATCCAGGTCAAGTAGTAGTAGGGCCGACACGCCCCAATGTGGTCTGAGTGAGTCAGCAGGTCAACCACTGCTCGTGGAGCAGGTCCCTACGGGGACAGGCCACACTGCTGATGCTGCTCAGAAGCCTGTCACCCTTTAGGGGACAGGAGTGTCACTTTTCCGTGTCCAGACAATAACTTTTCGCAGCACCTCCTTGTTTAAGAGGTAAAACGGGCACGCTCTGACGCGTCTCTTTTCTCTGCATCCCTTCCCACCGTTTAGGAAAAATCACGCTCCTGTTTTTATCCCATTTTGCAAGATGACGCATTGATATCTGACAAAAACGAAAAGCTAGGGAGCGGAAACTTGCCAGCGATGACAGAACGCCTGCTTATCCTCACTCTGCTCCATCCGCGTGGCCTGGCTCGTGAGCTGGCGCATAATCCACAGCAGCAACAGAACAGTGAGTACGCACGCAACTTCCAGCAAGAGGGGGCACATGAGCACCTCACTCCCCAAAGGCTGAGCGCGTGGGTGAAAGATGCGGTGGCACGCGAACGCTACGTCGAGGCCTTACGTCGCTCAGATAGAGAAGCCATGCTGAACTACTACAAGCAGAATTACCCGCGCCCACCCTCTCGAGAAGAGCTCTCTGCGGTGATCAAAGTGCAGGCTCCGGTCTTCCAGATTCACGGCCTGAAGGATCAATTCCTCTTGGCCGCCGGGCTCAACACCACGTGGGAGGGGCTTGAGAACAGCTGGACCTTGCTCACTATTCCCAGCGCCGACCATTTTGTGCAGCACGATGCTGCCGACCTGGTGACCCGCACGATCCTGAAGTGGCTCACATCCTAGCCTGATACATGGAAGTGTCAGTGTTCGGGCTACTCGGTGTTCTTTCCGTCACGTGCGTTCTGGCTCATCTGTGGGTCAAAGTTTCATGACGCTTTCATGACGCTTTCATGACGCTTCCTCCTTATATTCGTATCAGAGAGGGCGAGACGCTTGAGCTGGTGGGAGTGGTCCGATACCCTGCCGACTGAGTTTTGGAGTGAGCAAATGCTCTCGAAAGGTGGGTAACCATTTTTTCAGACAGGACGCCCCAACTCTGTCTCGTCCGTTATTCACACCAACGATGAAGGAAATAGAAATGCTAGATAATATCAACGTCCGAGAAAGAGGTGGAGAACCGATGTCCGTACCGAAGACGAACCTGCACCCGCCATTCCGCTTCCTGCGCGCCAGCCACGCGACCTTCACCTCGCGCGACCTCGCCAAGAGCCGCGAGTTCTACACCGAGGTGCTCGGGCTCAAGGTCTCCGACGAGGACCAGGACACGCTCTACTTGCGCGGGCTTGAGGAGCGGGCGCATCACAGCCTCACGATCAAGCGCACCCAGGACGAGCCGGCCTGCCTGCGCGTGGGTATGCGCGTTCACGACGAGGAGGAACTGGAGCGCGCCAAGCACACCTTCGAGCAGCACGGGTTGCCGTGCCGCTGGGCCGACGAACCCTTCCAGGGCCCCACCCTGCACACCGTCGACGTGGTGGGCACCCCGCTTGAGATCGTCGCCTCGATGACGCATCAGCCGCGGCGCGACATGCAGGTGCAGATGCACAAGGGCGCGGCGTCCCGTCGCTTCGACCACTACCAGATCACGGTGCCAGACGTTCACAAGGCAGCCGTGTTCTACACCTCGCTCGGCTTCCGCATCGCCGACTACATGACGATGGGGGAGCACCCCGTCGGCGTATTCCTGCACGTCAAGAACACGCCCTACGACATTGTCTTCTTGGAGCGCGACGGCCCGGCCTTTCACCATTACGGCTACATCGTGCCGGACGTCCAGTCGATGCTGCGTGCTTGCGACACCATGGGCGAGCTCGGTTGGGGTGAGAACGTGGAGTTTGGCCCGGGCAAGCACTCCGTCGGCCATTCCTACTACGTCTATCTGCTCGATCCAGACGGGCACCGCGTGGAGCTGCTGCTGCCCCCGATCGTCTATATGGACGGCGACGACCAGCCGCTGTTCTTTGACGTGCGGACAGTCAAGAGCCCCCAGGTGGCCTGGGGTCTGCCGCCGCGCGCGTCCTGGTTCGCGCACCGCTCGCGCTTCCTCGATTGCGAGGTCACCCACCCGGCCGGCGGCGGCGACGGCATGACGCTCGAGCAGTACCTCGGCCTCACCGGCTTGCCCGTGGCGACAGAGAAAGGAGATTGATCATGGCGCGCGTTCCCTACCCAACGCGAGACGAATACCCGTCCGCCTACCTTGCCGCCTACGACCGCATGCTGCGCGAGCGCGGCGACCCGCCACTACACATCTTCCTGGCGCTTGCCAACATCCCGAACCTCCTCGACCCGCTCCTGACCTTCACGCGCGAGATGCGGGAGGGCGCCGCCATTGAGGCGCGGCTGCGCGAGCTCGCCATCATGACGGTCGCGCTTGTCACCGGGGCGAGCTACGAGTTCAACCACCACTGGAACTCGGCTCTCAAAGCCGGGGTGCGCCGCGAGCAGCTGGAGCAGCTCGCCGACGCCCAGACCTCGGATGCCTTCGACGAAAGGGAGCGCGCCATCGTGCGCTACGCCCGCGAGGCGACCCTCTCGCTCAAGGTCTCCGACGAGACCTGGTCCGCCCTGCGCAGGCACTTCTCCGTGCGCGAGACCATGGATGTCGTGATGGCGGTGGCCTGGTACAACGCGGTCGCCCGGATACTGTTGCCGATGGAAATCGAGATGGAGGACTGGTACAAGCGAGG
>Ga0137361_10003676_pt1 | contig 10030 bp, 10 predicted proteins | sample Mad1_80_16metaG_FD_104923 | JGI IMG/M metagenome (GOLD analysis project Ga0137361, IMG submission 104923) | Vadose zone soil microbial communities from Angelo Coast Range Reserve, California, USA - Mad1_80_16 metaG | ecosystem: Environmental > Terrestrial > Soil > Vadose zone | place: USA... | reverse complement strand
GGAGCTTGCAGTTGGGCTTGCTGCATCAAGGCTCCGCAGTCGGCATCTTTGCCGAGCCCTGGATCGACGAAGGGCAGTACCGACGCCAGCGGCGACAGCAGCCACGCCAAACCCGCGGCAAGGCCGCCTTGTGCAACGATATTTCCGGCTTGCACCCCAATTTGAGGACGGCTTAAAGAGCCGCCGATCGTGATGGGTGCGCGCAGACGCACGAGACGCGGCTTTTTCGGGTGACCTGTCAGCGTGAGGTGCACCTGCTCGTCTTTCAAGTTCACGTTTCCTTCGCCGCCGACCTGCACGACCTCAGTGTCGAAGACGAACTGGCGCAGGTTCAGTAAGCCGTCCTGCGCCGAAAAATCCGCCACCGCGCAGCGTATGTCGGTCTCCGCGCGATCGTTCAACAAGAGAGCGCGCGCGATGTTTATGCCGAGCAATTCGGCGAAAGACTGGCGGATTTGCCCGCGCGGCACGACGACGGCGAGCATGCCGTTGGCGGTCGATGCCGCCTTGCGAACTGAATTGCCGGAGCCGTGCAATTTTGCGCGCGCGACGAGAGCGCCTTCCAGCGGAGGCGGACTGCCCCGCACAAGATCTTCGAGATGTAATTCGCTGACGCGGACATCGATATCCGATTCAGGCACATTCTTTCGCGCGTCGATTTGCACGTTTCCGATCACCTTTCCTTTGGTCAATGAAACGTCGACCGGATCCAGCTTAGGCAGGCCTTGCTTGAGCGAGACTTGAACGTCCGCTGAACGCAACGGAAAATCGCGCGACACGATGGCATCGGCGCGGTAATGCACGTCCGCATCCATCTGTTTGAGACGCTCGGCGTCGAGCGGAGCATCGGGAAGCACGCGTTCGCCCGCAGTAAGCTCTTTGACTTCGCCCTGCTGATTGGCCGGCGCGATCACACCGCGATGGACCGCGGGAGGTGCGCCGATCAACGGACCAAGATCACCGAAATCGAGATGGTTGGATGCCAGCTTGCCGGTCAAATAGGGCCGCTCGCCCGACGCATCGACATTAACGTCGCCATGAAGATCGGAATTGCCGGCTCTGCCGCTCAATGAGCGCACGCGCCAGTCATCGCGCAGGCGCGTAAGGTCAGCGGAAAGACGGTATGGCGGCGTGTTCGGCAACGCCAATCCCGTCAAGTAGTAAAGATCGGCCAGGTCGGGGCCGGTGAACGTCGCCGTGACCGCGAAGGCGCCAAGATCGAACGGTCGATCAAGCGAACCCTTCGCGACGATGCGGGTCGCGCCTGCGCGTATGTCGCTATCGAAGCCGTAAGGCTTATCGGGTTCCACGTTGAGCAGCGGGTCGCCCTTCATTTCGAGAGAGAAGGGCTGTCGGTTCAGTTGGCCCTTTCCGGTCAGAAGAAAGGTGCGATGGGCGGCTTGAGGATCGTTTTCCTCCGATGCCACGGTTCCGCTGAATTCGAGCTTTCGTTTGGCATCGGCAAGATCCAGACGGCCGTCTTTGATGACGAAGTGGTGGATGGGCGGCAAACGAGGAGCGTTGATTTCTTCGTGGGGCTTGCGCCGCCAATTGGCGCGCCCCGATAGATCGCGCAGCAAGTGCAACTGCGGCCGATCGACGGTCACTTCCGGCAATATTAGCCGTCCGGTGAGAAACTTCATGAGATCGAGCGATATCGTAAAGTGCGAGATGTCCGCAAAGGTCGCTGCCGCCTTCGGTTGTTCCTGCTTCACCCATTCCGGCTGTTCGATGATGAGATCGTTGACGACGGCCGTTGGAGTCCACGAAAACAGTTTGACCTTGAGATCGCCTTCGATGCGCACTTGGCGGTGCAGGCGGCCGGACAAATAATGCGCGACGGGGCCGCGCATGGCGTTCCAATCGACGAGTGCCAGCACAATCAAAGAAATCGCGACGAAGCCCGCGAAAATTCCGGCCGTCCACTTAAGCACACGCCATCCCCGCGAAGCATGGGCAGGACGCGTTCGCTGCTCTGTCACGCGCGCTTTTGGCCTGCAGAGACGCAAATAAAGGTCTTTGACATTCGTTTTTAGCTGCAGCCAGGCGTTCATCGTTCGATCCCGCGACTGAACTCCATAGTTTCTAACGCCCGGGCGCGCCCAAATGTCCCGCCCGGCAGCGGGTCGCTTTTCCTTGCCCCCTGGGGATCGCTCCGCTATACCCCGCGGCCTTAGACCGGGTGCGGTCGCGAGGAACCGCTGATCAAGACTCAGCTGGTTACGCCGGATGGTCCGGTGCTTTCGCGAGCCGACGCCGGATCGAGGGTCAACTTTCCCCCGATCTGCGTGCCGCGCCCATGGAAAGGATCACGCTTCATGGCTCTCTATGAGCACATGCTGATTGCGCGCCAGGACATCAGCGCGCAGGCGGTGGACGCGTTGGCGACCCACCTGAAGACCATCGTCGAAACCGAAGGCGGCAAGGTCGAGAAGCAGGAATATTGGGGCCTGCGCACGCTTGCCTTCCGCATCAAAAAAAACCGCAAGGGCCACTACGTGCTCTTGAACCTGAATGCGCCGGCGAAGGCCGTCTTTGAGCTCGAGCGCCAGCTCAAGATCAATGAAGACGTGCTCCGCTTCCTCACGGTGCGGGTCGAGGCGTTCGAGCAATCCAATTCCAGCCGCAAGCGCGAGCGCGAAGGCGGCCGCGAGCGCGACGATCGCCCACGCCGTGACGAGCCGGTGACGACTGAAGAAGGAGTTGAAGTATGAGTGCGCAGCCTCCGATGGCCCGGCGGCCGTTTTTCCGTCGCCGCAAGACCTGTCCCTTCTCGGGCGATAACGCGCCGAAGATCGACTACAAGGACGTCAAGCTGCTGCAGCGCTATATTTCCGAGCGCGGCAAGATCGTGCCCTCGCGCATCACCGCGGTTTCCACCAAGAAGCAGCGCGAGCTGGCGAATGCGATCAAGCGGGCGCGCTTCATGGCGCTCATCCCTTACGTCGTGAAATAGGAGCCGCCCATGCAAGTGATCCTGCTCGAACGGGTCGAAAAGCTAGGCCAGATGGGCGACGAAGTGAAAGTCAAGGACGGCTTCGCGCGGAATTTTCTGCTGCCGGAGAAAAAGGCGCTGCGTGCGACCAAGGCCAATCGCGAATTTTTCCAGACGCAGAAAACGCAACTCGAAGCGCGCAATCTCGAACGCAAGAAGGAAGCCGAAGCGGTCGCCAAGAAGCTCGCCGATCACAGCTTCGTCATGCTGCGCCAAGCCGGCGACCGAGGACAGCTCTACGGTTCGGTTTCGCCCCGCGACATCGCCGATGTGGTGACCGCCGGCGGGTTTTCGGTTTCGCGAGGCCAGGTACCTGTGGACAAGCCGATCAAGACGATTGGCCTGCACGAGATCAGCATCGTGCTGCATCCCGAAGTGCGCGTGCACGTAACCATCAATGTCGCCCGCACCGAGGACGAAGCGGAGCGTCAAGCCCGCGGTGAGGATGTGCTCTCCGAGATCGCCGAAGAGGAACCGGCGGAAGCCGCGCCCGCGGCGGAAGCCCTGTTCGAGGAGGGCGCTGCTCCGAAGCCGGCCGAGGAATCGGAATAGTCCTTTCAAAATAAAAAAGCCCCGCCCGGAACGACGGGGCTTTTTTTGCGAGAGATGTCAGCGCGCGACGTTGTTGTTGTTGCCGTCGGGGCGCTGTTGGATCACGCGGCCATCCGCGAATTTCACCGATTGGTATTGTCCGCCGCGCGAGCCATCCTTCAGCGGGTGCGCTTCGACAGTGATCTTGTCGCCCGGCTTGATGCTGTCGGACTTCCATCCCTGCGCGGCGATCTGTCCGACCGAGCCCATTTCAAAGGACCAGTCGACGTTACGGCCCGACGCCGCGTCCACGGAAACGATGTGGATCCAGGCATGCGGGTTGGTCCACTCGAATTCCTTAACCGTGCCGGAAACAGCAATCCTCTTCTCGTGGTCGAACATCGCAAAGGAATGATGCGCTTCGGCCTGGACCGCGAATACCGACGCGGCAATGGCGGCAAAGGCCGCAATTTTAACGGTCATGGTGTTTCCTCCCGACGACAGCCTCGCGGCCTTCTCTTCGATTGTATAATATATCACGTGAATTCGGACCAAACACCAGGAGGTTAGGCGTGCGCTCAATGGGATTCATGGTTGCGGCGGCGCTGATGGCATCCGGACCGGCGGCTGCGGCCTGGCAAGAATATCCTACTCCCGAGCTCGGCTACGTTGTGGAATTTCCGGCCAAGCCGACACTATCTACTGGCATGTACAAAACGGTGCTGGTGCCTTCGGCAACGGCGCATATCTCGACCGTGAAGGAGGATCACGCGGTCTATGTCGCGAGTGTTGTCGATCTCTTGAACCGCAAGGAAGAGGGCGCGACGCTATTGGGAGAAGCCGAGTTCAATTTGCAGCTGCTTGGAGATTTGAACGGGCAGTCCATTTCCCGCGTCGAGCCCGGCAAGGACGCGATTTTCGGACGCTTCATCACCATCGATTGCCGCAGCGGCAAGACGCCCGACCAGCCGGGCCAGACCGAGGCCGCGCGAATGTGGTTCAAGGCCATCACCGGAATGGACTGCCCGGACAAGGCACGCTTGACGGCGAATATCTTCTTCAATCGGGGACGGCTGTATCTCATCCAGGGGATCAACCTTCCGACCGACCAGGACGCATCCTTCGGCCCGGCAGCGCTGCGCTTCTCCAATTCCATCAGCTTCTACGGCGCCGACGGAAAACGCCACGCGGCGGATAACGTGCAGTAAGCGGGAGGACGTCATGTCTGTACAAAAAGAAATGCGCCGCATCTCGGTGCCTGAAATCAGGGCGCGCAAGGGTCGTGAGCCGATCGTGTCGCTCACCTGCTACCACGCCCACACCGCGCAGCTGCTCGATTCGCATGTCGATGTCATGCTGGTCGGCGACTCGCTTGGCATGGTGATGCACGGCATGGAAACGACGCTCGGCGTTTCTCTGGAGTTGATGATCCTTCACGCGCAAGCCGTGATGCGCGGCGCCAAGCACGCGCTTGTCGTCGTCGACATGCCGTTTGGGTCCTATGAGGAAAGTCCGGAAATCGCTTTTCGAAACGCGGCGCGGGTGATGAAGGAGACGGGGTGCTCCGCGGTGAAGATCGAAGGCGGCTCCCGCATGGCGCCGACAATCCGCTATCTCACCTTGCGTGGCATTCCCGTGATGGCCCATATCGGCATGACGCCGCAAATGGTCCAGGTGCTTGGCGGCTTCAAGACGCAAGGACGCACGGCGGAGGAATGGCCTTTGCTCGAGGCCGACGCCAAGGATATCGATGAGGCTGGCGCATTCGCGGTGGTCTTGGAAGCGATGGCCGAGCCCCTCGCCGCCAAGATCACAAAGCTGGTCTCCATCCCGACCATCGGCATCGGCGCCTCGCCGGACTGCGACGGTCAAATCCTGGTGATGGAAGACATGCTGGGCTTAAACCCCAATCCGCCGCGTTTTGTCCGCGAGTACGCCCATGTCGGAGCGGAGATCGAGGGGGCGGTCAAAGCCTACGCCGCCGATGTGCGCAGCCGGCGTTTCCCTGGACAGGAAAATGTCTATACGATGAGCAAAGCGACAAAGGCCGTATAGGCTCGGTCAGCTTTCTTGAGATTTGCAAAGGGCTTCGGGCCCGCGCTAATCATAGTTCGATCAAAGACTTGGCGCCTGCGCCGGCTACTTTCGGTTGCGGCAATGGCATGAGGAAGCGATGAGCGACATCTTCCAGGAAGTCGAAGAAGACGTCCGCCGAGAGCGCTACGAGCAGCTCTGGAAAAAATACGGCAATTACATGGTTGCCGCCGCCATCGTCGTTGTCATGGCGGTCGGCGGCTACCAGTTATGGAAGACCTATGACCTCCGTCAGCGGGAGCAAATTTCCGACCGCTACCAGGCAGCTCAGGCCCTTGCCGCCGCGAGCAATGCGCCACAAGCCGAAACCGCCTTTCTCGAGCTGTCCAAGGACAGGCACTCGGGCTACGCGACGCTGGCGAAGTTTCATCTCGCCGGCGCCTATCTGGCTCAAGGCAAGCGCGATCCTGCGATCGCTTTGTTGCGCGAGCTGACGGAGAGCTCCGACCCGGCGATCTCCAGCCCGGCGCGGCTGCGTCTGGCCTGGACCGAAGCCGATGCGCGCCCACGCAATGAAATCGAAGCCATACTTCAGCCGCTGACGGCCGCCGACAATCCCTGGCGCTTCGCCGCGAACGAGGTGTTGGCCTATATGGATTTGAAGGGTGGCTCCCGCACTCAGGCGGAGTCCGAATATCTCAAGCTCTCAGGAGAGCTGGAAGCGTCGGCGAGCCTGCGTCAGCGCGCCGCTGCCATCGCTCAATATCTGAAAGCCAATCCGTCCAACGGATCCACCACTGCACCACCAGCAGGACCAGGGAGCCAGTCGAAATGAAGTCGCGTGTCGTAACTGCGTTCATGCTCATCGTCGCCGCAGGGATCCTTGCCGCGTGCGGCGGCCGCTCGATCCGCGACTTGCTCGATTTCACCGGCACGGTGACCAAGATTCAGGGCGAGCGCATCGCCATCATCGTTTCGGACACGCAGCTCTCCGCCGATCCGGCGGTGGCCGCCACAAAAATGGAATTGCCCCCGCCCAAGCGCAACATGGAATGGCCCCAGCCCGGCGGCTCATCGGACAATGTCATCGGCAATCTGATGGCGGACGGTCCGCTGAAGCAGCTGTGGAGCGTCTCTGCCGGCAAGGGCTCCGATCGGAGTTCGCGCTTGACGGCTCCGCCGATCGTTGCCGGGGGCCTTGTCTATGCGCTCGATGCCGAAGCGCACGTCTTTGCCTTCGACGCGCAAACGGGCAAGCCGGCATGGGACAAGAGTCTCGTGCCTGCCGAATCGGCGGCCGGGCGGCGCAGATTGCTGCGCTTCTGGCGCTCCAACAGGTTCAACGCGGCCAAGGGCTTTGGCGGCGGCCTTGCGTATGACAGCGGCAAGCTCTTCGCATCCACGGGCTTCGGTACCGTCAGCGCACTCGACGCCAAGACCGGCAAGCAGCTGTGGCTGACCAACACGATTGTTCCCGTGCATTCGGCCCCGGTCGTCGTCGATGGCCGGGTCTACGTCATCACGCAGGAAAACCAGACCCAGGCGCTCGACATCGCCGACGGGCACGTGCTTTGGGACCACCGTGGCACGGTCGAATCCGCGGGCATCATTTCCAGCGCCAGCGTCGGCGTGGTCGGTGACACGGTCGTCGTTCCGTACAGTTCCGGCGAGTTGTTTGCACTGCGCGCCCAGAACGGCACGCCCGCTTGGACGGACTCGCTATCGCGCAGCGGAAACGTCACCGCGCTTACCGTCATCAACGACATCGCCGGCAGACCGGTGATCGATCGCAACATGGTGTTCGCCATCAGCCACTCGGGCACCATGGCCGCGATCAATCTGCGTTCGGGCTCGCGCGCCTGGACGCGTAATATTGCGGGCATCCAGACCCCGCTCGTCGCCGGCGATTATGTTTTCCTGGTATCGACCGACGGCCAAGTCGTGTGCATGAATCGCGCCGACGGCCGCGTCCGCTGGACGACGCAGCTGCCGGCATTTGGGCGGCCGGGCAAGAAACGCGATCCGATCGTATGGACGGGGCCGTTGTTGGTCTCGAACTTTCTCGTTCTGGTCGCCTCGGACGGCAAGGCGAACCTGTTGTCGCCCTACACGGGCCAGAAGCTCGGCGAAACCGAAATTCCCGCCGGCACGTTCATTTCTCCGGTGGTGGCGAACGGCATCATGTATGTGCTCAACAATGAGGCGCAACTCGTTGCGCTGAAGTGATGCCATGCCGCTTACCGTCGCCATCGTCGGCCGGCCCAATGTCGGAAAATCGACGCTGTTCAACCGCCTGGCCGGAAAAAAACTCGCCATCGTCGACGACACGCCCGGCGTCACGCGCGACCGCGCCTGGGCCTCGAGCAATCTTGGCGGCCTCGAGCTGAGGCTGATCGACACTGCGGGCTATGACAAGGGCGCAGCGGAAAGTCTGCTCGCGCGCATGGCCGAGCAGACCAAGGCCGCCATCAAGAACGCCGACATCTGCCTCTTCGTGATCGACGCGCGCGAAGGACTGACGGCTGGCGATCAAATCGTCGCGGACGCGCTGAGGAAAAGCGGCAAGCCGGTCATCCTTGCCGCCAACAAGAGCGAAGGCAAAACGGATGCGGGCATCGAGGCAGACGGCTACGCGCTCGGTTTCGGCGAACCGGTGGCGATTTCGGCCGAACATGGTCTCGGCCTTGGCGAGCTTAGGGATGCGTTGCTGCCTTTCTCTCAAGACGTTCCGCCTACGGACGAACAGGAGACGGTTGAAGGCGCGGCCGAATCCGAAATCCGGCCGTTGCGCCTTGCCATCGTCGGCCGGCCCAATGTCGGCAAATCCAGCCTTTTGAATCGCCTGATCGGTGAGGAGCGCGCGCTCACCAGCCCCGAGGCAGGAACCACGCGCGACGCGGTGCTCGCTGAGTGGCGCTGGGGCGAGCGCGAAGTTCTGCTGCACGACACGGCCGGCTTGCGCAGGAAAGCGCGCGTGTCTGAAAAACTGGAGAAGCTCTCCATCCAATCGACGCTGCACGCCGTGCGCTTCGCCGATTGCGTGATCCTCGTCATGGATGCGCGAGAAACGCTCGAAAAGCAGGACCTCACGATTGCCGATCTGATTGCGCGCGAAGGCCGCGCCCTGATCTTCGTTGCCAACAAATGGGACGAGGTCAAGAATAGGCAAAGCGCCATGAGAGAGCTGCGCGAGCGCGCGGACCGCTTGCTGCCGCAAGTCGCCGGCGCCCCCATTGTCGGCGTCTCCGCGCTCACCGGTGAAGGCATGGAACGGCTGATGCCGGCCGCGATGGAGGCCGACCGCGTTTGGAACAAGCGCGTCCCGACCGCCGAATTGAACCGATTTCTGCAAGGCGCGCTTGCGCGGCATCCGCCGCCCGCGGTCAGTGGCCGCCGCATCCGCGTTCGCTATATGACGCAAGCCAAGGCGCGGCCCCCCACCTTCGTGCTGTTCGGCAATCAGCTTTCCGCCCTGCCCGAGGCCAATTTGCGCTATCTCAAGCACGGCCTGCGCGCGGCTTTCGAGCTGCCGGGCACGCCAATCCGGATCATGCTGCGTTCGACAAAAAATCCGTATGCCGAGGGATGAGCGACGCGATCCTTCGGGAGGCTCACGATGAAGGGGGCGCGGGTTTGCGGAAATGCACGAGCTCGCCGTTCGCGCCGCACTCCGGCGACAAGAGATCGACGATTAACGATGCCACCTCCTCGGGAGCGGGCAGAGTCATCGGGTCCTCGCCCGGCATCGCCTGGGCGCGCATGCCCGTGCGCGTCGGACCGGGATTGAGCAGGTTCGCTTTCACCGTGGTGCCGGTGAGTTCAGCGGCATAAGTTTTGACCATCGCTTCCAGCGCCGCCTTGGTGATCGCATAGCCGCCCCAGAAGGGTCGGTTGTAATGAGCGGCCGCCGAGCTCACGAACAGCGCGCGCCCGGCATCCGAAAGCCGCAACAACGGATCAAGCGAGCGGATCAGCCGCCAATTGGCCGTGAGATTGACGGCCAAGAGATCGTCCCAAACCTTGGGCTGCAAATGCGTCAGCGGCGTCAGCACGCCCAAGATACCGGCATTGCCGAGAAGCGCATCCAATTTTCCCCAGCGTTCGAAGATCGCCGCGCCCATGCGATCGATGCCGGCGTAATCCTTGAGATCGAGCGGGACCAACGTCGCGCTGCCGCCGATCTTCTTGATCTCGTCGTCGAGCTCTTCGAGGCCCCCGACGGTGCGGGCAACCGCGATCACATGCGCGCCCGCTTCGGCCAGAGCGAGTGCGGCCGCGCGTCCGATCCCGCGCGACGCACCGGTAACGAGCGCGACGCGCTCTTTGAGGGAATGCCCCTCGCTCATCACACCACTTCGGCGAGGAGCGAGAGCTGACGGCGGAATTCGCCGGAGTCCGTGGGTTCGATCGGATACTCGCCCGAGAAGCAGGCATCGCAGAATTGCGGCGCGCCGCTCAAGCGCTTGGCTT
>Ga0137361_10003664_pt1 | contig 10043 bp, 9 predicted proteins | sample Mad1_80_16metaG_FD_104923 | JGI IMG/M metagenome (GOLD analysis project Ga0137361, IMG submission 104923) | Vadose zone soil microbial communities from Angelo Coast Range Reserve, California, USA - Mad1_80_16 metaG | ecosystem: Environmental > Terrestrial > Soil > Vadose zone | place: USA... | reverse complement strand
GCGGGCGAAACCTATCGCGTGATTGCGCAAGGGCTGTTTGGCGAACGCCGCGTGCCGTCGGATGCCTCCTGGAAAACACACGACCTCCGGGACCGAACAATCCGGTTGGTCCGTACCGGCCTGGACCTGATGCGTGGTGGCTACCTCAAACTTCTTAGCCGTCGCCGCCAACGGCGACGATAGCCACGTCTCGGGGCGGCGAACTCAGGTCGCCAATCTTTCACTATTCCTTCACGGCACGTTTCTTCGCCATGGTCGCCCCCGACCGGCCGCGCTCACCGGCGGCACGTTAGAAGCCTAGCTAGACGGACGAAGACTCGCTCCTCAACATACAGGACCGCAAATCTGCCTCCCTCAACGCCACCGTCAACCCGCAAGACCATCAGCGCGCACCGGCTGGCCACCCCCACCGTAACGCTACCTGGTCCAGGCCGGAGATCGTTCCAGCCGCACCGGATTGCGGGGAATGTCGTGCCATACCGTGGTTCGACGGTTGTCGCGCCTGTTTCGCAAGCGCTCGCGCCATGCTCAAAAAGCGGCGAAATGCTGGATCACCATTCTTTGGCCACCACACGGCGCTGAATTGAAGTGTCGCATCCACGCCGGCTAGCGGACGGAATACGACTCCCGGAAACGGTGTGGCGATCGTCGCTTCGCTGGTGAGGCTAACCCCCCGCCCCATCGCGACCAGATGCATCACGGTCTCTCGCCCGACGTCCACCTTGTGCAGGATCGCGGTGCGGGCGCGGCCCGACAAATGCTTCGCGAGCCGTTCGCACAGCGCGGAACTGCAATTTGACTGCCGGATGATTAAATGCTGGTTGCGAAGCGATCTCCATTCGATGACCTTGTGGTGAGTGAGAGCGTGGCCCTCAGGAAGTACAACGAACAGGCGTTCGCTCCAGAGCGGAGCGACATCGCAGTCGCCGGCCTCGCCCGCATCTGGCACGAACGCGATGTCAAGCTGCCGCTTGCGAACCAATGAAATGTGATCCGCTGAGCCTGCTTCGTGGATCTGGATCGCAACGTCAGGATGCACCGCGCAGAAGCTCTGGATCAAATCACGTAGGAAGCCGGCTCCCATCGACGAGAGAATCCCGATCCTTAGCTGTCCCATCTCTCCACGGCCCGCCGTCGCGGCCGTTCTTGATGCGCAATCAAGATGTGCGAAACCTTCGCGAGCCTGTTGAAAGAAGCGGTCGCCCGCGTCCGTAAGTGTTACTCCCGTCAAATGCCGCTCGAACAATGTGACGCCCAGCTTCTCTTCGAGGGTGCACACCCGCCGGCTAACCGCGGAGTGCCTCACGCCGAGCGCACGTGCAGCCGCCCTGAAGCTCAAATGTTCTGCGACGGCGACTGCTTGCTTGATCGAGATAGGGTTGATGGCGGATGGGTCGGGAGGCCCGGACGATGGTTTGCGGCGCGACATGTCTGGTTTTTCCTCAGCACGCCGCAAATCCCTGGGTCGCGGCGAGCTCGATCCTGTGGTGTTCTGTTTCGTCAAGCCGGAAGACGCAAAGGCGTTCCGTGATCGATTCGCCCGCAATTCACTGAGCCCGCGCCGGTTGATTGGAACCACTGAGCCAAAGACAATGAACGCTGCCTATCGGGATCAATCGATAAAGGTCACGGTGCATTTCGCGCCCGGTTAGGACGGCGGCCTCATGGTCTGGTCAGAGCCATGGCGCGGACTGATGCAGTCCACAAGCTGAGAGCAGAGCGCCAGCGCGCTTGCTGTTCCGCTACGGTTCGGCAAAAACGTGCAGCGCAGCTCGGTGTACCGGTGGAGCTGTGGCAGCGGGCATTTGCAGTGATCGGGGGTTGCGGTGGGAGCCACGGCCTGGGTTCGGTTGGCGCTCCCGATCCCGCCCGAGAGCGGGCCGGGCGATGCTGCCGGTGCCAGGTCGCTGTTTCCTGCGGCCGCAGCCAGGTCTCGCTCCGTCATCTCTCCGGTTCGGTGATCGGCGGATGCCAATCGTCAAATCTGACCGTGAACAACGCGGGCCTCGCAAGGCTTCAATCGAACGGCACCGCTATCAGCAGCCGACAGACCCAAGTGTCTAGGAGGCAAGCGCTGACCTTGGTTCCGGATGGCTGGGACCGCCTTTCTGTTCGCCAGGGTTTCCGTTCCTTCGCCCGCAAAGCCTGGCCTCTTGCACGGACCCATGTCTGCCACGTCTTCTCCTTGACAGGCTGTTCGGCGCGCGACCCGCGCGGCCTCTTGATGGCGTGATCGGGCCACGGGACGGCAAGCCTCGATCACCTTACCGCAATGGCGGCGGCGAGACTTTCTTCCCCTGGGCTGCGCCCATTCCTCGCGAGCCAAGAAAGTCTCGCCGCCGCCATCCTCCGCTGCGCTGCGGCCCTGCGGGGTGCGGCGTCGATCGCCTGCGGCCTATCGATCGCCATCGAGGCCGCGATGGTCGCGGGCTCGAACAGCCAAGGAGAAGCGACATGGCAACCATCGGTTGCTTCAAGAAGTCCGGCAGCAACGAGTTCCAGGGCGAGATCGTCACCCTGAGCGTCCAGGCCAAAGGCGTCCGCATCGTTCCGGAGACCAGCAGGGCCAGCGACAACGCGCCAAGCCACCGGGTCTTTGTAGGCCGCGCCGAGATCGGCGCCGCCTGGTCGAAGCGCTCGAACGAGGGTCGCGATTACCTCTCGGTCAAGCTCGACGATCCGAGTTTCACCACGCCGATCTACGCCAATCTCTTCGATGACGAAGGCGGCGAGACCTTCAGCCTGATCTGGTCGCGCGGCCGCAGGTCGAACGGCGATTGACCGGCACCGGCAACATCGCCCCGCCCGAAGCAATCCGGGGGGGGGTCGCATGCCCGGCACACCCCACTCCTCCCACCCTCTTCTCTCGCTTCAGACCTCCCATCGTACCGCGCTGATCGGGCCGGCCCAAGGATGCGCGGCCCCGCCGATTTTGCCGAGCGTAATGAGCGCGCTAAAGCGCGCCGGTTTATCGCCAGCGCTCGACAAAATCGGTTCCTCCGCGCCCCGCTCCGCGGCGCGCCTTCGGCGTCCTTGACCCGGCCCGATCGGCGCGGTGCGCCCGCCCCGTCTTCGAAACAGAAGGAGGAGACGATGATTACGCTTCACGAGCACATCGAGGAACTGCGGGCCGAGTTGCGCGGCTGCTTGACCCGTCGCGAACGCGCCAAGGTCGCGGCCGAGCTCGCAGCTGCCATCGCAGCACAAAAAGAACACGACGGCGCCGCCGAGACGCGTCAGCAAGGCGAAGGGAGGTGATCATGTGCAAGGTTCTCAATGCCAAACGGGCCGGCAAGCGTCCAGCGCCTGATCGCGTTTACGTCGGTCGCCCCAGCAAATGGGGCAATCTTAGGTTCTGTGGACTGAGAGTGTCCTCTTTGCCCGACTATCATCGGTATCGGGCAGAAGACGACGTGTGATTCGGGAGACGATGGCGGGGACTCAGGATGACAGGCGAGCGTCAATCAGACTGCGGGGCGTCGGGCTTGTAACGCAGGGAGGGCGTAGCCCGACCGGAGTTACAAGCCCGACGCCCCGCGCGCCGCGGGCATAATCGAGGAGCAGGCGTTTCCAAAGCTAGGAAACGACCAACCCACACTGCCGAATATGGCGTCGAAGGCGCTCCGCTTGAGAACCGTACGAGGAAGCGACGCGATGGCGGTAATCGTGCGCGCGGTTGATGGTGTGTCTGGCATTCCGGCGGGCTTTCCGATCCTGCTCGATGATAAGATGGCTATCATCGAATCTGCACTCTCGTTCTTGCTGGAGCTCGCCACGATCCCTGGGCGATCACACTCGGCAGAGACGCTGCGCACTTATGCAGAGCATCTGCACGATTGGTTCGACGCCCTGGAGCAAAGTGGCCTCGACTGGCGCACCGTCGAAGAGGGGACGATTGCGGCCTATCGGAACAGGATGCTTTCGGCGCCGAGCCCGCACACTGGCCGGCCTTATGCCCGCTCGACCATCAACGATCGCGTCGGAACGGTCTGCCGCTTCTACGTCTGGGCGCAGCGCCGTCGGCTGATCGCCGAACTTCCATTCGGGTATGTCGCTGTGTCGGTACGGCCATCTCGTCATCGGCGCATGCTGGCGCATCTGGATCGGCGCCCTGCGATCATATCCAGCAACGTGCTGACGATTGCAGAAGCCGAAGCGCTGCCGCGGCCGCTGCGTGTCGATCAGCTGCGCAGTCTCTTTGCTGCTCTCGATCCCCCATATGATCTGATGGCGCAATGGGCGCTTGCGACCGGTATGCGCCGCAAGGAACTGTGTGGTCTAGCGCTCTCTCAGGTTCCGGTCGTGGCGCACTTCGACGTCGGGCGGACCCCACTGGTCGGATTGCCTCTGATCGTTACCAAGGGCGATCGTCCCCGCACAGTCTATCCGCCGCTGCGGCTCATCGATCGCACCCATTGGTACATCGGCGAGGAGCGTGCGGCACTCGTCAAGCGCTTGCGCCGTGCTCGGCCCGCGTACCAACAGCCGACAGCGGTCTTCCTCAACACCAACGGTGCGCCGATCACACGGCCCCGCCTGTCGGCTGCGTTCAGCAAAGCGTTTCAGAAGGCGGGACTGGAGGGATCCGGCCACTGGCTCCGCCACACTTTTGCGATGACGATGCTGGTGCGCCTTCAGCGGCAAGCTATGACGTCGCCGGACCTCAACCCGCTGAAGGTCGTGCAGGTCCTCCTCGGCCATGCGTCCATTCAGTCAACGGCTGTGTATCTTCGTTGTGTCGAGGTTCATTCCGAGGCGCTCGCCGACAGCCTGGCCTTTCTCTACGGCGAAGTGATTGGCGATGACGGCCCGTAGGACCACGCCGATTGATCGGCGCATCACCCTGTCCAGTGCCCGAGACACCGACAAGGCATCCGGATGCGGTCGAGTTTCGCAACGCCTGGGGCGAGCCCATTCAGACCTTCGATCCGAAGCAACTCGCCGGGCTGCCGGGCGATCTTCGTGCTTTGCTGGTCGACGCCTTCCGGGAACACCACGCTGATCTCGCCGTCACGACCCGTCACGTAGCGTGGTTGGCCCTTCGAAGGTTTGCACGGTTCGTTGCGCAGGACGGGTTGATCGGGTCCGCCGGCGATCTCGATTCCAGCGCGGTAAGACGTTACGTCTTGTGGCTCCGCGCTGCGGAATGCTCCGAAGGCAGACCCGCCGCGCCGCGCAGCACCGGCGCCACCGCATTCGATGTATTACGGCCGCTCCTTTACTGGTGTCAGCGCAATAGGCCAGGGGTGCTACCCGCCGATCTTGATATTCCCTACAACCCATTTCCTGCCAAGCGCTCGGAGCAGGAACCAAGGCGGCGCCTTTCCTCGGACCAGCTCAAGACCATCCTCCGCGCCTGCTATGAGGAGATCGATGAAGTCTGGGGCCGGTTTCAATACGGGCAGGAGATCATGCGGTTGCCCGACCTGCCTCCGCGGGGCAAGCACGGTGAGGGCCTCGCTCGCTGGATCTGGCGGATCAGCCGCATCGAAGGCGGAGTCATGCCAGATCACGCCGCTCTCGAACGACATGGCATCAAAGTCGATACGCTGCGCGCGCATTGGGGCGGCTATCGCATCGTCTCCCAGTATTTTCACATTACGATCGATAGCCTTGTTCCGTTCTTCCTCGCAATCGCGATACAGACCGCCGCCAACCCCTATCCGCTGCGCCTGATCAAGCGCAATTGCCTCGTGCCGCATCCGCTCGATGAGCACCGCGTGATCGTCGACTGGTGCAAGCCGAAGACAGGACGATACCTGAAGAAGGCACAACGCCGCTCCTTTGATCGCCGACGCCGCTACGCCGCTCCCAACCTCGTCGAGATGGTGCTGGCCTTGACCGAACCACTCGTCGCCGAGGCGCCGCCCGCACAACGCGACCGGCTGTTCCTGACGCGCAGTCCCTACAAAGATCTTGCTCGCCGGACACGGCGCGGTCGGACCGAAGTAATCGACCATGATACCCTGAGGCACGCTGTCAGTCGCTTCACAGCGCGGACGAACGATCGGATTGACATCTGGAACGCCGAACACCCCGACATCCCACGCAGCCGGATCGAGCGTTTCATGCCCGTACTATTCCGAGGCAGCGTTGCGACCGAGCACTATCGCGCGTCCGGCGGCGATGTGCTGGCGGCTCAGGCAATCCTCAACCACGCGAGCCCCGCTACCACCGAGACATACATCAGAAGCGTCGAGGCGACCCGCCTTCAACGCCAGACCATCGCGCACCTTCAAGACCTCATGATCGCCTGGATTGGTCAATCACGAGAGGACGTGACGGGGCAAACATCCGGTGAGCCGCGAGCCACCGTTCTCTTCAGTCACGACTGCCTCGCCCCGTCGATCATGGCAACCGACGGTACTGGCCGCCTCTGTCCGCGGTTCGGGGGATGCCTGGCGTGTCCGGGGCTCGTGATCCCGATCGACGCCGGCCACCTCGCCCGCATTCTCCTCGCCATCGAGCGCCTCGACCAAGCCAAGCACAGGCTCGATCCGCGACGTTGGGAGATGCTCTACGCGCCAAGTTATCGTGCCCTCACGCGGGATATCCTTCCCGATTTTCGGGACGCATTGCGTGCCGAGGCCCTGGCCCTGGCTGCGACGATGCGGCCGTTGCCCGAGTTGGAGTGACCCATGCCGGCACGTGCTTCCGCCGCTCACGAGACCTCCCGGCCTGTCAAGATCTCATCCCGTTCGCTTTGGGCGGATCATCAGTGGCACCTGGACGGAATGCGCCCAGGCCTGCGGGGTTACCTCCTTCGGATCGACTGGAGCTTCGAGCTTTCGGACGGCAGCCGGTTCATCGATCCGCAATGGGCGGCTTGGCTGGAAGATACTCGGCGCTTCCTTTGGTCGATGCGCGTCGATCCGCCGGTCGGCCGCCCGCATGCCCGTTGCAGCACGTTGGTCGCCAGCTTCTGCAAGCTTCGTGTTCTCATCCGATGGATGATCTCCGAGAGGATGCACAGTTTTTGCGACCTCGATTGTGACGCCGCGGAGCGCTTCCTCCGCGCGCTTGCAGAGCGTCCGTCTCGGAGTCGAGGGGGCACCCTTTCTGGGCAGCGCTGGTTGCCGAAGGTGTCGTCCTCAACAAGGATGGCAGCCTCCAGCGCACCGCGCGCTTCCGGGGACTGGACCTCGACAGCGCGACGCCGGCTGTACTGGTCGGCGTCACGGCGCGGCTCAACAACGCGCTGCGCCGGCTCGGCACGGGCTGGGCGACCTTCGTCGAAGCAAGCCGCCATTCAGCCCAGGACTATCCGGCAAGCCAATTCCCGGATCCGGTTTCATCGGTGGTCGACGCCGAACGGGCGGCCCAGTTCGAGGAAGAGGGAGCCCATTTCGAGAGCGCCTATTACCTCACATTTGTGTTCCTGCCGCCGGCCGAAGAGGCGGCGCGCGCGGAATCCTTCCTCTACGAGGGCCGCGTCGACGGCGGAAGCGTCGACGCACGCCAGATTCTCAAGAGCTTCATCGACCGGACCGACCGGGTGCTGCAGCTCATCGAGGGCTTTGTGCCGGAAGCCGCGTGGCTCTCTGACCCCGAGACGCTGACCTACCTGCATTCCTGCATTTCGACCCGGCGTCACCACGTCCGCGTCCCCGAAGTGCCGATGTATCTCGATGCCATCCTGGTTGATGAGCCGCTCGTCGGTGGGCTCGCGCCGCGGCTCGGCAAGGCACACCTGCGCACCCTCACCGTGATGGGCTTCCCATCGGTGACGTACCCGGGAATCCTCGACGATCTCAATCGGCTGGCCATTCCTTACCGCTGGTCAACCCGCGCCATTGCGCTCGACAAGACCAACGCCACCAGGGTCCTCGCCCGCATCCGCCGGCAATGGTTCGCCAAGCGCAAGTCGGTAGCGGCGATCCTCAAGGAAGTGATGACCAACGAGGCCTCAGCCCTCCTAGATACCGACGCCCATAACAAGGCCCTCGATGCCGACGCAGCGCTCCAGGAGCTTGGCTCCGACCTGATCGGGCAAGCCTACGTCACCGCAACCGTCACGGTGTGGGACGAGGACGCGCGCGTCGCCGAAGAGAGGCTGCGGCTGGTTGAGAAGGTAATCCAGGGACGAGACTTCACCTGTATCGCTGAGACCGTGAACGCCGTCGAGGCCTGGCTCGGCAGCCTGCCTGGCCATGTCTACGCCAATGTTCGCCAGCCGCCGGTGTCGACCCTCAACCTCGCCCACATGATGCCCCTCTCCGCCGTATGGGCCGGACCTGAACGCAACGAGCATCTCGACGGTCCGCCGCTCCTGTTCGCGAAGACGGAAGAGGCGACGCCCTTCCGGCTGTCGCTCCATGTCGGCGATGTCGGGCATACTCTCGTGGTGGGCCCGACCGGTGCCGGCAAGAGCGTGCTGCTGGCGCTTCTGGCGTTGCAGTTCCGGCGTTATCCCGCGCCCGGGTCTTTGCCTTCGACTTCGGCGGTTCGATCCGGGCGGCGGCGCTCGCCATGGGCGGCGACTGGCACGATCTCGGCGGAGCGCTTTCGGACGACGCCATGGCGTCGGTGGCGCTGCAGCCGCTCGCTGCGATCGATGATGCGAGCGAGCGCGCATGGGCAGCCCAATGGGTCGCGGCTATCCTCGCCCGTGAAGGCGTGACGGTCACGCCCGAGGCCAAGGAGCACCTGTGGTCGGCATTGGGCTCGCTTGCGAGCGCGCCCGTAGCTGAACGCATACTCACTGGCCTTTCAGTCCTCCTTCAGTCCGGGGCCCTGAAGCAAGCTTTGCAGCCTTATTGCGTTGGCGGCCCGTGGGGGCGGCTCCTTGATGCCGAAGCCGAGCACCTCGGCGAGACCAGTGTCCAGGCCTTCGAGACCGAGGGGCTGATCGGCACCGGTGCGGCTCCCGCCGTGCTCGCCTACCTGTTTCATCGTGTCGAGGGCCGGCTCGATGGCAGCCCGACCCTGCTGATCGTCGATGAAGGCTGGCTCGCGCTCGACGATCCGACCTTCGGGGCGCAGCTGCGCGAATGGCTCAAGACACTGCGCAAGAAGAACGCGAGCGTCGTGTTCGCCACCCAGTCCCTCGCCGATATCGAGACGAGCGCCATTGCGGCCGCCATCGTGGAGAGCTGTCCGACCCGGCTGTTCCTTCCCAACGAGCGCGCCATCGAGCCCCAGATCGCGAGCATCTATCGCCGCTTCGGTCTCAACGATCGCCAGATCGAGATGCTCGCTCGCGCAACCCCGAAGCGTGACTACTACTGCCAGTCCCGGCGCGGCAATCGCTTGTTTGAACTGGGCCTGGGTGCGGTCGCGCTCGCCAGTCACGGCCGCGTCGGCTTCGCCACCGCCTGGCTTCGCCACAAGGGCATCGAGTGGGCCGTCGAATTGATTGAGCCCGCAGCTGCACCCGATGCGGCGACGGTGTCCGAGGAGACCGGCTCATGACCCACTCGTGCATCCGGCCCATTCTGATCGGCATGGCTCTGACGTTCGCTTCAGGGCCGGCCGCAGGGCAGACCGTCGTACGACCCCTCCAACTATGCCCAGAACGTGCTGCAGGCCGCCCGCGCGCTGCAACAGATCAACAACCAAGTCACCAGCCTTCAGAACCAGACCCAGATGCTGCTCAATCAGGTGAAGAACCTGACGAGTCTGCCATACTCTGCCATGCAGACAATCGACCAGTCGATCGTGCGCACCCAGCACCTTCTTAATCAGGCTCAGCGTCTCGCCTACGACATCAACCAGATCGATCAGGCATTCGGGCGTTCCTATCCGCAGAGCTATCCTGTGACGACCTCGTCACAACAGCTCGCCGGTGATGCGCAGACGCGGTGGCAGAACGCACTGGCGGGGTATCAGGATGCGCTGCGCGTGCAGGCCGGCGTCGTGCAGGGTCTGGAAACGTCCAGCTCCCAAACCAACGGGCTCCTCTCCTCAAGCCAGTCGGCTGCCGGCCCAGGCCTTCGGCAAATACAGCCGATACGCCACTGGCAAGCTCGCATCATGATTGGCAAGAGACAATGTCACCGCAACCTGGCAATTCGCCTGCTTGCCAAGCTGACCGCAGTATTGGT
>Ga0137361_10003659_pt1 | contig 10048 bp, 13 predicted proteins | sample Mad1_80_16metaG_FD_104923 | JGI IMG/M metagenome (GOLD analysis project Ga0137361, IMG submission 104923) | Vadose zone soil microbial communities from Angelo Coast Range Reserve, California, USA - Mad1_80_16 metaG | ecosystem: Environmental > Terrestrial > Soil > Vadose zone | place: USA... | reverse complement strand
TTTTTCTCTGCGGCTTTGCGGCGACCGTCGATTTCGGTCCGCCGGCCAGTGCAGGCGCTAGCGACGGACCTCTATGCGGCCCTCGACGGCGGCATCCACGGTCTTGCGCGCCACAATGTAGGCGATCACCTGGCTTGCCGTGAGTTGCCCGCCGCTGGCATCGACCAGGCTGCGGCCGCGCGTCAGAGAGACGTAACCGTCGCCGCCGCCGGCCAGGAAGTCGATGGTCGCCACGCGATAGAGACGCACCGGGTCGAGCGGCTGGCCGTTGACGCTGGCGTCGACGATGCGGTGCATCCTCGGACGGGCAGGGTCGTAGGCGAAGCGCAGACCGGACACCTGGGGAAATCGGCCCTGCCGCTCCTCGACCCGGCTGACGCCGTTTTCCAGCGCTTCCAACAGGTCGCTGCCCTTCAGTTCGAGAAGCACGGTTGAATTGCCGAACGGCAGCTCGGTCAGGATGTCGCGGCGCGTGAGCCGGCTACCCGCCGCGTAGGTACGGTCGCCGCGGATGCCGCCGCCGTTCAGCACGGCCGCCTCGGCACCGACGGCGGCGCGGACGGCGTCGGCGAACAGGTCGCCGATCGCGGCCTCGCCCTCGCGCACCACCAGCCGGCGGCTGTCGAGGGGGTGGGTTGTGGTGCCGATTTCGACGGCCAGCTCGGCGTCGAGCTGGTCGGTGTAACGCTTCACCAGGGTGGCGACTTCGGCATCGGACGCCATGCCGTGCACCGGGATCATGCGCCAGGCATGCGTCACATCGATGGTCGGCGGCCCCGACGGCGGAGTCCGCCTTACGACGGTGAGATCGACGACCCCGAGATAGCGCGCGTCGGCTCCCGCCTTGAGGATCAAGGTGCTGCCTTCGAGCATCGTCAGGGCGTCATGGTCGTGGCCGCCGAGAATGAGGGCGATGCCCGGTACGGTTCGGGCAATCTCGCGATCCTCGGCGAAATTGAGATGGGTGAGCGCCACGACGACTTCGGCGCCCCGCTCGCGCAGCACGCGCACCGCGGCCTCGGCCGCTTGCCGGTGCGGGCCGAAGGCAATGCCCGGTCCGGGGCTCGACAGGCGCGTCGTTTCGGGCGTGACCAGGCCGAAAAAGCCCACCTTCACGCCGCCCATCTCGCGCACGACGGTGTCGGCGGCCCCCTCGAGAAGCGCGCCGTTGCGCGTGACGTTGGTGGCGAGCCATGGGAAGCGCGATTCGCCGATCCGCCGGCGCAGCACGTCGGGGCCGAAATCGAACTCGTGGTTGCCGAGCACGGCGATATCGGTGCCCACGGCATTCATCAGCTCGATCATCTGGGCGCCACGATGGAAGCTGGACATGATCGAAGGCGACAGCAGGTCGCCGCCGAAGGTGGTGAGCGAATTGGCCGAGGTCGCGCGCTGCTCCTTGAGCACCGTCATGAGCTGGGCGAAGCCGCCCCAGCCGCCCGTCGGCACGATCTCGTAGGTATCGTTGGTGTGCAGGAAGGTGAGCCGCGTCGTCTGGCCCAGCGCGGCGATCGGTAGCAAGAGGGCGAGGGCGACAACGACAGCGATCTGCCGCAAGGCGCGACGGCCAATGGCACTAGGCATCGATTTCCCCCTTATCGAGCTGGCTTGCCGAGCTTCGGCCGTGGCCTGGAACCAAGCGTGAGGTTTCTCATTCGGCGGGCTGGCGGCCGTATTGCAGCACCTGGACGTTCTCCAGCGTGACCAGGCCGCTGCCCATGCTGTCGTTCATCATGCCGTCGAGCACGGGCAGGAAGGCGTCGATCTTGTCCGGGCTGTCGACGATCTCGATCACCAGCGGCAGGTCGTCCGACAGCCGCAGGATCTTGGCGCTGTGCAGATGGCTGGAGTGGCCGTAGCCCATGCCGCCGCGAATCACGGTGGCGCCGGCGATCTGCATCTCGCGCGCCTTGAGCACGATCGCCTCGTAGAGCGGCTTGCCGTCCTGCCGGTCGGCCTCGCCGACGAAGATGCGCAGAAGCTGCGCCTGCTTGGGAATCTGCATGGTTCACCTTCTCCAGTTGTTGAGCCGCCGCGCCACCACGTCACCTAGCCAGACCGCGGCCAGCCAGCTTGCGAGCGAGATCGAAAGATAGAGGGCCGCCGAGCGTCCGTCGCCGGTCGACAGGAAGCGGAAAGTCTCCAGGCTGAAGCCCGAGAAGGTCGTGTAGCCGCCGCAGATCCCGGTCATGACGAATTGGCGTGTACGCGGCCCGACGAACAGCCGCCCGTCGGGGCCGGTGAAGGCGGCGTAGAAGCCGATGACCAGGCAGCCCGACGCATTGGCGGCGAAGGTGGCCCACGGCAGGCCGCCCTCCGCCCAGGGCTGCATGAACGATACCGCCCAGCGCATGAGGCTGCCGATCACGCCGCCCAGCGTGACCACGCCATAGAGGCTGGCGGCGTCGGCGATGGCGCGCCGACGCCGGCGCCAGGCGCCGGCATCGTGCTGTACAGCGGTCGGCTCGTTCGCGTTCAGCCGCCGCCTCCCGCCAACGCGAGCGAGCCTGCGGCGAAGCCGCCGGCAACCGCCGCCAAACAAAGCACGAGGGAACCGGCGATATAACCGAGCGCGGGCCAGCGCTCGGCGTCATGCGCGAGGGCAAGGGTCTGCAGCGCAAACGAGGAGACCGTCGTGTAGCTGCCGAGAAAACCGGTGGCGACGAGGAGCCAGGCATCGGAGGCGGACGGCAGGCCGTGGGTATGGGCGAAGGCCGCCACCGCTCCCATGACCACGCAGCCGCTGACGTTCACCACCAGGGTGCCCCAGGGGAAGGTCTCGCCGAACCGTCGGGCGATGACGCCCGACACGAAGAAACGCGCCGGCGTGCCGACCATGGCGCCCAAGGCGACCATCGCGCCGCCGATCAGCAGTTCGGGCAAGGACATCGCGCCGATCCCCGGTTGTCTCTCGGTTTACCGGTGCCGCCGGCGCGCCGCCTCGGCCAGTTTCTCCAGAGGGTTGCGATGAGGGCCAGTTCCGGCCACAACGCCGTCTGCGCCCACACTTGAGTCATGGACTCCTCCTACCACGGCAAAGCGTCTGGTAGGAGTCATCAGCCTCGCGGCGGTTGTCGGGGGACCCCATCCCCATCTGTTCGATGGAACCGTAGCCAAGTTGAAATTGATGGTCAAATTGGCGTGCAGCGCAGGGGCGCGAGAAGGTCGGCGAAGGCAGCTCGGGGCCATGGCCAGCCGGCGTGGGCGGTAAGCGCAACGAAGGTGTCGCGGCATTCGTCATGCAGACGCGCAACTCCATCGGTGCACACGCCTTTGCGGGTATGGATCGAGGTTGGCGCTTCCCCTCTGGGCATTAGGCGGCCGACGCGGCACGAACCGAGCGTCTTCCCTTGAGTCCTTCCTCACCGCGCCGTTTAGTGACGCGCGAGCGGATGGCGAAACAGGGCATTGACGATGAGCGGCAACCCGGCCGCAGCGGGCAATAGCCAGTACGCAATCGGCGGGAGTTCCTTCCACAGCGGCAGGCTCTTGCCGTTGTCGACATAGAAGGCGGTCAGCAGGAGGATGTAGGAAAGGCCCATGCCGGTGATGTGCAGTCTCACCCAACCGGTCCAGCGCCGCCGCCGGGCGGCGCGCCCGAGGGAAGCGGAGGCAAGCGCCAGCAGTCCGAGAATGAACAGATGATAGTCCTCGGCCCAACGAACCACGGACAGGCCGGTCGCCGATACGAACACGGCCACCAGGCCCCAGTAGTAGATCGTGCCGAACGTCGGATGACGGCCGCTGCGCTTGGGGCTAAACATCGCGATGGCACCGGCGACCACGCAGACCAGTCCTACCAAGACGTGCAGACCCACCACGGTCAGGAAGATCGGCGACGTGGACGGTATCGGGATTCCCGCTACGACAGTCGTTTCCTCGGGTGTCACGGCTTTAAGGCCCCAACTTGGACGAACGGGCGCGGAATGGCAGCTGGACCAAGCGCCAACGTCTCCAAGAGCGGACAAGTCGGCATCGTGCCTTGCGCGCACGTCTTCACCATGGTGCCGAGAACGCGCTCCATGCGTTTGAGGTCGGCGATCTTCATCCGGACTTCCGCCAGATGTTCCGCCGCGATGTCGTGCACGCGGCGGCACGAGCGCGATTTCTGATCGGCGAGATCGAGCAAGCGACCAACCTCGTCGAGAGAGAAGCCGAGATCCCGCGCACGACGGACGAAACAAAGACGCTCGGCGTCGCGCGACTGATAGAGCCGGTATCCACCGCTGCTGCGGGCCGGGCGGGGCAGCAGGCCGACGCGTTCATAGTAACGGATGGTCTCGATATTCACGCCGGAGCGCTCGGATAGAATGCCGATCGGAAAGACTTCGGTCGCTGACATGGCCATCACATTCCTTTGATCTGCCAGGCATTGAGCCTGTAGTCACTACAGGGTGTAGGTCTTTGGGCATGATGAAAAGCAAAACCTCGGCACCATCGCCCGAAACAGGCCGCGACACGGCAAAGACCGTCCTCGCGGCCGGCGGCTTGCTCGCTGCCTTCGGGGTGGCCTCGTGCTGCGCCCTGCCCATCGCTCTGTCGCTTTTGGGAGTAAGTGCCGCGTCCCTTGTCGGCGTCGGCTACCTGGCGGCGCAGTATCAGCAGGAGTTGTTTTTCGGCGCCGTGATCTGTCTTGGGGCCGCCGCCTTCGTTATGTGGCGGCAGCGGCAGGCGCGGCTTTGCGTTCCGGGTGCTGCATGTTCGCGTCCAACCGTCGACTGGGGTAGCAAGATTGCCCTGGTACTGGCCGTCGGCCTGCTGGTCCTTACCTTCTGGATCGAGCCGCCGATATGAGCATCATTCTCGAATCGAGCCTGACCTGCCCGTCGTGCGGCACCACGAAGGGGGAGACCATGCCGACCGACGCGTGCCAATACTTCTACGAATGCACGGGCTGCAAGATGTTGCTGAAGCCAAAGTCCGGCGATTGTTGCGTGTTTTGTTCCTATGGATCTGTACCGTGTCCACCAATCCAACAGGGCAAGGGTGACGGCTGTTGCGCCGGTTAGCGCAGGAATGGCTTCGTGAGACTCGGATTATGAGTTGCCGGCAACGCGAAGGCGCTCATCGAGGCGCACAGGTAGTAGAGGCTAGGGCCGGCGCCGTTGATTGCGCTCGTTAGAGAGCATCAATGTTGATGCGGCTTGGCGGCACCGCCGGCATAGCCACGCAGCTCGGCGTAGCGCGCGACCTGATCGCGCGTCAGCACCTCGACCGTGGCAAGATGATATTTCAGGTGCGCTGCCCGAAGTGCCGCCTGCAGCGCGGCGATGGCCTGCACGCTCTCGACGAGGCCCGCTTTGGTGACGGTCTTGGCGGCGAATTGCCGATCGAGGCTGGCCTCCGCCGCGATCAGCGTCTCGCCCAGCGCCACCGCTTCGGCCTTCATCGCCTCGAACAACTCGGCCATCCTCTCGCGCTGCCCCGGCGTGAGGCCGAGCGGCTCGGCGAGCTCGAGGACGTGGACCGGCCCGGGATAACCGTTCAGCTCGGCGGCCAGCGCCATGCCCATGCCGCGGCCGGCCTTGAGGTCGGCGATCTGCTGGTCCGACAGCGCCTTGATCGGCCGTGCTTCGAGGCCGGAATAGGGCTGGTGCGCCTGCGGCCACGCCATCTGTGGAACGATGAACGTGGCAGCGGCAACGAAGAGTGGCCAACGGCGCATCGTTTTCTCCTGTTCGATCGTTGCGGCGTCGCCGCGCCCCTCGAGACTGGCGGCTCGCATACCTTATGGCAACATGACCGCGCCGTTGTCTTCGCGCCAATGTCACGGCGTCGACTCCGCTGATCGCAACGGCTGCATGAGCATGCGATCGAGTCGCAATTCCGCGGGGTCACGGAACTGCGGGATGCCGATGGTCATGCCGGCATGGCCATCGCTTGGCTGGGCCCGATAGGTCGCGAACAGGCGATCCCACCACGGCACGTTGAAGCCGAAGTTGCTGTCCGTCTCTTCGCGCCGGATCGAATGGTGGACGCGATGCATGTCGGGCGTCACGACGAGGAGACGCAGCAGCCGGTCGACAGTCGAGGGCAGGGCAAGATTGGCATGATTGAACACCGAGGTGGCGTTCAACAGCGCTTCGAAGATCAGCACCGCGAGCGGCGATGCGCCCGACCCCGTGATGACGCCGCCCTTGATCACTACCGAGAGCAGGACCTCGATGGGATGGAAGCGCAAGCCGGTCGTGGCGTCGAGCTCCAGGTCGGCATGGTGCATGCGGTGCAGCCGCCACAACACCGGCACCCTGTGGAAGACGACGTGCTGGACGTAGAGCGCGAGGTCGAGGATGGCGATCGCCACGGCGACCGACAGCCAATCGGGCAGATCTACGCGATTGAGAAAGCCCCAACCGCGGGCTTCCACGGCAAGAGCGATGCCGACGGCGGCGGCTGGAAAGAGCAGGCGCACCAAGCCCGAGTTGATCGCGGCGATGCCCAGGTTGGCCGGCCATCGCCGCTTGCGGCCGATCGCGCGCGGGCGCTTGGGGAAAAGGGCCTCGCTCGTCGCAACGAGCACGAAGATCGTGCCCGCCAAAGCGCCGCGGATCGCGGGCTCATGAGCGAACAGCCAATCGGACACGACATTTCCTTCGCGATTCCAAGGTGCATGCCGGCGCGGGCCGTTGCAGCACCCCAGGTTCTTCCTGGCGCCGGAACTATCGTGCAGGGCGCCTGCAGCCACAAGCGCGACATCGTGTGTCCGTGAATTCGCTGCATCGGCATTGATGTTGATGCTATCGGCGACGCGGCGCTAGCCGCACTCGTTTGCCCGCGGTCTGAACGCATCGGCACAGACCCATCAAAGGAATAGTGTGTTAGAAACCGGTCATGGCTGCGGACGAAACTGGTGCGGCGCAAGCACCGCGGGCTTCGATCGCGAACCGGTTCGACCGAATGGAATGGGCCGGGGCGTTCGGTGACCTGGGTACCCTGATCCCGTTCGTGGTCGCCTACACCACGGTGCTTGGCGTCGATCCGTTCGGGGTTTTGCTGGCGTTCGGAGCATCGTTGATCGTTTGCGGCTTCTACTACAAGACGCCGTTTCCGGTGCAGCCCATGAAGGCAATCGGTGCGGTTGCGACGACGCAAGCCGCCCAAACGGCGACTGTCACCGCGGGAGCCGTTTACGCCGCTTCATTCGTGACCGGTCTGATCTGGCTGCTGCTGGGGCTGACGGGGCTCACCAAACGGGTAACAGATCTCGTCAGCCGGCCGGTGGCCGTCGGCATCGTCCTGGGTCTGGGCCTTGGATTCATGCTGGAAGGCAGCAAGCTCATGGCCGGCGACTGGATGCTCAGCATCCCCATACTCGTCGCGACATTGCTGCTGCTGAGCAATCGGATCGTCCCGGTCATGTTCCTGCTGCTGGTCGGCGGTGCCACTGTCGCCATCTACCGTGATCCGGCACTTCTTACGGCATTGGCATCGGTGCACTTGGAACCGCGAACGCCGACATTCGCCCTCTGGAACATTACCTGGTCCGACGTTTTCGTGGGCGTCGCGTTTCTCGCTTTGCCCCAGGTCCCATTGACGCTCGGCAATGCCATTATCGGGATTACCGAAGAAAACAATCGTTTGTTTCCAGACAGGCCGGTGTCGGCACGCGGCGTGTCGATCTCGACCGGCTTGATGAATCTATTGGGCTCGTCCGTCGGCGGCGTGCCGATGTGTCACGGCGCCGGGGGAATGGCCGGACACGTCCGGTTCGGCGCGCGCACCGGCGGGGCCAGCATCATCTTTGGGGGCACCTTGTTGCTGATGGCCCTTTTCCTCAGCGGCTCCGTACAGACGATCTTCGCCGTGATTCCCCGGGAAGTGCTCGGTGTCATCCTGTTTCTGACCGGCGCACAGCTTGCCCTTGGGTCTTGCGACTTCAGCAAGGACAAGGGCGAACGCTTCGCGACGATCGTTACGGCCGGCCTGGCCATGTGGAACATTGGACTGGCTTTCGTGATCGGCTTGGCCGCCTATCACCTGCTGAAGCGCGGGCTCATCAAGCTTTAGGCGGCGTTTCGCGTGGAGGCCGCCTCACGGCAGCATCGTAACCACGCAAGCTCAGCTGCGACTATCGATTCGATGCGCGCGGCCTCTCATTGCATGGCAGGCGAGGACGCCGGTCCAGCGGGCTCGCCGCCTGCCGATCCGCCGCCGATGGAGAGAGCGGCCTGCAGGTCGGCGGCGGCGAGGTAGAAGTCGCGCCTGGCGTCCAACGCGGCGGCGTTGGCGCCGATGCGCACCCGTGCGTCGGTGAGGTACTTGAACAGGTCGACGCGCATGCCTTCGCCGGCGAGAATCCCGTTGCTGTAGCGCAGGGCCACTTCCTGCGACACGATCTGGCGCAGCGGCAGCACGCGGTCGCGGTAGAATTTCGCGATGTCGTACGTTCCGCGGTAGGTGTCGTAGGCGATGCGCGCCTCGGAGCGGGCGTTGACGGCCTTGGCCGCGAGCCGGTTCAGCGCGGCCATGTAGCTCTCCCGCGCCTTGCGCTCGCGCGCCTCGCCGGTGTCGAAGATCGGAATCTGGAAGTCGAGCTGCGCGCCGGCGCGGTTGATCGCGGTGTTGCTGTTGGTCAGCGGATTGGCCGACTCGTCGTTGAAGACCCCGGCCAATTGAAGCATCGAGACGTAGCGTGTCGCCTGCGTCAGCGACAGCGACTTGGCCAGCGCCACGACGTCGTGACGCGCCATGATCAGGTCGACGCGGCGGTTGACGGCCTCGATCTCGACCGTCGTCAGCGTCTCCGGATCGCCCGGCAGCGCCGGCAGTTCGGCCGGCAGCGCGAAGTTCGTGTCGCCGCCCCACAGTCCCATCAGGCGAATAAGCGTCTCACGCTCCCGGCGCGCCGAGAGCCGGGCCTGACCCAGGCGCGCACTCAGCTCGGCGTAGAAGGCGGCCAGCTCGGCCTGGTCGAGCTGATCGCCGCCGCCCGCTTCCCCGAGCCGGGCGTTCAGCCGCACCGCCGCGTCGACCGTGCCGCGCGCCTGGTCGAGGAAGCCGATCTGTTGCTGGGCGGCAAGGGCGCGAATGTAGGCCCGCCGCGTATCCGCGGCGAGACGCAGCGTGGTCGCGATCGCCCGGTGCCGGGCATGGGCGAAATGCTCGGCGGCGATCGCGGTCCGGCGGGGCAGGGTGATGAGGCTCAGGATGTCTCCGATCAGCCTCAGCTCGAAATTCACGACGCCAGTGCCCGCGATATCCATCAACGACACGCCTGGATTGGGCGGCAGGCTCGCCTGCACGTAATCGGCCTCGGAGATTCCCAGGTCGTTGTAGGCGGCCTGCAGGTCGCGGTTGTTGAGAAACGCCACCTGCACCGCCATGTCGGCGGACAGCGGGCGGGCCAGCAGGCCGGCGACCTGTTCCTTCGCCCGCTGGGCCTGCTCGGCGCTGGCGATCTTGACGACGTTCTTGCCGATGTCGGGTCCGGTTTCCCGGCCGACGCCCCGCGCCACGTCGTCCATGCCGCCGTCGGGCGAGAACGAGGCGCAGCCGGCGAGCAGGCCGGCGAGCGAGAGCAGGATGGCGGCGGGCCGGATCATGGCGTCCTCCCCAGCCCGTGGTAAGCGGTACCCGCCATGACCGGGCGATAGGGTGCATCGGACGGCGGCGCGGCCGGATCGTCAGGTCCGGGTGACGGCGCCAGCGCGGGCGGCGGCTGGTCCGAGCAGGCCTGGAGCAGCGCAAGCAGTGCTGCGAGCATGAAATGTCTCATGAGTGGGCCTCCGCCAGGCGAATCGATGCTGGTTGCAGGTTCCATCCCTTCACCAGGGCATAGAGCGCGGGAATGACCAGCAGGGTGAGCAGGGTCGAGCTCACCATGCCGCCGATCATCGGCACGGCGATGCGCTGCATTACTTCGGAGCCCGTGCCGGTGCTCCACAGGATCGGCAGCAGTCCCGCCATGATCGCCGTCACCGTCATCATCTTGGGCCGCACGCGCTCGACAGCGCCTTCGACGATGGCGGCCCGCAGGTCGGATCGGTCGAGCGGCCGGCCCTCGGCCTCGCACTGGCGTTGCCGCTCCTTCAGCGCATGGTCGAGATAG
>Ga0137361_10003657_pt1 | contig 10050 bp, 7 predicted proteins | sample Mad1_80_16metaG_FD_104923 | JGI IMG/M metagenome (GOLD analysis project Ga0137361, IMG submission 104923) | Vadose zone soil microbial communities from Angelo Coast Range Reserve, California, USA - Mad1_80_16 metaG | ecosystem: Environmental > Terrestrial > Soil > Vadose zone | place: USA... | reverse complement strand
GAATGTCACCAGGTTCGACATTCCTACGATGTCCACCGAGCAGCGAATCCGCTCGCTGTAAAACGTCGAAACCGTCATCGTCATGTGTCCGCCATAACTTCCGCCGGTCACCGCGATGTGTTCCGCATCCAGATCCGGCCGCGCCCCAATCCAGTCAAATAGCGCGTTGATGTCCTTGTACGTGTCCTCGCGCTTGAATCCATTGTCCAGCAACGAAAACGTCTTCCCATATCCGGTCGATCCGCGCACGTTTGGATAAATCAGCGCAATCCCCAGCTCATTCAAGTAATAGTTGCTGCGCCCCAGAAACGTCGGCTGCGATTGCCCTTCCGGGCCGCCCTGGATTACCACCAGCACCGGCCGCTTGCCCATAAACTTCGCCGGCGGCTTGTACAAAAATCCCCTAATCTCCGCGCCATCAAAACTCTTCCACCGCACCAGTTCCGCCTGCGGAAACGCATCCGTCTTCACTGCCGTTTCGCTCGTCGTCCACCGCTCCAGCTTCCCCGTCGTCACATCGAGCGAATAGCAATCCCCCGGCCCGCGCGCATTCGTCAGCGAAAATCCCAGCTCGTGCCCGTTCCGATGCCACCGCAAATTGGTCACAACCCCAACCGGTACATTCCGCAGTGGAATCTCCCCCTGGTTGGCCGTTCTCCGCACGTGAATGACGCTTACGCCGTCTTCGTCCTTGACGTACGCGATCAATTGTCCATCATGCGACAGATCAAACCGCTCCACGTCCCACTTCGCCGCGGGCCACGTAATCAGGAACTTGATTTCCGGCCGGCCTGAGTCCACATAGGCCAGGTTCATATATTCAGACCCGGCGTCCGTGGTGACATAAACTTCTTTTCCGTCTTTGCTAAACCGTGCGTCACCGTACGCAATCTTGTCTCCGCGCTTGGTGCCGTTCGGTATAAGCGCCGTTTTTTCGCCCGTCTTCGTATCCACCAGCCACAGATACGCTTCGTTCAACGAAATCTGCTCTTTCAGCAGAATCTTCGAGTCCTCCGGCGACCAATCTTCCGGCCCCCACCCGCCGCCTTCCAGTTTCGTCAGCAAACGGTCGCTCTTCGGCTCCGCCGGATTCATCACCCATAAATCCGTATCCTTCCCCGTCCGCCGCGTCGACATATACGCAATCTGGTCCCCGCCCGAAGACCACGGCCCCATCAAGTTCCGCGACTTGCCATCCGTCAGTAGCGTTACATCCCCGCTGGTCATGTCGTAGCGATAGAGTTGGTACCACTCGCCACCACCAATGTCCTTCGCAAACACAATGTAATCCCCGCCATTCGGATGAAATCTCCCGCTGCCGACCGCATCTGCGAAAAACGTCAGTTGCTGCCGCTCCCCGCCCGGCATCTTCACCAAGTGCAGTTGCGCCGTGTCCGCGAACCGCGTCGTAATCAGCATCTCCCGCCGCGTCGGACTCCAATCAGCCAACGTCGCACTCCGATATGATCCATACCGCCCCGCCGTCTCCACCAGCGACGCCGGAATCGCCGGCACCCCGTCGACCACCAAATTCTCCCCCGGTGCAATCGTCCCATCCTGCGCCCTTGCAATGTAGGGGCGCAGCGCGCAGCGCCCCAGCTCGGCCCAAACGCAAAGAACAACTACACAAAAAATCGCCGCCAATTTCCTCTTCATAGTTCTTCCCTCGCTCTGGTAAACCGAAGCCGCCCTCACGTTGAAGCTCACCCATCCCAAGGCGCTGTCATCCTGAGGGCATCCGACGAGGATGCCCGAAGGACCTCAACGTGCAGTCCTTGCGACCGAATTCCAATCTCCGCAACCCGCCGCACATTACACCCCAACAATTCGACACGCAACCCACCCGCTGGGCGCGCGTTTCCGATGTCCCGATGCTGCCGGCGCTCAACGCTTCTCGACCGGAATCACAAACTTCAGGGCGGTGTGCGTCGGCGAGAAGCCTACGACTTTCACATCTTTCAGCCCCGATTTGCGGCCCGCGGCGAGTACGTCGTTCTCGGTGATTTGCTTTTGGCCCTTCGGGTAAACGATCCACAACGCTGTCGCGCCTTTCAGGCTCTTCGCCAGTTTGCCGACCTGCGACAGATCCTTGGAGGACTCGGCCGCGAAGAAGATCCATTCCGTGTCAGCCGCAGCCTTTCCGTTGGTCACATTTTTCGTTTGTGCACGCAGCTCGGCGAGAAAATCAGCAGCAAAGTTGCCGATCAAAGAAACCGCGGCATTCGGCTTGATGCCTAACTTTTCCAGCCGCGTTTTGGGGTGAAGAATTTTTTCACACCATTTCGCGGCGCTGGCACCCAGCTCGAATACCGCCGCTCCTTCGGGACCGTCCACACGGAGCTCCCCGTCAGCAGCGGCCGCCGACTTGATCTCCGCGAAAGTAAACTTCAGGCGCATGGCGCCGTCTTCGCTGCGAAAAATAAGTTCGGAAGTTTCGAGCAGGGCTTTCCCGCGCGCCTTCTGCTTGCCAAACCGCGCTACGCAATTCGCTTCATTGCCCACAAATTCCTAGCCTTTCAGAATGTAAATTCCGTCGTCAAAATGTAAATTCTCGCGCACACCGCCCTTCCAGACATTGCCTACGATAGTAAGCTTGTAGGTTCGATGGCAAGCCCCGCAACCGCACGAGTCGATTGGAAGCTCATCTGGGCGCAGCGCGGCTTCCGTTATTTTTTCCTGGCCATGTTTGTGTCGCTGTTCGGCAGCGGCATGAACTTTACCGGCGTGAGCTGGTACATCCTCGCCTCGACGCACTCAACGATCAAGGTAAGTCTGCAAGTCATTGTCGTCACGCTGCCCGGTTTGCTTGTGCCGTTCCTCGGCGGCGTGCTGATCGACAGGTTGGATCGCCGCTATCTTGGCGTGCTGCTGGATTTCGCTCGTGGCGTTGCGGTGCTTGCAGCGGCATACATCGCGTGGCGCGGACACCTGGAGCTTTGGCATCTGTATGCGATGACGCTCATCACCGGGACGGGCTCGGCGATGTATTGGGCCACGGTGAATGCGCTGGTGCAGGAAGTGATTCCGCCCAGCCAGTTTACGGGCGCGAACGCTGCCGTACTGATCGGCGTGCAAAGCGGCATGCTGATCGCGGGCGCTTTTGTAGGATTCATTTACGACAGCGCGGGCATCGCGGGAATTCTGGCCATTGACGGTGCCACGTATTTCGTCTCCGCATTTTGTTTGTATCAGGTGCGGCGCGGCTACGTTTCGCCGCGCGAAAGACAGCGATACCCGCGCGAATATTCGGATGCCACCGAAGCAACCGCGGAAGCGCTGGAAACGGGAGAGAATCCGGAAGTCGCGGAGGCGGGGCTTTCGCTCGCCGTTTATGCGGATCTAAAGGAGGGCTTTGCTTATCTGCGGAAGCAACCGGTGGTGCGCGCGCTGGGCGTGACGCATTCCATCATGATGGCGGGAGTCGTGAGCGCTAACGTCGTGCTGGTCGCGCTGGCGAATGACATTTTGCATGCGGGCGCACGAGGACTTGGCTTTCTCGAGGCCGGCTGGGCCGCCGGAGCAATCACCGGAGGACTCATCGCCAGCCAACTGTCGCAGCGGTGGCGACTCATACTTTACGTTGCAGCGATTGCGGGTCTGGCGACGGGACACATGATCGTTCCATTCGTGTCATTTTTGGCCGGCGCTGTAGCCATGCAGGCGCTTTTCGGTATGTGCCGGGCACTCGAGGGCGTGGTGGCGCAATCTTCGCTAATGAGTATTGTGCCGCGCCACTTCATGGGGCGCACGCAATCAGCAATGGCCGTCTTAACGACGATTTTGCAACTTCTGATGAGCTTTTCGCTGGGCTGGATCGCGCAACGAATCAGCATTATTGCAGGATTCTCGCTGCTGGCGCTGATGTACGGCGGAGCCACCTTCTTTGCGGCGCGGGCGCGGCAATTGCTTTTATCAGCAGGTTAAGGCTTCGCGTTTGGCGAGAAGAAGCCAATCGGAAGATCACGTGCGGTGCGCAATCCCGCGGGAGCATCCAGAATTACTGGAATGGAGTTGACGACCACTGAAGCGGTGGCGATATCGCCGTGCGAGCCACCGGGAATCACCAGGCTGATGTTCGGATGCCCTCGCAATTCGATGGTGTCAGCCGGATCTTTCGCTCCGACGTACATCTGCAATTCGAGATAAACCAATTCCTTCCCCGCACCCAATCCGCGAGCGATTTGGTGCACACCCGCAGCTTGCCCCACTTCCACGGCGAGGAATTCCGTTTGCACGCGCTCGCGAGCGACTACCGGCTCGATGGTTTCGGTAATCTGGTCGACAGGGAGATTCAAACTGTCCGCGACCATGGCGACCGACTCCGGCAAGCCGACGTGCTTGATGACTCCAGCGGCGACTTGTCCGCGAAATTCGTCGACGCTCATGCCGGCGCCGATTTTCTTTTGCAACGGCAATCGGCGTTCGGAGGCGTCGACAATTCGCAGCGCCTTGGCATGCTCGATGCGCTGCGACACGGCGGCAAGGGTCACGACTAATTTGTCCATCACGAAACCGGGATTCACACCAGTGCCGACGAGCGCGACGCCCCAATCCTTGGCCTCGGCATCGAGTTTCGCAGCCAGATCCGGGTGCGTGCGGTACGGATAGGAAAGCTCTTCGCAAGTGGAAACCACGCAAGATTCCGCTTTGAGACAGGCAAGCAACTGGTCCATCACTTTTGTAAGTGACGACGAAGTGGAATGAATCACAACGTCAGCGGCTTGTTCCAGAACATCGCCGGCATCCGCGGAGATCTTTACACCCCAAGGCGCGTCATTGGCGCCAACGACTTCACCCAAATCGCGGCCAACTTTCGCGGGGTCCGTATCGATTGCGCCGCAGATTTCGATGGCCTGCTTTTCACGCATCAGGCGCGCGATGGAGGCACCAATCGGGCCGACACCATATTGAATGGCGCGAATCTTCTTCTTCACAGGTTTCTCCGTCTTTTGCTTGCAGCAGGCTTGACAGCGCGCCTTTTGGCGGCAAAATAAACCCTAACGATAAAGGAATTTCCCAGCGTAGGCAACGCAAAACACCAATGCGGACATCGGACCGAGCAGACTGAGGCGTGATCGAAAATCATGAAATGGCTGATCGCGTTTGCGTTGCTGTTCTCCATCCCAACGGCTGAAATTGCCGCGCAAGAAGTGAACGCGGCGGCGTTGGCGTCTGCAACTTCGCTCAGCGCCGCGTTTCCGGCGCCGCGATCGCAGCCTCGACCCCAAACCATTGACTACGATGACGTCCGGGGCGCTTGGGAGATGGGGCTCGGATACACTCTTGTGCGTTTCCAGTCGTCGCGATTCAACGCTTCGATGAACGGACTGGATACGACCGTCAGCTATTACCTGCGCGACCATCTCGCTGTGGAGGGCAACATGACGGCGGCATTCTCTGAGGATGCTAGGTACCTTTTCTATGGCGGGGGAGTGAAAGTCAGCAAAGGCAATCCCAAGCTACAGCCTTTTGCGCACGCCCTTGTGGGCGGTGCCCACATTTTTCCGCGAGCGTCGACCGGCAACAATGGATTTGCGGTTCGACTCGGTGGGGGCGCAGAGGCACAGTTGCGAGAGCAAATCTGGCTGCGAGTCGAGGGCGATTATGTGCGTTCGCAACTCTATTCGTCGGGACAAAATAATTTGCAAGCCGTTGCCGCGATAATTTACCGCTTTTAGCGTCGGGCGGCTTGAAGGCGTAATGCGAGGTCGTCGCGAAAATCGAGACCAGCGGCCGCAGCTTACTAGGCGTTGTGGCAAGTGCCGAACATAGGCTGTGCGTTCGAGGAGATCCTGTTCGAGGGTGACCAAGTTGGTTCCCGAGCGTCGCTATACTAGAATGGAACAGTCCCGCTCAGTTCCCCGGTAGCTCAACGGTAGAGCATTCGGCTGTTAACCGAAGGGTTGCTAGTTCGAATCTAGCCCGGGGAGCCAACTTCCTTTCGTTCTCTCAATAAATCACGACAGCGTGACTTCCTCTTTTTCCGGCTGCTGATCAAAGTATGTTGGCCGCACCCCCATAGCTGAGCCGCGTTTCTGTTTTTAACCCTGAACCTCTACGAGCTGGTGAGCGCGAGGCCAAAATAAGAAGTTCCGATTGTCGGCTAAGTGAAACTCCTCCTTGGCGCCCGGAGGAGGGTTTCTCGGAGACCGGGGCTGTAGAAATCTGCCTTTGAGGCTGTAAGAGAAAGGAGCGTGCTATCTTTCGCGCGCCCAACTGTGGGAGCAGCGCTCTAGAGTTTGATGCAGTGCAGTTGATGTCAGACTCCAGTAGAGACCCTGAGATTTTGATGGACCTAAGGGACAGGGTTAACACCTGTACTTAATCTAGCCATCCAAGCAGGTTCCCAGAGATCGTTACAGCCGTAGACTGACGTTCGGGCAGAGACTTGAGGGGCTCGAACGTGAGACGAGAAAGTACTGAACGCCACCTGGACCCGTTTGCGTACTCGCGGAGGATAAGTTCTCTCGCCCACGGTGCGCTCTTGCTGGTGGGTATCCTTGCGCCTCTGGCCTTTCTTTGGGGTTGCTCCGGCGTCGTTAGTGGACAAAGTGCAAGTACTCAGTCTCCTCCACCACAAACCTACAGTGTCTCGGGGACGATCAGCCCGGCAGCGGGTGGCGGCGGGGCAACAGTAACCCTCAGCGGGGCAGCGAATGTCACAACCACCGCCAACAGCTCAGGAAATTTCACTTTTGCCGGTTTGGCTAACGGAACGTATACAGTTACTCCCAGCCATGCGGGTTACACCTTCAACCCCAGCAGCCTGAGCGTAACGGTCAGCGGTGGCAATATCACCACGGGTTTGAATTTCGCCGCGACGACTCTAACCTTTAATATATCTGGAACAATTGGCCCGGCGACCGGCGGAAGCGGAGCGACGGTCACGTTGGGTGGAGCGGCAGCTGCCACGACGACCGCCGACGGCGCGGGCAATTACACTTTCACCGGATTGCCAAATGGGGCGTACACAGTTACCCCTAACCGCTCAGGTTACACTTTCAACCCGAGCACCCAAACAGCTACTGTCAGCGGAGCCAACGTCACCGGATTGAATTTCACTGCCACAGCGCAAGTGGGTCCGACCTTTAGCATCTCGGGGACAATCACTCCAGCGACTGGCGGAAGCGGAGCGACGGTCACGCTCGGTGGAGCGGCTGCTGCCACGACGACGGCCGACGGCGCGGGCAATTACACCTTCACCGGATTGCCAAATGGGGCGTACACAGTTACCCCTAACCGCACAGGTTACACTTTCAACCCGAGTACCCAAACAGCTACTGTCAGCGGAGCCAACGTCACAGGACTGAATTTCACCGCGACTGCTCAAACCTTCAGTATCTCCGGAACAATTAGCCCGGTGGCCGGCGGGAGTGGGACGGCGGTGACGCTTAGCGGAGCGGCCAGCGCAACGATTACGGCGGATAGCTCGGGCAACTACAGTTTCAGCGGGCTGGCGAACGGAACCTACGCGGTCACTCCCACCAAGGCAGGCTTTACGTTCAATCCCGTCGTTCAAAGTGTCGCCGTCAGTGGAGCGAATGTGACCGCGGTGAATTTCACGGCTACGGCCGCGGCACAAACCTTCAACATTTCCGGAACGATCAGTCCGACCGCGGGCGGGAGCGGGGCGACGGTGACGCTCAGCGGAGCGGCCAGCGGAACGACTACGGCTAGCAGTTCCGGCAGTTACACCTTCGCTGGCTTAGCGAATGGGACCTACACCGTCACTCCAAGCAACACGGGATACACATTCAGCCCTGGCAGTCAGAACGTGACCATCAGCGGAGCGAATGTGACCGCGGTGAATTTCACGGCCACGGCACAAACTTACAACATTTCCGGAACGATCAGCCCGACCGCGGGCGGGAGCGGGGCGACGGTGACGCTCAGCGGAGGGGCCAGCGCAACGACGACGACTAGCAGTTCCGGCAGTTACACTTTCGCTGGCTTAGCGAATGGGAGCTACACCGTCACTCCAAGCAACACGGGATACACATTCAGCCCTGGCGGTCAGAATGTGACCATCAGCGGAAACAACGTCACTGGGCTGAACTTTACGGCCGCCGCCCAGGTCGCGCACTCCGCAATTTTGAGCTGGATCGCCAGTACATCTGCTGTTGGCGGCTACAACATCTATCGAAGCTCGGTGTCGGGTGGGCCCTACGCGAAGACGAATTCGAGCCTTATCACCTTGCTCGCTTACACGGATACGACGGTACTAGCGGGTCAGACCTATTACTACGTAGCAACTTCAGTGAACGCAAGCAATGTGGAGAGTAGCTACTCGAATGAGATTTCCGCCGCGATTCCGACACCGTGAGAAATCTCTGGAGGCATTTGTGAACGTTTGGAAACCGTGGTTGGATGGGCTTGGCGCGCAACATGCGACGGCGAAGCACTACGCCGACACGCGCCATGCCGGCGTTCTTTTCGACAGCCCCCTAGGGGCAAGCGCCGCCGGTTGTAAGCGTGAGGGCGCATTAAGAATAGTGCTGAGCCTCATACTGGTGTTGTTTTCGATGGTAACCGAGTCTCTTGCACAAACGGCGTCCGGGCCGGTGAATATCAGTGGACAGAGCGGCACGATCGTAGATGGCCTCCACATCACCAATCCAAGTGGCGACTGTGTGACAATCGCGAACTCGACGAATATCACAGTGCGCAACTCGGAAATAGGACCGTGCGGGGGACACGGAATCAACATTTCAGGCGGCGGCACAATCAACATCTATGACAGCTATATCCATCCTGGAACGCCGCTCTCAACGAGCTGTTGCGACACGCACGATGGAATTTTCGGTAACGGGACAACTGGCCTTTCGATTCAGGGCAACGTGATCGCTTACGGCGAAGCCAACATAGAAGTAAACAACGTCAGCAACGTGAGCGTAATCGGAAATTTTCTACTGAACCCAATCAACTCCGATCCTTCACAACCTGCCCCCAATCAGAGCCGGGGCCAGAATTTTCAGGTCTACTATGGCAGTTCGAATGTGACGGTGCAGAATAACTACGCTTTGTCGAGCCTGGACACGACGAAATATCTATTCCCCGAGAACCAAGAAGACTCAATAAACTTCGGCTTCACGAATGGCATAATCGCCAGCGGAAACTACGTCACCGGCGGACACAGCAACTCCGGCTGTGGAATCATCACTGACGATGGAGCGAATAACGCGCAGTTTAAGCTCAACGTCCTCGTCGATACAGGGCAGTGCGGAATCGGTATCGCGGACGGCACAAACCAGGTCGTCGACGGCAACAAAATTCTCAACACGACACCGGTCAGCGGCGGAGGCAACACAGCAATATACGTGGCGCTGTACGGTAGCACACCCTGTGGACCAGTGCAGGTATCAAACAACATTGCTAGTGGTGTGGACACTAGCGGCAATCCGAACAGCTATTACGGCGGTGGTGGTTGCGCTCCTGTAACGCTCACGAACAACGTCTTCGACAGTGCCGCGGCGACCCTGCTTCAGCCAGTCTCCACAAATTTGCCGCCACCCTTGATTCCGCCGCAGCCACACGGTTGTGTCGCTGTTTCGCCGTATACGAATAATACGACTCTGCCCCGCTGCAGCGGATCTTCAAGCGCGCCAGCGCCGCCGACGCAGCTAGCGGTAATAGTGCACTGATGGGAGAAACCGACAAGACTAGCTGGGCTAAGCGGTCGCAAACAAGGTTGCGCCGAACTTCACAACTGTCGGGATATTGCTGCCTGCACCAACGTACAGTGGCGTCCCCGACACAAACCCGGACTTCGCGTGAGAAGCAGCTTGGTATGACAAGTACGATGTAATTTAAATTCCAAGGGCAAGGTGGGGGGCGATGTACAAACGAAAGAAGACATTCTCAATAATTATCTTTGGACTGGCCCTGATATTCTTCTTCGCGGCAACAACTTCTTTCGCTCAAGTCCCTCAGGTTCCGCACGTAGTTATCGTATTAGAGGAGAACACTGACTACCCCGATGTCTGCGGCCCGAACAACGTCAGCATGCCGTTTTTGTGTGGCCTGAAAAGCCAGGGCAGCTTTTCGGCCAAT
>Ga0137361_10003653_pt1 | contig 10054 bp, 9 predicted proteins | sample Mad1_80_16metaG_FD_104923 | JGI IMG/M metagenome (GOLD analysis project Ga0137361, IMG submission 104923) | Vadose zone soil microbial communities from Angelo Coast Range Reserve, California, USA - Mad1_80_16 metaG | ecosystem: Environmental > Terrestrial > Soil > Vadose zone | place: USA... | reverse complement strand
TCCAGTTCGACAAGCTTGCGCGGCTGCGCGCCGAGCGCGACGCCGTCGCCGTCGAGGCAGCGCTCGCGGCGCTGACACGCGCCGCCGCGGGGGAGGGTCGGGTGGGCGCCGCCAACCTGCTGGCGCTCGCCGTCGACGCCGCCCGCGCCAAGGCGACGGTCGGGGAGATTTCGCTGGCGCTTGAGAAGGTGTATGGCCGCCATCGCGCCGAGATCAAGGCGATCTCCGGCATTTACAGGCAGGAGGTCGGCGCCATGAGCGAGGCCGTCGAGCGCGTGCTGCGCAGCGTTGCGAAATTCGAGGCCGATGAGGGCCGCCGTCCGCGCATCCTGGTCGCCAAGATCGGCCAGGACGGCCATGACCGCGGCCAGAAGGTGATCGCGTCCGCCTTCGCGGACTTAGGCTTCGACGTCGACATCGGCCCCTTGTTCGCGACCCCCGCCGAGGCCGCGCGCCAGGCGGTCGAGAACGACGTGCATATCGTCGGTGTGTCCTCGCTCGCCGCCGGCCATTTGACGCTGGTGCCGGAACTCAAGGCGGCGCTGGTGAAGGAGGGGCGCGGCGACATCATGATCGTGGTCGGCGGGGTGGTGCCGCCGCAGGATTACGATGCCCTTAAGGCGGCGGGCGCCGAGGCGATCTTTCCGCCCGGCACCGTGATCGCAGAAGCCGCGGAAGCGCTCGTGGCGGCGCTCAACCGGCGGCTGGGGCATGCGCAGGAGGCCGCGGAGTAACGCATTACGGTTTGTTCATGCTCAGATCATCGGAATGCCCAGGGTCGTAGGATGGGCAAAGCGAAGCGTGCCCACCTTCCGCGCGACGGCGCGGTGGGCACGGCGCGCAAGAGCACCTTTGCCCACCCTACAGACCGCGGCCATCGATGTGCTAAAATGCGCCGATGATCCGCGACGTAAACACACGGTTCGCGTGGCGCTTGGCGGCGATCCTCGCTGGCCTCGCGACCTGCCTTGCGTTTCCGGCCCTCGCCCAGACCTTTCCCGAGCGCACCGTCAAGCTCGTCGTGCCGGTGCCGCCGGGTGGCTCGACCGACGCGGTGGCGCGCCTGGTGACGCTGCGCATGCAGGCGATCCTCGGGCAGCCGGTGATAATCGAGAACCAGCCCGGCGCCGGCGGCCTCATCGCCGCGCGGGCAGTCGCGGCCGCCAATCCCGACGGCTACACGCTCCTGATCGGCGGCATCGGCACCCTATCGATCGGACCATCGGTCAAGACGCCCGACTTCAACGCGGCGGCAGTCTTTGCCCCCATCGGCACCGTATCGACCGAGACTATGGTGCTGGTGGTCAACCCCAAGGTGCCTGCGAACACGCTCGGCGCCTTCGTGCGCTACGCCAAGGCGAGCGGCGGCAAGCTCAATTACGGCTCGGCGCCCGGTATCACCCCGCATTTCGTCTCGGAACTTTTCAAGCTCAAGACCGGCGCCGACATCGTGCACATTCCTTACAAGGGCGCCGGGCCGGTGGTCACCGATCTTCTCGCCGGCCAGATCGACATGGCGTTCAACACCAAATCGGTGCTGTTGCAGCTTGTCAAACAAGGCCGGCTGCGGGCGCTTGCGGTGACGAGCGCGGCGCGCTGGCCGGAGCTGCCCGAGGTGCCGACACTCACGGAGGCCGGCATTTTTCCCTACGCTATTGAAGTGTGGTGGGGAATCGTCGGGCCGGCCGGCCTGCCGCGCGCCGTGGTGGCGCGACTCAATGGCGCGATCAACGAGGCGCTGCGATCCACCGAGCTGCGGGCAAACTTTACGAACCTCGGCATCGAGCCGCGCATCAGCACGCCGGAGGAATTCGCCGCCCTATTGGCGGAGGATGCGCCGCGCTGGTTCGATATCATCCGCATGACCGGGATTAAGCTCGAATGACGCGTACGATGGGTTGAGCGCAGCGAAACCCATCACGATGGCACGGCGGGATAGGCCGATGATGGGTTTCGCTTCGCTCAACCTATCCTACATGTCTTCCTAGCCTTGATCAGGCGCGGAGCCGCGGAGCTACGGCTTTTCGGGCATCGCTGCGCCCGTGGCGGCTGTGCCGCTCGCGACGGCCTCGACGGGCCACGAGGGTACGCCCACTCAGGAAGAGGCGCGCTCCCTCACGACCGAATGCCCGTGCGACGGCACTACCAACCGCACCGCCAGCGCCGTAGAGAATGCCTATCTTGCCGTTCAGCAGCATGGGTTGATCTCCTCAAGCAGTGCTGGCCAAGCGCCGCCGCTGTTGCGGTTATTCGATCGTCCTAATGTGCCGCTCAGTCCGCGTCACGCCGGCTTGTATGGGAACGAATGATGCTCGTGAGCAATGATCCAACGATCGTGTTCCTTCCGCAGTCCGACGGTGAGGCGGAGCCGGGTTGTCGGGTCCCTTTCTAGTTCCTCCTTGGTGCCGCACCGCAGTAACGCGGTTGCAAAAGCGACGCGATCGCCCGCCGCGATATCGAGCCGCTCGATCGCGAAAACGCCGCCGTGCTTGAAGTGCTCGAAAAACGGGCCCCAGCTCTCCCGATATGCGTCGATTCCCTTGAGTTCGTTCGGAGGTGGGACATCGAACATCAGAACGCTCGGCGCGTGGCCCGCGACGATTGTCTCTATGTCTTGATGCTGCACGGCATTTGCCCAACGCTCGATTAGCGCTTGGATGTGTGCCTCGGCGTTACGCTCCTTGTTCTCCATTGGAATTCTCCTCCTACAGATCTCGTTGCATAGTGGTGCCAGGAGCAGCGCAGTCCAGGTCCGACGGCTTTCGCCTCTTTGGTTCTCCCTTGATGTGCGGTTTCAGCTCGCCCCGCTCGCCATGTGCGCTTCTAACTTGCGGAAGCATTCGTTCCAGCCTTCGATATTGTTGTCGCGCTTGGTAGATGTCTTGAAGCCCGCCTGATGGAACGTCATCTCAGTCTTCGCGCCTTTACTCGCGAATCTAACAGTGACTAGAGTTTTCGGGCCTATGTTGCCATCACCGTCCTCCTGTGTGAGGCTAAAAACCAAACTCTCTGGCTCCGCCACTTCGTGAAACTCTCCATATTCGATGTAAGAGCCGCCAAAGTCGTAGCGATATTCGACTCGCCACTTGCCTCCCAGCCGAGCATCAACCTCACAGAATGTGACCGTGCAATTGTCGGGCGCGAACCACGTCCTGACATTGTCAGGATCGACCCAGTTGCGAAAGACGAGCTCGCGAGGAGCGTCAAATAGGTAAACGATGGTGATTTCGTAAGGACCGTCTTCTCCTTTGTCATTCTTTGCCACCAGCGCTCCCCTTCTTCTGCAATTTGGCGAGGCGTTCGTCCAATCGCCGAAAGCGGCTGTTCCAGAGACGTCGATAGCTCCGAAGCCATGCATCAACGTCCGCCAGCGGCTCTACTCGGATTCGGCTTGGCCGGCGTTGAGCATCGCGGCCTCGAGTCACAAGACCAGCCGCCTCGAGGACGCCGATGTGTTTGGACACAGCTCGCGTCGTCATCTGGAACGGCTCGGCGAGTTCAATAACCGACGCTTCGCCTTTCAGAAGGCGCTCCAGTATGGCGCGCCTCGTTGGATCGGCGAGCGCCGCGAATGTTGTGCTGAGCTGATCGTGCGCCACTGCGGAACTGTGTGGTTGCGGAACCAAGTGATTCCGTAGTAAGTTCACCGCCAGCTGTCAAGAGATTTTGGTCAAGCTCTCTCTTTAAGGGAACTTGGGAGGCTGTGTGCTGAGACCTGTAGCGCTGCTCGGCATCGCTCTTTTTGTGGTGGGGCGACTGCGTCTCACGCCGCCATCGCGCTGCTACGGCAAGGCAGGAGAGATTCGTCGATCACGATAGAGAGCTGGGAGAATGAGGAGGCGGCTGATGAAAACACCAACCACTTGGCTCAACCTTGTAAAGGCCATCGCGATCTTCATTGTGATCATCTGCGCCGGATTTGCCGCCCAGGCGCTTTCGCAGGATGTGGTCGATCCATCAGTGGCACAGCTCGGTGATGGATTCGTATCCGACACCGCTCAGGTGAACGGTGTCACGTTGCACTACGTTCGCGGCGGGGCTGGGCCGGCCGTCATTCTCCTGCACGGCTTTCCGCAGAACTGGTACGCCTTTCGGCACGTCATGCCTCGCTTGGCGAAGCGCTTTACAGTGACAGCGGTAGACATGCGCGGTGTCGGCCGCTCCTCGTTGATTGCTGAGGGTTATGATGCGGAGACGATCGCTGAGGATATTCGCCAACTGGCTCGCCAGCTCAGTCTCGGGCCGATCTATCTTGCCGGCCACGACAACGGTGGAATGGTCGCGTATGCGTTTGCCCGGCGGTATTCGGACGAAGCGCGCGGCGTGATGATTCTCGACGTGCCGCTGCCTGGGATACCGCCTTGGGACCAGGTCAAGGCCAATCCCGCGCTCTGGCACTTCAATTTCCATCAGACCCCAGATTTGCCAGAGCAACTTATTGTGGGGCGCGAGTTCCTGTATTTCCGCGCCTTTATCGACCGTTTCGCCCTCAATCGCGCAGCCGTCTCCGACGCCGACGTTGCGCGCTACGTCACGGCCTATGCGGGGCCTCAGAGGCTGAGAGCCGGCTTAGAGTTCTACCGCCGTGCATATCCCGCCAGCGAGAGTCTGAACGCAGCGGCGCGTGGACGGCTGAGCGTCCCAATCGTGCTGGTCGGTGGCGACCATTCGGTAGGACAGATGAATCCAACCATTGCAGAGGCGCTACGGGCACTGGGCTGTGAAAACGTGACGGTCGAGCCAATCAAGGAGAGCGGGCACTGGATCGTCGAGGAGCAGCCAGACGCTGTAGCGGCAGTGACTGAGCGCCACAATGGCTTATAGGGATCAAGGGCATGGGGACGACCTCAAGCACGCGTGCGAGCTCACGGGAATGGATGGGCCTCGCCGTGCTCGCCCTCCCTTGCCTTCTTTATTCCATGGATCTGACGGTGCTGAACCTCGCGGTGCCGCATCTCAGCGCGGATCTCAAGCCCAGTAGCGCACAGCTCCTGTGGATCGTTGACATCTATGGCTTCATGATCGCCGGATCGCTCATCACGATGGGCATCCTCGGCGACCGGATCGGGCGGCGCCGACTCCTCCTGATCGGCGCTGTTGCGTTCGGCGCCGCATCTATGCTCGCGGCTTTCGCCGTTAGTGCCGAGATGCTCATTGCGGCCAGGGCCTTGCTTGGCCTCGCCGCGGCAACGCTCGCGCCGTCGACTCTCTCCCTGCTTCGCAACATGTTTCTTGACCCGCGTGAAAGGACATTCGCGGTTGGCGTCTGGATCGCGAGCTTCTCCGCGGGAGGCGCGATCGGGCCGCTGCTTGGCGGTCTCCTCCTCGAATACTTCTGGTGGGGGTCCGTATTTCTGCTGAATATGCCCGTCATGATCCTCCTGCTGGTGCTCGGACCCATCCTCCTTCCGGAGTTCCGCAATCCGAACGCAGGCCGCATTGATATCGGGAGCGCTGCGTTGTCGCTGGCGGGGGTGCTGGCTATCATCTATGGGATCAAGAGGATTGCCGAGGGATCTCAGGCGCTCATGCCTGCGCTGACGATCGCTGCCGGGTTCGCCATCGCAGTCGTCTTCCTGCGGCGGCAGCGGATACTGAAAGAGCCACTGATCGATCTGGCGCTGTTTCGCTCGTCCGCTTTCAGCGCATCCCTGGTAGTTAACATCATCGGCTTTTTTGTCGCGTTCGGGACGTTCCTATTCATCGCGCAGTATCTGCAGCTTGTGCTGGGGATGAGTCCTCTCGAGGCGGGGTTGTGGACCGCCCCGTCCGGTGTGGCATTCATCGTCGGCTCGATGCTCGCTCCCGTGCTCGCGGACAGGATGCGCCCAACCTGCGTCATTGCTTGCGGCTTCATGGTGGCCGCAATCGGATTCGCCCTCTTGACACAGGTCGGCGCGTCCGACGGACCAGCGGTCGTCGTGGTCGCCTATGTCATCCTGTCTCTCGGACTGGCGCCGGTCTTTACCATGGCCGCGGATTTGGCTGTCGGAGCCGCTCCGCCCGAGCATGCCGGCGTTGCTTCGGGCCTCTCGGAAACCAGCACCGAGTTTGGTGGAGCATTGGGCATCGCGGTTCTGGGCAGCGTCGTGACCGCCATGTATCGCAGTCAGATCGCCGCTGCCGTGCCTGGGGACGTACCGTCTGCTGTTGCCGAGGCCGCACGCAACACTCTTGGAGGCGCGGTAGCGATCGCTGGCAGCCTGCCTGATCAAGCGGGCGCGGTAGTTCTCGGAGCAGCGCGCCACGCCTTCACGGACGCAGTGATCCTAACATCGGCAGTCAATGCCGTCCTGGCTGTTCTCGCCGCCATTCTTGTCGGAACGCTTTTGCGCGATGTAGGTCAGCGGGCAGCATCTGCAGAAGAAGCCGCGCGATGACGCGCACGTCTTCCTGATTGTCATGAATTGGAGCCAACAATGAGTCAAAACACCAACGAGTCCAGATACGCCTTCTGATCGAGACATGGGCCAAAGCCGTGCGCGCCAAGGATATGGACGGTGCGCTTGCGCATCACACCACGGGCATCGGGATCTTTGACGTGCCGGAGCCTGTGCAGTCCAAAGGAATTGATGTGACTCGTAGGATGGGTTGAGCCACCGGGTCCGGCCGGAGCCTGCCATCGGGCCGGCCCACCGGGTCCGGCCTCTGGCCGGCCCGATGGCAGGCTCCGGCCGGACCCGGTGGGCCGGCCCGATGGTAAACTCCGCGAAATCCATCGCGAGCCGTTCACGGCGCACAGCCGATGATGGGTTTCGCTTTCGCTCAACCTATCCTACATGTCTTCCCAGCCTTGATCAGGCGCGGAGCCGCGGAGCTACGGCTTTTCCGGTACCGTCAACGGCTTGCCGATCTCGTTGACGACCACGACCAAGACCTTTGCGGGTTCGGTATTGCTCGCATTGCTGGACACTGCATGGAGCTGGCCGGGCGCCTCATAGAAGGTCTGGCCCTTGGTCAAGACGGTCTCGGGTCCGCTGTCCACCTTGATCTTGTAGGCGCCCTCCAGCACGTAGCCGAAATTATGCGCGCCCGGATGACGATGCGCGGGCGAGCCGCCGCCGGGCGGGATGTCGAGCGTGAGCATCATCACCTCGCGGCCGGGGACATCGGTGAGCGTCTGTTTCATGAGCTGGTTCACCTTGGTGGCCGGCGCCTGCTGCTGCGCCGCGACGGTGCCGAGGTGGAAGGCGACCACGAGCGCAGCGAAGCCGAGAAGCGCGAAGGCGGGTCGGGTGAGTCTCTGTGCAGATACAAACATGGGGTCCTCCGTCTATTAAGGGCATTTTGCGCTAAGGTTGATCCAAGCCCATCCCACGCGTCTACCCCAAATTCAGCTCTTTGAAGAAATCATTGCCCTTGTCGTCGATCACGATGAAGGCCGGGAAATTCTCCACTTCGATGCGCCAGATCGCCTCCATGCCGAGCTCCGGATATTCCAGCACTTCGACCTTCTTGATGCAGTGCTCGGCGAGATTGGCGGCAGTGCCCCCGATCGAGGCAAGATAGAAGCCGCCATGCTTCTTGCAGGCGTCACGCACCTGCGGCGAACGGTTGCCCTTGGCGACCGAGACCATGGAGCCGCCGGCGGCCTGGAAATCATCGACGAAGCTGTCCATCCGCCCCGCCGTCGTCGGGCCAAACGCGCCGGACGCATAGCCCGCTGGCGTTTTTGCCGGGCCGGCGTAATAGACCGGGTGATCCTTGAAATAATCGGGCAGCCCCTGCCCTTTTTCGAGCCGCTCGCGCAGCTTGGCGTGGGCAAGATCGCGCGCCACGATCATCGGGCCAGTGAGCGCCAGTCGCGTCTTGATCGGATAGCGCCCGAGCGTCGCCAGAATGTCCTTCATCGGCCGGTTCAGGTTGATCTCGACGACCTCGCCGCCGAGCTTCGCACCGTCGACGTCGGGCAGATACTGCGCCGGATTGTGCTCCAGCTCCTCCAGGAAAAGGCCGTCACGCGTGATCTTGCCCATGGCCTGGCGGTCCGCGGAGCATGACACGCCAAGGCCGATCGGCAGCGAGGCGCCGTGGCGCGGCAGGCGGATGACGCGCACGTCGTGGCAGAAATACTTGCCGCCGAACTGCGCCCCGACGCCGAGCGACTGTGTCATCCGTAGCACTTGGCTCTCCATGTCGAGATCGCGGAACGCGTGGCCATCCTCCGAGCCCTGCGTCGGCAGGCTGTCGTAATATTTGGTGGAGGCAAGCTTGACGGTCTTCATTGTGAGTTCCGCCGAGGTGCCGCCGATCACGATGGCGAGGTGGTAGGGCGGGCAAGCGGCGGTGCCGAGGGTGAGAACCTTCTCCTTGAGGAACGCGAGCATCCGGTCATGGGTGAGGATTGACGGCGTCGCCTGGAACAGAAACGCCTTGTTGGCCGAGCCGCCGCCCTTGGCGATGAACAGGAGCTTGTAGGCGGATTCGGCTTCCCCTTGGCCCTCGGCATAGATCTCGACCTGCGCCGGCATGTTGTTCCTGGTGTTCTTCTCCTCGAACATCGACAGGGGCGCGAGTTGCGAGTAGCGCAGGTTCTTCTTCAGGTACGCATCGCGCGCGCCCTCGGCGAGCGCTGCCTCATCGTCTCCGTCGGTCCATATGAGCCGGCCTTTCTTGCCCATGATGATGGCGGTGCCGGTGTCCTGGCACATCGGCAGCACGCCGCCGGCCGCGATGTTGGCGTTCTTCAGAAAATCGTAGGCCACGAACTTGTCGTTGTCGGAGGCCTCCGGGTCGTCGAGGATCGCGCGCAACTGCTTGAGGTGCGCGGGCCGCAGCAGATGGTTGATGTCGGCAAACGCGGCCTCCGCGAGCGCGCGCAGCGCGTCGCGGGAGATGACGAGGACGTCCTCGCCCATGATCCTCTCCACCCGCACCCCGTCGGAGGAAAGCTTGCGGTAGGGGGTGGTGTCCGGGCCGAGCGGGAACAGGGGCGAGTGGCGGTAAGGGGGGACGAGGTTGACGGGCGCGTTCATAGGATTGAATATCCTGTACGGTAATGCTGCGTTGCGTGCCTTATAGGACTTTTGCCGGGCGACGGGGAGGGTGGAGTTGCTCGCTTACACTCTCCGCGGAGACGCTAATACTTGCTTTACCTACCGCATCACCATCGACAATTCGCCCTGCGCCTTCCGCGTCGGCTTTACTGTAATCTCGACATGTTGTCCGAGCGCGGTGAGAAACTCCAGCAGCCGGTCCGACCGAGAAAATTTCCCGCGCGGTTGCGCATCAGCGTGGAGACGTGCGGCTGCTTAATGCCAAGGATTTCGCCGACCTGCACCTGCGTCAGGCCGCGCGCCTTCGCGATCTTGTGGATTTGCAGCGTCAGGCGAGCCTTCAGCAACTCCTGCCCCGGGTTTGGTAGTCCGAGATCGGCGAAAACGTTGCCGCTGCCCAGCTTCGCCCTTGTCTTCCTCATGGTAAGTTCCACCTTTCCTTTCAGCGCCACTCCGCCAGTAATTTTCCCTGCCTTCTTGATGCAATTATAAAGAGTTCGAGTGCATATTTACAATTATAACGTGCTGTAAAAAGTACGTGTGAACCGGCGCAGAGTCTTTCGCACAAACTCACGGGGGAAAAACGTCTTGTTCTCCATACTCCCCCGGTGGCACATAGAGGCCGCCGACTGCGGCGAAGAGGGAAACCTTAAATGCGCCTCCTCGTGGTCGAGGACGACCCCGATCTCAATCGCCAGCTCACCACCGCGCTGAGTGATGCCGGCTATGTGGTGGACCGCGCCTTCGACGGCGAGGAGGGCCATTTTCTCGGCGATACCGAGCCCTATGATGCCGTCATCCTGGATATCGGCCTGCCCAAGATGGATGGCATTTCGGTCCTGGAGTCGTGGCGCCGCACCGGACGGGTGATGCCGGTGCTGCTGCTCACCGCGCGCGACCGCTGGAGCGACAAGGTGCAGGGCTTCGACGCCGGCGCCGACGACTATGTGGCAAAACCGTTCCATCTCGAGGAGGTGCTGGCGCGCATTCGGGCGCTGCTGCGCCGTTCAGTGGGTCACGCCAAGAGCGAGTTTCTGTGCGGTCCGGTGCGGCTCGAC
>Ga0137361_10003652_pt1 | contig 10054 bp, 7 predicted proteins | sample Mad1_80_16metaG_FD_104923 | JGI IMG/M metagenome (GOLD analysis project Ga0137361, IMG submission 104923) | Vadose zone soil microbial communities from Angelo Coast Range Reserve, California, USA - Mad1_80_16 metaG | ecosystem: Environmental > Terrestrial > Soil > Vadose zone | place: USA... | reverse complement strand
TCGCGGTCGGAGATCCGCCTCCGCGTCGTGGAGCGGGGCGAGTCCCTGGCCGAGGGCTTCCTCCGCGAGCGGCTGGCCGCGGCGCTGCGCTGGCGCGAGACGGTGGCCGCGGGCGCCTCCGCCTACCGCGTGGTCCACGGCGAGGGCGATGGCCTCCCCGCCCTGGTGGTCGACCGCTACGGCGACTACCTCGTCGTGCAGACGCTCTCCCAGGGGATGGACCGGCGCAAGGGCGAGATCGTGGACGCGCTTCGGGAGCTGCTCCAGCCGAAGGGGATCCTCGAGCGCAACGACCCCAAGGTGCGCCAGCTCGAAGGGCTCGGCCCGCAGGTCGGCCTGCTCCACGGGAGCGTTCCCGAGACGGTCGAGGTGGAGGAGAACGGGGTCTTCTACCTGGCCGACCTCTACCACGGCCAGAAGACCGGCCTCTTCCTCGACCAGCGCGAGAACCATGCCGCGGCGCGAACCTACGCCCGCGGGCGCGTCCTGGACGGCTTCACCTACCAAGGCGGCTTCGCCCTCCAGGTGGCCTCGGTGGCCTCCGAGGTGCTGGCGGTGGACGTCTCCGCAGAGGCGATAGAGCGGCTGAAGGCGAACGCGGAGCGCAACCGGCTGACCAACGTGATCGTGCGCGACGCCAACGTCTTCGACCTCCTGCACGACCTCGACCACCGGGGCGAGCGCTTCGACACCGTGATCCTCGATCCCCCCGCGTTCGCCAAGAGCAAGGACGCGGTGGAGAAGGCCCGGCGCGGCTACAAGGAGATCAACCTGCGGGCGCTGCGGCTGCTTCGGCCGGGGGGGTGCCTGGTCACCTGCTCCTGCTCGTACCACGTCCACGAGGAGGATTTCGAGGCGATCCTGGCGAGCGCGGCGGTCGACGCGCGGGCGACGGTGACGGTGGTCGAGAAGCGGCGGCAGGCCCGGGATCATCCGGTCGTCCTGGGCGTGCCCGAGACCTACTATCTGAAGTGCTTCATCCTGAGGAAGCTGGAGTGAGAACTACGGGCGGCGAGCGCAGCGGCCCCCCCTTGCTCAAGACGCGTATTCCTTGCGGCTGGCCGGCGTGGAGAGAAGCACGGGGGCGTCGGGCAGCACCTTGGCGAGCGCCTCGATCTCGGGCGCTCCCGGCCCCAGGGGGAGCCGGATCTGCCCCCGCTGTACAACAGAGCGGAGGACCGCCATGGCGATCTCGAAGCCCTTGTAGGCGCTCTCTCCGTGGCAGGGATGGACCTGGCCGTCGTCGTCCAGCCACCGGGCCATGTCCTCGACGTAGGGAGGCATGTCGAGGTCGTAGTTCATGCACCCTTCCCCCGACTGGAATCCATCCTTCGTCACCGCGCGCCAGCCCGCTCCCGTGAGGACCTCGGCGAAGCCGTGGGTGCCCTGGGCGCCGATGCGGTTCTTGCGCCACCAGTAATCCACCTCGGGGACATCCGGGGCGCCGGCCCCGGACTCGACGTAGCCCCTCACCCCGTTGGCGAAGTGGATGATCCCGGCGATGGTGTCGGGAGAGGGATGGCTGTCCTGGAGTTTGCCCCGGCCCGCGGCCTGGCCCATCACCCACTCGGCCTCGGCGCCGGCGTTGTACCAGCGCACGTAGTCCACCAGGTGGGTGAACAGGTGCAGCATCCAGCCCACCGAGTGGCCGTAGACCGTATGGACCCGGCCCAGGGCCCCGCTCTCGATGATCTCGGCCACCCTCCGGTAGTGCTGGCCGTAGCGGTGCTGGTGGCTCACCACCGTCTTCACCCCCGCGGCCCGGACGGCCTTGCGGATCTCGATGGCTTCGTTCATCGAGAGGGCCATGGGCTTCTCGTAGGCGATGAGCCTCGCCCCGGATTCGATCCCGACCTTGACCAGGTCGAGACGCACCGTTGGAGGTGTGCAGAAGCAGAAGACGTCGGGCCGTACCTGGCGGGCGAGGGCGAGGGGGTCGGTGGCGTTCCGGGGATTCCCGAGCTCCCCTGCCGCGGTCTCGAGCCGAGCCGGGTCCCGGGTGGAGATCCCAGCCAGCTCGAAACGAGGGCTGTTCTTGAACGCAGCCGCGTGGTGCTTGCCCCGTTTGCCGAGGCCGACCACCACCACCTTGTAGACCTTGCTCACCGGGCCTGCCGGTCCCACTCCACGCACTTCTGGATCGTGTAGTCCACCTCGTCGTCGGTCAGCTCGGGGAACATGGGGAGGGACACGCATTCCGCCGCGTTGCGCTCGCAGTTGGGAACGTGAGGCTTCGGGTCCGCGAGCTGTCCCCAGGGGTACCCTTCCTGCTGGTGAATGGCGATGGGGTAGTGGAGCTTGACGTCCACCCCCTGCTCGAGGAGGAACTTCTCGAGGGCGTCCCGCCGCGGGGTCTCGACCACATAGAGGTGGTACACGTGCCGGTAACCGGAAGGCTCGTAGGGCAGCTTGAGGCTCGTGCCCTGGAGGCCGCGGGTGTAGCGCGCCGCGATCTCGCGCCGGCGATCGGTCCAGCCGGTGATGTGCTTGAGCTTCACCCCCAGGACGGCGGCATGGATGTCGTCGAGCCGGCTGTTGTAGCCCATGCTGTGGACGGACCGGACGGTGGACCCGTGGTTGCGCAGGCGGCGCACCGCGGCGTCGATGTCCTCCCGGTTGGTGACCACGGCCCCCCCGTCGCCGAAGGTCCCCAGGTTCTTCTGGATGATGAAGCTCATGCAGACGGCGTCGCTCAGCTGTCCCTGCCTCCAGTCGGGGCCGCGGCCGTCCACGGCCTGGGCGTTGTCCTCCACCACGAAGAGGCGATGCTTCCGGGCGATCTCGCCGATGGCTTTCATGTCGGCGGAGAGGCCGTAGAGATGGACGGGGACGATGCCCCGGGTCCTCGGGGTGATGGCGGCCTCGATCCTGGCGGGGTCGATGTTGCTGGTCCGGGGATCGCAGTCCACGAAGACCGCCTTGGCCCGGGCGATCCAGATGCCCTCGGCGGTCGCGAAGAAGGTGTTGGCGGTGGTGATGATCTCGTCCCCCGGCTTGACCCCGAGGGCCAGGAAGACCAGCCAGAGGGCGTCCGTTCCCGAGTTCACCCCCACCGCGTGCCTGGTGCCGGAGTACCGGGCCAGCTCCTGCTCGAACTGCTTCAGGGCCGGGCCCATGACGTACTGGTTGCTTTCCAGGACGCTCAGGATCGCGTCGTCGATCTCCTTCTTGATGCTGCGATACTGCCGGACGTGACCGTAGAACGGAACCTTGAGCTCGGGCATCTTCGAACCTCGTCTGCTGAGGGGGGTTTCCGGAGGCGAGACTATACTGCCGTCGGCGGGCGGCGTCAAAAGGATACGCATCGGCTTGCCAAACGGACACAAGCGGACGCAGAATCCAGAGGCCAACGAGGAGCGCGAGATGAAGCGATTCCTACCCCTGGTCGTGACCCTGCTCCCGGTGGCGCTGTTTCTCGGCGCCCGCGGGCCCGCCGCCCTTCCCACGTCGGATCCGAAAATGGCCACGCCGCGATACGACAAGACGGGCGCCCTCGTCCGGCCGGAGGGCTTCGAGCGGTGGACGTTCGTGGGCGCGAACATCGGGATGAGCTATTCGGAGGAGGCCCAGGCCGGCCCCGGTGAGTTCCACAACATCTACACGCAGCCGGAGGCCTACGCCGCCTACGCCGCCACCGGAAAGTTCCCGGAGAACACGATGTTCCTGCTCGTGGTCCACGAGCCCGCGCAGAAGGTGTCCATCAACAAGAGCGGCTATTTCGAAGGGCCGATGAAGGGCCTGGCCGTCTCCGTCAAGGACCGTGAGCATTCTCCGGAAGGGTGGGCCTTCTACAGCTTCGATGAGGGCGCCAAGCTGGCGGCGACCGCGAAGGCGATGCCCACCGCGATGTGCTTCGACTGCCATGCGAAGCACGCCGACGACGACCACGTCTTCGTGCAGTTCCATCCGATCCTCAGGCAGGCGCGGCCCCGATCTCCGTAGGAGGATCATGAAGCCCCGCCGCACGTTCTTGAAGGCCGTGGTGGGCGCCGGCCTGGCGACGGCCGCCTCCCGCGGCCGGGTGCTCGGGGCCAACGACCGCGTGCGCATCGCCTGCGTCGGGATCGGCCTCATCGGCAAGCGTCACCTCCTCGACTTCCTCGCCGAGCCGGACGCCGAGGTGGCCGCGATCTGCGAGGTCTATCCGCCGCGGCTCGAGGAAGGCCTCGCCGCCGCGGGGGCGAGAGCGCAGGGCTACCGGGATTTCCGCAAGGTCCTCGACCGGAAAGACGTCGACGCGGTGGTGGTCTCCACCCCCGACCACTGGCACGCTCTCATGACCATCCTGGCCTGCGCCGCGGGCAAGGACGTGTACGTGGAGAAGCCGCTGACCCACGCCGTGCGCGAGGGGCAGTGGATGGTCCGGGCCGCGCGCCACTTCCAGCGCGTCGTGCAGGTGGGCACCCAGCAGCGCTCGGGAGCCCACTACAAGCGGTGCGTGGAGCTCATCCGCGGCGGCTACATCGGCGACCTGCGCAGCGCCCGGGTCGCCGCCTACCGGAACATCGGCCTCGGCTTCACCCGGCCCGTCGGCCAGCAGCCGCTCTCCGCGGAGGACTGGGACCTCTGGCTGGGCCCCGCGCCCAAGGTGCCCTTCGACCCCAACCGCTGCATCTACCACTTCCGCTGGTTCTGGGATTACTCGGGCGGCCAGACCACGAACCTGCTCGCCCACGACATCGACGTCGTGCAATGGGCGACGGGCGAGGTCCCCCGCGCGGTGAGCGCCCTGGGCGGCCGCTATTCCCTGCGCGGGCTCGGGGAGACCCCCGACGTGTTCGAGGCCCTCTTCCAGTACCCGTCCTTCGTCGCGACCTGGTCGAGCCGCGAGGTGTCGGCCGCCCACGGGGGCGGCCTGGAGTTCTGGGGGACCAAAGGCACCCTGCGCATCAACCGGGCGGGCCTCGAGATCGTCCCCGACCCCGACCTCTCCGCCGACGACCAGATCCCGCAGTTCGGCGAGGAGCCGCGGCGACCCCGGGACAGCTCGCCGCCCTTGCGGACGCAGCCCATCAAGGACGAGGGCTACCAGCAGATCCGGGACCAGTTCGGACCCCACGTCCGCAACTTCCTCGACTGCGTGAAGTCCCGCGCCCGGCCGGCCGCCGACGTGGAGAGCGGCCACCGCAGCGTGACCTCCTGCCATCTGGCGAACATCGCCCTGAAGCTCGGGCGGGTGGTGCGCTGGGACCCGGAGAAGGAAGACGTCGTCGCGGACCGCGAGGCCCAAGCGCTCCTCACCAAGGAGTACCGGTCTCCCTGGGACCGCGAGCTCCGGGCGGCGCTCCCGTCCGGCGCCCTGTGAACGGGGGCCGCCCCATGTGCGCCACGACCCGCCGCGAGTTCCTGCTCTCCGCCGCCGCCCTGACCCTCGGACCGGCCTTCGCCGCGCCCCCTCCCGCGTCCCGCAGCCGCTTCGGGATCGCCTACACCTCCTTCGCGATCCGGATGCTGCAGGGCCGGGACGTTCTGCGGGCGGGAACGGCAAAGGGGCTGCCCGCGGAGGCCTTCATCGAGCTGGTCCACTCGTTCGGCGGCTCGGGCTGCCAGATGGACCTCTCGCAGCTCGACCCTGCCCAGCCCTCCGAGCTGCGCCGCGTTCGGGAGGCGCTGGAAAAGCGCGCGCTGTTCCTGGAGCTTTCCGTTCCGGCGAGCTCGCTCTCGGACCCGGAGGCCTTCGCCCGCGCGGCGGCGGTGGCGCGCGAGCTGGGGACCACGCGGCTGCGCGTCGCCCTGCTGTCGGGCCGGCGCTACGAGAGCTTCCCACGGATGGAGGACTGGCGGGTCTTCGAGAACCGCTGGCGGGGAGCGCTTCCGAAGGCCGCGGCCTGGCTCGAGAAGGAGGGTCTCCAGGCCGGGGTCGAGAACCACAAGGATTTCGGGGCGGCGGAGCTGGCGGAGATACTCAAGGGCATCGGCAGCCACCACCTCGGGGCCTGCGTCGACTTCGGCAACAACCTCTCGTTCCTCGAGGACCCCATGGCCACCGTCGAGGCCCTGGCGCCCTACGCGGTGACGACCCATCTCAAGGACATGGCGGTGCGGGCCGACGAGCGGGGCTTCCAGCTTTCGGAGGTCCCCCTGGGCACGGGCCTCCTGCCCCTCGCGCGCATGGTCGAGGTGCTGCGCAAGGCCAGGCCCGAGGTGAATTTCTGCCTGGAGATGATCACCCGTGATCCGCTCGCGGTCCCATACCTCGAGGACGGCTACTGGGTTACCTACGGAAGACGCGACCCTGCCCGGGTCGAGGCGTTCAGGGCCGCGGTGCTGGCGCGGGCTTCGACCGGTCCCCTTCCGCGGATCACCGGTCTCAGCCCCGAGCAGATGCTGGCCGCCGAAGACGCGAACGTGCGCGCCTCCGTCGCCTACGCCCGGGAGACCCTGGGCCTGTGAGCGTCCTCGACCGCTTCCGTCTGGATGGCCGGCGAGCCCTGGTCACCGGCGGGGCGCGAGGGCTCGGGCGCGTGATGGCGGAGGCCCTGGCCGAAGCGGGGGCGGACGTCGCCGTGGCCAGCCGGACCCTCGAGGCCTGTCGAGGCGCCGCGGACGAGATCTCCCGCGCCACCGGGAAGCGGGCCGCGGGCTTCGCGGTCGACCTCACGCGAAGTGAGGAGATCGCCCGCCTCGTCCAGGAGGTGGAGACCTCTTTCGGAGCCGTCGACATCCTGGTGAACAACGCCGGGGTCAACGTCCGCGGCCCGGCCGCGGACCTCCGCGAGACCGACTGGGACGCGGTCGTGGACACCAACCTGAAGGCGCCGTTCCTCCTGGCCCGGGCCCTCGGGCCGGGGATGTGCGCGCGGGGATGGGGCCGCGTCCTCAACCTGGGCTCGATCCTGTCCGTGGTGGCGCTGGCCGGCCGCGCTCCCTACGCCGCCTCCAAGGCCGGCCTCCTCAACCTCACCCGGGTCCTGGCCCTCGAATGGGCCGGGCGGGGCGTCACCGTCAACGCGATCTGCCCGGGGCCGTTCGCGACCGACATGAACCGCCAGCTCCTGAACGACCCCGCCGCCTACAAGGCCTTCATCGAGAAGATCCCCATGGGGCGCTGGGGCGAGCTCCACGACATCGCGGGGGCCGCCGTCTTCCTGGCCTCCGACGCGGCTTCCTTCGTCACCGGCGGGGCGCTCTTCGTGGACGGAGGCTGGACGGCGCAGTAAGAGTCCCGTCATAAGTGATTTTTATATAACATCTTAGAGATGTAGATATATTTGCACTCAAATTACTTGACAACGATGCACTAATGCCATATCTTCTCGCCCGGAGGTGATCGAACTGCCATGCGAATGGATCAGTTCACGGTCAAGGCCCAGGAAGCCCTGGCCGGCGCACAGACGGACGCAGAAAAGAACGACCACCCGGAGGTCACTCCCGAGCACCTGCTGAAGGCCCTCCTCACCCAGGAGGGGGGTGTCGTCCCCTCGGCCCTGGGCAAGATGGGGGCGAACACGGGGGGGCTGGCGGCCGACGTCGACCGGGCCCTGTCCTCCCTCCCCCGCACCCAGGGAGCGGCCACCCACGTTTCCCCAAAGCTCGACGCGGTCCTGAAGGCCGCCCTGCGGGAGGCCGAGGCCCTCAAGGACCAGTACGTCTCCACGGAGCACCTGCTGCTCTCCCTGCTGGACGCGAAGACCGCGGCCTCGGATGCCCTCAGGCGCCACGGGGTTACCCGGGACGCCCTCCTCAAGGTCCTGCGCGAGATCCGCGGCAACCAGCGGGTCACCGACCCGAACGCCGAGGAGCGCTACCAGGCCCTGGAGCGCTACGGCCGCGACCTGACCGAGCTCGCCCGCCGCGGCAAGCTGGATCCCGTGATCGGCCGCGACGACGAGGTGCGGCGCGTGGTCCAGGTCCTCTCCCGCCGCACCAAGAACAACCCCGTCCTCATCGGGGAGCCCGGGGTGGGCAAGACCGCGATCGTGGAGGGCCTCGCCCAGCGCATCGTCAAGGGCGACGTCCCCGAGTCCCTCAAGAACAAGCGCGTGGTGGCCCTGGACATGGGCTCGCTGATCGCGGGGGCCAAGTACCGCGGCGAGTTCGAGGACCGGCTGAAGGCCGTGCTCAAGGAGGTCCAGGAGTCGCAGGGGGAGGTCATCCTCTTCATCGACGAGCTGCACACCGTGGTGGGGGCGGGCTCCGCCGAGGGGGCGATGGACGCCTCGAACATGCTCAAGCCCGCCCTGGCCCGGGGCGAGCTGCGCTGCGTGGGTGCGACCACCCTCAACGAGTACCAGAAGTACATCGAGAAGGACGCCGCCCTGGAGCGGCGCTTCCAGCCCGTGTACGTGGGCGAGCCCAGCGTGGCCGAGACCGTCGGCATCCTGCGCGGGCTCAAGGAGCGCTACGAGGTGCACCACGGCGTGCGCATCCAGGACGCCGCCCTGGTGGCCGCGGCCACCCTGTCCCACCGCTACATCGCCGACCGCTTCCTGCCCGACAAGGCCATCGACCTGGTGGACGAGGCGGCGAGCCGGCTGCGCATCGAGATCGACAGCCTGCCCACCGAGATCGACGAGGTGGAGCGGAAGATCGTCCAGCTCCAGATCGAGCGGGAGGCCCTGAAGAAGGAGAAGGACAAGGCGTCCCGCGAGCGCCTGGAGAAGCTGGAGCGGGAGCTCTCCGACCTCCGCGAGCAGTCGGACGGCATGAAGGCCCACTGGCAGCGGGAGAAGGAGGCCATCCAGAAGCTCCGCGGGCTCAAGGAGCGCATCGAGCAGGTCCGCCAGGAGATCGACCAGGTCACCCGCAAGGGCGATCTGGGCAAGGCGGCCGAGCTCCGCTACGGCACCCTGCCCGGCCTCGAGCGGGAGCTCCAGGCCGAGAACGAGAAGCTCGCGCAGCTCCAGTCGAAGCAGCGGATGCTCAAGGAGGAGGTGGAGGCCGAGGACGTGGCCGAGGTCGTCGCCAAGTGGACCGGCGTCCCGGTCTCCCGGCTCCTGGAGGGCGAGGTGGAGAAGCTGCTGCGCGTGGAGGACCGCCTGCGCAAGCGGGTGGTGGGCCAGGACGAGGCGCTCCTCCTCGTGGCCAACGCAGTGCGCCGGGCCCGCGCGGGCCTGGGCGACCCGCGGCGCCCCATCGGCTCGTTCCTGTTCATGGGACCCACCGGGGTGGGCAAGACGGAGCTGGCCCGCGCCCTGGCCGAGTTCCTGTTCGACGACGAGAAGGCCATGATCCGCCTCGACATGTCCGAGTACATGGAGAAGCACACGGTGGCCCGCCTGATCGGCGCGCCGCCGGGCTACGTCGGGTACGACGAGGGCGGCCAGATCACCGAGGCCATCCGGCGGCGGCCCTACGCGGTGGTCCTCTTCGACGAGATCGAGAAGGCCCACCCCGACGTCTTCAACGTGCTCCTGCAGGTGCTGGAGGACGGCCGCCTCACGGACGGCAAGGGGCGCACCGTGGACTTCCGGAACACCGTCCTCATCATGACCAGCAACGTGGCCTCCGACCTCATCCAGGAGATGGCGCGCCGCGAGGACCCGGACGACCGGCTCAAGGACAAGCTCATGGAGGCGCTCCGCCGCACCTTCCGGCCGGAGTTCCTGAACCGCATCGACGAGATCGTGACCTTCCGGGCCCTCGGCAAGGAGCAGATCCGGCAGATCGTGGACATCCAGCTCCAGGACCTGCAGAAGCGCCTGGCCGAGCGCAAGCTCACCCTCGAGCTGACTCCCGCGGCCAAGGCGGCCCTGGCCGAGCGCGGCTACGACCCGGTCTTCGGCGCGCGTCCGCTCAAGCGGACGATCCAGCGCATGATCGAGAACCCCCTGGCGGTGGAGGTGCTGGCCGGCCGCTTCACCGAGGGCGACACGGTGGTGGTGGAGCCCGACGGGGAGACGTTCCGGTTCCGCAAGGAGGCTCCGGCGGTGGTGGCGAGCTGATCCGGCGCCCGCCCGGTGCAGACTGCCCACCGGCCCCGCGAACCCTCGGGCGTGGCCGGGCTAGAATGACTCGTCCATGAGACCAACAGGAGACGCAAAGACGACGAGGGGCCGCTCCCTCGACACGGACCCCGAAGCCGAAAGAACGCAGATCGAGCTTCTGCGTCGGG
>Ga0137361_10003648_pt1 | contig 10057 bp, 10 predicted proteins | sample Mad1_80_16metaG_FD_104923 | JGI IMG/M metagenome (GOLD analysis project Ga0137361, IMG submission 104923) | Vadose zone soil microbial communities from Angelo Coast Range Reserve, California, USA - Mad1_80_16 metaG | ecosystem: Environmental > Terrestrial > Soil > Vadose zone | place: USA... | reverse complement strand
CGGCGAGGAAGTCGAGCTGCTGCTCCGGGGCGGGACGATCAACAAGAGCAAGCCGCTGCCGGCACCGAAGCCGAACGAGGTCCGCCGGCCCGAGGTGAAGGAGAAGTCGAAGATCCTCGACGCGCTCGGCGGTCTGACTGCGCCCGTGCCAAAGCCCGAGGCTGGGAAGGCGTAGCCGCTGGCAAGGCCGCCCACGGCCACGTGGCCGTGGGCGCGCCCTAGAACGGAAGCGGCCGCAAGTCTGGATCCACCCAGCCCGCGCGCGCTGCGTCGGACCAGAGGAGCTCCGGCGACCAGTGCCGCATCGGCAGGTTCGTATCCGCGAGCGGAGTCCGGAGCAGCGCCGCGAGGTCTCCTTCGTGCGCGTTGACCGCCTTCAGCCAGAACCAGGTCAACGTCTCGTTGTACTTGACGTGCGCTCCCACCTTGTCCACGTACTTGAGCAGCACCTCGCGCGCCTTCTCCGGTTCGCCGCGGTAGATCAGCGCGAGCCGCAGGTGTGCAGCGTGGTTCATCAACTGCTTGGGGAGCGAGCCGGACTCGAGCGCAGCGATGAAGGCGGCGTCGTTCATCCAGGTATTCTATATGGCTGCGAGCGCGATCGCTCGAAAGGTGGCGTTCTCGCCACGTTCACGTCGCCGTAACGTCCACGTTTACGTCAGCGTCCTGTAGAGTCCAGGCGATGCGACTCGTCGAGCTCCAGTGCGAAGCCGACGCGCGGCAAGCCTGCGCGGCCATCGGGCGCGAGGTGGCGGACGCGAACCTGCGCGGGTGGGCGGCGCTCCTCCCCGAAAGCGCGCTCGCCGAAGGAATGCGTCATTCCGGTCTTCCGGTCCTGCAGGGCGCGCGAGGAGCGCTCGTGCTCGGCAGCATCGCGCAGATCTGGCTGGCCGCGCGCAGCCTCGCGGATGCTCTCGAGCGCGAGCCCTTGCGCGAAGCGGCCAGGGAGCTGATGCGGCGGGCTGTCAACGTGGAGTCGCCGGCGCCGGCGAGCGGGTGGCGGCTTCCGCGCAGCTCCCTGCCGGTGAACCGCACGGTGGTCATGGGGGTCGTGAATGCGACGCCCGACTCTTTCTCCGACGGCGGGGCCTACGACCCGGTTGCGCAGGGCCTGAAGTTGGCTGAGGAGGGGGCGGACATCATCGACGTCGGCGGCGAGTCAACCCGCCCCAACGCACCTGCGGTCGACGCGGTCGAGGAACGGCGGCGTACGGAGCACGTGGTTCGCGAGCTCTCCCGGCGAACCCGGTTGCCTATCAGCATCGACACAACCAAGGCTGCCGTGGCTGCGCCGGCGCTCGACGCCGGGGCCGAGATTGTCAATGACGTATCGGGACTGACCCGCGATCCAGAGATGTTCCGCGCCGCGAGCGGCGCGGCGTTGTGCCTGATGCACATGCGCGGCACTCCGGCGGACATGCAGTCGCGCGCCCACTATGAGGATTTGCACGCGGAGATCGAGCAGGAGCTGGTGGAAGCGCTCGAGCGGGCCTGCGCGGCCGGGATCCCCGAGGAACGCATCGCGCTCGATCCCGGTCTCGGATTCGCGAAGACCGCAGCGCAGAACCGCACACTCCTGCGCCGCCTGCGGGAACTTACGCAACTCGGCCGCCCGCTGGTGGTCGGGGCCTCGCGCAAGTCGTTCATCGGAGCATCGACCGGTAAGCCGCCGCCGGATCGGCTATTCGGAAGCGTGGCCGCGGCGGTGATCGGGGCGTCGAACGGGGCATCGGTAGTGAGGGTCCACGACGTCGCGGCGACGCGGGAGGCGCTGGCGGTGGCGGACTCCATCCGGACGTCCGGTGTCTGACAGTGGGCCGGCGCTTGCCGCCCCGCCTGCGAAGCATCAAGATTTGCGTCTCAATCCGGGAGCCTCCAACATGGCCGTCCGCTTGGCAGAGAAACCACTGGAGCCTGCGCGCAAGCTCTTCGGGACCGACGGAATCCGCGGTACGGCCAACGTGTACCCGATGACCGGCGAGCTCATGCTGCAGCTCGGCAGGGCCCTCGCTTACCAGATCAAGCGCGGCAGCCACCGGCACCGGGTCGTGATCGGAAAGGATACCCGCCTCTCCGGATACATGCTGGAGACGGCGCTCGCCTCCGGGCTCTGCAGCATGGGCGTCGACGTCCTGCTCTGCGGACCGCTGCCCACGCCGGCCATCTCCAACCTGACGGTCTCGATGCGCGCGGACGCGGGCGCCGTGATCAGCGCGTCGCACAATCCCTACCAGGACAACGGGATCAAGTTCTTCAGCGCGGACGGGTTCAAGCTGCCGGACGAGGTCGAAGCGGAGATCGAGGACCTGGTCGCCAACGACAAGCTGAACCACCTGCGGCCCACCGCCACCAGCATCGGCAAGGCCTATCGCATCGATGACGCTCCCGGGCGCTACATCGTCTATGCGAAGAACACGTTCCCCAGGCACCTGACCCTGGAAGGCCTCACCATCGTGATCGACTGCGCGCACGGGGCAGCGTACCGCGTCGCGCCCGCGGTGATGCAGGAGTTGGGCGCGAAAGTGATCGTGATCGGCAACCAGCCGGACGGCAAGAACATCAACCGCGGCTTCGGTGCTCTCCATCCCGAGACGATGTGCAAGGCGGTCCGGAAGACGGGCGCCGACCTCGGCATGGCGCTCGACGGCGACGCAGACCGTCTGATCGTCTCCGACGAGCACGGGAACGTGGTGGACGGCGACGCGGTGATGGCGATCTGCGGACTCGACCTGTTGCGGCGCAAGGCGCTGCCGAAGAAGACGCTCGTGGCCACGGTGATGAGCAACATGGGCCTCGATCAGTGCCTCGCCAAGGCGGGTGGCCGTGTGCTGCGCACTCGGGTGGGCGATCGCTACGTGCTGGAGGAGCTCCGGCGCGGAGGCTACAGCTTCGGCGGCGAGCAGAGCGGGCACATGATCTTCCTCGACCACGCCAACACGGGCGACGGCTCCATCGCGGCCCTGGCGCTGCTGGCAGTGATGGTCGAGAGTGGCAGGCCCATCTCGGAGCTGGCGAGGTGCATGGACGTGTTCCCGCAGGCGCAGCTCGGGCTGGTGGTGAAGAACAAGCCCGAGCTCGGGTCCCTCGCTGGGGTGATGCGCGCCATCCGCGACGTGGAGCAGAAGCTGGGCGACCAGGGGCGGGTGCTGGTCCGCTACAGCGGGACGGAGCCGAAGGTCCGCGTCCTCGTCGAGGGGCCGGACCAGAAGTTGATCGACGGTTACGCCGCGGAGATTGCCTCCGAGCTGAAGAAGGCGATCGGCGCGTAGGCTCCCGATCCGGATGTGTTCTACACTGTACCGGGGAGGCACCCTCGATGCGCCTCGGCGTCAACATCGATCACGTCGCCACGCTTCGGCAGGCGCGCAAAGGACTCTACCCGGATCCGGTCGCCGCGGCCGCGCTCGCGGAGCTGGGAGGCGCCGATCAGATCACGCTCCACGTGCGCGAGGATCGGCGGCACGTCAGCGACCGGGACCTGGAGCTGCTGCGCAAGACGGTGAACGGCACGCTGAATCTGGAAATGGCCGCGGTGCAGACCATGTTGAACCTCGCGCTCCAGCACCGCCCCGACACGGCGACCCTGGTGCCGGAGCGCCGCGAAGAGCTGACCACCGAGGGCGGGCTCGATGTCGTCACCAACCGCGAGGAGATCGGCAGGGTGGCCCGATCGCTGCGGGATGCCGGCGTGGAGGTCTCGCTGTTCGTCGATCCCGACCTCGAGCAGATCAAGGCCAGCCACCGCGCCGACGCGCACGCGGTCGAGCTGCATACCGGCCGGTACTGCGAGGCGCGCACGCAGCGGGACCGCGCCCGGGAGTTGGCGCGCATCGTCGAGGGCGCCAAGGCGGCGGCCAAGTTCGGGTTGCGCGTCGCCGCCGGGCACGGCCTCGACTACTGGAACGTCAAGCCCGTGGCCGAGATCGTGGAGATCACCGAGCTGAACATCGGTTACGCGATCGTGTGCCGCGCCGTGCTCACCGGGATCGAGCGCGCCGTGCGCGACATGAAGGACCTGATCGGATGAGGCTGCTCACCGCGGCCGAGCAGCGCGAGCTCGATCGGCTCGCAGCGGCGGAACTGGAGCTGCCCACGAGGGTGCTGATGGAGAGCGCCGGCGCGGCGGTGGCGCGCGCGGTCGCAGAGCTCTCGCCGCGCAAAGTGGTGGTCTTCTGCGGGCCGGGGAACAACGGAGGCGACGGCTCGGTCGCCGCGCGGCTGCTCCTCGACGTCGTGCCCGAGGTGTACGCCTGGTACACGCGCCCGCCCGAGCAGCTGAAGGACGATGCCGCTCTCGCCGCCAAGGCATGGCGCGCCGCGGGCGGGGAAGACGCAAAGCGGACGCTGCGCGGCGGGCCCGGCGTGGTGCTGATCGACGCCGTGTTCGGCAGCGGCCTTTCCCGACCGCCCGAAGGCGCGGAGGCAGAGGCGATCCGAGCGCTGAATGCGGCCCGCGAGCGGGGCGCGACGATCGTCGCCGTGGACGTGCCGAGCGGCGTCGATTCGGACACGGGGCATGTCTACCCCGTGCACATCGCCCGGGCGGACGTCACCGTCACGCTCCATGCGCCCAAACGCGGCCTGTACTTGCATCCGGGCGCGGATTGCGCGGGCCGGATCGCGGTCGCCTCCATCGGCATTCCTCGCGCGCTGGAGGAGAGGCTTGCCGGTCCGGCCTGCGAGCTGATCGACGAGGACTGGGCGCTCGTGCAGCTCCCTCCGCGCCCGCGCAATGCGCACAAGAACGATTTCGGCCACCTGCTCGCCGTCGCCGGATCCGCGGGAAAGAGCGGCGCCGCGGTGCTGGTGTGCGAGGCGGCGCTGCGGGCGGGAGCGGGGCTCGTGACGCTTGCCGCGCGCCCGGAGATCGCGCCGGCGCTGCGCGGACTGCCGGAAGCGATGTTCGTTCCGCTCCCCGGAAGCGGCCCCCTCTCGCTCGCGGACCTTCCACCCTTGCGGGAGGCGCTCAAGGGAAAGACGGCACTCGCCGTCGGACCGGGAATCCCGCGCGGCCCGGAAACGGCGCCTCTGATCGCCGAGCTCGTCGCAGCGGCGGAGGTGACCATCCTCGACGCGGACGCGCTCAATGCCATCGCCGAGCACCGCGATCGGATCGCCGAATGGTTCCGGCGGGCGCCGACGCGGCCGCTGCTCACGCCGCATCCGGGCGAGTTCGCGCGCCTGACGGGGGAGGAGAGCGAACGCGTGCTGTCCGACCGGATCGAGTCCACGGTGCGCGCCGCGCAGCGATTCGGGGCCTGCATCGCGCTCAAAGGGGCGCACACGGTGATCGCCGATCCCGAGGGCTCGACCGCCATCTGCGCAGCCGGAAATCCGGGAATGGCCACGGCTGGCTCGGGCGACGTGCTCACCGGGATCGCCGGAGCGTTGCTGGCGCGCCGCGGAGGGATCGGGGGCACCGCCGAACGGGCGCGGCTGGCGGTTTTCCTGCACGCGACGGCCGGCGATCTCGCCGCCGCGGAGATGGGGGAGACACCGCTCGTCGCCACGGACATCGCGCGCACCGGGCTGCCGCGCCTGTTCCGGCGCTGGGGCCGATGATCCGGGAGCTCGTCCTCAAGACCCCCGCGGCGACGCGCGCGCTCGGGCGAAGGCTGGGTGCGGCGCTGCAACCCGGAGACTTCGTGGCGCTGACCGGGGACCTCGGCGCCGGCAAGACGCTGTTCGTCAAAGCCGTCGCCGAAGGGGCCGGCGCCGAGCCAGCCAGCTCTCCCAGCTTCGCGCTGCTCAACCGGTACGGCGGCCCGGTGCCACTCCAGCACCTGGACCTGTACCGGATCGCCAATCAGGCCGAGCTCTTCTCGCTGGGATTCGATGATCTCCTCGAGGAGCCCGCCGCGACGCTCTGCGAATGGGCGGATCGGGCGCCCGATGCGCTTCCACGGGATCGGTTGGAAGTCGCCTTCGAGTACGCCGGCCCGAGGTCGCGCAAGGTGCGCCTGCATGCCACAGGAGCGCGAGCGGAAAAACTGCTCGCCGCGGTGACGTCCGTATGATGGCGGCATGCCCATCTCCATCACCTGTCCCCAATGCGGGCTCGCGCAGGAGACGCCCGCCGATCGCATCTGCCGCGGCTGCGCGAATGCCATCTCTTCGCTCGTCGCCCCGGCCCGATCGGTGCTCGGCCTGGGCAAGGAGGCAGCGGCGAAGGCGCTTCCGGCCGGCGCACGCGTCGCAGGCGTCGTGATGCTGCTGAATGCCGCGGCGAACGCGCTCACGATGGTCAAGCAAGGTCCAGGGAGCGACCCGCTCGCGCACCACGAATTGAAAGGGATGATCGTCGATCTCGTGGTCGGAGGCGGCCTCCTCGCCGGCAAGGCGAATCTGCAGAAGTGGGCCATCGTGCGCGTGATCCTGGGGGTGATCCTGTTCGGCGCGATGTTCGGGGTGCAGAAGGACATGACCTCGCTCGCGTTCCAGGTCGTGTTCTCCGCCGCGCTGCTCCTGATGCTCATCGGCGACGCCGGGAAGGTGCGCATCGGCGCGGGCGTCGCGCTCAGCGCGGCGTGCCTGCTGCTGGCCACCGTGGGCTTGGTGCAGACCTATACCGGATCGAACCTGGCCGCCGCGGCCCTGTTGGAATCGAAGGGCGAGATCTCGGCCGCCGCCGGGCAACTGAAGGGAGAGCAGTACGGCTACTGCCTGTCGGTGCCGGCGCACCAATGGTACCTGCGCGCGCGCGAGGTCGCGGCCAAGGACAACGCGGCGGCGGACCGGTGGCTGACCCGCCCGGACCTCGATGTCCACGTGCTGATCATCGGGGAGTCGGTCGCGCCGACGATGCGGATCAACCAGGAGAAGTTCGAGCAGGCCGTGATCGAGGAGATGAAGGGCCGGTTGACGAAGGTCGAGAACCTCGGCCGCCAGGCGCTGCCGGTGGGCGCCATGCTGCACCTGAGGGGTCACGCGAAGACGCTGGACCTCGAGTACTACCGCGGCGTCTTCGCCGACAAGAACCATGGCTACCAGGTGGTGGCGTTCGCGACGCCGCAGTCGTTCGCGCGCGTCGAGCCGGAGCTGGCGGCGATGGTGCGGTCGTTCCAGCCGGATTGCGCGGCGGGATCGAAGTTGCCCTGACCGCGCGCTCACTCCGGCAGCAGCGAAGTCACCCTGAGCCGCAGCCGCTCGTCCACGGCGACGAGGGCCTCCTCCGGCAGCAACCGCCAGGCACGCTTGCCGCCCGGAGGCGGCTCGCCGGGATCCTCGCTGGCGATCGCGACGTAGCCGCAGGCGCCGCTCCGGTCCGGAGCGGGTGAGGACAAGAAGAGCGTGCGGCCGCGCCGGCAGGCGAGCAGCAGCCGGCCGTCGGTCGCGAGAAAGGTCGTGCTCGCGCGGGCATCGCCGCGCTCCGCGATCTCGCGCACGAGCGCGACGGTCTCCACCAGCGCGGCCGTCGCCGAGCCGGCGTCGGCGTGCTCGGGATCGCAGAGCCGCCGCAGTCGCGAGAGGAAGAGCAGGAAGCAGCGCTCGCTGTCCGTCTCGCCCTGTAACTCGCCCCGCAGCGAGGGATCGATCAGGGCTTCGAGCTGCGGTCGCACCCGTTCCCAGTCGGGAAGCGTGCCGTTGTGCGCGAACAGCCAGGGTCCCCGCTGGAACGGATGTGTGTTCTCCTCCGCCACCCGCCCTACACTGGCCCTGCGGACGTGGGCGACCACCGTCTGTGCGCTCACGAACTGCGACAGCTTCTCGAAATCTGCGTCGCCGTGGGCGGGAGTGAGACTGCGGACTACATGTGGGGTTCCGTCCTCGTACCAGCCTACGCCCCAACCGTCCGGATGCTCGCGACTTTGCACCCGAAGTGCGTTTGCGCCGTGGAACAGCTCGTGGGATACGCGGTCCCGGTCCCGGGATTGGCAGCCGAAGAGGCGGCACATCTCGGGGGGAGTGTAATCCAGACGGCGATTGTGCTGTATTTTTGTTCGCCGCCGTACGTTGCCGTGTAGGAGGATGACCGAGATGTGGGCATCGATCGCGCTCGTGCTCGCTTCGTCGACGGCACCTCCGGTCGTCGCGCTGCTGCCTCTGCGGCCGTTGGGCGCGCCCGCTGACGTCGTCCACGCCCTGGAGGTGACGCTGCGCAACGAGCTCGCGCAGCTGCCCGAGGTCCGGCTGGCGCCCGTGAAGGCCGTCGCGGACGCGCTGAAGCGCGAGCCGGGCTGTGAGGCGAAGATCTCATGCGCTGCCGCGGGCGCTGCCCACGCCGGCGCCCGCCAGCTGATCATGGGCACTACCAGCCAGCTCGGCGATTCCTTCATGATGGACTTGAAGCTCCTCGAATCCCGGACGGGGCAGGAGCTGCGCCGTGTCACCCATCCGGTGAGCGGGGCGCAGGATGCCTTGATCGAGATGGTGCGCGAGGCGGCGGTGCAGCTGCTTGCGCCGCAGAGGTTCGCCGGCGCGCTGCGCATCAACGCCAAGGGCGCCGAAGGGGCGCAGCTGTTCCTCGACGGCAAGCCCGCGGGGACCCTTCCACTCGGGCAACCCCTGGAGGGTCTTTCCCCAGGGCAGCACGTCGTGCGCGTGAAGGACAAGGCTCACGAGATCAGCACGTTCGTCGAGGTGCGGTTCGGGCGCACCACCGACGCGCAGATCCAGTTCGGTGCCCCTCCCGTCGTCGCGGTGCCCGCGGCGGCGCTGCCGGTCGCCATCTCGGCGTCCGCGCCGCGCAAACCCGCGTGGGTCCGCCCGGTCGCCGTCGCCGCGCTCGGCGCCGGGGTGGCGAGCGCCGTCATTGGCGCCGCCTTCAACGCCCGCGCGGGCTCCTCGTCGAGCCCGAGCGCTGTCGGTTCCAACCAGCTGACCACCCGCAGCGCCCAGGGATACGCGGACGTCAATCGCGATGCCAACCTGGCCCGCGGCTTCTACGTGGCCGCCGCGGTGCTGGCTGCGGCGGGGGGTGGTCTGCTCTGGTGGGACCTGCAGGCCGACTCCATCGGTGTCACCACCCACTTCTGACCACCGCGGGAAACCTGCTCCCGGGAAACCGCCGTGCTAGCGTCGAAACCGTCGCTTTCGCGAGGAGGAACGTCGTGTCCCGCAGCGCCGCGATCTGCCTTCTGTTGCTCGCGTCTGCGGCTTGCCGCAACAACGACCCGGACCCGAGCTACCAGCAGGCGGCCGCCATCTACCAGCAGCTCTACGCCACGCAGCTCGACGACGCTTATGGCGATCCGAGGATGGAAGAAGTGGTGGCGCTGCTGGGAAAGGTCAGTCCCCGCTCGATCGATGCGGAGCGGGCGCAGTCCATGCTCCGCACCATCCAGAAAGGCCGCGTAGAGCTGGCGAAGGAACGCGCCGATCGCGAGAAGATGGCCGCCGCCGCGGCGCAGAGTCTCGCCAGCGCACAGGTGAACCTCGATCCCTCGAAGATGCTCGCGGCCAGCGAGCCCGACGCCGGGCAGCCGCTGGATCCGTTCGGGCCAGGCGCGTCGGTCGCCGATCTGAACAAGCAGAACGGCGGGTGCCTCGTGGACAACGAGCCGTTCAAGGAGCAAGGCACGGGGGTAGCCGGCACGGTGTATCGCGTCGCTCCTTCGGATGTGTGCCGGGGCAAGCTGCCGGGGCTGAGTGGTCAGATCGTCCTGGTGGTCGACGGCAGGATCTATCGCCGGACGGCGGACCCGGGACCGCCTCCGCCACCGCCTTCGGCTACTGCGGCGGCAGCTCGCTCGCCGGCTGCAAGCGCGCACCCGACTCCGCCGCCGGGTGGTCCACCCTCTGCGGCACAGAGCCAGCAGCCGCAATAGCGCCGGGCGCTGCGGCCTGCTAGACAACGCAGCCCGATGGCCGAGCTGTCGTACACGCTATTGCGCTTGCTCCCGAAGAACACGCTCTCGCGCGCGGTGGGAGCCGCATGCCGCGCCAGCGCGCCCAGGCCGGTGGTCCGCGCGGTGATCCGCGCTTTCGCGCGCAAGTACGGCGTCGACATGAGCGAGGCCGAGCGGCCCATCGAGGAGTATCCGACGTTCACGGAGTTCTTCACCCGGCGCCTGAAGCCGGGGGCGCGCGCCATCGCTCCCGGGGAGCTCTTGCCCGT
>Ga0137361_10003647_pt1 | contig 10058 bp, 16 predicted proteins | sample Mad1_80_16metaG_FD_104923 | JGI IMG/M metagenome (GOLD analysis project Ga0137361, IMG submission 104923) | Vadose zone soil microbial communities from Angelo Coast Range Reserve, California, USA - Mad1_80_16 metaG | ecosystem: Environmental > Terrestrial > Soil > Vadose zone | place: USA... | reverse complement strand
GAGCACCGGGACACGAGGTTCCGCTCGGGACGGGTGGGTCTCTGGACGAAGGCGGATTCCATCACAGCCTTTGATGACCTCACGATCCGTGGCGTTACTAGGGGCGGATGAGGCGAGGCACCAGCTGGCCGAGCAGAAACGCGGAAGGAACGTCATGAGTGATGTGAGGACCGGGAGGAGCGTACGAAGTTGGGTGCGATACGCCGTGGCGCCGACCGCCGCGCCATCGCGGTGCAGCAGGGAGAGACGGTGACGCTGGAGATCGTAGGGGTCAACGGCGATATGCACTCGGGGACGATCCCTGGTCTCGCGGACGCCTTCACGGTCAAACGGGGACAAATCACGCGTGTGACCCTCACGGCTACGAAGCCCGGCCTCTACCCCATCATCTGCACCAAGCACGTGCCGGCCATGCAGGGGACCCTTGTGGTGCTGCCCAGGTAGAAGATCGATGAGCGACACGATCAAGCCACCTCTCGTGCGCCCCCTGAAAGCTTGAAGGTCTCTCGGAGAAGCTGATCGTCGGCCACCGCGAGAGCAACTACGGTAGTGCGGTGAAGCGCCTCAACGCCATCGCCGCCCAGGTGAAGAGGGAGATCTTGACCATGAGATTTCGGATATTGAACCCTGCGATAGTTGTTCTCGGTCTTGTCGCGATTGTGAGCACGCCGGCAGTGGCACGCGCCGCAGACCCCGACTGGAAGGCAGTGGAGCGGGAGCTCGGCAAGTCGGGCCAGATTCAGCCCGGCGAGGTCTTCCGGATCGGGATGCCCCGGACCGATCTCGCCGTCACCGTTCGGGGTGTCCCGGTGAAGGCTGGGTTCGCCCTCGGATCGTACGCGGCGTTCAAGCAGGTGGGAGACCAGGCGATGGTCATGGGCGATCTCGTCCTGCTCGATCAAGAAGTGCAGGCCGTGATGTCCGGCCTCCTCAGCGGGGGGCTCGAGGTCACTGCCGTCCACAACCACCTCAATGACATGTCGCCGCACGTGATGTACATGCACTACGAGGGGCATGGGGACGCGGTCCAGATGGCGACGGCTCTGCGCCAGGCGTTGTCTGTCGCGGCACGCCCCTGGGCGGCGCGGGTGCCGCTTCCCCTGTCGCCGCCGGCCCTGGACTCGACACAAAGCAGATCGAGCAGGTGCTCGGACGTTCGGGGCGAGAGATTGGCGGCGGCGTGTTCCAGGTGACCGTACCCCGCGCGGAAGCGATCACCGCGATGGGGTGGCCGTTACTGCCCGCCATGGGCGTGACGACAGTGATGAACTTCCAGCCGACGGCGGATGGGAAGGCCGCGATCACCGGGGACTTCGTCCTCGTTGACAAAGAAGTGAATCCCGTTGCCCGAGCCCTACGGCGGCACGGGATCGACGTGACCGCGCTCCACAACCACGGACTCTTGGATATGCCGCGGCTCTTCTACATGCACTTCTGGGCCAATGACGATCCGGTCAAGCTCGCCCAAGGATTGAAAGCGGCGCTCGACCAGATCAACAGCCAGAAGTAGACGACAGGGACACGCTGGCCCTCGATGCCGCGTCCACCCCGGCCTCCGCGTTCCTACCGGCCTCTCCGCGCCGTCGTCTACTTCGATCGGCCCTGAAGTGCTCTGCGAGGCGCGCAGCCTTTCTGCCATGGTCATGGTCGCCGGCTTCCTTCTGCTCCCGACGTGCGCGTGGGCCTACCGGCCCTTCGTGTCGACCGACGCCGCGGTGGCTAACCCTAAGGAAGTGGAGATCGAGCTCGGCTACTTCAACCTCGAACGCACGCGGCGCGAAAACACGTTCAGAACGCCGAGCCTCGTTCTCAACTACGGGCTGTTCAAGAACTGGGAAGCAGTCGGCGAGTTGCGCGTTGAGGCAAGCCCAGATTTCGAGATTACGGACCCGGGCCTCTTTCTGAAGGCCGTGCTCAAGGAGGGTTTCCTGCAAGAGAAGCCTGGGGTGAGTGTCGCGATCGAGGCCGGACCGCTCTTACCCTCAACCCTCCGGGGCGAGCACGGCGTTGGGTTTGAAGCTATCGGGATCGTGAGCGGTCGGGTGTCGCCGTTCACGGTCCACGTGAACACCGGTGGGGGCATCGACCGGGCGGACGCGCGGCCGTTCTGGATCTGGGGCGTGATCGGGGAGTTACCTGTCGCGCGTAACCTCCGGCTCGTCGGGGAGGTGAACGGCGAGAGCACGCAGGATGAGCCGCCGAACAACTCAGCCCTGTTCGGCTTCATCTGGCAGCCGACCTCGTCCAACATCTTCCTCGACGCCGGGGTCCGGCGCGGAATCAGCCGGGCCGCGCCGGATTGGGAGTTCACCATCGGCGTCACGTTCGGGTTCTCGTTGGCGGCGTCAAACCGCGTGTCGCCGTGATAGCGTCGGTTCCGCAAGTCGAGGGTCGCCGGACTCGCAACGGTCGGGACGGCGCCCGTCAACGCGCAGCGGTCTGGCAGCAACGTGGTCTCCGTGCTTTACGCGGAATCGCTCAGTGTGGTCATGGACAAGGATCTTGGCCCGAGCTGGGTGAGTTTGGAGGTACCCTGGTTATGGCGTATCACCCCAACGCCGTTCCCCTATACCTCTGGATCCAGCTCAGCGGAGAAGGTCTTCGGAGCGCGCTTCCTCTGGCGCTCGTGTTAATCGTGCTCGCCCTGTCCGCGAGAGGTCCGGTCAAGAAGTGTGGAAACGAGGTCCGGGCGGCGTTCCTAAAACGGCCCGCGTGATCCGCTGGCTCCGCGCGCTAATTGAAGAAGGCCGGACCCACGATCAGCGCATAGCCATAACCGAGCAATCCAACAAGCGCGCTCACGACGAGCGCAATGAGGATCACCATGATCGGCCTCCTCTGTGCCAAGGCTGTTCCACCCGGTCACCGGTGCCGGTGGACCGGCAGCCCGTCATGGGCATGGCTGTCGATGTGGTGAAAGGCCTCTCCGCTCTCGGTGGCCGGGTCCACGTGCACTGTCACGCCGGACACGTGCGGGACGTGGTGGAGCACTTGGTGGCGAACTTCCTTCGCCACCGCGTGCCCCTCCGTGACCGTAAGGTCGGGGTTCACCGCGACATTCAGCTCGAGGGTGAGACGATGGCCGATCCAGCGAGCTCGCACCTCGGCAACATTGTGGACGCCTGGTACGTGCCTCGCCGCCTGCTCGACGGCGTCCAGGACCTCTGGGTCGACCCCGTCGAGCATCCGGGTGAACACGGCGCGGGCCGACTGCCAGACCAGGTGGAGGATGGCGACAGTGATCAGCAGCCCCACCATCGGGTCGGCCAGGGGGTAGCCTAACCAGATCCCGATCGCCCCAACCAGCACGGCAAGGCTGGTCAGCCCGTCGGCCCGCGCATGATACCCGTCCGCCACCAACGCGGCGCTACCGATCTCCCGGCCCACCTTGATCCTGATAAGGGCCGCCGCCTCGTTTCCGAGGAAACCGACCACGGATGCACCAGCGACGGCCCAGAGGTGCTCCACCGGCTGAGGGCGGAACAGGCGGAGCAGGGACTCGTAGCCAGCCATCAGAGCGGTGAGCAGGATCGTCACCACGATGAGCACGCCGGCCAGATCTTCGACCCGCCCGTATCCATAGGGGAAGCGCCGGCTCGGCTTCAGCCGGGCGAAGGCGAAGGCCATCGCGAGGGGGATGGCGGTCGCGGCGTCGGCAAAGTTGTGGAGCGTGTCCGCGAAGAGGGCCACACTCCCTGAGATGACCACGACGACCAGCTGGAACAGGGCCGTCGCCAGGAGTCCGAAGAACGACCACTTGAGAGCCCACATCCCCCGGTCCGTGCTGGCGATGGCCGGATCGATGATCCCGTGGCGGTGATGGTGCGCATGGTCATCCCCGTGCCCCGGTGGGTCGTGCGGACGATGATGGGCGTCGGGGTGGTCCTTCAGGCGTATGACTCTTGAGCCGACGTCTCTATTGGCCGCACGGGAATACCGTAGCACGACTTGTGTGCAACGACCCAGTGCGGGCTATGCCTGAGGCGAGGAGCATGCCTCAGAACAGCTCAGGCCGCGGCCTCTGCCACGGCCCGCTGTCTCATCCCGTCGACGTAGACGACGCCGTTGGCAACGTCGGCCAGCAACTCGGGCGCGTCGAGGCGCCGGAAGGTCTTCTCCGCGATGAGCAGGGTCTTCCAGATCACCGCGGTCGCGTTCAGGGGCGGGCGCTCGTGCGCGCGCACATCGAACGCAGTAGCAGACCCAAGGAGGGGGAGGTGAAGAGAGATGGAACGTCTGAGAATGTCGCTGTGCACTGCGTGCCCCGAGGTCGAGATCGCGGGTGACGAGGTGCGGATCGGCGAAGCTGGGCACCTCGCCAGCCGCTCGCCGTCATCTTCAGCGCGGAGCTGGCCGAAGCGCAGATGAAGTACCTGTCGATGCAGGCCATGCTGCAGGCGGATCACCAGAAGTTGGAGCGGACAGAGAAACTCGCGACGCTCGGTGCGGCGAGCCGCCAGGAGTTGGAGGAGGTCGCGGCCATCCACACGGGCCACGAGACGGAAGTGGCGGCGGCGCGCCAGCGGCTTCTGCTCCTCGGTCTCTCGCCCGCGGATATCTCGCGACTGACGGACGCCTCGCACGTCGTCTCCGAAGTGACGGTGCCGGCGCCGACCCACGGCGTCGTGATCGCGCGCACCGTGAACCCGGGCCAGGTCGTCGGCGCTGCGCAGGAGCTGTTCACCGTGACGGACCTGAGCACCGTGTGGGTGATCGGCGATCTCTATGAGAAGGACTTCGCGAATGTGCGCCTTGGGTCGGGCGCGGTGATCACGATTCCTTCCGCGGCGAGTACCGTGCTGCACGGGCGCGTGGCGTATATCGATCCACGCGTCGATCCCGCGACGCGGACGGCCAAGGCGCGCGTCGAAGTTCCGAACCGGAGCATGGAGCTCCGCCTTGGCATGTACGTCAACCTTGCCTTCCAGACGGGGTCGGGCGACCGCGTGACGCTCGTGCCGCACGACGCGGTACAGTCGATCGGTGAGCGCAGTGTCGTCTACGTGCCGGTCGAGGGCGACGACACCCGTTTCACGGAACGTCCGGTGAAGCTCGGTCCTGTCCTCGGCGATTCGATCCAGGTGCTCGCGGGACTCCAGCCCGGCGAGCGTGTCGTCACGGCCGGCAGCTTTTTCCTGCGGGCGGAGGCGGGACGTAGCCGCTCTGGAGGCTGAGCCGACCCCTCTTGACCTTGCCCCTGGGGTATAGGTTTAGGCTCTGGTCATGGGACACGATGGCCTGCTGATCGGTGAGGTTGCAAAACGCAGCGGCGCCAGCCGGAAGGCACTGCGCCTGTACGAAGCGGCGGGGATTCTGCCTGCGCCTCGGCGCACGCAGTCGGGCTACCGGGTGTACGGCAAGGCGTTGGACCTGCTCGCCTTCGTGCGCCAAGCACAGCGCCTTGGGTTCACTCTTGATGAGATTAAGGAGATCGTTGCGATCAAGCGGGCGGGACGTGCTCCGTGCCTTCACGTCCGCGAGCTGGTGCAGCGGAAGGCCGAGGAACTGAACCAGCGGCTCTTGGACCTCACGACCGTCCGGAATGGCCTGCGCGCCCTGCTGAGCGGCTGGCGACGAACAGGGAAGGCCGGAGGGGTCGTGTGCCCACACATCGAACACGCCAGCCGCTCGAAGAAAGGGAGGAAACGAAATGGACGGTCTGAAGATGTCGCTCTGCCCATCGTGCATCCACTGCCCGGAAGTCGCCATCGACGGAGACGAGGTGCGCATCGGTGAAGCTGGGAATCTCGCGGTCCTGAAGAAGGACGAGTGGAACGTGCTGGTTGATCTAATCCAGTCGGGCCAGTTGTCGAAGGTCTGACGCCTCGGCGGGTCGGCCGGTCGAACGCCACGGCGAGCGACAGGTCGGCCCGCCTTCTAACGCCGCGTTACCATCGGCACAGAACGACTCCGCAGGGAGGACTCCATGAAACGAGTGATTGGTCTCGTACTGATCGCAACGGTCGTCGTCACGGCGGGTGCCGCCGTCGCTCAGCAGAGCGCGCAGCAACCGGGAACGCCGCCCCCCGGCCACCAGATGCCCACGCAGGGTGGTATGTGCCCGATGATGGGCGAGATGATGGGTGGCGGTGGGATGATGAGCGGGATGATGGGAATGATGGGCGGACAGGCCGAATCTCCCCGGATGCTGCAGATGCGCGGGGAGATGCTGAAGGCGATGGGCGAGATCATGATGAAGTACGGCAAGATGACGGAGGGTGGCCCTCGATAGAGGGTTGGCCTCATGGCAAGCGGCTCGGCGCTCAACACCACGCATCGCGGTCTGCCAGGTGGTGAAGAGCGCCTTATCACGGTCCGCCGAGGCCGCGCCCTTCAGTACCTCACCATCGCGTGGAACTCTGGCGAGTGCGTGGTCGCGCTGACAGCCGGGTTTTTGGCTGGGAGCATCGCGCTCGTCGGCTTCGGGTTGGACTCTGCTATCGAAGTCACGAGCAGCCTTGCAGCCCTGTGGCGGCTGCGACGTGATCTCGATGAGACCCGCCGGGAAGCCGCCGAGCGGCGTGCCCTTCGGATCATCGGCATCTGTTTCTTGCTGCTCGCGGCCTACGTGCTCTACGAGGCCATCACAACCCTGGTCGTGCGGAAACCCCCTGAGCACTCCACCGTCGGCATCGTGCTTGCCGCGCTGTCCCTGATCGTCATGCCGCTGCTGGTCTACTACAAGCGCCGGGTCGCGAGCCAGCTCGGCAGCGGGGCACTCGAAGCCGAGGCGAGGCAGACGCGGGTCTGCGCCTACCTGTCGGCGATCCTTCTCGTCGGTCTCGGCCTCAATGCTTGGCTCGGCTACTGGTGGGCCGATCCGGTGGCTGGCGTTGCGATGGTGCCGCTCATCGCCTGGGAAGGTCTCGAGGCGGTTCGCGGGCGTACCTGCTGCGTCACCTGAGTCCCGTACGCCTTTAGACTCTCCTTGCGGGCTTGCGCAGTTCCACGACGGCGTTTGATCCCGACGCGTTTGTCAGACACGGATGGTGGCGGAGTGTGACGGGCGAAGCGGAAGCAGGCCTGGGGCCCCGGCGTGCTTGAAATTCAGGCCGAGGCCCACACTATGCAACCGAGGCGGCCGGCACGGCACGGGGCTTCCTCATGGCCCGGGTGACGACGACGCCGGAGAGGAGCGTGAGTGCCGCAACGAGATGTATCGCCGCCCCGAGCCCGACCAGATCGGCGACGGCGCCTGAGAGCAGAGCGCCCACGGCGTAGCCGAGGTCACGCCAGAATCGATAGACGCCGAGGCTCGTCGCCCGCCACGTGGGATGGGCGTGGTCCGTGATCGCCGCGAGCAGCGTCGGGTAGACCATCGCCGTGCCGAGTCCTTGCAGCGCCGCGGCGACCAACCAGGCCGAATACGCTGGAGCGAGCACGGTCAACCAGATCCCGACGGCCTGCACGATCATCCCGCCCGCGATCAGCTCCTTGCGCCCGGCGCGATCTGACAGCGGTCCCGTCGCCACCTGGAGGACACCCCACACGATGGGATAGACGGCCTTGATGACGCCGATGCTTCCCACCGCGAGGCCGTAACTGGCGAAGAACAAGGGATAGAGACCCCACGACATCCCGTCGTTGAGATTGTTGACGAGCCCCGCCTGGCAAGCCGCGAACAGGCTCACGTTGCCGACGCTTGTCACGAAGAACACGTGGCCGAGCGACGGACGGACGGCGCTCGCCGCCGGCGGTGCGGTGGCCGCCTCGATGTGCGCGTAGCCGCGCGTCTCCCTCACGAACAGCACGGAGACGGCCAAGCCGACCAGAGAGATCACGATCCCGAGATAGAACGGCTGCGGACGCAAGGCAGAGTGGGCCGCTATGTAACCAGTGACCCACGACATCACCCCCACGGCGAAGTACCCGGCAAACTCGTTCAGGCCCAGCGCGAGGCCACGGCGCTTCGGCCCCACGAGGTCGACCTTCATGATCACCGTCATTGACCACGCCATGGCCTGGTTGGCGCCCAGCAGGACGTTCGCGAGGTCGATCCACCACCATGCCGGCGCATGGATAATGAGGAACGGCACTGGAAGGGCGAACAGCCACCCAACCACGAGGATCGGCTTGCGGCCGATGCGGTCGGACACGCGCGCCGCGACGAGGTTGATGACCGCCTTCGTGACGCCGAAGCTGACGATGAATGAGGTGATGGCGGTCTTCGAGGTGAGCCCGAACTCCTGCTCGCCGAGAAGCGGCAACACCGTCCGCTCCAAACCGACCATGGCGCCCACGAAGGCGTTCAGCACAACAAGGAGGGTGAACTGCGGAAGGTTCTCCCGCAGTCCGAGCCGCATCTCGGTCATTCGCCGGTCAGGTTGCGCCGCCGGTTGAGGGCGAAGGCCTCCGGCTGTGGCGGAAGGTCCGCCAGCACGAACCGCACGAACTCCGCCTTCGACGTGAACTGCAGCGCAGGGTTGAAGCGGCGCTCGAAGCCGATCGTCGAGCCGGGCTTCCCGCTCAGCCCTTTGCCGCAGGCTGCGCCGCCGAAGTGCGCCGGATAGACCTCGATGTGATCGGGGAGTTTGAGCAGCTTGTCGTAGATGCTCTCGTAGAGCTGCTCGGCGAGCGCCGTTTTCGCCCCCTGACCCAGGAGGTCGGGCCGTCCCACACCCCCGGCGAAGAGCGTGTCCCCGGTGAGAACGAACCACGGCTCCGGTCCCCGCGTCCGGTCGGTCACGACGATCGACACACCATCGGGCGTGTGCCCGGGCGTGTGAAGGAACGTCATACGGACGTTCCCCATCTCGTGCTCCTCGCCATCCGTGACGCTCATGTGCGGGAAGTGGACGTCGGCCGACTCATGGAAGAATACCGGCGCGCCGGTGGCCGCGGCCAGCCGCCGGGCGCCCGACACGTGGTCGGCCTGGATGTGGGTCTCGATGATGTGGGTGACGCGCATTAACTTCTGGGCGGCCGCTTCGAGGTACGGCTCGATCTCCAGCTGTGGATCCACCACAGCGCACGCAGCGGCGCCGCCTCAGCCGAAGACGTAGCTGGCGCACCCGGTCTTGGGGACGAGGAACTGGCGGAAGATCATGGGGCGCTCCTCCTTCTTCACTTGTGTTACGCCGGATGATGGTATAGGGTCCAATACTTAGTTGGGATGAATACCATAGGGAAAACCCGAAGGTGACGCTTCGCCAGTTCGAGGTGTTCCTGGCCGTTGCCGGCGAGCGGAGCTTCAGCCGCGCGGCCAAGAAGCTTCACTCGTCTCAGCCCACGCTGTCCGAGCACGTGTCCGAACTCGAGCGCGAGCTGGGAAAGAAGCTCTTTTTCCGTCGGGGCCGGGAGGTGACGCTCACTGAAGCCGGGCGGGTCTTCGAGGAATACGCAGCCCGGGCCATCTCGGCGGTCGACGGTGCTCGTCAGGCGATTACGGAGCTCGACGGACTGGGCCATGGTTCAGTCCTGGTGGGCGCCAGCACCACTCCGGGACTGTACGTGATGCCGCGGATTATCGCCGCGTTCCGCGCACGGTATCCCGGCGTGGAGCTCAAGCTCCAGATCGCCAACTCACAGATCATCGAGGAGCGCGTGAAGGAGCGGGAACTGGATCTCGGCGTCGTCGGCGGCCACACCGTCGGACGCGGCGAGGAGTGCCTGGCCGCCGGACTTCTCGACGAATTGGTCCTCGTTGTCCCGTCCGGGCATCGGTGGGCGAAGAGGCGCGACATCGCGCCTGATCAGCTTGCCGGCGAGCCGATGCTCATGAGGGAGCCGGGTTCGGCGACGCGGACCGTCACCGAGCGTGCGTTGCAGCGAGCGGGTGTGAAGTTCGAGGCCGCGATGGAGCTCGACCACACCGAGGCGATCAAGCAGGGTGTGATGGCCGGCCTTGGTGTCTCCCTTGTCTCCATATACGCGGTCCAGGGCGAGGTTGCCACGCGGCGTCTATGTGCGCTCCGACTGCGCGGCGTGCGCATCCAGCGGCACTTCCACGTGATTCATCACGAGGCGCGACGTGTGACGGCGAGCGCGAGAGCCTTCATGGAACTTATGGAGCACACGGGGCGCGTACCGCCAACCAACCGTAGGCCCGCGTGACACGT
>Ga0137361_10003646_pt1 | contig 10058 bp, 11 predicted proteins | sample Mad1_80_16metaG_FD_104923 | JGI IMG/M metagenome (GOLD analysis project Ga0137361, IMG submission 104923) | Vadose zone soil microbial communities from Angelo Coast Range Reserve, California, USA - Mad1_80_16 metaG | ecosystem: Environmental > Terrestrial > Soil > Vadose zone | place: USA... | reverse complement strand
TCAACGGCCAAGAAAGGTCTTACCGGTCTAACCGAAAATTGTTCCCCTTCGAGCTGGAGAAAGGCGAGGCGAAGAGAAGGACAATAGGCCACTCAGTCGGAATCCCACACAGAGGGGAATTATCTGGAAACCCGTACGAGGTTGCACGATACGTCGTCATGAACGCAAAACAAAAAGTCTCTGATTCGTTGATGTGAAATTCGAATATACCTAATTGTTACAAAGCAGGGAAAGCAGGGAAAACCTGTCCCACTCTCCCCACCTCCCTCCCCACACGAACCGCGACTCGCGGTCGGATAAGTCACTGTAGGTAAGATCAGTAATATTACTCTGCCGCATCCTCTTCCCCATCGTCGGCATCATATGAGTTCATATTCCGTCGCCAGGGTCCGAGCTCGCCAAAATCGACGTCGCGATCTAGGTCAATAACTCTCCCGCTTTCTTGCCAGATATCCTCGCTGATGAAACTACGCAAGCGCCGCACCTCAGAACGGAGCAATGAAATCTCGTGGTCGCGTCTTGCAGCCTTTTCTTTCAGCAAAGAAATGTAGTCATTGCCACATCGCAGAAGTTGTAACTTGCTGATGCTCCGATTTGGTCCCTCTGCGTTGCCCCTGGGTGGCCCGCGGGGAGGCATGGCCCCTGGGAGGATTGGCTCGTCGGGGTAGCCATCTTCACTCGGCAATGGGATAGGGGGAAGTAATGTGCGTAGATCGTCGAACGTTGTCTTCAGTGAATCGCGGCGTTTCTGCTCCGCGGCCTTATGCGACGTTTTACGAAGGACAGGCGATGGTAGGGAAGACGCGGTGATAGAATTAGTGGTATACATATTTCCAGCTAATTCGAGAAAAATCAGTGCTCAGCGTGAGGGAATCAGTAAAGCACAAATTACCGGGTAATATGGGTTTTAGACTTGGGCTGACCCCGCTGCCTTTTTTGGTAGGAGGAGCCGAATAGGAAGCATCTTTCCCACGACCGACAGATTTTCCTCTGTCACTTGCGTGTGTCGGAGGCGCAAGGCCGCTGTTCATGCCAAGCCCTCCAAGATTCATAATGCTGGCAGGTGTAACGGGTGTAATATGTCCGACACTCGCAGATGATGAGGCCGCGACGGAGGAAGATGATGCATTGATCTCGGGCTGGGGAAGAGATGGTGTTAGCCCTGGTGGTGGCATCGACAAATCCACTGGTGACGGTGTGTCCCCGGGTACATCGACACTGGCGCTATTCTTGTGACCCCCTGCGCGTGACGAGCGCAGAAGCGGAGTCGAGGATGCAGATTTTGTACCGCGCCGTGCGCGCTTCGTGGAGTTCGGGGTGGATGGCACCCGCGGTATTGGTGACGGACGCCGTCGCGCCACTTTTGCCTGCTCACCTTCAGGTGGTGATGCAGTACGCTTACTACGTCGGGCTTGCTGAGAACTATCGCGTTTATATGGGTCCATCCAAGGACTTAGAGGTGAAAGATCGAAGTCCATATCTCCAGGAGATGGTAGGGGTATTGGGGGTGTTGTGTCGAAGACTAAGTTGGCCGGCGCGGAGCGAGCATCATGCGACGTCGGCATATGATGAGGAGGGAGGTGCATATCTGGTGGGAGTTGCGGTTGCGACTGATTACTCGTTCTAAAGTGCGAGGTATCGTCGACATAACCGAGGGCGATAGGGGAGATGTAGTCTGTGTTTGGGCTAGATTGAGCGTGCAACTCGGCAGAGTTGACTGAGACAAATCGGTTTCGCTTTCTCCTGAAGTGAATGAAAGAATGCACTTACCAGGTGTAGGGAGACCAAGAAAGGGGTTTTGAGGTTTCTGACGCTCGCTTGAACTCTCGATGGGAGTTGAAGTGTCTTGGCCATTCAAAAATTCGAGCTACAAAGATCGGCGATAAAGGAGTTGACGCCGTGTGAATGTGTTGGGAAAGTGAGTAGCATTGGACTCACTTGTTGCTGGAGGATCTGATTCTGTAACTGCAGTTGCTGCAGCTGATTAAGTTTGAGACGATGCTCAAGTACGAGCTGAGGGCTATACTGGCCCTGGTTCATTGAGCCGGTTTGCTGGCCTTGCAAGCCGATGAGTTGTGTTACGAGATCCATATTGAGAGGGACGTTGGGGATAACCGGGTTGGAAGAGGACATTGTCGATGATGAGGGCGAAGGCAGAGCGCCACCGTACATACACGGATGGTGGGATTCATTCCCGCGCTCGGCGCCCACTTCGGCTATGAGGGCATTGTAAAAGTCCTTTTGCTGTTGCGCATCTTGATGGTCCATGGGTGTGGCGGTTGCGAGGACGACGAAAGATGAACGAGCAAAAGAAAAAAGAGAGGAGAGAGTGAGGAGCAGCTCGACCCACAGACCTGCCTGTGCATTTCATCTCAAATAAAGTAAATCCGGCGGACGGAAAATCACCGGATAAATCCATTTTCGTCAGTTTTTACCATAAAATACGCCATAATCGCTATCATCAAAGGCTGGGAACTCTGGCCCTCGCTAAGACTTCCGAGGGCCACGAGGTTACTATACTTACACAGTGAGGGCTCGTATGTTGATGGCCCATGGGTCGATCTGCAGTATATCCCTGGGGATATCGCACACTAATGATGTTCGATAACGTAAGCCATGTCATTTACTCGAACTCGCGCCATGATTTAATGATTGTGCGATCCATCTCTCATCAACGATCACTCTGATGGATGACATGGCCGATATGGAGAAAACTTGCCAACTTTCAGAAGATTATCCAAGATCCCCATGTCGATACTATCAATGAGAGAGAGCAACAGATCTTCAGATCGTATTGGATACAGATTACAGAGCTCCGATCATGATGCATGATGGGTGGCAAACCAAGTCGAATTTGAATAGAGTCGCACCCCTGCGGATGCCGCATTTTCGACAAGAAAAGAGACCACCCCTGTCTGTTTCCTCAAGTGCGAAACATAGACTTGAAGGTGCGCATTATTCGCCGATGCTATGCGGTGATATGGCAATCTAGTATTTGTCTGTGAAGAGGGAGCGGGAGCCGCGATGGGTTATCGCGTTCAATTGCCTAATATCAGATGTACAATTGAATATGACCCACCATCGAAACTTACGTCCATCTTGTTACTCATGAACGCATGAACGCCGAACGTGACAATTCATCTCAACAACCAGAGAAAAGACATCCATATACAGTCCAGTGACCGTAAAGCTGATTTTCCCACAGCTCTAAATCCTGCATACATCAGGGTGAATAGTAGAACAGAGTGTCTCATGATCACCGACCCCAAGATCCGTGTGTATATCTCAAGTTGCACTGGTTCTAATTCAGGTTCATGGCCAACTCCAAACATGCTCTCTGCGAGACGTAGTTAGCTACAGTAGTAGTACTCAACGGATCGTTACCATGGCACGGTGGCGGGCAACAGCCATTGTCTTCGGTCCGTACGGATGGCCGCGGAGAGCACAGCGGTAGTCAAGGGCGCCAGCATCGCTGTCTCGTACCATATGGTGCACGACAAGCACCATTTCACCATCACCAAAGAAGGTAGCTTGAAGCTCGACTGAAAATAGCGTGCATACGATAGCTAGTCACCTGACACAGACAAGTCGATTTTAACGGATAGCACGAAGTGGTACTTGGGCAGTACCTATAGTCGCCTGAACCGTTTCATTCCAACCTTAGATGAAAGAACACCAGCAGAAGTGCGCGAAGATGGACTGATGGAGCTTATGATACAAGCGTCTCTTTGGATCAGCGGAAGCGAGCAGTCAGTGAGAATCCGGACTAGCCGCCTGCTGATTGATAGTCAGATGATAGGGGGACTCGAGCAGGCTAACCTAAACCACGCTTTGATGATGGCATGCTCGGCCTCCATAATGCCAGAGGGGGGACTACATAGACCAATTGAGGAAATTCGGCTATTGCAGGGGAGTAAAATGTATAGCACAAGCGACAGACACTTGCTCAACTGTGACAGTCATCTGGAGGTACCCGTATATCAACTAGAATACCGATCATGAATCAAGAGCTTTCGGTGCCGGTGACTCGGAGCTCACCATCCGTTTGCTAAATGAAGGCGTGCGCCAAAAATAAGCTTTTTTCGACGACCAGATAATAATCTCGCAAGGTGGACGAAGATTAGAAGCCTGCAGATTGATGTCGTGGAAGTCGCGCATAGAAGTCAGACGTACTATCACATATTTTTGCGGCAAAAATTACCCGACTGTTTGATCCGGATGGACAGCCATGATGCGGACCGTCTGCCAAATAAGCGGGCTTCTGTGTTCGAAATAGTCCGGGCCAAGCACTACCACGTACCGCATGAGTAGAGAGAGATGCCCACGTGGCTGCCACGGCTCTCCGTCTCCGTCTCCGATAGACGTGGCGAGGCCGCTAGTGCCTGTCAGTTGAGTCCGTGTGTTACTCCGCGAGCCGGTCTGATGAGTGCTGGAGCCAACGAAAATGAATAACGTACCTTGTCGCTGGAATCGTTTTGTATTTAGTACAGTGTCCTCATAAACGTTCACACGGCGTTCTAGGCATTGTGCAGTTAGAGCAAAACCCCTTGACGTATGAAGTTATCATATGTGAAGGCATGCCGTAGACGATACTCCGGTAGGATTCCCGGGCGGCAGTAGTTCAGTATCAACTACCGTGAATTAGTGGCGAGTTATTGTGATTCATTTGCTACTCGAAAGATCATAATGACTCAGACGGATGGGCGACGATGCTGTGTAAGATGATACTCGCTTAGGCATCCGTGACTTGATCCAACTGGGGGAAGCGGCCGTACGAGAGGAGCGCTGGTCATCATGTCTACGGAAAATGGACGACGACGGGCAATCGATGAGTAGCGAAGAAGCCCCATTTCCTCACCAGAGAGACGATAAACAGTCAGACATCAACTGAGCACGCCAGGGTTTACGGCCGCTCACCGCGCTCACCGCCCACCAGCTCATAGAAATTTCATCGAGGCAATTTTGGAATCATCAATTGCCTCCTCCTTCGAGTTTCTCATCGCGTATTAGCCGGTCCCGGGCCCGTGACCCAGGCACCCTCTGAACCAAAGGGCATCGACCGCGCATCAATGCATCAACACCTATTCAGAGTTAGAACGGTTCCGGAGACGTTTCGGTGCGAACACGCACGATACGACCGCGATCCGAATACCGCTGAATTAGCACCCACCCCCATTCAGCACCTGGCAGATCTCAGTCAATTAATGATGACTCTTTTTATCTCGCAGATGAGTCATGGCGGCCTGTAACGCAAATCCTGAAAAAGCAACAGTTATAAGCGAGGCACAATAGGACCGCCGCATGACGGGAGGCGAGTGCCTCATCAATGGCAGAGATAGTAAAGAGTCTCCCAGTGGTGAAATTGACAATGATTTCATTTCCTCCGAGGCATTCAGAGGAGTCTAGCTTACTGCGTGGTCTATGAGAACCATTTCTTCCACCACTCTGGATGGGTTAGCCACTAGCTGACTTGAACACCAAGCCCCAAAATATAAGGGCTTCAAACCGCCAAAAAGCCGAAGTTGTGTTATGATTACTGGCGGTGGAAAGCGTCCTGCTAACCGGGTGGATGCCCGCTGGCAGAGTGCTGACGGGAACAAACCCACCTAGTGGAAGCTATGCCGACATCGATCTGTAAGAATAATGAACGAAGAAAATATAGTGAGGCCTGAGGATTATCCACTGAGAGGGTAAATGGGGAAAGTGAGAGGATTGTGGGAAGCCCGGTAGAGTGAGCAGATGCGACGAGTGGCTCAAAGTCGTAGATTAGGTTATCGGACAGTCATGAGACAGCGGGCAGGCCACATGACACGTTTTCGAGGGCATCCTCCGGATCCTGTAAGCACAAAACCGTCACCGGCAATAATTATCGCCGTCGGTTTTAAGGCAGTTGTAATTGGCAGGTTGGTGACTATCGGCATGGAAAGCTAGCGGAAGAAATCCGCTGTTACCAAAATTGAGGGGCAGTGTTCGCTTCTAAGCCCCGGATATACTAGTGGTGTCCACGACAATGGATCCATGACCACAGATCACACTGCCAACTGACACGGAAACCGTTTTACTTCGGATAATCACGATCAATTCAAGGGTAATGTACACGTCTTCTATCTTCGACTAGTTGATAACTTCAGCGGGAACAACCTCCCCGGAGCGAACCTGAAATAAATCATATCAGGAGGGCTTTTCAGGGGTGTCCATCTATGCTAACCTCCTTGCCAGTTTTGGAGATAACGGCGAGGACATCATCGTAAGGAATGGTTCCTATGACTAAAACTTCCTGCTTCTCGAGGCTAACATCATAAGAGGAGACTGGCTCAAAGTGAGCTACCGTCAACCAGAGCAGCGTATAGTACTCACTGCCAGGGCCTTTCTCCTGAGCCTTCTTGAGAGCGCGTGTCACTGCACCTGAGCAACCTGTGCAGGTCATCTATGGATGATAAGCGATGTGAGAATGTCATAGGTATATCAACATACCTTGACATCAAATTTGTAGGTCTGCTCGGTGTCAGCCTGCAAGGGCGTCAGGAATCCAGTGACGCCAGAAACAACAATTAAAAGGAACCATTTGAGTGTCTATGTGAGTAGATAATATGAGACAACATGTGAGCAAGTTTGGTATCGAGGTTCTTGGCACCTACTAATTGTGCTATGGGAGGGAGTAGGTGGTTAGTGAGAGAGGCATTCGAGTGATGACTGAGCGCTGATGGTAGCCAGTCATGGTCATGTGATCACAGGTCACATGAGCACAGTCAGTGCCACTACCAAGCAGCCACTCACTGTCTCTGCCTATCATTCTCTCTATCTGGGTCACTATATCTCCCCTGACGTTTTAATGAGCGGACAGACGAGAACAGGCTCCGCGCGACTGAATGTCTACCATGGAACGAAGCGTCAGCTCATAGGAATAGCTGCCAGTCAAGTTTCGCCTGCTTGGAGGACATTGGACGGGACAGGTGGTCCTGCTGCTACCAATGGAAGCGCATCATCTCTTTCGAAGAAGGCTTTGCAGCGTGGAAGTAAAATATTACTTAGTAACTTGCCTATGGATGTGGCAGAGGCTGAGGTCGAGGTAGGTGTTATAGCAGTTTCCTCCCTACACGATACCCTCATCACTTGTAGGAGCTATTCAAGAGAACGATTGGACCAGTGAAGGAAATGTTTATCATTTACAACAACCAAGCACGATCGAAAGGAATGGCCGTCGTTACTTTTCACCGTCCAGCGGACGCTGGGGTGGCACAGTCAAAGTACGATGGCAAGGTGATCGACGGGAGTACGTCCTTCTCCATGTTTTGCTTCTATGGCTGACTGTGCATCATTACAACTAGAGCACAAGCTTAAAATCGAATTAGTGACAGACGGCGACGAACTCTCAGTACAGACGACGACGGAGCAGTCCAATACTCCTCCTTCCCTACTATCCCGTATTGCCGGTCCTCTCATACAAGTGGCCTCGGACAAGGTACCCAAAAATACAGCTGCTATACACAACCTGTATGTCTCTGGTTGAAGTTGCATTTCGCAAGTGCACGCCGTGTGGCGGCGAGAGCTTACATTACTCATCACCATCAGACAGCATCCAGTGAAGATGAGAATCGCGACTCCCATTGTTGTTTCAGCTCCTCAGAAACGCGCCAAGAAAGGTCCCAAACGCGTCAAGAAATCTCGTGCCCAGCTAGACCAAGAGATGGAGGAGTACCGGGCATCCGCGACGAACGGAAACAACGCATAGACTCAAGGGATCATACTTGGTTCCTTCACACCATTCAGACCCTTGAAGAACTTTCAATGTCGAATTGTCTGCTGTGCATTTACAAGCGTTGCTGATCTTATTAACCCCTGGCCAAATCAGCTCACTGTTCGTTGTTGATACCACGACGCTGGTCCATCCGTGTGTATCTAATCTCGTATACGCTTGTTCTTCTTGGACCCGTTTCGTATAGTATATTCTGACGTATAGTAGTGTGCCCTTGTCATGATTGGAGAATAGCAGTATTTCACTCGGGAGATGTGCCCCTGGAGTAGGGTTAGGGCAAAATGACCATTAAGTTGACAAGTTGCCAATTTTAAATAAATATAGTCTGCTTAGTGAGGAATTGAATTGAAAAGTACATAATCAGTCCACATTTATTTAAAATCTTCAGCCTAATCTACTTATTGGACATTATTTGATCCCTTAGTTGAGCATAAGCGGACTCCATTTATCCACTCCTGCCCGTGGTGTCTGTTCCACTGTTCCTTATCAATAACAGCGATGGTTGCACCTCTCTACACAACTGCATCTGGCCTCCTTTTCCATGCAGGGAAGATTCTAGTAGTCACGGTCGGGCTGCCTGCGCGTGGCAAGACCCACATTTCTAGGGCCCTCGAACGGTATCTGCGATGGGCTGGCATAAAAACACAAGTTGTTTCTCTCGGTGACTACAGGCGCAAGACATTAGGGGGGGCCCAGAAGCTCCCCCCTGACTATTTCACACTTGGTGCGTGGCCGATCGATCACAGACGTTGCACTATGTTGACGCCACCAAACCTAGGGAAGAAGAGCCCTGAGACCATAGAATTGCGCCAGAAGGTTCTGGACGGCTGTGAGCAGCTCATCTGGGACTTTTTCAACACCGGGGGGCAATGCGTTATCTTCGACGCGAATAATGGGCGTCGTGAACAACGGCAGAGAGTTTTGGAGAAGTTTGGCAAGGAGGGAATACACGTTGTGATCCTAGGTGGCTACTACTGCGTTTGGTTTCATTGCTTCTCCTTTTCATTGACCTTTCCCTTTGCAGAATCGATCTGTGACGACCCTGCGGTTATAGAACGTAATATACGTAGTGTGAAGATCTCTTCACCGGATGCACGTCTCCGTCCCGTTTTCTCTTCTTTGCACTCCCGTTGATACCGTGAATTAGTACGGTGGCTGGGATTCAAACCTGGCGGTGCAAGACTACTACAGCCGTATAAGGGACCATGAGAAGCACTATGAAACAGTGGATGAACTCGATGTGCCGTCCATCCGGATTATTAATGTGTGTTTCTAATGGTCCGCTCGTGGCATATCCTCCACTCATTAGTCAAACTTAGGTTGGCGAGAAGATCATAGTGAACGTGAGTTCATTCTATGCTCCGCCATTGTCTCCATTTGCCCATGTTATCAAACGTAGAATGTCCGAGGCTACTTACAGGTAACCAATCCAAGGTGTTCCATACGTACAGCTTATCCTGTGTTAGTCAAGGATAATTTTCTTCTTGATGAACATTCACAATCGATATCGTACCATCTACTTTGCACGCGTATGATTTCCAGCCGCTTTCCTGTCACCTTGCCTAACTCAGGCTTTCGTTCAGTCCGGGCACTCGCTACATGAACATTCCTACAAGGTTGATGCTGATCTCTCAGAGACCGGATGGGAATATGCCGAACGATTGAAAAACTTCGTCGTTGAGCGTCGTGCAAAGTCATTGAAGGAACGTGGTCTTGACCCTAAAACGAGCCGTCTTGTGGTCCGTTCGTTCTGCATCATTTGGACCCTGTGGCTCATTTTTATCCAGATATGGACCTCCGCCCGTCGCCGTTCACACCACACTGCGTGGCCATTCATGGCGGCTGCTGACCCTAAACAGCCAGGGGGAGCTCAATGCAAAGTCAAGGTTATAGAGAAGCCACAAATGTCCGAAATCAACCCGGGTGTCTGGGATGGACTCACCGTCGCAGACGCAAAGCGACAATACCCCGAGGAGTGGGAGCGCTTCGTCAAAGACCCGTATACTTTCCGTGCGCCGCGTGCGGAAAGTTACCATGACCTCAGTGGTACGTTCTTCATTTCCGTTTTTTTGGTCCTTTTTCAGGCTGACATCGTTGAACGATTCCACCCCCGACCCCACTTCCACCTCACGGCTCCACAGTCCGGTTGGAGCCGACGATAATTGAATTGGAACGCGAGCAAGAAGACTTGCTAATTATTGGACACGCATCTGTCATCCGCTGTTTGCTCGCATACTTGATCGGTTTACCACCCTCCGAGATACCCGCAATCGAAGTTGCACGCGGAGATATAATCAAAGTC
>Ga0137361_10003645_pt1 | contig 10059 bp, 7 predicted proteins | sample Mad1_80_16metaG_FD_104923 | JGI IMG/M metagenome (GOLD analysis project Ga0137361, IMG submission 104923) | Vadose zone soil microbial communities from Angelo Coast Range Reserve, California, USA - Mad1_80_16 metaG | ecosystem: Environmental > Terrestrial > Soil > Vadose zone | place: USA... | reverse complement strand
CTCGCAGCCTTATGCGAAATGTCCCCAAACCCAGATAGTCGAATAACTTTGAGTCAAGTGCCAGACCAATTAGGAATTCGCCGGGCCCGCATTGATTGGCGGATAGGAGAACTTGAGCGACGTACTGCGTCTGAGTACGTCAGGACTGTCGCGAGTGAGTTAGAGCGGCTCAGAGTCGGCAGCTATGATCTTAAACAGGCCGCGATTCTTGAAGATGAAAAGGCATGGGTGAAGTTGGCCACCGACAATAATCATCACATGGGAACTACGCGAATGCATGAGAGTGACAAACTCGGTGTGGTAGATTCAAACTGCCAAGTGCACGGTATACAAAACTTATACATTGGAAGCAGCTCCGTGTTCCCGAGCAGTGGTTCCGCATATCCTACATTGACAACACTGGCCCTTTGTATAAGGGTTGCGGACCGAGTTAAAGATTTGCTGGGGCTTGCCAAGCCTATGGAATTTTCGACGAAGGAACTCTTCCAGTAGCAGGGTTTAGCGGAGAAGTTAGGTGAAACACAGAGATGGAAGGTATTAAGAAGGACTCGCCTAGTATAGGTTTCGGATGCAGCAGCCTTACGAGCGTTGGCCACAAGAATGCGATTCGATTATTAGAGACTGCATTTGACGCCGGCATCCGACACTTCGACGTAGCACGTTACTACGGGTACGGTGAAGCAGAGGGCATACTCGGGACCTTCATTAAATCCTGCCGCGCGCAGATAACCGTCACGACGAAATTCGGCATCGAGCCGCCGCGCCGCACAAACGCTCTGCGACTCGCCTTGGGAGTCGGTCGACGGATTTTGCGCCTTGTGCCCTCCGCGCGTAAGTTGGTACAGCAGCGCGCTTCAGCTCTTATCAAGGGGAATGCATTCAGCGTGGCGGATGCCAGCAGGAACTTGGAAACCAGCCTTCGGGAACTTCGGACGGACTATATCGATTTTTATTTATTGCACGACTATGTCGCCGGAAGTCATTCTTCTGGCGAGTTGATTGCCTTTCTGGTGCAGGCTGTTAAAGCGGGTAAGATTCGCTACTTCGGTCTCGGAACAAGCATCGAAAATGTACTGCGGGCCCTGGATTGTGAGCCGGACCTCTGTGGAGTCATCCAATTTCAGGACAGCGTAATCACTCGTAATCGAGATAAGCTGCCGTCGCAGTCGCCACACAAGGTGGTTATTACGCACGGGTCATTGGCGGACGCGTATAGATCCCTCTTGTCATTTTTTAAGGCCAACAATAACCGGGCGAAGGAGTGGTCGGCGGGACTTGATTTGGATTGTTCCGATGAGAGAACACTGGCAGCGCTGTTGTTGAATTTCTCTGTCGACGCAAACCCTAATGGGCTCCTGCTGTTTTCTGCAAGGAGCGCTGACCGAATCAAGGACAATACAAAAGCGGTTTTGCACCCTCACGTTACGCCCTTGCAAGTACGGTCGTTCGCACAACTCGTTGAAAGGAACCTGCCGATTCTTGGTGAATATCCTTAAGCTTCCCCGATATGCGCGGCGAAATGGCTCCATCATTCCGGCTTAGGCCCGCTATTCTCTCAGGCATTTGGAAATGGTCGTTAGAGTCGTCGCCGGAACGGGGTTGGGTTGCACTGCCTTTGCCTTTCCTACTAGCGTTTAATACCGATTAGAGTATAAGAGCGCTTAAAGGCGCTTCCTCCCGCTTCAGGTCTGGGGCGTCCTAAGTCACAGGGAACGCTGGAAATCAGCGATTTTAGCCGGTCTTTGAGCATAAGGGGTTCATTTTCGAATCCTGCCGCCCCAGCCAAATTTTTCTTCAAGAAATTAGAAATAATGTGACAAGGGCCTCGGCTGACTTTTTGCCGATTCTTCGCGGCTAATAGAGGACTTCCTTTTCGCCTTTTTGGGCGATGAGGTTTTGGAACGTGGCGACGATCTTGCCGCGGCGGGCCATCACGCTTTTCACCTCGTCCTTAGTCAGATAGTCTTTGGTCTTTTGCGTTAGTTCATCAGAGTTGAGGGCTTTCAGTTTTTCTAACAGCTGCCGGTCGCATTTCACCAGGTTTTTCGGGAAGCGTAGGTCCTTGTCCTTGCGGAACGCGCGGCTGAAATCGACGCGCCACACAGTCCAATCTTCGCCGATCAATACGTTAGTGAGGTTGGGATCACTATCGTAGACCAGTTTGTCGAAGATCCGGATGCGGTACATCTCGCTGTTCCACTTTTCGGGATTCGGAGGTTCCAGCTTCTTTACGATGGGTTCGGCATCATCCATCTTGACCGGGAGCCACCAGCCTGGCGAGCCGGTCTTGCCTTTCCAATTGCGTTCGACATAGACCAGCAGCAAATCGTCGAGGCCTACGAGGCCTACTAGTTCGGCGAGCCTATAGGCCGCGATGTTGTACTTATAAGAATCGACGAAACCCAGTTCGACTTTGCCGCTTTCAAGCTTCATCTCCGCCTTGTGCTCGTCGACCGGCTGGAATGCGGCATCGTGCGCGATGGTGCCGTTGCTGAGGGTGAGACGCCACGGATGAGTGACGCCCTTGGTCGAGGGCGCGCTCTTGATGATTTCGGCAGTCTGAAGAAATTGCTTGATCTGCTCTTTGGTCAGCGGCGTTTCAACCGCGGCGCTCGCAGCAAATGGCAGCATAACGCAAGCGAGAACGGAGACTAAACCTCTTACCAAGGGCTTGGAAAGTACTTGCATGGGGGGACTTCCTCCGGCGATTGGCACATGCTGTACGCCCAGCGTACGCACCGAAACAACATCAATCGCGGGGTGGGAAGGATTATCGTTTCCGGCAGATTCTTCTTTACACTTGCCCAGCGCCGCATTACTCTCTCCCATCGTATTTTCTTCTCCTGTAGTCGGTCTAAACCCTGTGGCTAATCCAAACTGGAGGCTTCAATGAAGGTTCCCCTGAGTTTGCTTTCCCTAGTACTTGCAGGAGCGGTTTTTGCCGCCATGCCTGCCGGCGCCAAACAGGCCACGGCCGAAACTAAACAAGCACCCGCTGCGAAAAAAGAAACGAAATGGCAGGGACACGTCGTCAGAATTTATAAAGACTTGTCGCAGATGGACATCCGGGGTGGCGTAAATACTCGTTCGGAGGATGTGAGGAAAGTCGCCTACGACAGCGCAACGGAATGGACAAAGCTCGGAAAACCCGGCCAGATGGACGAGGTCAAGGAAGGTTCGTTTGTGATTGTCCTCGGCCAAATTGACGACAAAGGCGTGCTGCACGCAAAACGCGTAGATTTGCGTTTGCCGCGGTAGCGTTTTTCAATCCGGCGGTCCCGGGCCTTCTGCCGGCGCGGCGGCATTTGAAATTCACGCTGGCGGGGGCTCCGGACCCTGAACCATCTTGCCCGGCGCGTGAAGCATTTAGGGCTTCGCGACGATGGTTTCCAGGCGTAGTTTTGCGGCGCGTGCTGTTTCCCGCAACAGCGGGTCCGACTCAGCGAGGCACCGGTCTAACTGCTCTTCCAACGATTTTAGTCCAAGACTCCCGATAGCGTAAGCTCCGCACGATTTCAACCATGGATCCTGGCTAGCAACGAGTTCGGCGACGGCCTGTTCCTGGTTTTCGATTTTGATGTGCACCAGGCGTTGTGCCAATTGGGCCCGTTCGGCCACAGTGACCTTACTATCCAGCAAAGGTACCAGCATGTCGCGCAATTGTGGTTTTAGGACGTTGTCGAGGAATTCCAGGGCGTTGTCGTGTACCGAGACGCTCGTGGACTGTAGACCTACATAGGCGCTGTGTAAATCGAGCCGGGGATGCAGAAGGTTCAGGAGGCGAAAGATCCGCTCCAGTTCCTGCTGAATAGACTCCTTCATGGCTCGCGCGAGAGGAGCGACGCCGTCTGTGGTGATGCCGATCGTAGCCAAAATCTGGTATGACCGGTAGTGCCCCAGAATCTCGGCCGCCAACACGGTCTCGAGCATCTGAAGGTCCAGCTCGATCTGAGAATTCTGCTGACAAAGTTTATTAAGAGCGGCGATTGTACGAAAGCGTAAGGTCGTGTCGCTTTGCAGGAGATTGTCAAGCAATACGCCTGCGGCGGCTGGCGTTCCGAGAGCCAATAGCACGCTGGGGATTTCTCTGCGTGCTGCGACGGGAACTGTGGAATCACAGAAGTGGTCGCGTAGCCCTCCTACAATGGAGTCCCCGAATCTGCCCAGCGCCTGCGCCGCTGAGGGGGCTAGTTTGTGGTCAGCGAGCCGGTCTAATAGCTCAGGGACTAGCCGGCGCTTGCGTAGCATTCCGACCGAATGGATGGCCTCACACACCACTTGAGTGTCGGGATCGGCAAGAAGCAGGGAGAGCAGAGGATCGAAACAGTCTGGCAATTCGCCGAGTAGTCTGGCGGCCTCGACCCGGTTACGCAGACCATCTTCTCCTGCTTCGTTGACCATAGATTCCAGGATATTCCGCGCGGCTTCCAGGTTCTGAGCTTCGCCAGGCTGCGCCAGAAAGGCGACGACTGCCGACCGGACCGAGAAGTCGGGGAAATCGCCAAGTTGCTCTATGGCAGTCAGAGGATCGGCATGTCCATGGTGGCTCAAAAAAAGCAATGCTTCGGTGCGCACACTGAGTTCCGGGTCCCGCAGTAGTCGTTGCACGTCTGGAAGCGCGTCTTTGTCGCCGGCCGCCGAGAGAATTGCGATTGCCTTCTGGCGCACTTCTGGTGCGGAATGACTCAGCAAAGCCCGTATCCCCGGATGCACAGCTCTTTGCTGTTCTACCTCAAAAAGGGACAGAGCATAAAGAATGTCCTTGGGATCGGATGCGGAAAGATTGGTAGCCAAAAGGTCCGCAGTCGACCGGTCCAGCACTGGCGCGCTGGCTTGTTCCACATCGAAGCGATGCTTGCTAATACTCTCCTTCAGGGTAGCGACATATTCTCGTCGCGCGACAGAAACTGAAACGATCCAACCGCTAACCAGCAGAAGTACGACCCAGCTGATCTGACGGGGAGGGAGGTGCAAGAAGGTGGCAAAAATGAGGACAACTAGGCCGGACAACCCATCACCCAGGCGCCAGATGACAGTATCTATAAACCATTTTATTTGTAACTTGACACCCGCAGGGATCGGCAGGTAGAGCAACTCGGTTGTGGACTTATCAATAGAATAGCGCAGCACCTGGTCGGAGCCTTTGAGCGCGACGGCAGAAGTTAGCGTTCCAAGAAATAGTAAGCCCCCCGAACCCAGGAGCACAGTGACCGGAACGACGAACAGCGCCGTGCCAATACCGAATCGGCGCAAAAATCTTGCAGTCAACAGCAGTTGAAACAGCAGTCCGAGCGTGAATGTATACAAATTGAAGTTGCCGAAAAAAATGGCCATCGCGTCTTTCTTGACCAGGAACTGCTGGCCGATCGCCAGGAATTGCCAGTCTGTTAACGTCGTCACGAGCGACGAAATGCAGATGACCGCCGCGATAGCCCGCAGATACGGTGAGGAGAACAGTAGCCGCATGCTTGCAGCCAGGTTCCGCGGCGCTGCTTCGGCAGATCTCCCCGCCGTGCCCTGCGCCTCCCCGACCACCATCCGTCCGCTGCGCCATACCAAGATCACCAGACCGGCGCAGATGAAAACAAATAGGGTCATGGCCAGCAGCAAGCTTTCCGTTCCGAATCTCTTGGCCATGGTCTTAGCGGGGAAGCCGGAAAAAATCGCTCAGGCCAGGCCGCCCCCGCCCACCATCCCGAACACGCGCTTGGCCTCGCGGGTTGTCAGGACGTAATTCGCCACCGTCCAAATCTGCGTCGCTCCGAGTACGCCGAAAACCTTTACCCAGATGTAGAAAGCAGGAAAAACCCAGATCAGGTGGGAGTAGTAGTGCGCCAGCCCCCAGAACAATGCCCAAGTCGTGGAGAAAAACAGCATACTGGCGACGAGCAGATCGCGAGGAAGAACCCGCCGCGCAATGAGCATGTAGCACGGTACGACCAGCGTCACCAACACGGAGCAGGCAATTTGCACGTAGCCAAGCCGACTCGCCTGGAACCGCGAAAGGAATAAAGCAGCCCCTGCCACCCCGCCGATTTTGTAGCTGGTGATAACTAAGAACAAGCAGGCGCACAGAAGGGAGCCACGCCCCAAATCTCCGGGGCCGACGTTCAGAGCGCGCTCGATCCACCGTTTCATCCGCAGTGCCTTCTTTCGCAACCTTCCGTCTTATTGCGGTCCGGTCCTCGCGGCGGAACATATACGACCAGCGGGTAAGACGTTTAGTTTTTCCTGTACTACTGCCCCGTCCACTCCAGGTTGCTCCCCAGATCCTCCCCGTTGGGCCGAAGACCCAGTGGAGTCGAGAAGCAGTACTTGCTGGTCCAAATACACACCGATGAATTGACCATCCCCGCAGATTTCCAGGGCTGACGCCCGGCCTCCAGGGTAGTAGCTGCTGAGCATGCCGGTGTCGATCAGGAACACTTTATTGCCAAAGCGAGGCCGGATGCGACCACCCTTCTGCACCGTGTGCCCCACCACAACGTGCTTCGCCTTATAAGCCTCCAGGACCTTGCTCACCTGAGGTGCACCCTCTTCTTCGCTCCACTGGTCGTAACCGCGAAACCACACTGGGCCATCAACCCGCACGCTCAGCCAATCTTGAAACTTCAGAAACTCCCGGATTTTGACCTGGCGTTCATCGGTGGGGGGAACATGCGACTTCAGCTCAGCAATGACTTCCGCCTGAACCACATTAGTGATTTCCTGCAAATTAAAGAACGGCAGAATCACTTTTTCGCTCTGCAGATACTTTTCCATGGCATCAAATGCCTTGATTTCATCGTGGATTCGGCTGTTGATCGCTTCTACCTTGGTATTGCTCAGGTCTGGCTGAATTCCTCCGTGCAAGAAGATGATTCCACCAATTTCGGCCACCGCATCGTGGCCCCGCAGCCACTCGCCGTATTTCCCCTTTGGACCAAACGCCTCGCGCTGCTCAATGAACCCTGCCGGATGGCGCGCCATCCACTCTGCTTCCGTCAACTCCATGGGCTGCCGGAGCTCTGCTAACAGGGGCCCGTGACTGGCTTTCCATTTTTCGAACTCGTCATACGCGGCTTTCTGCCGCGCTTGGGAATAGCTGCCGGCATAACTGGCATAGTTTAAGGGGGTGACGTAACGCAGGTCGCCCATGATATTCATCACTTCGTGGTTCCCGAGCAGTCCCACCACTCGACCGCCTGCCTGTGGCGCTTCTTTCTCCAGCGCCATCATCAGGTCCATGCCTTCGCGCGGTTTGGGGCCCCGATCCAGAAGGTCTCCAAGTTGGACGAACGTGGTCTTGCCGCCTGTCCAATGGTTCTGCGGGTCTGTAAGTCCCGTCCGGTGGAGAATCGCGACGAAATCGTCGAAGTCACCGTGGACGTCGCCGATGGCGACTATAGATTCCGGGGATTCCGCTTTATCTTTTACGGGTTCCGCCCACGCAACCACCGCCGAAAACAGGGCCAAAACGACAAAAATGCTACGGCGTTGGGGAGAGACCCAGACCGAAGCGCGGGCCATTTTCCTGCCTCCTACGGGCAAGCAACAGACTTTAGCGAAAAAGTTGAGTTCCGCAGACACTCGCTATTTGCGGTGCATCTTAGGCCGCCATGGTTGCACAAGTCAACAGGCTGATAGGCGCATGCGGCAAAAGCCTTCACGCAGACGGCTTGCAATCCCTGCGTGAAAATCCGCCCTCACAACCAGGAGTGGCAGACCAGAGTTTGATGCGGTGACTGGCGATAGACCGCGCGCAAGTAGACAACCGCGGAGCCTTCACACGAAGGCTCCGCGAGCTGGTTGCTAAGTGATCCCATACTTACAAGATCAGACGTTTCACCTTGCGCTATTTAAGACCGAACTTGTCTACTCCTTGGAGTGTGAGAGCCGCTTAGAGATTAGAGTCGCCTGGATTACGCCGCCCTCCCCTGGAGTGCCCTTGCAAATCACGTAGTCCCCGTCTTTAACCTGACTGACGTCAATCTCGTTGACCTTCTTGTCAGCGTGATATTGGCTAACCCATTTCGTCGAGCTGTCGTACACGCAGGTCTTCTCCACACTCTCGCCCACTTTACGAATAGTCAAAGAAGACTTTTCCTTGCTGCTTCTTTGAACTCTACCTTCAAAGCGCATCTCCTTCGTTTTGGCAGGGGCCTCTTGCGCGAAGACCGCCGTCGCCAGCGGGAAGGTTAGTATCAACGCGACCAGCAGACTGAGTTGCTTCTTCATTATGTTTCTCTCCTTATCGCCGGGATGACCGGCAAAGACATGAATGATATGTAGCAAGAACACTAGACCCTGGGCCCAAAAACCGTAAGCTTTCAAAACTTGCGCAACGTCTCCGCTGCATCCTTCGCAGTTTACTCTGACGGTCAAATAATTCAGTACAGCACCTCCTTATCGCCTTTTTCAGCGATTAGCTTCTGGAACTGCGCCACAATCTTGTCGCGTCGCACCATCACCGCTTTCACTTCATCCTTGCTGAGATAGTGGTTGGTTTTTTCTGTTAACGTGTTCCCGTCCAAGGCCTTCAGTTTCTCCAACAATTGCCGGTCGCACCGTACCAGGTCTTTAGAGTTTTTCACATCCGTGTTGAGGCGAAATGCGCGACTGAAATCAATTCTCCAAATCTGCCAATTCTCACCGATTAACACGTTGGTCAGGTTGGGATCGTTATCGGAGACCAATTGATCGAACACCCGAATCTTGTACATCTGATTGTTCCAGGCATCCGGATCCGGCGGCGTTAATTTTTGCTTGTAGCGTTCCGCCTCATCCATCTTCACCGGCAACCACCAACTGAGCGAACCTTTCTTGCCTTCCCATTTGCGCTCGACGTATACCGGCAGCATGTCGTCCATGCCAAGCAACTCGGCCAGCCCATAAGCTGCGATGTTGTACTTATAGGAGTCTACGAAGTTCAGTTCGATACCGCTGGCAAGCTGCTTCGAAAATTTGTGTTCGTCGAGATCTTGGAAAGAGGCGTCATGGGTAATGGTGCCGTCGGAAAGCGTAAGCCGCTTGGTGCCAGTGACACCTTTCTTGGCGTCCTGACTCTTCACCACCTTGGCGTTCATAAGGAACTGCTTAATCTGCTCCTTAGTCGGTGTTGGTTCGTCTGAGGCAACCGCGAAGAGCTGCCAAGTCAGACACAGCACTGCGGCAAGAATCAACACGCGCCAGCGCACAGGAAATGGGTTCATTGGGGAATCCCTCCGCTAAGTTGCTGGGACTCTACTCCTTTACGCCGAAATGAACAACCCTATGTGTGGAGTCGAGGTGTGGCGGGTGTGGCGCCATTACAATGTTCAGAAAACCTGGCGTGACGGTAAAGACAGAAGACACTGTCTGCCTGTTGCGCTGATTGCTGAAACTTCCGAAGCAAGATAAACTTGATTCACGCTGGCGATATCGTCTAAGGGTTAGGACAACGGCCTCTCACGTCGTAAATCGGGGTTCGAATCCCCGTATCGCTACCAAATTTAGGCAACTCTCTTCAAACACTCACGCCAGGATTGTAGTTGCCTATATCTCCGAAGCGACCACGAGTGGTTCCAGGTACACGAGGTCCCAAATCAGCGAGAAAATTTTCAAATGAATTGAACCACCGTTCGCAAACGAACACGCCTGAACCTCCGTAATGGGGGTCAGTGAAAAGGTCGGCTCCCTCCAACTGTGGCATGCGAGCAAGCAAGAGCGTGTTGCTTCAGCGGCGGTGCGCCACTCACGCTTTGCAGTCCGCGCAGCTTGGCGGAAACGATAGGTAAACACGCGACGACGCGGGGTTCGCGGTCCAACCTTTCTTTGAGGATTAGCATTCTAAGACTTATAAGAGGCGCTATCGTCCAGCAGTTGCTTGCTCCTAGCGTACCAGCGGATTGCTCAGGAAGCCCCGTCACTGACAAGTTAGTTCTTCTCCCTGGTGCCTCCCAGCAGCAACGTGGCGTGGAGGGGCGCACCCCAGCAGGCCCGTACAAGGCCTGTTCGGCTCCGAGGAGTCGAGCAGGTGAAGGATGCACGGTTACAGTACAGACTCTGACGAACGGAGAGTTGTTCCTCTCTTGTTGGCGT
>Ga0137361_10003643_pt1 | contig 10060 bp, 6 predicted proteins | sample Mad1_80_16metaG_FD_104923 | JGI IMG/M metagenome (GOLD analysis project Ga0137361, IMG submission 104923) | Vadose zone soil microbial communities from Angelo Coast Range Reserve, California, USA - Mad1_80_16 metaG | ecosystem: Environmental > Terrestrial > Soil > Vadose zone | place: USA... | reverse complement strand
CTTGCCCGAAGCCTGGCAAGCTGGCGACGCAAGATGAGAAACCTTTCGAAGGTCGTGTGGCAGGAAGGCATGCACCTGGCGCAGCACCACTTCCAGGTGCAGAACCGCTACTTCGAAGACTCGATCGCCTTCGCGTTGTCGCAGCTGTTTTTCAAGCCGTACGGGCTGGCAGGCTTCGATCTGGACGCGGAGGCGCTCCGCAACGGCACGGTGGCGGTGGTGCACGCGCGCGGTGTCATGCCCGACGGCCTTGGATTCCACTTTCCCGACGCCGACCCGTTGCCGCCGCCTCGCGAGGTGCGAGAGCTCTTCTCGCCCACACAGGAGAGTCACGTCGTCCTCCTCGCCATTCCTCCGTACCGGGCGGGCCAGGCGAACTGCGCGCTTGGACCGACGGCAGCCGACGCGGGCGCGCGCTACCTCGCCGAACAGAGCCCGATCGCCGACGATCTGACTGGGCGCGACGAGAAGCCCGTCAGTCTGGGTCGGAAGAACTTCCGGCTGCTCCTGGATGCTGAGGTGAGCGGCGATGTGGTCGCTCTGGCCCTCGCGCGGGTCCGCCGCGATGGCGCCGGCGCCTTCATCTACGACCCTGACTACATTCCGCCGCTACTCCAGGTCGGCGCAAGCGAATCGCTGATGGAGCTGCTCAGGCGTGTGATCGAAGTCCTCGATGCGAAGAGCGAGACCCTCGCCGGTCAGCGACTCAACATTCCGAAGCAGGGGGCGGAGTCAGGGACCCGGGACGTCGCGAGCTTCTGGCTCAGCCACGCCATCCACTCGAGCCTCGCGCCGTTGCGTCACGTCCTAGAGCAAAAACGCTCACGGCCGGAGCAGGCGTACGCCGAGCTCGCGCGGCTGGCGGGGGCGCTGTGCACGTTCGCGCTCGACTCGCACCCGCGGGCGCTGCCGGCCTACGACCACGATCGCCTCGGGGAGTGCTTCGCAGCGCTCGAGCGTCACATTCGCTCGCACCTCGAGCTCGTCGTTCCCACGAACTGCATCTCCATCCCTCTGTCTCGGTCGCGTAAGCTGTTGCACACGGGGAAGGTCGTCGACCAGCGCTGCTTCGGCCCGTCGAAGTGGGTGCTCGGTGTCCGGTCCCGTACCAAGGCGGCGGACCTGATCCGGGGCGTGCCCCCGCTCGTGAAGGTGTGTGCCGGCCAACACATTGTCCGTCTGGTGAGCTCCGGTCTCGCCGGCCTCGCGCTCGAACATCTCGCCGCGCCGCCGTCGGCAATTCCCCGCGACCCGGCCGCCCAGTACTTCGCCATCGAGCGCACCGGGCCGTGCTGGGAGGGGATGGCGAAGACGGGCGACGTTGGTGTCTACGCTCCGGAGTCGCTGGCCGACGCGGAGTTCGAACTTCACATCGTCCTAGAATCAGCGCACGGCTGAGCGCATGTCACCCAAGGCGGTCGACGTGGACGCGGGGCAGCGAGACGCGCAGCGGGGGCTCCTCGCGATCATCTTGCAAGAGGTGCTGACCGCCGTCGGACGGGTGCGCGCCAACCGCCAGAACGTCACTGACGCGGCAACCTTTCGCAACCACGTCAAGCAGCTGCTGTCTGGCGCGCACGAGGAGGCGCGGCGGGCGGGGTATGCCAGCGAGGACGTCAAGCTCGCGATTTACGCGATCGTGATGTTCCTCGACGAGTCCATCCTGAACTCGCCGCTCCCGGCGTTGGCGGGCTGGTCGCGCAAGCCGCTCCAGGAAGAACTCTTCGGCGAGCACATGGGAGGAGAGGTGTTCTTCGAGAATCTGCGCGCCCTCATCGGGCGCCAGGACTCGGAGGAGCTGGCCGACGTGCTCGAAGTGTATCAGTTGTGCCTGCTACTCGGATTCCGAGGCCGCTACGGCGCCGCCGGTCAGAGCGAAGCACAGCGGTGGGCGGGCGCAGCGGCCGAGAAGATCGCTCGAGTCCGCGGAGCGCTAGGCGAGCTCGCGCCGGGCTGGGCGCCTCCCGAGCGAGAGAGCTTCCCGGTTCACCTCGATCCCTGGCTGCGCCGCCTGGCGATCACAGCGCTCGGGCTCGCCACTTCGGCTATCGCTATCTGGCTCGTCCTCAGGATCGCGCTCGGGTCCTCGATTTCGCAGCTCCAATCGTTGCGGCCCGGACCATGAGCTTCCTCGGGATGGGGTCCCGCCGGGTCAAGGTCAGCGTCGCGGTCGCGTCGGCGTTCGTGATCTACCTCATCATCACGTGGTCTCTGGGCAAGTGGCTCGAGCTGACCGGCTGGGACCTGTGGATTCTGCGCGGGGCGCTCTGGGTATTGGGGGCGGTCGCGGCGGGCATCGTCTTCTGGTTCACCACCCGGCGCGGGGGAGACGACCAGGGCGAAGCCGGCGACGACGACATCGATGCGGCGATGGCGGCGGCGCGCGCCCGGCTCGCCGCATCGCGGGCGGCGAGAACCGCCGCTCCGGGCAAAATGCCCCTCGTGGTGGTTCTCGGTCCTGCGGGCAGCGCCAAGACGGCAAGCGTGATGCATTGCGGACTGGATCCCGACCTGCTCGCTGGGGAGGTCTCCCAGGGGGACCGGATCCCGCCCACACGCGCGGTGAATCTCTGGTACACCCACAATACGGTGGTAGTGGAAGCGGGCGGGGGCCTGCTGCAGGAGCCGAGCCGCTGGGCGCGCTTCGTTCACCACGTCATTCCGGATCGGATGCGGGCGACGTTGACGGGGCGCGCGCAGGCGCGGCGCGTCGCGGTCGTCTGCTTCAGCTGCGAGGAGCTGCTCAAGGCGGGGAGCGCCACCGCGGTGCCGGCAGCGGCCTCCGAGCTGCGCGCGCGGCTCGCCGAGCTGGGCCGGGCATTCGGGATCCCGCTACCGGTGTACGTGCTCTTCACGAAGGCGGACCGCATTCCCCACTTCCCGGAGTTCGCGCACCACGTGTCCCGGGAGGAGGCCCAGCTCGGAGTCGGCACGACGCTCCGCTGGCCGTCGCCTGCGCCGGCCGGGCTGCACGCCGAGCGAGAGTTTCAACGGGTCACTGAGGCCTTTGCGCGGCTCTTCACCAGACTCGCCGCGAGCCGGCTGTTGCTGCTGCCGCGCGAGAGCGAAGCGGCGCGGCGCGCCGCGGTGTACGAGTTCCCGCGCGAGCTGCGCAAGATCGCCCCTCTGGCGACGCAGTTCCTGGTGGATCTCTGCAGGCCGAGCCAGCTGGCGGTCAGCCCGGTGCTCCGCGGGTTCTATTTCACCGGCGTGCGGGCGGTCGTGACGAGCGACGCCGCTCCGGCGGCTTCCGCGGCGGCCGGTGGCGCGCGCGGCGCGACCCAGGTGTTCGACGCCCGGCTCCATCAAGCTAGCCCTCGCGACGCCGCGGTTCCTGCCACGGCGCGCAAAGTCCCGCAGTGGCTCTTTCTCGGCGGCGTGTTCCGGGACGTGATCCTGCGCGATCGGGCGGGCGACGCCGTCGCACGGGGCGGCGTGCATGTTAATCTGTGGCGCCGCGGTCTCCTCGCCGCCGCCTCCGGCATGGCGCTCCTGTGGCTCCTCGCCCTGCCGGTGTCCTGTTTCAACAATCGCCGGCTCGTCGCCCGATCGGTCGATGCGGCGCAGGGCCTTGCGGGCCTCTTCGCGAGCGAGGCCGACGTGCCTCCACCCGAGACGCTGACGAAGCTCGACCGGCTGCGCCAGAGCCTCGAGATTCTCGCCGACTACGAACGCGATGGGCCGCCTCTGCGGTTTCGCTGGGGATTGTACCAGGGGTCGGCACTCAACCGGCAACTCGGGCCGGTCTACATGGACCGCCTGGAGGCCGTGCTGCTGAGGCCGGCGCGTACCTCCATCGTGCGCACGCTGCGGAACGTGCCGGCTGCGCCGCGGGAGGCCGGTGAGTACGGGCGAATCTACAATCTGCTCAAAGCCTATCTGATGACGACCTCCCAAGGGACCAAGATCGAGCCGGCGTTCCTGGACTCGCTGCTCATGGATCGGTGGCTCGAGGGTCGCCAGGTCGATTCCACCCGCCTCGACCTGGTGCGCAAGCAATTCGGCTTCTACACCCGCAAGCTCTGTGTCGTGTACGCCTGCGGAGCGGACGCCGACGAAGCCGTGGTCAAACCCGCCCGCAACTTCCTGCTGGCCTTCGCCGGGCCGGAGCAGATTTATAGCGCGATCATCGGCGAAGCGTCCGCCCGCAATCCCCCGGTGCGATTCGCACAGAAATTTCCAAATGCGTCGGCGGTGTTGGGAAACGTGTATGACGTGCCGGGGGCGTTCACCCCTGGCGGATGGGGGTTCATGCGTCAGGCACTGGCGAACCCCAGCCAATTCTTCCAGTCCGAGGACTGGGTGTTAGGCGGGCAGGCGAACGTGAAGCTCGATCCCGCGACGATTGTCGAGCAGCTGCGCAGGATGTACGACTCGGACTACGTCCGGCGGTGGGTGACGTTTCTCGGCTCCGCCAAGCTGGTGCCCTTCGGCGGCACGCGCGACGCGGCCCAAAAATTGTTGCGGCTCAGCGACAATCAGTCGCCGCTGCTGCAGCTTCTCACCGTGGTCGCCCAGAACACCGCCGTCGACACGCAGACACTCGGCGGCGCTTTCCAGCCCGTGAGGATCGTGACGCCCCTGACCGTCACCGACAGACTCGTCAGCGAGTCCAACAAGCCGTACATCGACGCGCTGTTCGGTCTGCAGACGATCGTCGCTCAGGCCGCGAACGCATCGCCGGGGGCGGCGGAAGCGCTCCTTGCGCAAACGATGGAACGGTCGGGAGCGGCGCGGGGGGCCGTGGCGCAGCTCACGCAGAAGTTTCGAACTGACGGTCCAGCCGCGGACGTTGGCCAGGCTGTCCAAAGGTTGATGGAGGAGCCGGTCAGCGGCGTCGAGCGTGTCCTCGGGAGCCTACCTGCGGCAGCGGCGAATCAGCGGGCGGCCGCTTTCTGCACGGTGTTCCAGCCGCTGCGCTCGAAGTATCCGTTCAACCCGAGCTCGGGCGTCGACGCCACGCTGCAGGATGTCACTGCCGTCTTCCATCAGGAGTCCGGCGCCCTCGCTGGCCTCAAGAACGCGCTCGGCGGCGTGCTCGTCCAGCAGGGCACGCGCTTCCTGCCGGTGCCTGGTGGCGCAATTCGCCCGAACTCGGCGTTCCTCGACTTCTTCAACCGCGCGGCGGGTACGTCGAGCGCATTGTGGCAGGGGGGCCCGACTGAGCCAAAATTCTCGTTCTCGCTTAAGCCCAGAGTTGACGCGGCGATGCCCGTGGTCACGGTGTCCGTGGACGGCCAAGTCTCTCAGTTCACGCGGACCCAGCTTGCGGCGCATCTTTTCGACTGGATCGGCCCCCGGGCGCGCGAGGTGCGCGTGACCGCGCAGATTCGGGGCCGTGAGGAGGTCCTCAAGCAGTACGGCGGGACCTGGGCGGTGTTCAAGCTGTTCAGCGACGCGACGTGGCGCAACACGGGTACAACGCAGCTCGCGGGCATGCCGTACATCCTCCAGTGGCCGATCGCGCAGCAGGGCGTTACGCTCGAGATGGAATTGAATATTGGCCAGGCGCCGCCATTTTTGAGGAAGGATTACTTCGCGGGCATGAACTGCGTCAGCCGCGTGCAGTGACCGGGGCGGCGGTGCTGCCCTTGTTCCGCAACCCACACTCGATCATCAAGGGGACCAATGCGCAGCCGACTCTCACTAATGATGTGCAGCGGGATGGTTCTCGCCCTGGCGTGTCATCGCGGGCCCGAGCCACTGGCCCCGGTGCTGCCGACCGAGCGCGTCTATTACGACGACGGGCCGGCATTCCGCGACTCCGTCCGCATGGCGGTCGAGGACTCGGCGACGTGGAAGCGAGTGTGGGCGCAAGCCACGTCCACGCAGCCATCACCGCCCCCGCGGCCGGAGGTCGACTTTCCGTCCGAGATTTTGCTCGTCGTCGCGGCAGGCCGGATGGCGCCGGGCGACCAGATCCACGTGGACTCCGTAGGTGTGAAGGGCGACTTTTTCGTCGTCGTCGTGCGCACGACGGTCGAGTGTCGACCCCTCGTTGCCGACGTCTACCCGCTCGAGATTGTGCGCGTGAGGCGGACCGGGAAGGCGGTCGCGTTCGCCGAGCGCCGGGAACGGGGCGCGAACTGCTAGTAGCCCGGCCGTGGGGACCTGTTGATCGGTAATTGGCCCCCTAGGATTCGAACCTAGATTGACGGATCCAAAGTCCGCTGTCCTGCCATTGGACGAGGGGCCAGCACGCTTGAGGGAGTTGAACTTAATAAGTGGCGAGCCAAGATGCTCGCCCCTTCTGCGCTGTGGCCGTAGCTTTTCCCTCGTGACCAACCACCGCTACCCGAGCAGCCACGTCTTCTACCGCAAACTCGGCTATGAGTACCCCAGAATCGTCCGCGGGGAAGGCTGCTGGCTCATCGACGAGCGCGGCAAGCGTTACCTCGACGCCGTCGGCGGCGCCTACGTCGCCAACATCGGGCACTCCAACCCCGAGATCGCCGCCTCTGTCGCCGAGCAATGCCGCCAGTTCGGCTACCTCTCCGGCACCATGTTCACGCACGGGCCCGTCGAGAACCTCGCGGACGAGCTGGCCGAAACGCTCCCCGGCGATCTCTCCAAGCTCTACTTCCTTTGTAGTGGGTCGGAAGCGGTGGAGGCCGCGCTCAAATTGGCACGGCAGTACTGGATCGAACGCGGCCGGCCCGACAAAACCCGCATCATTGCGCTGGGTCCCGGCTACCACGGCAGTACACTGCTCGCGCTCTCGGCGTCGGCGCGGGAAGCCTACAAGGCAATGTTCCGGCCCTGGCTGGTGGACGTGGACCGCATCCCGGCGTCCTATCCCTATCGCTGTGAATGCGGCGGCGAGAATGCGTCGTGCCCCGTCTGCAGCGGCAACGTGCTGGAAGAAGCGATCACCCGCCTCGGCGCCCAGAATGTGGCCGCGTTCATCGCGGAGCCGGTCGGCGGCTCGTCCACCGGCGGCTCGACGCCGCGTCCCGAGTACTTCCGCCGCGTGCGGGAGATCTGCGACCGGCACGACGTGCTGTTCATCGCCGATGAGGTGCTCGTCGGCGTCGGCCGCACCGGCACGTGGTGGGCGATCGAGCCCTACGGTGTCGCGCCCGACATCATGACGCTGGGGAAGGGAATCTCCGGCGGGTACGCGGCGCTGTCGGCGATTGCCGCGCCCGAGAGAATCGTGGACGCGATCGCCAAGGGCTCCGGCAGCTTCATGCACGCCCAGACGTTTTCGCATCACCCCGTCGCCTGTGCCGCCGGTGTCGCCACGATGCACTACTTGAAGAAGAACAAGCTGGTTGAGCGCTGCGCCACGATGGGCAAGGTGCTGCACCAGCGATTGGCAGTGCTGGCGGACCTGCCGCACGTCGGCGACGTGCGCGGGCGCGGTCTGCTCGCCGGCATCGAGTTCGTCGAAGACAAGGCGAGCCGTACCCCGTTCCCACGTGCCGCAAAGTTTGCGGAGCGATTTGCCGATGCGGCGCTCGACGCCGGGCTCACGGTATGGCCGAACGTCGGCCATGCCGACGGTACGAACGGCGACCTGGTCATGGTGGCTCCCCCGTTCATCATCACGGAGGAGGAGATCCAGGAAATCGTGGGTCGGTTTACTGTGGCCCTCGAGAAGACCACTGCCAGGCTGAAGGCTCGCGTATGACAGGAGTGTTCGAGACATGAGCGCACTCACTCGCGATTATCCGCGCATCGTCGTGCCGCCCCCCGGTCCCAAGGCCCGGGCCATCGTCGAGCGACAGGACCGCTATGCCTCGACGTCGTATCCCAAGGAATACCCACTGGCGGTCGCGCACGGCGAGCGCGCCGTGGTCGAGGATGTGGACGGCAATCGCTTCCTCGATTTCATGGCGGGTATCGCCGTAGCGTCCACCGGTTACGGCCACCCGAAGGTGGTGAAAGCGGTCCAGGACGCGGCCGCGCGCTTCCTGCATATCTGCGGCAGTGACTTCTATTACGAGAGCTTTGCGGCGCTGTGCGAACGGCTCGCGCAGCTCGCGCCCGGGCCGAGCAAGAAGCGCGTGTTCCTGTCGAACTCGGGCACCGAAGCGGTCGAGGGCGCCATCAAGCTGGCGCGGCATTCGACCGGTCGGCCGGCGATCGTCGGCTTCCTCGGCGCGTTCCACGGCCGGAGCTACGGCGGCTTGAGTCTCACCGCGAGCAAAGCGGTGCAGCGCTCGGGCTTTGCGCCGTTCCTCCCCGAAATCCATCACGTGCCGTACGGCTATCGCTATCGGTGCGAGTACTGCCGCGGCGAATCGGAATGCACGACGCGCTGCACGTCGTGGATCGAAGAGGAGCTGTTCGCCAAGAAAGTCCCGCCGGACAGCGTGGCGGCGATCTTCGTCGAGCCGATTCAGGGTGAAGGGGGCTACGTCGTCCCGCCGGCGGGCTATCTGCGGGAATTGCGCGAGATCTGCGACCGCTACGGTATCCTGCTCGTGTGCGACGAGGTGCAGTGCGGCGTGGGACGCACCGGCAGGATGTGGGCGTGCGAATACGAAGGCATCGAGCCGGACATCCTGCTGTCGGCGAAGGGCCTTGGGAGCGGCATGCCGATCGGCGCGATTATCGCCAAAGAATCGATCATGAAGTGGAAGCCGGGCGCGCATGGGACCACGTTCGGCGGCAACCCGGTGTGCTGCGCCGCGGCGTTGGCCACGCTCGACATCGTCGAACAGGAGCTGCTCCCCAACGTCGCCAAAATGGGCGATCGGCTGATCAGCGGCGCGCGCAAGCTCCAAGACAAGTACGCCGCTATCGGCGACGTGCGCGGCCGCGGCCTCATGGTGGGCGTCGAGTTCGTGAAAGACCGCACCACCCGCGAGCCCGCGCCCGACATCCCGCACGAAATCGTAGGCCGGGCTTTCAAGAAAGGTCTGCTGCTCCTCGGCTGCGGCAAGAGCTCCCTGCGGCTCGCACCGCCGCTCGTCGTGGATGAGTACGACGTCGACACCGCTCTCCGGATCATCGACGAGTGCCTGCACGAGATCTCGGACTAACGTCAAAAGTCATGTCGCTGCAGGACGCGGTCGCGCGCCATGTGCGCGACGGCGATGTCGTCGTCATTGAAGGATTCACCCACCTCATCTCGTTCGCCGCGGGGCACGAGATCATCCGGCAGCGGCGCCGCGACCTGACGCTCTGCCGGCTCACGCCGGATCTGGTCTACGACCAGATGATCGCTGCCGGCTGCGCGAAGAAGCTCGTGTTTTCGTGGGCGGGAAACCCCGGCGTCGGCTCGCTGCACGCATTTCGCCGCGCCGTGGAAGGTGGCACCCTGGAAATCGAGGAGTATTCGCATTTCGGCATGGTCGCGCGGTTTTCCGCGGGCGCCGCGCGGCTGCCGTTCTGGACCCTGCGGGACTACGCCGGCACCGACCTCCCGAAAGCGAATCCACGCATCAAATCGGTGACCTGCCCCTACACCGGCGAAGCGCTCGCGACCGTGCCGGCGCTCAACCCCGACGTGACGATCGTGCACGCCCAGCGAGCGGACGCACAGGGCAACACGCAGATCTGGGGACTGCTCGGCGTGCAGAAAGAGGCGGCGTTCGCGTCGCAGCGCGTGATCGTGGTGGTCGAGGAGCTGGTGGACGAGCGCGTAATCCGATCCGATCCCAATCGCACCGTGATTCCGGCCGCGATCGTCACGGCCGTCGTCGTCGAGCCGTGGGGCGCGCATCCGTCCTACGCTCAGGGGTACTACGATCGCGACAACGACTTCTATGTCGGTTGGGAAGCGATCTCGCGCGACCGTGCCGAGCTGGCACATTACCTCGACGAGTTCGTCCACGGCGTGCAGGGCCGGGCCGAGTATATGGCGAAGCAGCCGCGGTTGATGGAGCGGCTCAAGGCGGGTGAGCAGCGCTGCGCCGGAGTCAACTACGGCTTCTGATTACTCGCCGGACGAGATGATGGCCACGGTCGCGGCGCGGGAGCTCGCCGACGGCGAGGTCGTGTTCGTGGGCATCGGCTTGCCGAACCTCGCCTGCAACCTGGCGCGGCGCACCCATGCGCCCAATCTGGTTCTGATCTACGAATCGGGAGCGGTGGGGGCGACGCCCTCGCG
>Ga0137361_10003642_pt1 | contig 10061 bp, 9 predicted proteins | sample Mad1_80_16metaG_FD_104923 | JGI IMG/M metagenome (GOLD analysis project Ga0137361, IMG submission 104923) | Vadose zone soil microbial communities from Angelo Coast Range Reserve, California, USA - Mad1_80_16 metaG | ecosystem: Environmental > Terrestrial > Soil > Vadose zone | place: USA... | reverse complement strand
TCGACAGCGACCGAAAGGATTTTCTTCCCCTTCGTTTTTTTGATGTAGCGGCTGACACCGGTGATGGTGCCGCCGGTGCCAACGCCGCTGACAAAAACATCAACAGCGCCGTCGGTGTCGTTCCAGATTTCGGGGCCGGTGGTGGATTCATGGATCGCCGGGTTGGCCGGATTGTCAAACTGCTGCGGCAGGAAATAGTGCTTCTTGTCGGATTCGTAGATTTCCGTGGCCTTCTTGATTGCGCCCTTCATGCCTTCCGGCCCAGGCGTCAGCACCAGATTCGCGCCAAAGGCCGCGAGGACGCGCCGGCGTTCCAGCGACATCGTTTCCGGCATGGTCAATGTGATTTTGTATCCGCGCGCCGCGGCCACGAAGGCCAGCGCGATTCCGGTGTTGCCGCTGGTGGGTTCGACGATTTCCTGCCCAGGCTTCAAAGCCCCGCGCTTTTCCGCGTCCCAGATCATTGCCGCCCCGATGCGACACTTTACTGAGTACGCTGGGTTTCTCCCCTCGATCTTCGCGAGCACGGTGGCTTTGGCGCCGTCGGTGACGCGATTCAGCTTGATCAGGGGAGTTCGTCCAATACTCAGAGAGTTGTCGGCATAGATATTTGCCATGATTTGCCTCAGTAGAGTGAATTTGCTGTATCGGGACAGCAGATTAAGTATAGACCGACGCCGGGGAAACAAGACCATCCAAACTATCAGAAACGCCTATTCCACGGCTTGTTTCCCCTTATAGAAGAGATGCGGCGCGTTGCGGCCAGTTACACTCTCCGTTAGACTCGTGTAGTGGCCGGCCTTTAGACCGGCCATAATTCCGTTTCGTACCCGCGCTCATTCCGCTCTGGAGAAGCAAATGACCACCGAAGCAAACGCCCGCATGCAGCGTCCCCTCGACAAAGTTGACCCTCAAATTGCGGACCTGCTCCGCGAAGAAGCCGTGCGCCAGGCGACTGGACTGGAACTGATCCCCTCGGAGAATCTTGTCTCCGAAGCCGTGCTGGAAGCGATGGGCTCGATCTTTACGAATAAGTACGCGGAAGGCTATCCGGGGAAGCGCTATTACGGCGGATGCGAAGTTGCGGATAAGGTCGAGCAGTTGGCCATCGACCGTGCCAAGCAGCTTTTCGGAGCGGATCACGCCAACGTGCAGGCCCACTCAGGAACCTCGGCCAACGTAGCGGTGTATATGTCCGCGCTGAAACCAGGCGATACAGTGCTGGGCATGGCGCTGGCGCATGGCGGGCATCTGACCCACGGCCACCCGCTGAATTTTTCGGGCCGCATGTACAAATTCGTGGAATATCACGTGCGCCAGTCGGACGAGCGGATCGACTACGACGAAATTGAAAAGCTGGCGCAAGAGCACCAGCCGAAGATGATCGTTGCAGGAGCCAGCGCGTATTCGCGGATCATCGAATTCGAGCGCATCGCGAAAGTCGCGAAGGCGGTTGGCGCGATTTTCTTCGTGGATATGGCGCACATCGCGGGCCTAGTGGCGGCGGGCGTACACCCAAGCCCTGTGCCCCATGCCGATATCGTCTCCACGACCACGCATAAGACGCTGCGGGGTCCTCGCGGCGGGATAGTGCTTTCGAAGGCTTCCTTTGCGAAGGAGATCGACAAGCTCACGTTCCCCGGCACGCAAGGCGGCCCGCTGGTGCACACCATCGCGGCCAAGGCCGTTTGCTTCAAAGAAGCGATGGAGCCCTCTTTTATCGAGTATCAGAAACAGGTGGCGGCGAACGCCAAGGCTCTCGCAAATGCCATTTCGCGCCACGGCTTCCGCGTGGTTTCTGGCGGCACGGACAACCACGTTTTCCTGATTGAAGTGCATCCGCGCGGCATTACTGGAAGCGATGCGGAGAAAGCACTCGACCGCGCGGGCATTACCGTGAACAAGAATGCCATCCCGTTCGATCCTCTGCCGCCGATGAAGGCGGGCGGCATCCGCCTCGGGAGCCCCTCGGTGACCACTCGCGGCATGAAGGAACCGGAGATGGAGCTAATCGCCAATGGTGTCGCGGAAGTCCTCACCCATATGGGCGAGGCCGCAGTGGAGCAGAAAGTCCGCAAACAGGTTGCCGAGCTTGCGGCGCGCTTCCCCATTTATGAATCGCGCACCCGGGCTGCGGCCACGCACGCACGCGTCTAAACAGGAATCCGTGTAGCTCACCCCTTCAGGGGTGAGGGTTTTCGTCGCGCCGTCGAGGTTGTGCTGCGGCTATGAAAACCCTCAGGCCTGGAAGTCCTGAGCAACAGGGCGAAGATTCATGAGCGACAATAAACATAAGTTGCCGGACATTGTCCGTGCCACCGCCGACTTCGAAAAATGGGCTTTGCGCCACGTCCACATGGTGCAGTCCGACGTGAAGCTGAAGCACCGGAGCATGACCAAGGCGGCCTTCCCGTTTTTTCGCGCCACCTTTTACCGCTGGGCTCAGTGGTGGCCGCTGATCTGCCCGCAACTGGCCCGGGCGCCACAAGTTCTCGCCGTCGGCGACCTGCACGTGGAAAATTTTGGCACGTGGCGCGACTTTGAAGGGCGCCTCATCTGGGGAGTCAACGATTTCGACGAAACTTGGCCGGCGTCCTATGCCGTGGACCTGGTTCGACTGGTCGCCAGTTGCTATCTGGCGATAGAAGAACAGCACCTCTCCATCACTCGAAAGGAGGCCTGCCGCGCAATCGAGCAGGGTTACCGCGACTCTCTGGCGAAAGGCGGCGCGCCATTCGTTCTGGCGGAACATCACCGCTGGCTGCGGCTGGTGGCCCTGAACAAGCTGCGCGACCCAGTGGTTTTCTGGGAGAAGATTCGCAACTGCCCGCGCTACAAGGGCGCGCTTCCCAAGGACGTCTTGAAACTCCTTCATTCATCCTTGCCATTGCGCAGCATGAGCTACGACCTGAAGTCGCGTGTGGCGGGGCTTGGCAGCCTGGGCCATCCCCGGGTGCTGGCGCTGGCCGATTGGCACGGAGCCCATATTGTGCGCGAGGCCAAGCAACTGACGCCGTCGGCCTGGATCTGGGCCAAGGGACTGCACACGGCGGAAATCCTCAGCCGCAAGCTGGTCTCTTCGGCTGTACGCATCCTCGACCCCCACGTGCATTTCGCCGATTACTGGATTGTCCGCCGGCTGGCTCCGGACTGCTGCCACATTGAAATTCAGACCCTTCCCGAGGAGCGCGACGAAGAGAGGCTGCTCTATTACATGGGTTGGGAGACCGCCAACATTCACCTGGGCAGCCCCAAGGCCATCCCGGCAGTGCGACGCGACCTGGCCGCGCGCAAAGACCGTTGGCTGCACAAAGCGGCAAAGGCCATGCTCAAAGTTACGCTGGAAGACTGGAAGGTCTGGCGACGCAAAAGCGGTTCCCTGCCCAGGGCCAAGTAGAGCGCCCGCGTCCCTGTAGCTAACCCCTTCAGGGGTGAGGGTTTCCATTACGCAGGCGGGATTGTAACGCCACAGGAAAAGCCTCAAGCCCAGCTGGCCTCCCCTTCGCCACTAGAACGTAAAGACGTTGGCCGAATTCTGTCCTACGGGTCAGTAGATTCGGGGTTCCCTTCCTCGTAACGTCGTCAAGGACCGGTAAATGACCACTTCCTCAGCCAACTCGTTCACCTTCAAGTCACGGAAACAAAAGTGCATTCTCTGCCCCTTCTCGAGCGCTTTTTTTCCCCGGCGAGATGTGCCTGACCCAGCGACGGAAGTTGTCTGCTCCCCGGGGGAATCCTTGCAAATCACCGAGGTGGAATAATGATGGATACCGAAGCCTTCAAAGAGTTCAAGACCGGGCTCACCCTGCTTCGAGACAATTACGCGAACCGGGCACTGAATCACATTCAGAAAGCCGCTGAGCTGGAAAAGAACAATCCCTATTACATGTCTTACTTGGGCGTCGCGCTGGCCCGTACGCAGCAGAAATGGGCCGATGCCGAGCGCCTCTGCGACGGCGCGGTGCGCATCAAGCGCAACCAGGCGCAACTCTACCTGAACCTTGCCGAAGTCTATATGGCTGCGGGACGCAAGGAAGATGCCCGCGATGCCCTGATCGCCGGGATGAAATATGCCCGCCGCGACGTCCGGCTGAGCATCGCCATGGCCAAGCTGACCCCGCGCCGGCCGCCCGTGTTCACCTTTCTCGGGCGCAAGCATCCGCTGAACCGGCACTTCGGCCAGCTGCGGCATAAGACGCTGTCGGCCCTGGGCAAAAGTTAAACCTTAACGAATTTCCCCACCCCCAAACGCGGAAAGGGCGGATGGCTTCGGCCACCCGCCCTTTTCGTTTTAAATTGTTTTAACGTTCTGAAGAGCTATCTGCCGTGGTTCGAGTAGGCGCTGCCAAACCCATTGTTGAGTCCCATCTCCATCAGGATCTTGAAGCCGACCCCAAACAGCCCATTGGGCAGTGCGTCACGCCGGACGACTTCCGCCAGGTATTCATGGCTCATGGACGCGGGTTCTTTGGAATAGGGCATGGTGACAAAGAGCCGCATGCCGATCGCGTAGGTGGCAACGCTGGACTGGAAATAGACTCCCGAGCGGGAGACGCTGAGGGTGCCGCGGATGTCGTCGAACGGGTCGCGTTCGGGGTCCGACGGCCGGATACGCATCAGTTGCGTGATTTTGCAACGCCTGCTGCCGCGTCGTTCAGCTTGCTTGGATCGCGTGGAGGTGAAGCCACTTGGGTTGTTGGTCTTCGTCATTTGGTCGAACGGCGACGCCATAGGAGCCTGTCTTTCCCCAGTGAAACTGAATTCCCCTGGTGAGTACAAGATAGCGGGGATGCCCGGGAAAACCTATAGCGTGACGGTACTCGGCAAAAAGTAGGGCGTCACGCATTCGATGTTAGTACGAAAGTACCAGTCCGGCAACGATTTTGGCGGCAGGTGTTTCGCGCGCTATCGGAGGTCGGTCAATTCCCGATCATCTGGCGAATCAGGAGTCGCGATTGGCATGGGACAGAAACATAGAGGAATACTTACCCACCCAGTCATGCCATTCCTTCGACACCGGCAAAAACTCCCAATAAAACCTCACGCTTCCGCCCGCGTCACGATAATAGCTGAGCGAGACTTCTGCACTGATTTGTCTCTGCTTCCCGGGGGCTTCCGGCAACTTTCCTAGACGGTCGGAAAGGAGCTTAAAGTACCGCTCGGATTCGTTAGGCACGAATTGAGCTTCCATCAGTCGGTCGTTGTAGAAAGTCAGTTCCAACTGACCTGTAATGCCCAGGTCTGAAAATGGTCCCTTTGACTCAATAAAATCATGTCTGGGGCGAGGGTCATCTGAGTTTGTCTTCATCTTTTGTGTCCAGCGTGAATCGAATCCGAGACCCTTTAGCTGTTTTCTGGCAGCGTCAGGGGGTGAACCTCCCTGCAAATCGCCTATCATTTTGGCTGAATTGCCATGCTGGCAGGCGTTGCAGACGAAACACAGGAAACTCAGGAGCGCGAATCCAATCACTTTGTTCTTCATAGAATCCTTGGGTACGCCCAGGAGATGCAGATGCACTCCAATCTGGATAGCATGACAGCTTGGAACCGTTCAAGTGCCCGCTGCGGTAATCGGAAGCTGGCCCACCGCCCTGCCGCTCAGGGTGTTGGCTTCCCCGGGCTACTTGTGCGATTCTCTACGTTACTTTTCGCGAGGACCCTGCTCTGATGCTGAAGCGTTTCAAGGATTTGTCGGAAAAAGAGATTCTGGCCGTGGCCATTTCCAATGAGGAAGAAGACGGCCGCATCTACGGCGAATTTGCGGATGTCCTGCGCGACTCCTACCCTGCGACGGCAGAGATGTTTGAAGAGATGCGCGTGGAGGAGGCCGGCCACCGCGACCGGCTGCTGGCATTGTTTCGCCAGCGTTTTGGCGATCACATTCCGCCCATCCGCCGCGAAGATGTGCGGGGGTTTCTGAGCCGCCGTCCGGTATGGATGATGCGGCCGCTGGGCGTGAAGGTCGCGCGGCGCCAGGCGGAAATCATGGAGATGGAGGCGAGCCGCTTTTATTCGCGGGCGGCGAGCCTGGCCACCGATGCTCCGCTGCGCGAGTTGCTGAACATGCTTGCCGATGAAGAGCGCAAGCACACGCGCGCCGCCGGGGAATACGAAGAAAAGCACCTTACCGAGAAAGCCAAGTCCGACGAGAGCGAATCACACAAGCGGTTGTACCTTCTCCAAATCGTCCAGCCAGGACTCCTCGGGCTAATAGACGGTTCGATCTCAACACTGGCACCACTGTTCGCGGCGGCGTTCGCCACGCAAAATAGCTGGAAAGCATTCCTAGTGGGGCTCGCGGCATCCATCGGCGCGGGAATTTCGATGGGATTCGCAGAATCACAATCGGACGACGGATCGCTTACGGGGCGCGGTTCTCCTTGGATTCGGGGTGCTGCTACGGGATTCATGACCATGGCGGGGGGAATCGGACACACGCTGCCGTTTTTGATTTCAGACTTCCACATAGCCACAATCATCGCGGTTGTCGTTGTGGTCATCGAACTCGGCGCCATCAGCTACATTCGCTATCGCTATATGGACACACCTTTTTGGCAGGCGGCGTTTCTGGGTGGTGTCGGCGGCCTACTCGTCTTTCTCACCGGCTGGCTCATCGGCAGTTCGTAATTCTGGAGACATGCCAAGCAGCCGGCGCCCAGCCAACCCATGACCCACCTCTCTCAGAATAGAAGAAAAATCCTCTGCCTCGCGAGTATTCTTGCGGCCGCGTTGATGTGTGTTGGAGTTGCTTCCAAACTTGGCGCGCAGACGGCTACGAAAGTTGATCGAATTGTGGTCGAAAAGAGCAAGCGAACGCTAACATTGATGAATGGCGGAAGAGCCGTGAAGACATACAAAGTCGCCCTGGGCGGGCAGCCGGTTGGCGCGAAGGATCGCCAGGGAGATCACAAAACACCCGAGGGTATTTATTCCGTGGACGCCAAGAATCCGAACAGTCAGTTTTACAAAGCGCTGCACATTTCCTATCCGAATCAGGCCGACCGGGCGAATGCACGCAAACTGGGAGTGAGCCCCGGCGGCGATGTGGAAATTCATGGGCTGGGATCGAAATGGGGATGGCTTGGCGCGAAGCACCGTCTCACCGATTGGACGGACGGTTGCGTCGCGTTGACCAACGAGGAAATCGACGAAATTTATCCGCTCGTCAAAGTTGGCACGACTGTCGAGCTTCGACCTTAATTCAGCACTGTCCTGCCTAAGAGGCCGCCCGGAGTTGGACCCCCGAAGGCACCCAAATCAGGTCTGTTAGTGCTATAATCGTGGCCGTTGAGAGCGCCCAGCTCTCTGTGTCCCCCAAAAACCCAGCTAGGGCCTGGAATCCAGCCGGTACCTCTGTCCCCTTCCGGCGAATAGATGATCTAAAAAATTCTTCTTTAACAGGAGAAGTACCATGAAATCTGACTGGATGGCTCGGAATCCACGGGCTGGGGCGCTTTTTCTTGCTGTAGTGGCAATCTTCGCGATCGCGGGAGTCATCGTTAGTTGCAGCGGGGGCTCGTCCCACAACATGGTCTCAGGCATGGGCACGGTGAATGTGACCATGAGCGATCCGCCAAGCTGTATGCCTCCTAACGGGCAATTTACGCACGTGTACGTCACCGTGCGCTCGGTGCAGGCGCACATCAGTGCCACCGCGACAGATAGCAGCTCGGGTTGGCAGGAACTTGCGCCGCAACTGGCCAGTTCGCCGATGCAGATTGATCTCTTTTCCAAGCCGCAGACAACCTGCATTCTGGCCCAGCTCGGCTCGGCCAGCCTTCCCGCGGGCAGCTATCAGCAAATCCGACTGCTGTTGGTCTCGAACACGACAGCCGCGAGTGCTGGTCCATCAACGAACGCCTGCGCGGGAAGCGGATTCAATTGCGTCGTGCTTGAGGACTCCACGGTTCACGAGCTTCAGTTGAGCAGCGAGGCCAATACCGGACTGAAAATTCCGCCGGGCCAAATTGTCGGCGGACCGCTGCAGGTGACCGCGGGCCAGAGCGTGGATCTGAATATTGACTTCAACGCCTGCGCTTCGATTGTTGCGGAAGGCAACGGTAAATTCCGCCTGAAGCCGACGCTTACTGCAGCACAGGTCAGCGCGAATAACTCGGGAATCACCGGCAAGGTGGTGGATTCCGTCAGCAAAGCGCCGATAGCGGGAAGCGTTCAGGTGGCTCTGGAACAGCCGGACTCGTCCGGGGTGGACCGCATCGTCATGCAAGCGGTTGCGGACAGCAACGGCAATTTCAATTTCTGCCCGCTGCCCACAGGAACATTTGACATCGTTGTGGTCGGCATCGGCCCGGCGAACGTGCCCTACAACGCGACAACAGTCCTGAACGTGCCGAACGGAGCGAATCTTGGCGCCATTCCGTTGATCGCCGAGGCCGGCGCCACCGCACCTGCCGTCTTCCAGGGTTTTGTGACAGCGACGAACGGCGCAGCCGCAGGAACGATCGACGTCAGCCTCTCGGCACTCCAAACGGTGGCGTCTGGGGCGACGACCACGATCCAAATCACGATTCCCTTGCAGACCATTCCGGCGACGACGACCACACCCGAAGTGGATTCGACCGGCCTTATTTCTGTTTCTGCCAACACCGGCTGTCCGACTGGAGCTCCGGCGAATTCAAACTGCGCGCAATACACGCTGGTTGTTCCGGCCAGCAATCCGAGTGTGGGCGTTTTCTTGTCTTCCGGATTCACCTATTCCACTCCAGCGACTGGCGATGTGCTCTTCACAGTGGACGCCAGGGCGGCGATGCCAATGAGCGGCGGAACGCCGGATTGCACGCCGTCCGAGCAGACCACTGCAAAGGACTCAACCGCGGCTCCGCTGAAAGCTCTGCCGGCCACGACCACCAACGTGGCGGAGATCGATTTCAGTGGCTGCACGTAACTCCGGGCCGGCGTCCAGCCGCCGGCTCATTTTTCCTGAACGGGGCCACCCGAACCAGGGCATTCCGAACCACGGGCAACCTGTACCACGGGCCCAGTCAATCTTGCGACACGCGGAAGGCGTCAATCTTTGCGAAGCGGGTCGTGAAGCAGTAGTGTGGAATGTAGGACCTCAATTCCCAAGGAGAGAAGAATGAAGCTGGCAAAATGGATGGTTGGCGGAGCGCTCGCATGCTGCCTGTTTTTTGGCCAGAGCGCGTTTGCGCAAGGCAACAGTGAGGGCCATGGACACGGAAAAGGCCACGATAAAGATAAACATGGGGATGATGATCGGGACGAAGACCGCGGCTACTATCACGGGCATGACAAGGAAGTTCACGACTGGTACTACGCTCACGGCAATAATCTTCCCCCGGGCCTCGCGAAGAAAGACCGCCTGCCGCCAGGACTCGAAAAGCAACTGGTGCGCCGCGGAACGCTGCCTCCCGGATTGCAGAAGAAGATTCATCCTTGCCCGCCTGAACTGGTTCGCTACTTTCCTCCGCCGCCGCCCGATTGCGCGCACGTCCTGATCGGTGGCCACATCGTGCTGCTGAATCGCAGGACCAATGTGGTGGTGGACTTCATGCACGTGGAATTGTTCTAAGCAATCCTGTAGCTCACCCCTTCAGGGGTGAGGGTTTTCATCACGCGGGCGAGATTGTTTCGTCGCAGCGAAAACCCTCAGGCCCTGCCCGCCCTGTTTGCCGCAGGCAAGCTCGACGCCTGAGAAACAGACGGATTAATCGTCAGAGTGCGCGGGCACGGGTGTCGCTGTCGGGCGGCGGAACGAAGTGCGCAGCCAGGCTTGCAGCCGGTCCATATAGATGTACACGACCGGCGTCGTGAAGAGAGTGAGCATTTGGCTGAGAATCAAGCCGCCAACGATGGTGATGCCGAGGGGCTTGCGAATTTCCGAGCCCGCACCGGTGCCAAGAGCCAGCGGCAAAGCCCCAAACATCGCGGCCATGGTGGTCATCATAATCGGGCGGAAGCGCATCAGGGCCGCGCGGTAAATCGCCTGATCCGGTGGAGTGTTTTCTTCCCTTTCGACCTGCACGGCAAAATCGATCATTAGAATCGCGTTTTTCTTCACGATGCCGATCAGCAGGATGATT
>Ga0137361_10003640_pt1 | contig 10064 bp, 8 predicted proteins | sample Mad1_80_16metaG_FD_104923 | JGI IMG/M metagenome (GOLD analysis project Ga0137361, IMG submission 104923) | Vadose zone soil microbial communities from Angelo Coast Range Reserve, California, USA - Mad1_80_16 metaG | ecosystem: Environmental > Terrestrial > Soil > Vadose zone | place: USA... | reverse complement strand
TCTCCCACTCGTCGCGCTTGTAGTGGGTGAAGACCCGGTACATGTCGCCCGGCATCGCTGCCCGGACGACCTCGTCCTGCTCGAGCTCGGTCAGCGCCTCGCCCAGCATCATCGGCAGCTTCTTGACTTTCTTGCCGGCCGCCATCGCGGCGTAGATATTGCGCTCCTCCGGCTCGCCCGGGTCCAGCTTGCCCTTGATCCCGTCGTCGAATGCCTTCAGGATGGCGGCCGCCATCAGGTAGGGATTGACGGTCGAATCGACCGAGCGGTACTCGAAGCGGCCCGGCGCCGAGATCCTCAACGCGCACGTCCGGTTCTGGTAGCCCCAGTCGGCGTAGACCGGCGCCCAGAAGCCGGTGTCCCACAGCCGGCGGTACGAGTTGACGGTCGACGACCCGATCGCGGTGAGCGCGCCCACGTGCTTGATGATGCCGCCGATGCAGTGCAGGCCGATCGGGCCGGGCTTGGCCTCGCCCGGTAGCGGCAGGAACGTGTTCTCGCCGCCGGTGAGGTACGTGAAGTTGTCCTCGAGCCCCGGCAGCTCGGGGTGTCCGAGCTTGTTGACGATCGTGCTGCCGCCGCGCCACAGCGACAGGTTGTGGTGGCAGCCGGAGGCCGAAACGCCCATGAACGGCTTCGTCATGAAGCAGGCGATCAGGTTGAACTCGCGTGCGACCTGGGCGCAGATCTGGCGGTACGTCGTCAGCCGGTCGGCGGTGCGCAGGCAGTCGTCGTACATCCAGTTCAGCTCGAGCTGCCCGGGCGCGTCCTCGTGGTCGCCCTGGATCATGTCCAGGCCCATCGCGCGGCTGTACTCGATCGCACGCATGAACACCGGGCGCAGCGACTCGAACTGATCGATGTGATAGCAGTTCGGCTTGGTGAAGCCGCCCGCGGGCAGGCCGTCGTCGCCCTTCTTCAGCCACATCATCTCCGGCTCGCAGCCGTGGCGCAGGTGCAGACCGCCGTGCGCCTTCTTGAATTCCTCGTGGATCCTCCGCAGGTTGCCGCGGCAGTCGGAAGTCAGAAATCCGCCCGGGTTGTCCCTTTCCTCGCGGTTGCGGAAACAGGTGCAGAAGACGCGCGCGACGCGCTTGTCCCACGGAAGCTGAACGAACGTCTCCGGGTCGGGGATGCCGACCAGCTCCGACGCTTCTGCCCCGTAGCCGATGTAGTTGCGGTGGCGGTCGACGAACAGGTTCGCGGTGGAGCCGTACACGAGCTGGAAGCCCCGCTCCGCGGTGCGCTCCCAGTGGTCCGCCGGTATACCTTTGCCGACGATGCGCCCGGTGACGGAGACGAACTGGTAGTAGATGTACTGGATCCCAAGCCGGTTGATCTCGGACCGGACCCGCTTTACCAGATCGTCGCGGCCCTTCGCGCTGACATGGGCTTCAAGATCGGTCATGCTTTCCCCCTCGCTCTGGGTCTTGATCTAAATCCGCAATCGATTCGCCGCCGTACTTGCGGGGCCCCGTCAACTCCACGGGAACGGGCTGTTGGACGTCGGATGGAGCTTGCCTTCGGCGAAGCGCGAGAAGCGGAACGGTTCGAGCAGCTCGCTCGGTCGGCCGCAGATGTCCTCGGCGACGAGCTTGCCGACCCCGATCATCTTGTACCCGTGGTTCGAATCCGCGATCACGTAGGCGTTGTCGCAAAAGCGGTCGAACACCGGGAAGTTGTCGGCCGTGAAACTGCCGATGCCGCCTGACGGCTCCTTCTTGTAAAGCGGTGTCTTGCCCTCGAAGCGCTTCTGGCAGAACGCCAGCGCCGAGCACCACATGTGGGCAAAGTCGGCGCCGACGACGAAGTCCGGCGACTCCGGTCCGTAAGGATCGATCCGCACCTGCGCCGGGTCGGCCTTCACCTTGAACGGCATCGCGCCGCCCTGCACGCCGCCAAAGTGGAAGTCCGGCTTGTAGTAGATGCCCCAGAGGCGGTCGGTGATCACCGAGTGGTCGACGTCCGAGAACAGCGTCGCGTCGGTATCGACGTGGATCACGGGCGGCATCCGGCCATCGTTGGTGCGCTGCAGCTTCGGATCGACGCCCAGCGTGCCTTCCTGCAGCGACCAGAAGGTCCACATCGGAACGTTTTCGTGGACCTTGCCGTCGCGACCCTTGACGCTGATCGCCGCCGGCAGCTCGAGCATGTCCCAGATCTGCTTGACCCAGGGGCCGGCGCCGACCACCACGGTGTCGCAGTCGATGTTGCCCTGGTCGGTCACGACGGACTTGACGGCGCCCGAGTTGTCCTTCACGAAACCGGTCACCTTGACGCCCGTGATGATCCTGGCGCCCTCGCGCTCCGCCTTGCCGGCGAGCCCGTGCATCGAGGCGGTGTTGTTCGCATAGCCGCCTTTTTTCTCGTGCAGCACCGACGTGATGCCCTCGGCCTGCCAGTCGTCGAACAGGCCCTTCATATAGGCCATCGAGTCCTTCGCACCCTCGATGAAGACCGATTCGTAGCCGATCTCCCTTTGCTGCTGCGCGATCGTGGCGACCTGCGCGTGCATCACTTCCGGGCTGATCTGCATGTAGCCGACCGGGTGGTAGCTGAATGCCTTCGGGTCGCTTTCCCAGACGGCGACGCTGTGGGCCATCAGGCGGCGCATCGCCGGCTGGAAGTAGTTGTTGCGGATCACGCCGCAGGCGATTCCGGAGGCGCCCGAGGCGATGCCGGATTTGTCGACCACCAGGATGTCCTTGCCGCTGCCGCGTCCCGATTTGCGCAGCGCCTCGCCCAGGTGCCAGGCCGTGCTGAGGCCGTGGATGCCGGCGCCGATGATCAAATACTTGGTCCGGGTCGGAAACGCCATCGGAATCACCCCCTGGAATGAAGCTGCGCCGACCCGCTATCGTCTTCGGGGCTTGACGCGGCGCGAAGATGGTGGCACAAATCGGAGCCAATTTCAAACCAATTTTGATCCAATTAGCCTAAGAGGCTCAAACATGGCCAATAGTGGTCAGACCACCGCCCGGAGCGCTGCCACCGGCATGCCGGATCCCGTGCGAGGCTCGGCGTGGATCACCACTCAACTGCGGCAGGCGATCCTCGAAGGGCGCTACGCGCACGGCGAGAAGCTGCCAGCCGAACGACAGTTCGCCTCCGCCTTCGGCGCTTCGCGCGCGACGATCCGCTCGGCGCTGATCCGGCTCGAGACCGAGCGGCTCGTTACGCGGCGCCTCGGCGCCGGCACGTTCGTGAACTACGAGAACCCGGGCGACGCCGACGACGTGGCCGAACTCACGAGCCCGCTCGAGCTGATCGACGTGCGCCTCGGCATCGAGCCGAACATGGTGCAGCTCGCGGTGCTGAACGCGACCGGCCGCGACATCGAGCGCCTGGCCAACGCGATCGCGCGGATGGAGCGCTCCAGCGGCGACAGCGAGAGCTTCACGCTCTGGGACACCGAGTTCCATCAGCTGATTTCGGAGGCGACACGCAATCCGCTGATGGTGTGGGTCTATCGGCAGATCAACGCGGTGCGCACCCACGGCCAGTGGGCCGCGATGAAGGACAAGGTCCTGACGCCGGACCGGATCGCCGAGTACAACCACCAGCATGAGGCGCTGTACGAGGCGATCCGCTCGCGCGACGTGGAGGCGGCAGTCGGGATCATCACCCGCCATCTGTATTTCGCGAGGCGCCAGCTGGTCGGCGCGAAGGCGGGCGGCGGCGAATGAATGAATACCCTCACCCCCGGCCCCTCTCCCACTGGCGTGGGCGAGGGGAGGAACCGCGAGCGAATTTCGATGAGCTGTTCTGCCTCTCCCGCTTGCGGGAGAGGGTCCGGGTGAGGGTGGTCCAATGAACGTGTCGGCGCCGTTGCGCGCGAGGGGCGGATGCCTGTGCGGGGCGGTCCGCTACGAGGTGCGCGGCCCGCTGCGGCCCGTGGTCGCCTGCCACTGCACGCAGTGCCGGCGGATGACCGGGCACTTTCTGGCGGCGACCGCGGCGCGCGAGGCCGACCTCGTGATCACTCGCGGCACCACGCTCAAGTGGTACTCCGCCTCGGCGGGCGCACGGCGGGGCTTCTGCGCCGACTGCGGCTCGACACTGTTCTGGCATGGGACCGGGCGCGACCATATCGCGATCGCGGCCGGCAGCATCGACGGCGCCACCGGTTTGAAGCTGGTGCAGCACATTCATACCGCGGACAAAGGCGACTACTACGAGCTCGACGACGGCGCCGCCGGGTCGGCCGATGGACTGCCGCCGATCCACCTCGAGTGGAGCTAGCATGGACCGGTCCGCGCCAACGCCCCCGCACCTGGACGCGCTGCAGGAGTTCTATCAGGGCGAAATCCTCGGCGAGGCGATGTTCGATTCGATGCTGCGTTCGGCGCGCGACGACTCCGAGCGTTACAAGATCGCGCTGATGCTGCAACTGGAGACCGAAACCAAGGCCCGGTTGCGGCCGCATCTGGCAGCGCAGGGCCTGCCGTTGCAGGAGGATCCGCAGATGCGGCCTCGCGGCGAGCGGTTCGCGCGCGAGCTGCAGGATGCCACCTGGAACGACAAGATGCGCGCGCTCGAGCAGTCGATCGGCCAGACTTGGCTGCCGCGCTACCGCGAGCTGACGGCCGCGCTGCCGCCGCCGCTGCGCGCGATCGGCGAGAGCATGATCGCGCACGAGCAGGCGCTGCTGGAGATGGCGCGGCGCGAGCTCGACGGCGATTCGCACCGGTCGGACGAGCCGGTGCGGGAGCTGCTGGTGCATCCATTGCCCCGGCCCGCTGAAGGCTAGGTCGAAGTGCACAAGCGCCCGGGACTCAGGGTTCAGGCATGCGCGCAACGCATGCCTGAGATTTGACCGTTTCGCTTGGCGGCCCTGCAACTCGCGGCTAGCCTTCACCGATGCGCGCTATCACGCCAAGTCAGATCGAGCAGTTCCGAGCGGACGGCTTTCTCATTCTGGACCGCTTGCTGAGCGCCGACGAAGTGCAGCGGGCCCGGTCGCGCTTCGAGCCGCTGTTCCGCGGTGAATTCGAGACCGGGCTCTGTCCGGACGAGTGGAACTGGTGCGAGGGGCGCGATCCTCCCGATCGCACGCGGCAGATCTGCAACGGCTGGAAGTCGGACCGGACGATTGCCCGCATCGTTCTCAAAGAGGAAATCGGTCGCATGTGCGCGACGCTGGCCGGCTGGTCGGGCGCCCGGATTGGCCAGGACAACGTCCTTTGGAAGCCGCCCGGCGCCAAGGCACTCGGCTTTCATCAGGACGACAGTTACTGCAACTGGGTCATCCCGATGGGCTTCACAACGTGCTGGATTGCACTGGACGACACGACGGCCGCCGGCGGCACGATCGAGTACGCGCGCGGCTCCCATCGCTGGGGGGTGTTTCCGAAGATCCGGCAGTTCCACGCGCCGGACGACTACCGCGAGGCGCTCAGGGCCGCCGCACGATCCGTGGGTGCCGAAGTCGACCTCGTTCCGGTCGAGGTCCCGGCCGGTGGCTGTGCGATCCATGCAGGGGGCACCTGGCACGGCTCTGATGCCAACCGGTCGGGCCGGCCGCGCCGTTCGCTGGTGACGCACTGCCTGGCGTCCGAAGCGCGATTTCATCCGACCGAGGTGAGCACCATCTACAGTCGATACCACCGCATCGGCGATGACGCGATGGATGAAAGCTTCTTTCCGATTCTTTGGACGCGCTCGGGCTCCCGGACCACCTGGCTTGAGTCTTATCTCTCCCCTGGCGAACGCTGACGGTCTCGGAGTCGGAGTATCCGCGGAGCCAGCGCTCGGGGCGGAGGGGCCGGGTGCGGTGGAGCGAGGTCACTGCAGGCTGTCGCCGCCGGAGCGGGCGCTGCCGCGATTCAGGGCCCAGACGGCCGCCTCCAGGCGGCTCTTCAGGTTCAGCTTGCGCAGCAGGTTCTTGATGTGGACCTTCACGGTCGCATCCGAAATCCCGAGCTGGCGCGCGATCTCCTTGTTGCTGTGCCCGAGCGCGAGGCTGGCCAGGATCTGGTTTTCCCGCTCGGTGAGCTCGGCTTCGTCCGAGGCCGGCGCCGCGGCCGAGGCGCGCGTCAGCACGGCCGCGATCCGGCTCTCCAGAACGACGCTGCCACGGGCCGCCAGTTTGAGCCTGGAGCACAGGTCCTCGGGCTCCAGATCCTTCAGCAGGTATCCGTCAGCGCCGGCCCGCATCGCCTGCAGCACATCGCGTTCGTCGTCGGACACCGTCAGCATGATGCAGCAGGTGCGACGGTTCAGCTTCTTGATGCCCTGCAGCGTCGCGATGCCCGACAGGCCCTTCATATTCAGATCGATCAGCACGATGTCCGGCTCGACCTGGCTGACCAGTTCGATTCCGCGCACGCCGTCGCAGGCCTCGCCGACGAACTTCAGGTCCGGGTCCGATTCGATCAGCTGCGCGACGCCCCGCCGGAACAGGGCATGGTCGTCGATCAGCAGCACGCGTGTGGACATCGGCTCAACCATCGCCTCGAGCCGCCGGCTCGGGCGTCACCCGGTCGGGCGCAAACGTGACCGAGACCCGCGTTCCGCCGCCTTCCCTGGGCTCAAAGACGAGCTCGCCTCCCAGCGAGTTCGCCCGTTCCCGCATGATACTCAATCCGTAATGTTTATCATCCGACTGCAGGGCCGACAGGCCGCGCCCGTCGTCCTCGATCACGACCCGCACGCGATGGTCCTGGCCGTAGCTGAGGGCCACGTGGACTTTCTTGGCGTCGGCATGCCGGACCGTATTGGTGATCGCCTCGCGCACGATCTGCAGCACGTGGAACTCCTCGTTGATTCCGAGGCGGCAGCCGGCCAGCTGGTTGTCCAGCGAAACGACCAGGTCGTTGCGTTGAGAGAACTCGTTCGCGAGGTCCTGCAGCGTGGTGGCGATGCCGCCGCGGCCGACCTGCGTGCGGAAGGCGCTGATCAGCTCCCGGACCTCGCGATACGCGCCGTTCAATCCGTCCCGCAATTCCTGGGCCGTTGCGGCGGCGCCCGCGGACGGCGCACAGGCATCCAGGCTGTGCTGCAGCCGTGCCACCTGGATTTTCATGTACGCGAGCGATTGAGCCAGCGAATCGTGCAGCTCGCGAGCGATCGCGCTGCGCTCTTCCAGCAGGGCCACGCGCTGCGCCTCGTGGCTGCGGATCACGGTGGACAGGGCGACGCCGAGCAGGCGCGCGAAGCTCTCCGCGAACTGCACGCGCGTGTCGTCCATCGCGGCCGTCGCGTCCAGCTCGGCTGCCAGCATGCCGACGGCAAAGTCGCCCTTACGAACGGGGATCAGAAGGGTGCGCGTTCCGTTCTTGTCGCGCGCCGGCAGCAGCCGAGCCGTGATTTCGGCACCGACCGGCTCGGCCGTGGTCTCGCGCAGCAGCTCAGGCGCCCCTCGGGTCGACAGGATTTCGGGTGCCGCCAGCGCAATGCGAACCGTCGGCGTCAACCGCAGCCCGACCGTGCGCGCCTGCAGCGTCTGCTCCAGTATTCCCAGTGCGCTGAGCGCGTGCAGTTCGGAGATGTCGCTTTCCCCGAGCAGCTTCGCGGCCCGGCACAGGTTATCGAGGGCGGTCGTTTTTGCGCTGAGCATCTCGCCGCTGGCGTGCCGCAGCCAGCGCCCTTCGGCTTCCAGACCGGCCTGCCGTCCGGCCAGATCGCGCAAGCTGGTCACCAGGCGGTCGATTTCGTCGCCGGGGCGTTGGCCGTTCGGCGGCGCCAGCAATGCGAGCGCCGCGTCGGCGCGCCGGATCAGCGCGTTGCGCGCGCCCGACAGCAACAGCAGCGCACCGGCGACCACCATCACCAGGCATCCGCCCTGCAGCAGCAGCATGATCGGCTGGCGTTCGCGCCAGGTCTTCTGCAGCATTTGCACGGCCGAGCAGACCTGCCCGGAAGACTGCGTGGACAGCGTGCACGCCCGCTCGATTGCGGCCAGATCCTCCGCGAAGAAGTTCTGAAGGACCACGGTGCCCCAGAACATCAATGCGCATGCCACCGTGATGCCGCCCGCGATCGCCAGCAGGCGGGCAAAAAGCGGGTACCGTTTGAGGCGCTGCAGCCAGACCACGGAAACTCCTGATGGCGCTGTACCTGATTTCAGCATGGGCGCTGGTGCTGCTCTATTGCGCGGTGATCGGAGCATGGACCGGCGGCCCGACGGCACCTGCGCTCGGCGTTGGAACGCTGATGCTCGGCGCCATTGTCCTTCAGGCAGCGAATTTCGGTCAGACACGACGCCCGTTGCGGCCTGCGAACGCGGCCGATCCGGCCGCCGTTGCGGCCGGTTTGTGCGAAGCCGTATCTGCTCCGGCGGCATTGGTCGCTGCTGGCCTGGTGCGGCACGCCAATCGCGCCTTCCTGGCCCTGCTGGAGTTCGGCGGGCGGCAGGACGAGGTGATCGGCTTGCCGATCTCCAACCTGGTCCATCCGCTCGATCAGGGCCGACTGGGTGTGCTGCTGTCCGCGGGTGCGGACTGCGAAGGAGCCGGCACGCCGGCCGTGCTGCGGATGCTTAAGGCCGACGGCAGCTCGGTGAAGGTTCAGGCCTGCGCCTCGCAGCTGGACGGAACACCGGCCGCGTCGCTGTTGCAACTGGGCCTGGATGCGCTGCCGGCAGCGTCCGCGACGGCAACCGATATTTCCAGCGTCGTTCTGCAGCAGCTCGATCTGGTCGTCGTCTCGGTCGATTCGAGCGGCGCAATGACCTACGCGAATCGGGCCTGGGAGCGCCTGGCCGGCGATCCCCAGGTGGACGTGCGCGGGCGCGTGTTCCGGGCCTACCTGCACCCCGAGGATCGCGATCCCGTCGAGTCGGATTTCTCGCGACTTATCAATGGGCGGCTCGACAGTCTGGCGCGGGAGGCGCGGCTGATCTCGGCCGACGGCAGCGTGCACTGGATGGACCTGCGAGCCCATCCGTACGTGCTCGGCGACGGCGAGGTGATCGGCGTGCTGGCCACGCTGCACGAAATCACGCCGCGCAAGAAGGCCGAGGAATCGGCGACGGCCGGGCGGGGGCGGCCCACGACGCTGCTGGCGAACTTCCCGGGCATGGTTTACCGGGCCCGCAACGACGCCGATTGGACGATGGATTTCGTCAGCGACGGAAGCCTGGAGCTGACCGGCTTCGAGCCGTTCGAACTGGTGAAAAACGCCCGCACTTCGTACGCACAGTTGATCCATCCCGAGGACCGGGAGTTCGTCCGCCAGCAGGTTGAATCGAACCTCGCGCTGCGCAAACCGTTCGGAATGACCTACCGGATTGTCGACGCGCAGGGCAAGGAAAGCTGGGTGTGGGAGCAGGGCTGCGGCGTATTTTCGTCCACCGGCGAGGTGCTGGCGCTGGAAGGCTTCATCACCGGCGTGCGGATGCGCGCCAGCGCGGATCAGCAGGCGCTGCGGCGCCTGGGCATCCAGCCCGGCACCGGCCCGGCCGACGAGCCGCATCTGCGCCAGGCCCTCTCGTACGTGCTGCATCATTCGGCCGCCGCCCGCTATCCGTGCGCGCTGTTCTGGATCGACATCGACGACTTCGAGCGGGCGCGCGATCAATTGGGGACGCGCGGCGCGGATCAGGCGGTCGCGCTGCTGGCCGACCGGATCGACGGCGCGCAGGCTCCCGGCACCACCGTCGCGTGGCTCGGCTCCGGTCGATTCGCTCTGCTGCTGACCGATTTTCGGCGCGGCGGCGCCCAGCGAGCGGTGCCCGAGGACAAGGAGATCATGCCGGCGTGCTCGAACATCGCCGGCTCGCTGGCGCGTGCGGTCGCCTCGCCGCTATCGCTCGACGGCGGGCCATGGTCACCGACCGCCAGCATCGGGGTCGCCATCAGCAATGCGCGTTATGAAAGCGCCGACATGATGATGGCCGCCGCGTGCAAGGCGGCGCTGGAGGCGCGGCAGCGGCTCGGGCCCGGGCACTGCGAATTCGCCGACGAGTGAGCCCGGCACGGCCCGCTCCGCCTGGTCCCCTTTCTCGCGCCGCTGCATGGCGGCCCGGCGGCTCAGCGGCCGCGCCCTTCCGGGTGGGTGCGCAACCGGAGCGGATCGTAGAACGGGGTCCGCACGACGGTCGCTGGCCTCTCGATCCCTTCGCT
>Ga0137361_10003638_pt1 | contig 10065 bp, 4 predicted proteins | sample Mad1_80_16metaG_FD_104923 | JGI IMG/M metagenome (GOLD analysis project Ga0137361, IMG submission 104923) | Vadose zone soil microbial communities from Angelo Coast Range Reserve, California, USA - Mad1_80_16 metaG | ecosystem: Environmental > Terrestrial > Soil > Vadose zone | place: USA... | reverse complement strand
GAGGACCACTGCATCGGGTGCGGCTTATGCGCCGAAAATTGCCCTTACGGCAGCATCTTCATGATACCTAACGAGCGAAATCGTATGGTGACGCCTGATCCGGAGAATGCAGGGCGAGCCCGCCTCGTAGGTCAGCTTAAAGCCGCCAATTGCGATCTTTGCGATGCGATGGGAGAACTATCCGCGCCGCGCCCTGCCTGCGTGGCCGCGTGTCCGCACGATGCCGCCTTCCGCATGACAGGTCCGGAGCTGCTCGAGCGCGTGATGGGAGCCCATGCGCATGATCTCGCCGCCGGTGGCCTGCGTGCCCGCATCTCCACCACGCATGTGCTCGAGCGCACAACGGAATGAGCTGCGCAAAACTCCATGCACGACCGTTTCCAATCGCAGCGCCGCTGGACATCGTCCGCGTAAATCGGCGGCTTGGATGCGAAGAAAATTCAGACGAGGCTCATTTCGAAGCGTACAATCTGCGCCCGCCAACGCCTTCTCTGACATTTCACTAAATGTCGTTAGATTGAGGCCCAACGATTTGAGCGGTATCCATTATCTTGCTATCCGCAACCGGACCGTCCAGTACCGCCGTGTTACGCTTAATCGTACACTTGCGCTAGCTCATTCGAGCTACAAGTTCGAGCGTCTTGTTCTTCGCCTTGAAGATTTTTTTTCAATTTTTCAGCCGTGCCGTGGTGGCATGAGGTTTCCCGAAACTAGCTAGCCCGCAATCAAGCGAAGTTTTAAGGTCGAACACTTAAATCCTGGAACAGCTTTTGATACTTGCGTGTGGAGGGATGATCCGGGCCCAGGATCTTGCGCGCGCCTTCGGCCGCTCGCCGGGCAAACTCCTGTGCTTTCTGAATTTTGCCGCGATGTCTTAAGCCGGAGGCAAAATTGTAGCACGATTCAAGCGTGTCAGGATGCTCGGGACCAAGTGCCTTTTCTTGCAGTTTGATCACCTCGCGCATGTCGGCTTCGGCGTCTTTACCTTCCGCCAGTAGCGTCTTGTCCAAGCTGCTTCGGCTAGCGAGCGTGCCGGGATTCTCCGGCCCAAGCAGTTTTCCCCAAAGTTTGATGACCTCGCGATATTCAGCTTCCGCTTCCACATACTTACCTTGACATTCAAGGGTATCGGCCAATGTATAGCGGCTACCGACGGTGTAGGGATTCTCCGCCCCGATGGTCTTTTCCTCCAGCTTGATTACGGACCGAATTTCAGCTTCCGCCTCCGTCCATTTCCCTTCGTCGTCAAGCGCCCTTGCCAGGGTCGACCGGCTCCAGAGCGTATCGGGATGCTCGGATCCGAGCGCTTTGCTTTGGAGTTTAACGACCTCGCGGAATTGCTCTTCTGCCTCGCCAGATTTACCTCGGTCACGCAGCGTGTCGGCAAGATTGAAGCGACTTAATAACGTGTCGGGATGCTCGGCCCCGAGCACTTTCTCCCTTAATTTGATTAGCTCACGATATTGCGCTTCGGCTTCAGCGTTCTTGGCTTGGTAATGAAGCGCTTGCGCCAAGTTGTGACGGCTTGCGAGCGTATCGGGATGTTCGGGCCCAAGTATTTTTTCCCGAAGATTCATCACGTCACGATGCTCCACTTCCGCCTCAGCAAACTTGCCTTGGCCAAGCAGATCGCTCGCCACACTGCTGCGGCTTGCGAGCGTATCCGGATGCTGGGCGCCTAGTATTTTTTTCCGAAGATTCATCACCTCACGATGCTCCACTTCCGCCTCAGCAAACCTCGCTTCGTGGCGAAACTCGTTGGCCAGAGTGTTGCGACTTAATAACGTGTCGGGATGCTCGGCCCCGAGCACGTGAGTACGAACTTCGATAACCCTTCGTAGAACGTTCTCCGCCTCGCTGTAACGGCCCTGATCATCTAACAGGCTGGCAATCGCGTACTGTAGGTCGGCCCACTCTTCCGGATTGCGGGCCCGATCAGTCAACTTCTCAGCTTCGCGGAGGTGTTCCATCGCGCGGGCATACTCAATATGTTTCTGCGCCGCTAATCCAGCCAGGGTCAAAGCCTGGAGGATATCTTTCGGCTTTGACGGCGCAGCTTTACGGGCTTCATCGGCAGCTTGCAAGGCAAGTCGCTCCGCTTCCGGATAATCCTTGGCAACATACGCTGCGTTCGCTCGCTCGTAGTTGCTTGCATCCGGCGTCCGCTTCAAATCCTCGGCGAACCGTGGCAGTTTTTCCCGCAATAGTTTCGCGTCAACCCCAAGCTGCTTGGCTAGGTCGGCATAAACGCGCTCTTGGAGGGCGGCTGGATCCTTTTCCGTCTGAGATCCGCGGACTTGAGCTTCTATCTGCGGATACGCCATGATGCCCTCTCGCAGCTTGGCCATTTCAGACTTCATTTCTGTCTTCATCACGGCTTGGCTGTGTAATTGCCAGATAACCAGGCCGGCGATGAGGGCGAGCAGGACGGTGACGCCTACGGCCCATTGCTTCACCCCGCGGCGGAGGCGAGTGAGATCGTCGCGCAGTTTAAGGACACTGGCCTCTAACGCTTCGCTGCTGGTCAGGGAATGGAAAAGGTGCGTGTCGGTTTGCAATCGCCGTCGATAAGCCGCTTGCAGATCGCGTAATTCCTCAGGCTCACTCTCGCACGGCTCAGTCGGAAAACGTTCGTCGATGAAGAGGTACCAGATTTTTTTCCCGCGCTGACGCGCGTAGAGCGCTTCGTATTGGGTATAGCTCACCCGGCCGAATTGCGGATCCACGCTCGGGGGTTCCACGCCATAGCATTGGCCGACAAGCTGAACGACGCCTTTACACTGATCGATCTGCCGCCGAAGTAGATCTCGCAGATCGCCGCTCTCAGTGCCGAAAATCTCCTGCCAGATTGGCTGGTAACCCAAAAAGGTCAGAGTATTGGCGACGAGCTGCCGGGCACTTCTTAGCTCCCGGCTAACGGCCGAGATAAAAATCGTGGGGCGTGGCGACACCGCATACGGGGTTGTAGCAAGTCGAGATGGATTTTACAAGCCAACAGCCTTCGATTGCCAGGAAAGGTGATACATGGCAATGTCTCGTAGCTCTTGCCTAAGAATGTCTGCGCGACGCAACTCGCTTCACCGCGCTCTCAAATCCTGCAAGAACTTCGCATATTTTTGCGCCATCGGGTGATTAGCACCGAGAATTTTCGAGGCCGCGTCTGCGGCTCGACGGGCGAATATTTTTGCATCTAACAATTTCCCCTGCTGCGCCAAGGCGTAAGCAAGAGTATAGCAACTATCCAAGGTGCTCGGATGCTCCGGCCCGAAGACTTTTTCCTGCAACGGGATTAATTGGCGACATTCAGCCTCCGCTTCCGCGTATTTGCCCTGACTGGTCAACACACTCGATAGACCAGCGCGACTCCCAAGCGTAGCGGGATGTTCCGGGCCAAGCGCTGTCTGCTCGGTCGTGATAACCTCGCTGAAATCGTGTTCCGCTTCTTCATATTTGCCTTGCCGGGCAAGCGCATAGGCCAAATTGCTTCGAGCTCTTAAAGTGTCTGGATGCTCCGGTCCCAGGACCTTGGTTTCGAGGGTAATGAGATCGCGAAATTCTTTTTCTGCCTCGGCGTCCTTGTGTTGATTGCCGAGTGCAACAACAAGGTTGCTACGAGTCCTGAGCGTATCGGGGTGCTCCGGCCCCAATACCTTTTCTTCCAAGCTGATCAGCTCTCGGAAAGTAGCCTCCGCTTCCAAGTACTTGCCTTGTCGGTTAAGTGAGAGCGCCAGATTGTTGCGACTTCGAAGAGTGTCCGGGTGTTCCGCGCCAAGGATTCTCTCGCGTATGCTCAATATCTGCCGGTGCTCATTTTCTGCCTCCGCATGCTTGCCGTCGTCATCGAGAGCCATCGCCAGACCATTCCGACTCAACAGTGTGTCGGGATTCTCCGGCCCGAGCGCTTTCTCCTGCTCGCTAATAATCTGCCGAAAATCGGCTTGCGCATCCTTATACCGGCCTTGTCTCCAGACTGCGTAAGCGAGGCGATTCTGACTCCTCAATGTCTCGGGATGGTCAGCACCAAAGAGCTGAATCCTGACATCAACCACAGCGCGCAACGTTTTCTCCGCATCGGTATATTTGCCCTGATCAAGCAGTAGATCGGCAATAGCATACTGGACGTTGGCCCATTGCTCCGGATTACGGGCACGATCAGTTAGCTTTTCCGCATCGCGGAAATGTGTCATTGCGCTCTCATACTCGATGCGTTTCTGCGCAGATAGTCCGGCGAGCATTAGAGCTTCGACAATCTCGTTCGGCTTGTCCGGGGTCTGCTTCGCTTCTTCGGCAGCTTGCAGAGATACGCGCTCAGCTTCAGGGAAATCCTTGACTACGTATGCTGCGTTCGCTCGCTCGTAGTTGGTTGCATCCGGCGCCCGCTGCAAACTCTCAGCCACCTGCGGCAACTTTTCCCGGACTACGGCAGGATCGAGATCAAGCTGCTTCCCGAGTTCAACGTAAACGCGCTCCTGGACACGCGGTGCGTCGTCGCCAGGCTGGCTGACTTTTGTTTCCACTTTCGTGTACTGCATAATACCTTGTCGCAGCTTTCCCATTTCTTCCGTCATCGCAGTGACGGCCTGCTTCGTTTCCCCCATTTCACGAGCCGCTCGTGACTGCCCTCGGACAAGCCAAAAGCCTACTGCCACGCTAATGACAAGCAGGATTGCTACTGCGATCGCCCATCGTTTTACCCCGCGGCGAAGCTGCGCGAGATCATCGCGCAGTTTCAACACTCTTGCCTCCAGCGCTTCAGCGCTGTTCAACGGATGAAAGACATGCGAATCAGCCTGCAATCGGCGGCGATAGGCCGTTTGCAAGGCGCGGAGCTCGTCGGACTCTCCCTGGCATTGATCGATGGGAAAATGCTCGTCAATGAACAAATACCAGACTTTCTTCCCGCACTGCCGCGCATAGAGAGCTTCAAATTGCGTGTAACTCACCCGCCCGAAGGCATTGTCCACCGCCGGCGGCTCTGCTCCGTAGCATTGACCCACCAGCTGGACGACCCCATGGCATTGATCAATTTGTTGCCGCAGAACTTCTCGCAGATCGCCGCTCTCGGTGCCGAAAATGTCCTGCCACACCGGTTCGTAACCGAGAAAGGTGAGTGTGTTGGCGACGAGCTGCCGGGCGCTCCGGAGTTCGCGGCTAACCGCGGAGATGAAAATAAGCGGACGTAACGACACGGCTCATAGATCGGCTAGCAAGTTGGGTGCGAAGAGGCAAGCTTTGACCTCCCAGCTGGCTCATTATAAGATTGTCAGGTTCCATCCGGTTCCATATAAATCAATTCCCTTATGAAAATGCGCACCTTGCAGGCATCTTCGTTACTGACGGCGGCGGCTATCCTTGGCACGGGCTGTTCCGGGCTTACTCCTGGAGAAAATGCCGGCGTTGCCGGCGTACTGGGTGGCGCAGCGGTGGGCGGAATAGCGCGCGCCTCCGGGATGAGCACCGGTCAGGCTGTCGCCACAGGCGCCGCTGCCGGAGCCCTCATCGGAACTGTGACCTACATCATCGCCAAACGTGAAGCGACCGAACGGCAGCGGCGTTTGGCCGAAGAACGCGCCCGGCGCGCCTACGCTCAGATGTCCGCTGAACGCAAAGCCAAGTTAAAGGCCAGGAAGGTTCGCTACATTGCGGTTGATACTGAAAAAGATGAGCGCAGTGCTCCTACTGCCAAAAAAACGGTCATGGTTTACGACACAGAGACGGAGGCAGTTGCAACCAACAATGTTTACGACGTCAAAACTCCGCCGCCGGTAGGGTCGACCACGAAGTTTGACACCTATTCGGCGGAATACGTCGGCTCTGGCACCTGATTGTCGGATATCGCGGCTATCGCTGCGGTTGCGCTGATGCGCATCTGGCACTAATGGATCACATCTGAAAGGGCATGTTTGCCCAAAAGTCGTTAGGCAATGATAGATCAATCGTTAGATGGTTGAGTCTTTCCAGTCAGGGTTAGACAAGGGCGGTTGAGGCCAAAGATAGGAAAAGAAGCTGGGCGAGGCTTCCAAGTATCGCAGCCGCAACAACTCGTCTCGGATTTTGGTGGGCGAGCAGGATGCATACGTTCCGAATGGGCGCGATCACTCGATCTGCTCTCCAGACTCTAGGGTATGCTTTTTGGCTTGGAAAGACTCCGGGTTCTTATAATGATGGCCGATTAGCCAGATGAATCGCCACACGCATGCTGCCGGCGTCCTATTGCTCTTTTATTCGGTGGTCGCGGCCCAGGGCAAAGCATTCTCGGCAGAGGACGAATTCGCCCGGGCCGAACGGCTCATCGCGAGCGGTGCTTTTGAAGAGTCTATTGCGCACTGGAAAGATGCTGCCACTCAATTTCAGCAAGTAGGAAATTGGAACGGCAGATGCGAAGCTGAAATTCAACTCGCCGCCGCCTACAATGCACTTGGACGGACCAACCTGGCGATTGAGAGACTTAGAGTAGTGGAAGCCGCAGCTGCTGAAAAATCCGACGTCAAGCACATCGCGGCAGCGAAAGTCGCTCTTGGTGCGATCTACATTCTTTCATCACCACCGATGCAAATGAATATGCATCACGGTGCAATGTCTGAGGACGACGCCGAAGCGAATCTGAAAGAGGGCCTAAAGCTTGCTCGGTCGGTGAGAGATTCCCACCTGGAAGCAGTCGCTCTAAACAATTTGGCGAACCTGCATAGCTACCAAAAACAATTTGAGGTTGCGAAGCAAGAGTATCGTTCGGCCAAATCTGTTGCCGAAACCAGCCGCAACAAAGATTTGAGTTCGCAACTTTCCGCTAATCTGGCGTCTGCCTGCACCAAAGCGGGAGATTATGAGGAAGCGGAAGCTTCCGCTGACGAGGCGATCTCGACCGCATCGAAGTCGCCCGACTCCCACGGCAAAGTCTATAATTTACTCGCGGCAGGTCGGACGCTCATAGAATTGTTCGAGGCGGCACCGCAACATGACAATGATCTTCGACTTCGGGCGTTCAAAACTTTTCAACAAGCTGCTACCTGTTCCGAACGCATCGGCGATAAGCGCGGGCTTTCTTACGCCCTTGGTTATGAGGGCGAACTTTACGAGCAAGAGAAAAAGTACGACGCCGCTCTGGCGCTTACGCGGCAAGCGGTGGCGATAGCGCAAACACTAAATTCTCCAGACGTGCTTTATCGCTGGGAATGGCAAACCGGCCGACTCTTGCGCGCCAGGCAAGATCGGGACGGAGCTATCCTAGCTTATCGTCGCGCTGTTCAACTCGTGCAATCGATTCGCCACGACTTGGCTTTGCGATATGGCAATCCTAACGCTCATTCCTCATTTCGTGACGTAGCCGGTCCGATTTACACTCAATTGGCTGATTTGATACTTCAGAGAGCTAGTTCTGATGAGGATCAGGCAAGCCTCCGCGAGGCGCGCGATCTTCATAGAGCCAGCTCCGATGATGATCAGACAACTCTGCGCGAGGCACGCGACGTCATCGAGTCCCTGCGATCTGCCGAACTGGAAGATTATTTTCAAGATCAGTGCGTCAACCTTCTCAAGTCGAAGATAACTTCGATTGAGCAGATCTCCGAGACAGCCGCTGTCGTTTACATCATCCCGCTGCCTGACCGGACTGAGCTGTTGGTCAGTCTTAAATCTGGCATTAAAAGGGTAAAGTCGCCCGTTGCGGATGAGACTCTGGCCGATGTAGCACATGATTTTCGAGCCAATCTGGAAAAACGGACAACTTACGAATACCTCGACCAAGCCAGGCAACTTTATGATTGGCTGATCAAGCCGCTCGAGCCGCTGCTCACGAACTCCAAGATCGACACGCTTGTTTTTGTCCCTGACGGCGCGCTGCGCAACATTCCGATGGCCGCGCTAAACGATGGCGAGCACTATCTCGTCGAGAAATATGCAGTTGCAGTGACACCAGGGCTGACATTGATGGAGCCGACGCCATTAAAAAAAGAAAAACTTGAACTGGTTGTAAACGGTCTTTCGGATGGGGTACAGGGATTCGCCCCCCTGCAATACGTACCGGGCGAAATGAGCAACCTTAAAAAGCTATTCGGGGGCACGGAACTCATGAATCAGCAGTTCGTAAAACCAAACGTCGATAAAGAGTTCGCGCAGGAACACTATTCGATTGTTCACATCGCATCGCACGGTCATTTTGATTCAGATGCCAAGAAAACGTTCGTGCTAACATTCGACAGCAAGCTGACACTGGACGACCTCGAGCAATTACTTCGTCCGACCCAGCTCCGTGAAAAGCCCGTGCAACTGCTCACGCTTAGCGCGTGCCAGACGGCTGCGGGCGACGATCGCGCGGCTCTTGGGCTCGCTGGTATTGCGATCAAGGCAGGAGCACGCTGTGCTTTTGCAACACTTTGGTTTGTGAATGATCAATCGTCAGCGTCGCTGGTTTCTGATTTCTACACCCAGCTGCACGATCATCCCGATATTTCCAAAGCAAAGGCGCTCCAAGCTGCACAGCTGAAATTGCTATCCGATTCCCGTTACGTGCATCCGTGTTACTGGGCGCCCTACCTCATCATTGGCAACTGGCTGTAGGGAGTTGAATGACGAGGCTCTGGCGAGCAATCCGCAACCCTGCGGTCGCGAGTCTAATTATCGCCATCAGCGTATTTGCGCTTGTCGCAGCCGCGCGTGAGTTGGCACTTCTGCAGCCAGCTGAGTTTTGGGCTTACGACAAATTTTTGGCTTGGCGGGCAGGAGTCAACCCCACCGATCCGCGCATCGTCATTTTGGAGACAACCGAGAATGATCTCGCGAAATATGACTTTCCGTTCCCTGACGCTCTCCTGGCAAGAGTGCTCAAGAAAATTGCCGACGCGGGTGCGGTAGCGATTGGCCTCGATATTTACCGCGATTTAGCGGTGCCCCGAGATGGCACCCAGGTCTCGGAACTCAATGATGTGCTGCGACAATACCAAAACATTGTTGCGATTTTCAAATTCGGCAATGCAACACATCCGATCCAAATTCCGTTTCCACCGGCGCTAGCGGAGGCTTCAGATCGCTATGGGTTTAATGACTTTCCGTTTGAGTTTGGCGCGGTCCGCCGCGGTTTTTTGGTTCTCTGGGACGATGCGGGAAACGTTTATCCCTCATTCGCACTTGCACTCGCTTTACAGGCAGGTGCACCCGGACAGTTGGAGGGATCAAGTTTTCGCATCGGCAAGGGGACTTTTCCCAGGTTTCGCTCAAATGACGGCGCATACGTTCGCGCTCAGGATGGCGGCCACCAAATCCTGCTGGATTTCAAAGGTCCGCGGGAATTTGTTACCTATTCGCTCGATGATGTCCTAAGCAATCGGACCAACGACCGGGCCTGGCGAGGCAAAATCGTGTTAATAGGAGAAGGAGCCGAAAGCACACACGATTACGAATCGACCCCGTTACAAGCGATTGTCCCAGGGATTGAGATCAATGCCCAAATATTGAATCAACTTCTTCGCGCTGCCGATCGAGGCGACAAACCAACGACATCGTGGAGCGAGCCGGCCGAACTGGCCTGGATCTTTTTTTGGTGCATCATCGGCGGAACGACCGGATTGTTTGTTCGTCGTTCCCTTATCGCGCTTGTTGCATGCTGTTCCCTCGCCGGAGTGCTGGCTCTCATTTGCTGGATCGCGTTCACGCGTGATTTATGGCTGCCCCTCGTGCCACCGCTGGGCGGCAATCTTACGGCAGCTGCCGTCGTCATTGGCTACATGCGGCATCAGGAACGCAAAGATCGCGACACACTCATGCGGCTCTTTTCCCAACATGTCTCGAGCACTATTGCGGAATCGATGTGGACGCATCGCGAAGAATTCATCGACGGAAATCGGCCGCGACCGCAAAAGCTCCCTGTTACGGTCCTCTTCACCGATTTCCGGAATTTCTCTACCGTCTCGGAAAAACTACAACCTGGAGAAGTGATGGACTGGATTAACGATTACATGCAGTCCCTGGGACGCCACATCGAAATGCGCGACGGATTCATCAATAAATATATGGGCGACGCGATCATGGCTGTGTTCGGTTTTCCTCAAGCATTAACATCTAATGCAGATG
>Ga0137361_10003637_pt1 | contig 10066 bp, 10 predicted proteins | sample Mad1_80_16metaG_FD_104923 | JGI IMG/M metagenome (GOLD analysis project Ga0137361, IMG submission 104923) | Vadose zone soil microbial communities from Angelo Coast Range Reserve, California, USA - Mad1_80_16 metaG | ecosystem: Environmental > Terrestrial > Soil > Vadose zone | place: USA... | reverse complement strand
TTATTGGCAACGTCGGCGAAGAAGGCGAAGGCGATTTGCGCGGCATGCGGCACATTTTTTCCGCGCCGCGCTGGAAAGATTCCATCCACTACAGCCTGGTGCTCGATGGCGCAGGCTCGGACACAATTGTCGCCGAAGCCTTGGGCAGCCGTCGTTTTGAAGTAATCGTCCGCGGTCCGGGAGGACATTCCTGGAGCGACTTTGGTGCGCCCAACCCCATCGTCGTGCTGGCGCGCGCCATTGAGGCCTTCGCGCAGACTTCGGTTCCAGCCTCACCCAAGACCACCTTCAACGTGGGCGTGATTCGCGGCGGCACCTCGGTGAATTCCATTCCGGAATCAGCCAGCATGCGGGTGGATATCCGCTCCACTTCGATGGCGGAGATGGAGCGCCTGGAGCGCGCCCTGCGCCATGCCCTGGATCAGGCGGTAGAGGAGGAATCGCAAGCCACCGAAGTACGTATCTCTTCTCACCGCCGGCCCTTCGGACTCAGTTGCGAGCTGGTGGCCATCGGCAATCGCCCCGCCGGCGAACTCCATCCCAATGCCCACATTATGCAAGTGATCCGCGCGGTGGACGCACAGCTGGGAAACGCAGCCCAGGTACAGCGCGCTTCCACCGACGCCAACATCCCACTTTCTCTGGGACTCGAGGCCGTCGCCATCGGCGGCGGTGGCGCCGGCGGCGGAGCCCACACCTTGCAGGAATGGTTTGATTGCAGTGGGCGTGAGCTTGGACTCAAGCGCATTTTGTTGACTTTGCTCGGCCTGGCCGGCAGAGCCCGATGAACCGGAGAGCTCTATGAACCAGAGCCCTATGAAAATGACGAGCGCAGTTTTCCTGCTGGCCACGATGCCCACGGTCATGGCCCAGAGCGTGCCTTTGCAACCAACGCAACCCAAGGCCGACGTAATTTTCCTCCACGGAAACATTTACACCGGAGTCGCGGATACGTCCTCGTTTCACGCCAACCCACGCACCGAAGCGCTGGCTGTCCGCGATGGCCGGGTCGCCGCCGTAGGACGCGATGACGAAATCCTGAGGCTGAAGGGTTCGGCGACCACGGTCATCGATCTCGCCGGGCATTTTGTCATGCCCGGATTCAATGATGCTCACATGCATCTCGCCAACGCAGGCTTTCGACGGCTCACCGTCGAGTTGGGCGGGGTCAAAACCCTGACCGAGTTTCGTGACCGCGTCCGCGAACGGGTGCTGACCGCCGGACCGGGCGAGTGGATCGTTGGCGGCGGGTGGGACCAGACTCTGTGGCCGGTACAGGAACTGCCCAGCCGCTGGGACATCGATGAAGTCACCACCGACCATCCTGTATTTCTGCAGCGCGTGGACGGACACATTGCCGTCGCCAACACCAAGGCGTTGCAATTGGCCAGCATCACGGTAGCCAGCAAGGATCCGCAAGGCGGCAAGATCGATCGCGATTCCACTGGCCAGGCCACCGGCATCCTCCGCGAAACCGCACGTGACGCGGTGGTCGCCGTAATCCCCCGGCCCACGCATGACCGCCGCCGCCAGGCCATCGAAACCGCGCTGCAAGAACTGGCCCAGTGGGGCATCACTTCCGCGCAGGATAATTCCGACGCCGGAGATGCGCAGGTCAGCTGGGATGATTTCAAAATTCTCGAGGAAATCGAACGCAACGGAAAGCTGACCGCGCGCATCTCCGAATGGATGGCCTTCAACGACCAGTTGAGCAATCTGCAAGCTCATCGCGCTTCCCATCCCCAATCGGACAACCTGCTGCACACCGGCATGCTCAAGGGCTTCATGGATGGATCGCTAGGCTCGCGCACCGCAGCGCTGCTCGACCCCTACGCCGATGGTCCGAATAATAATGACGCTGCCAATTTCGGCCTGCCGCAGTATCAGCAGGACAAACTGACCCAGATGACTAAGGAGCGCATTGACGCCGGCTTCCAGATCGGCTTCCACGCCATCGGCGACAAAGGAGTCCAGATGGCGTTAGATGCTTTCACCGCCGCCACCACCGGCCCGGGAGACCTACGGCCGCGCATCGAGCACGCCCAGGTGACCAATCCATTTCAGGTGGCGAAGTTCAAGGAGCTGAAAGTAATCGCCTCCATGCAGCCCAATCACTTGCTCACCGACATGAATTGGGCCGAGGCCCGCCTCGGTCCCAAGCGCGCGGCACATTCCTACGCGTGGGCTGAGTTTCTGAGGAAGGGAGTGACGCTGGCCTTCGGAACCGATTATCCGGTCGAACCGGTCACTCCGTTCCGTGGTCTCTACGCCGCAGTCACCCGCAAAAGCGAAGATGGCACAAAGGAATACTACCCGGAGCAGAAGGTGAATATAGAGCAGGCCATCGCCGCTTACACCACAGGTTCGGCCTTTGCCGAATTCGCCGAAAAAGAAAAGGGAACGCTGGCCCCCGGCATGCTGGCCGATCTAGTGGTGCTGGATCGGGACATCACGTCCGTCCCGCCAGAGAAAATTCTCGGAACCAAGGTGCTGCGCACGGTGGTCAGTGGAAAGACGGTTTACGAGGCCAAGTGAGATAAATATTTGAATTTGTGGATTGTCGAAATGACGAATTGAAACCCTTCAATCTGAAATGATTTTGAATTCGTCAATCCATAAAAAAAATCGCAAAAAAAATCGCATCTCGCCTTGACTCGACACGGCGGCTATGTTCTATCATCAACAGACGTCAATTACACTCCTCCTCCCTAGGGAAGGGACAACCCCAACCATCAACTGTAAGGAAACTGGAGGAAGTTCCCATGAAGTTGAATGACACCATCACGACCTATGACGTTGCCGAAGCTCTGCAGGGCGAGACCGGCAAATTTGAAGTAACCAGCCCCAACGGAGAGCGCTACTTCGTTACCTGCCAATCGGGGCACTCCATTGCCAGCCTGGAGTGGGCTGGCAGTGAGCCAAATCTCCAACCCTTCCTGGTCCGCAAGGTGGCCCAGCCTGTCGCCCAGGAGGGTCGTACCAGAAGGTCCGCAGCCGCCTAGAATTGTCGGCGGCTCGAAGGCAAGCCCGGCTGCTCAGGCCGGGCTTTTAAATTATGTGCCGAGCATGATTGACAGCCTGGAGGTGAACGTCCTGTTCACAACCTGATGGAGGTGAAGTGATAGCGAAGCGCAAGGGCATCGTCGCGAGGCGGGGTCTGAAAGAAGCGTGGAGCAAAGGCGCGAGCTGATGAACAAGAACCGACGCGTCTCCCCCATGCCCTGACAGCAGCACGGGCCCTGCTCTACGGTTTTACTCCCAATTGCCAAAACAAAAACGAATAAACATCCGTCCCGTCCTCGATCTGCTTAGTGATCGGCTTCCCTTGGCCGTGCCCGGCTTTGGCGTCAATCCTGAGCAGAATCGGGCGCTCGCGGCTGCGCCCGTTGGCGGCTTGTGCCTGCATCAAGGCGGCCATTTTCTTGGCGTGCATGGGGTCGACGCGGCTGTCGCTGTCCGCCGTCATGAACATGATTGCTGGGTATTCCGCGCCCAATTTTACGTGATGGTAGGGCGAATAGGCATAGAGCCAGTCGAACTGTTTGGCATCTTCGGCCGAGCCGTACTCCGGGACCCAGAACTTCGCGATCAGAAAATTCTGGTAGCGCAGCATGTCGAGCAGGGGAACCTGGCAAACTACCGCGCGGAACAGGTCAGGGCGCTGGGTGATCATCGCCCCCATCAGCAAGCCGCCGTTGGAGCCGCCCTGGATGGCGAGGTGGTCTTTGTCGGTGATTTTGTCGGAGGTCAGGAACTCAGCGGCGGAGATGAAGTCGTCGAACACATTTTGTTTTTTTTCCAGCATGCCGGCGCGGTGCCACTCCTCGCCGAATTCGGAGCCGCCGCGCAGGTTGGCCACCGCGAAGACGCCTCCATGTTCCAGCCACAAATAGCGCCCGCCAGAAAACGTGGGGGTGAGGCTTACGTTAAATCCGCCATACCCCGTGAGCAGCGTGGGATTCTTGCCGTTGAGTATCAATCCTTTCTTATGAAAGACGAACATGGGAACCTTGGTGCCGTCCTTCGACGTGTACCAAACCTGACGGACTTCAAAAGAGGAGGGATCGATGCCGGGAGCGGATACCTTGTCCCACAGCGAAGTCTTACGCGAGGCAAGCTCGACCTGGTAGACGGACGGTGGAACCGTGAACGACTGGAATCCGAAGAAAGTTTCTTTGCGGTCCCATCGGCCGCCGAGTCCCTCAACCGAGCCGATGCCCGGGAGCTCAACGTCGCCTAACGCATTGCCCTCGAGATCGAAAAGCTTGAGTTGTGAGCTGGCATCTTTCTCATACTCGGCCAGGATTTTTCCATCCACAATCGCCGTGCCCTTTAGAATGCCATCCGCCGCCGGAATGATTTCCTTCCAGTTGGCGCGGGCGGGATTGGCCGCGTCCACCACAAACAAGTGGAAGTGCGGCGCATCCTCATTGGTGGTGATGTAGAGCTTTCCCCGGAAAATCTCGCCGCTATAGTGAAAATCCTTGCCACTGGTGAGTTCCACTGGCGGGGTCCCGGCTTTCAGATCCTGAAGGAAAAGTTCATTCTTGCCGGCGGAGCCTTCATAAGCGGTTAGCAGCAGCCAGCGATCATCGTCGTCGGGCAACTGGGAGACCAGAATTTCTTCCTTCTTGCGCCCCTCTCCCCAGATCAGCAAGTCTTTTGCCGGGTCGGTGCCAAGCACATGATGAAAAATGTGCAGATAATAGGCGTCGTCGCCCTCCGGCACGTCACCCTTCTTGGGATTGCGGCCGTAGTAGAAACCGGAATTATCTTTCTCCCAGCTGACCTGGGCGATGCGGGTGTGTTCGATAGTGTCCGGCAGCAGCTTGCCGGTGGCCGTCTCAATCACGTGCAGGGTGCTGATCTCGGAGCCACTGGCCGAAGTCCCATAAGCCACGTACTTGCCATCATCCGAGGGAAACCACCAGTCCAGGGCGACCGTACCGTCGGCCGCCAACTGGTTCGCGTCCACCAGCGTCCGGTCCTTGCCGTGAATACCTTCACGCACCAGCAAAACCGGCTGGTTCTGCGCGCCTTCGCGCCGCGTATAAAAATAGTAGGGCCCGCCAATCTGCGGCGTGGTGACGTTGCCGATAGAAAGAAGCTGCGCCAGCCGCTGGTGAATCGCATCACGCCCTGGCAGCGGATCGAGAACACTGCGCGTGTACGCCAGCTGCTCCCGCACATATTCCTGCGAGTCCGCACTGCCGCCATCCTCCAACCAACGGTACGGATCGGCAATCTTGTGCCCATGAATGGTCTCTTCAACAACATTCACCTTAACCTTAGGCGGCCCCGCAACCGGCGCAGTGCTGGCAGAAGATCCATCCCCCGCCCAAGCCAAGCCAACCATCAGAGCCAAACAAGCAATGGTCCAGAGCAAACGAACCCCTCCCGGCATAACCACCTCGCAACAACTAAGAATATCAAAAACCATCCCGCAGAAGTTTTCAGCAAGTCCACCCAGGTGCTAGTATAGAAACGAATAACAAGGCGACATACAAGCGTCCCAAGACACTCCTCAGTAGCTCAATGGCAGAGCATCCGGCTGTTAACCGGAGGGTTGTAGGTTCGAGTCCTACCTGAGGAGCCATTCTTTCAGTAAGATACAAACCCCCACCTGCCGTTTACCTGCCGTTCAGACGGGCCGCAGAGCGAGTTGTACGATCTTGCCGTGCGCCTCGCGCATGTCCGCTGATGCCGCATCTCCGTAGATGTTCATGGTCGTGCGGATGTCCGCATGGCGCATGAGCTTCTGCTGTACGCCGATTGGAGTCCCTACCGCGTCAATCCACATCCGGTAAGAGTGTCGAAACGTGTGGGTGCCGATGTGCCCGATGCCCGATTCTTTGCCAGCTCGATCAAGCTCTCGCCAGAATCCAGTGTAGGAGTACGGCAGTCTGCCGAGCTTCAAAGGACTAGCGAAAATCCAATCGTTGTCCGCTGGAAACTCAGTGTTCTGCTTCCACACTTTCAGGCGTTCAAGAAACTCGTCCGCGATAGCCAGAGACTTGCGCGACTCAACGGTTTTTACATCGTCCACGTTTTGCTCTACGATGCCACGCTCTACGCGAAGCAATCTGTTGAGCCAATCGACATCCGACCATCGCAGCGCCAAACACTCGGAGATGCGAAGGCCGAAGCAGATGCAGACTAGGGCCATTGTTCCGAATGGTTCTTTCAGATGGGATACGAGCAAACGGAATTGCTCAACGGTTAGACTGCGCGGCTGTCGTATCCTCTTGGACGCGCCTTTGACCGTTACCAAGCTCATCGGATTGACTTGCAACGGTATGTCCTGCTTCCACATTGCAAAATTCCACAGCGAACTGAGAATGCCGCGAATGTGAGTTCGGCTTTTCGGAGCAAGGACAAGAGACTCCAGCCACATTTCGACAGGACGTGCCTGTAGATCCGTGATTAGATTCTGTCCCCACTTCGGCAGGATGTGGACGCGAATCCACGATTCATAACCGCGATTCGTGTCTAGACGTGTAGGCATCTTTTCTGCTCGGTATTGAGCAACCACTGTTTTGACCATGGGTGCTCCGCTGCTGATGGTGACATGATTCTCTACCATCTGCCTGAGGCCCTGTGCTGCACGCCATGCAGATGCCTTCGTGGGATATTCCTTGGTCGTGCCGATCCTTTTTGATCGGCGGACTCCGTTATCCCAGTAGAAGAAATTCCAAGTCTTGATTCGTTTGTCCAGTACTACGCTTCCACGTCTTTGCCGTTGCCTCATTGAACCCTCCTCGGTTCGGCAACGGACGGCCCGGTGAGCATAGCATCCAGATCCGCGTGTAAGAAACGCCAGACTTTTCGTTTGGTGCCAGATAGCGGATGGGCCTTCAGCTGGCCAAGTCGGGCCCATGCGAGTGTGGTGCGAGACTCGACTTGCAAATAATCTGCGGCCTGTTGCGCCGTGAGCCACTTTGGCAGCCCAGCGAGGGCTCCATTGGCGACATTCTTCTCTTTCCGTTTCGCGCGGGCTGGCAAGAGGGGCGACAAGAAATCTACGGGAAACACGATCATCGATTAACCTTTTTAGGGTATTGAGCCTTCCGAGCAGCTGACCACCTCACTTCGATCATCTCTTGGTTTGTCAGCTGGTTTGTCCGCCTGTTCCGACCAGCCATTCCTTGAGCGATGTCGATCAATATCGCCTTCTGCTCGGAACTAAGGTGCCGCCAACTCTGCTCGATACAATTACTTAGCGTTGTACGTACAATTAAGTAAGACTAGTACTATAAGTACAATAATTTGGGCATCGGGACGCGTGCCCGTACACAATGAACGCCTCGCCCTTGCTCTCCGCTTTTCGACGACTGACCGAGCGTTACGTAAGTGAGGAGCTCGAGGTCTCGCCGTAGATCCGCTCCAAGTGCCCTGTCGCAATCAAAGAGTGAAAATGAGTCTCCACTGCGCGCGGAGGATTCCCGCCTTTAATGAGAACGCCAAGTTCCATGTTTAGGTTGAACGCAAACTCCGTCAGGTTGGCACTAGAAAGAAACAAAAGATTGCTATCGACGACGGCACATTTTGCATGGAGGCTGCCGTACTGTCCGAGTGGGCCCTTTTGTCGCTTCGCCAGTGGCCATACGAAGGTGCGTACCGCCTTCAAAAGACCGAGATGCTTGTGAGGAGAAAATGATACCTTCCCGGCACTCGCTTCCGAAGATTCGAACACACACACCACGTCCACACCAGCCTTTGCTCGTGTGTTGATCGCGCCACCGAGTGCCGACACCTTGTAATCGGCCAGATGTCGCCACATTTCTTGTTTGTACGAGAACGTCTGTGTGGCGCTTTTCATTGTGGCATCCTCCGTTAGGACTCGAACTGCCTCCAACCAGAGTTATATCCCACCATTTCTGAATTGCTGGCGAAGATGGGTTCTGTTTCCCGTGGGTTCGGGAATATTCGGCCTTGACACAAGTCACGCAGGACTACTGCCCTTTCCCCGTGCAAGTTGGGCGTACCATTGGGCATGAGCAGCATACATCCAGAATGCCCCGACTCAGACCTTTCTGATCGGTCGGTTGCTGCCGATATCCTCGTTCGACAAGAGCCAGACGAGGAAGAAGAGGAAGACGAAGGCGACGGCACGGAAGATGATGACGACAAGGACGACGGCTACTCGGAGTGAGCGTGCCCTTATTTATTTCAGAGGGTGAAAGATGAAGCGCGAACATTTCGTCAAGGTAGTCGAGGAGGCTCTTGACTCGCTCCCACGGGAATTTCGCAGTCGCATTCGTAACGTTGCTGTTTTGGTAGAGGATATGCCGCCAAACCAGCCATCACCGCAGCCGGGGCAGCAAAGGCGGCTGCTTCTGGGTGTCTTCCATGGCGTGCCCACGACCAAGAAGAGCATATTTGACCTACCGACAGGGCCCGATCACATCGTGCTGTATCAGAAGAATATTGAAGCGGTCTGCTCCAGCGAAGCCGAAGTCTGCGAACAAATCCGCCTTACGGTCATCCATGAACTGGGCCACTATTTTGGGATGGATGAGAACCAACTGAAGGATGTTTAGCTCACTTCGCTAGAATCAGAGACTGTAGTGGATGGCAACACCGCGACTCACTCCCGCACAGATCGCTCAGGTTTCCGGCCTCGTTGCCCAATACATTGCAACCCAGCGCGAAAGGTACGCCTCACGCGCAGTCCCGTCATCTTTACAACAGAGGTCTACCATGGACGGATTCTTCTCTCCCCAGCTTCTCGATGGCACGCGACTCATCGCGTTACAAGGCAAACGGGTAGCCAATCCCGACTTCTATCCGATGTTGAGAAGCTTGGGTTTCAATAATCTGCCCGACCAGTCCGCAATGGCAGCGATTACGTTTCGTGATGTTGTGGTCTCGCACGAGGCGTTCTCGAATGGATTGTTGTTTCACGAACTCGTCCATGTCGAACAGTATCGGCAACTAGGCATCCCGCGATTTAGCGAGCTTTACGTGCGCGGATTTCTTGATGGTGGCAGGCTACGAGGCAATTCCCTTGGAAGTCAACGCATACGCGCTAGGCGGTCGGTTTGAACAGAGTCCTGCCAATCGGTTCTCAGTCGAAGATGAAGTACGGAGATGGATCGCGGAGGGCAGGTTGTAGGTTTGGCCAATGGAATTGATCCCCATCCCCGGCGCGGAAATCTACTACGACGAGCACTTCCTCCCAACCGAGGAAGCAACCCAGTTGTTCAACGCGCTGCTGAGTAAGTGCGCATGGGAACGCCACAGGGCTTCATTTGGGCATACGGTTCCTCGCGACGAAGCCTACTACGGCGATCCCGGAACGCATTACACATATTCGCGGCGAGAGTACAAGCCGCTTCCTTGGATACCGGAATTGCTGTCGTTGAGAGCCCATGTCGAAGAGGCCACTCCGGCGGCGGCCTATGTCAATTTGTCCTTGCCGAGAACTGGCTACAACGCCGTGCTCTGCAATCTGTATCGGGACGGAAATGACAGCGTCGGCCTGCATGCCGATGCTGAGCCGGGGATGGGGCCTGTGATCGCTTCTGTCAGTCTGGGTGCGGAACGCCTGTTCCGGCTCAAACGAAAAAATGGCTCTGTCGCATTTTCGAAACGGTTGCCGCACGGCAGCCTGTTAATCATGGCTGGCGGGACCCAGAAACACTTCAAGCATGAAGTGCCCAAGGAGCCGGGCGTGACTCAGCCACGCATCAACCTGACGTTCCGGCGCATAGAGCACACACAGCCGATTTCTATCCCATTTCCCTTACAGCCTCAGCCAGCACTCCGATGATCCGCAGCCCAGCCCTTAGGGTCGTGTCATCTTGGTCGAGGTCGGGATCGTAGACTGCCAGCGTGGCTGCTCTGACCCGAAAACGGGCAAACACGACGCCAATGGATTCTTCCATATCCTCCAGAGAAAGCCCACCGGGTACCGCATTGACCCACACCGGGCGCGACTGCGGGTCTAAGGAGTCCGCGTCGATGTGGAGATAGACCTCCGGCACGCGCTGTGCCAGCCTGTCGAGCGCGACCTGCACGTCCCCCTGCGGCCTTCCCTCGTACCAGGATCACCACCTGAATGGCA
>Ga0137361_10003633_pt1 | contig 10068 bp, 9 predicted proteins | sample Mad1_80_16metaG_FD_104923 | JGI IMG/M metagenome (GOLD analysis project Ga0137361, IMG submission 104923) | Vadose zone soil microbial communities from Angelo Coast Range Reserve, California, USA - Mad1_80_16 metaG | ecosystem: Environmental > Terrestrial > Soil > Vadose zone | place: USA... | reverse complement strand
GATGAGTTCGGAGAGACGACTTCTCTTCCATCCAGCGAAGCTACAGCCGACCAAGAGTAAAGCTCGCCCCGTTTCAATGATTCGCTCACCTGCCATTGATTTATGGATGGTTCGAGAGCAGCACTCTTCGCAACAATCTTTCCTTTTGCGTTCGTGACGTAAACCACATAGCTACGCGCGTTGACCAAAGGCTCCCACTTAAACAGAGGGCGGTCATCTTCGATAACCACTCTAGCCGGAGAAAGCAGACGAAATAAGTCGCCGTTTGGCCTGCCACGTAGCGAGCTGCTTCCTTCTTCAAGTCCTTTCAGACCATCCGATCGTGGAATCGATCCAGCTTGCAATGCCGCTGCTACCTCACGTCGCGTCTCGGCTGGAATGTTATTCAGGCCCGAAATAGATCCTGCTTGATAGGCGATCAGCACGTCGCGCGCGTCACGAATTGTGATGGCCGGATTGGTAGCAGTAGCCGGTTTCACAACTCCTTTTGCGACTTCTGGAGACGGCGCATTTGCTATAGTTGAATGAACCTCGCTGGGCGATTCGCGGCTGGGGCTAGGAGAAGCAGAGTGATCGCTAACGCTTGGACCAGCGTTAACTGTCACGTCTCTTCCTGACCCTGACCTGTTGAGCTGGAACTTGAAAACTATCAATGATGTCATGGCAGCTATGGCAATCACCGCAGCCATGACCGCGTAGCGAAACTGCCACCCCAACCCACGCCACCAGCCAAACCAGGCAAATTCTTTCACTGCGGGTTTGATTGCCGGCGTATATGAAATCAGCATTTCAGGAGCTATCTCTTCTCGGAAGGCAAGGAAACTTCGAACGTCCTCTTGGCAGCGCGCACATATCTTCAAGTGCAAGTCCGCAAGTTCCTGGTCCTCGCCGTCCATCGTCTTATCCGCGAGAGCGACCAGTTGGTCATATTCGAGATGTTCGTGTCTGAGCCAGACTTCCGGCGCTAACGTGAATCTCACCTCGCTTCCACCTCGCTGAACCTCACGCATTGCTTGATAGCTCCGTTGACAGTACTGACAATTGGCAAGATGTTTGGCGCTCAAAACTAATTCGGACGGCGAAAGTGCGCGCACCGTGAGCCGCTCCAGCCGGGGTTTCGAGAGATGCTCAGTCATCGATAAAGAATCTCAATTTGTTTTCTGTGCCTTTCAATAGTTACTAGACGAAAGATTCGACGTTAGATTCCCTCCTTATGTATTGATTTCGCCGGGAAACATCTCGCGCTCTAGCTTTTCAACTGCGCGAAAGCGCCATTTGCTGACCTGAGGCGGTGTCGCGCCCAGCTCGGTCGCGATAGCCGTTCGATCCATTGGCATTAGTTCCCAAAGCTCGCCCAACTTTTCCTCAGTCCGTTCTAATGCTCTGGCTATCTCCTCAAAGTCGGCCACCTCCGCATCGATCAGCAGACTAAATAGGTCATCTCCGCTTTGGTCGTTAAAGCTCAAGCAAAACGTGTCACGCTGTTTTGGAGGTAGACGTTGCACCGCAACCCACAGTCGGATCAACGTGTCTTTAGCGTCGAACCGTAGGTCGCTCGACAGCGTTGTTTCTCGCAAGCGGGCTTCAAAGAATCGGCGTCCTTCTTCATCAAGCGATTCGGGCGGATGGTCTTTCACGCCGCGCAATTTAGCTATGAGATCGACCAGTAGACCTAACTCAACTGATCCCTCCAGCCATTGAAATAACTCGGCGACCAAGAGTGAAAGCGGCAACCGCTTCACATCCTGTCCTGGGAAAGCTTGCAATCTTAAAGCGTCCAGCAGGCCTTCGACCTGAAGCTGCGGTTTCGTCGAGCTTACGTTGTGACTTGCAGGTGCTTGGGAAAAGCCGGCAAACCAATCTTCATCCGATTTCCAGAGAGCAAAGTCCGGATGACGGCTCAACAGATCGCGTAAATTGTTTTTCAGGCGAGCGCGCGCGGGAGACTTACGGCGCAGATAATCATGACAGGCATTCGTAGCCAAGCGCGCGACGTAACGCCGAAAGTTTTGTATGTTGGGCCGATTCTCATTGTCATCGAGGTCGCGTAAGAACTCGACTATCTTGGCAAGAATTTCGTGGTAGAGGTCTTCTGCTTCCTGGTCGCGTGAGGTCCCAGCTAGAGATACGTGAAGGCTGAGTCTCTCGCGGAGAGTGTTTCTTACTACGGGCGAGGCTTGGACCAGAAGAAGTTCATCAAGGCATTGTTGCTTTTCTGCCTCACTGGTTGCCTGAAGATAAGGCAGTAGGACTTCATCCATCGGGACCGACCAGTCACAACGTCATCAATAATGAGTCTCATCGTTCGCCACCCGGCCGGGGCTGAAGGTTGACTCTGAATTAATTCGGCGCAAATTCGGGCACACTTAGCTCAACATGCGCTAAGAGCGCCGTGTGAGTTTAAGGTGAGATCGATTTATGTTGCCGCATCCCTGGACACGCCGGGCGGCGTCGCGCCCGGCACATCTGCCAGTCCAATGGGCGGTCCTTTTGAGGCGATAGGCAGGAGACGTTGATGAACATTCGTCTTAGACTTGGAAATGGATTTCTTTAACACACGTTGTTTGATTCAGTAGTTCATATCCTTATTCGTGGTCTCATAGTGTTTCGTAATTACCCTGGAAACGTTATTCTTCGGGACCCCAGGGTTAGAAAAGATGACAGCGATTGTTCTGACGATATGACTTCCGCATTCAGATCTGTGGTCGCGCTTCAAGTGCCAGACAGTCTCAGGCACGGAACCGGCGGGGTGGAAAACCTATTTAGGCGAGTTGCCTCTCTGCCGCCCGCAGGTCGCTATATCTTCGACATGGATGGAGTGACATTTATCGAACCTTGCGGGGCGATCGGCCTGCTCTCGGCTGTTCGCCATTGCGCGAAGGAGTCAGGGCAGATGGTCCTCATGAAGAACATCAACGAACAAATCTACCTGTACTTAGGGCGAATGGATTTTTTTGAGATTACAAAAGCTTGGCTGAAACCCCTTTTCGCGCTGGACGAAGAATGGAGGCGCAACCCCCACTCGATAAATCTGTTGGAGTTAACCGTTGTTAGTGGTTATGAGGAAATGTCAGCCGTTATAGAACGAGCGCGTGAAATCTTCACGCCCTACCTTTCCCAGGATGAATTGGCTGGCCTCCTCAGAGTGATCAGTGAACTTTGCCAAAATATTTATCAACATAGCGGAGACACAAACGGATGTGTAATGATTCAGAAGTACCAGCCGAACCATAACGAAGCATTCATATGTCTCTCAGTCGGTGACTCTGGCTGCGGCATTCGCGCAAACCTCATTCGACGTTACAGCTGGCTCGGGAGTGACCCAATTCATTTTGTGCGAGCCGCGATGGACGGCAGTTTCACTTCTCGGTCACACGGTAGAGGCGGGCTAGGGCTTCGCACAGTGCGAAACATAACTGCCGCTCACAAGGGCTATGTAACGGTACGTTCCGAAACTGCGGCCGTGACTGACTGGGGCAAAGCTGTACAGAACTTCTCCAACCTCGCATACATGACAGGAACCCAGGTAAGCGTGAAATTGTCCGCCCGATCCAGCCCTTGACACTTCCAAGCAAACAAGTATGCTGTAGGTGTTCACTTATTATTGGTGAAGCCTCACGATAGCTAAGTGAACACTGATCGGAGGCTTCGTGGCTCACAGGTACGATATGCGGACTTTGGGCGCCCAAATTGGAATTAGAGGGCGGTATTATCTTACGCGCGACAAAGGGGACGAGGCATACCACTTAATCAAAGAGCAATTGAAGGTCACGTCGGAAGGAGAGGCTTTGGTTCTAGTCTTCCCTTCTGAACAACTCGTTGACAGCTCTTTCGCCGACGAATCAGTTGTTCGATTGGGTGAACAGATTGCGAAGGGGATGTATGGGGAGCGGTCCTTATTGCTCGAAGGATTGACTGAAGATTCGATGAAAAACTTCCGGGCCGTGCTGAAGCTTAGGGGAATTAAGCTGCCGCTCCTGACTGTATGGTCGACCGGTGAATGGCAAGTAATCGGAAGCCTAGAAGAGAACTTGTACGAGACTCTACGAATTGTGCACCAACACGAGCAAATGAAGGCGTCGGATCTTGGATCGATATTGGGTTTGGCAGTGAATACTGCCAGCACGCGATTAAAGCGGTTACACAATTTTCATCTCGTGCGCCGAGAGCACGAGGTGTCCGAGAAAGGTTTGCAGTACATCTATTATTTTTGGCAATGGCGGCAGGATATGTAATCAAGGAGTTGATAGAAATCATGCACCTTCCTCATGTCTCATCGAGCTCCAAAAGACAGTTGTGGAATGTCCGCCCCAGGACACCAAAAACAATCGCTGGCCAGTTCAACAAGTTGTTGACGCGGATCTCTCCGGGAATTCGCGATCTCCAAACGTATGGTTTGCACGAGCTGACAGTTAAGCGGCGATTGAGCACAGTCTTTCAGGCGAACAATGTGGTTCGAATCGGCAGTTATTCTCGAGGATCATCGATCCGTCTCTTCAGCGATATCGACTTGATGATGGTGCTGAAGCGTCATGAAGTAAGACCGCGAGAGCAATGGAAGACTTCTACGAGTGTACTGAATCGAGTTCGCAATGAGCTGCTGTTTCGCTATCCGAATACCGAAGTAGTTCGAAATGTCGAAGCCGTCGTCGTTCGGTTCGGCGCGAATCAACGTCCCGTTGAAGTCGTCCCAGCGTTCTACTGGGAACACGGCGGTCTCAAGAATTACCCCATCTTTGGTATCCCTGACGGCGACGGCTGGTGGGTGCGCACAAGCCCGCAAGCCCACAATAAGTTCATCGAAGATGCCAATACTCAAAGTGGGGGGAAGTTGAAGAATGTTGCCAGGCTGATAAGGCTCTGGAGGCAGTGCTGGCAAACACCGATTCCCCTCAGCGGGTTTTACGTCGAGGTATTGCTGGCACGGGACGGCATTTGCAATGGAGCAAAGAGTTACGCGCAATGCGTAAACGATGTCTTAGCCACCTTGGCCAACAGTGAGTGTGACCGCATTGCCGATCCAATGGAGGTCGCGGGGTTTATCGACGCTGCCGGTTCACAGGAAAAGAGGAGACGCGCTCAGGTTGCGACTTTGAGTTCGGCGAAGCGGGCTTACAGAGCGCTTACGGCAGAGGTGCGAGGCGATGTTGAAGAATCGACACGTCTTTGGAATTTGGTTTTCAATGGAAGGTTTCCACTACGTTAGGTGAGTGGCGACCTCCAAGTGGTCAGACAGGAACGCGAATCATGCCAACTACGGTGACTCAAGGATTTGAAAAACTTCGTGAGAACCTGAGGATTACGGATCTTCAGGAATCAACCGTGCAGACGCGCCAACGAAATGTGCGCGGAGCAGTAGAAGAGGAAATGAAAGTTGTTGACTCCTTTGTAACAGGTTCGTACGAACGGGGCACAATGATCACGCCCTTGAGCAAGGCTGACTTAGACGTGTTTGTTGTTCTCGAAAGAAGCTACTACCAGGAGAATGGACAAGCTTCTCTGTTGGATAAAGTCAAACGCGTGCTGAAAAGGACTTACCCGGATACACCAGAGATCAGTAGAAACGGGCAAGCTGTCACCATAACATTCAACGACTTCAAGGTAGATGTGGTGCCCGGGTTCATCCGGGATGGTGGTGGTTACTTAATCCCAGACTCAATCTTAGGACGTTGGATCGCCACCGACCCCAAGCGGCATGTAAGCGCTTGGCAGCTTGCCAACAAGAGTCATAACTACAAGCTTTCGCCGCTGAGCAAGATGCTCAAGGCATGGAATCGAGAACACAGCCGACTGCTCCGGTCTTTTCATCTCGAAACCCTGGCGATGCAGATTTTGGCGGGCATAACCATATCTAATTTCCCTCTGGGGGTTGGGTACGTATTCGATCTAGCCCGTACTCAGGTCAGATCTGCCGTCATTGACCCAGCCGGCTACGGTGGAAACGTCGGCGCCTATCTTGATAGTCAGGTCAAGATCGAGGAAGTGGTAAGCCGGCTGGAAAGTGCCAGCAGACGAGCGATTCAAGCCATCCAACTTGATGATGAGGGTAAAACCCAGCAAGCGTACGAGAAGTGGCAATTAATTTTTGGCGGTTGTTTTCCCGCGTATGGCTGATACGTTGAATACGCGCCAGCTGTCTGCTGAAAATGGTTCAAGCACAGAGTCATTGATAAGGTTCAGACCTTTGGTAGTGTCAGAATAAGAGGATTGCAACGTGCCAAGACTGGTGGTGTCCCGATGGTAAGGTCGAAAGGAAGGCAAGGCATGTTACGCAGGAACACAAAGGTAGACGCAACCGTCTACATCTTCCGCTCTGAAGTCCAGGCAATTACTGGAGAGGCTAAGCGATTTCCCGACATTGAAACCGGCGGGGATTTATACGGAACATTTACACACGGCAACATGCCAGTCATTTGGTTGGCTTCTGGACCTGGACCGAAAGCGAAACACTTTCCAACTCATTTTGAGCAGGATGTGCGGTTTATGAATCATTGGCAAAGTCGGCTGATGGAGGAATTTGGTCTTCAATACGTTGGCAGTTGGCATTCGCACCACACCTTAAGCCTCAGTCAACCGAGTCCGGGTGACGTGCGGTCTGCTAAGAACTATGCGGTTAATCATAGTCGGAAACGGACGCTAGAAATAATCACGAACCATGAAGGCCGAAAGATGGTCACGTCTCTGAGGCCATATTTTTATCCGAATGCTCAAGAAGGCGGTTGGATACCTGCGTCATTCACAACCTTGGCAAGCGAGAGCCCATTGCGCAGTCGGCTCGGCGTCGAGGAGGTCGCCTTTTCTAACAGCTTAGATTGGCGGGAAATTTCCCATCAAGCTTATACGTTGGGGGCCTCATCTCCTCCCGACGTTGCTGATGTGCCTACATCCGAAGGTTCGGATTTTCCACCCGAGCTTGAGGTCGCGATCGGTAGATTGGAATGTGATGGGATTGAAGTGGAGGAGCGCGGGGATTTCTTTATGTTGACGATACCAGCCGGCCTGGACCGGGTACTGGCTGTGTTGATCAAGAACTCTGGCAGTCTCGGCATTGTCCAAGTGAACTACATCGATCGAACTAGTGGAATAAACGAAAACATCATGTCTCAAATACGCCAAGCTGGCATTCCGCTTTTCAATCCGCGGAAACCAACCAAATGTTTTGAGAGACATCTTTGCGATTACAGGTGATCTTGTGGGGTGATTAGTTATGGCAGTTTGGGATCAACAACAACAGGTACGTTTAGCAACAGAGGTCAGACTACTGCAGCAGGAGTTCCCTCACTTTTCTTTTCAGAACCACGCGCAAGCTGAATTGACATGCGTTAGCGGAACTCAGACGAGCTCTGCGAGCAAGAACTACGGCCTTCGTTTGTGGCTACGGACCAGCTTCCCGCACCAAATGCCGGATCTTTACATAACGTCACCAACTCCGCTCTATGGTTACGCTGGCAATACAATCCAGAGCTATGGAACGTCGCATGCGATGCACGTGTGGGTGCCTGATTGGAATAACTATGTCAAGATTTGTCATTGCAAATCCGAGTATTGGAGTGCTTCGAACACGATCGTTAGCGTTCTCATGAAAGGCTTTCTCTGGCTGGAAGCATTTGAAGCTCACTGTAGAACAGGTCGTTCAATAGATGCCTATTCGTTAACGTTTGGAGCATCCTGAGCAATTGCCGAAGACGCATCCGAGAGGTGGATTCGACGGGCAACATTAGAAGGGAGAAGTACATGGCGACAACTAACGAGACCGATATTCAGCAATGGATGGAGGAGGTTGCAAAGCGACAGCAACCTCGCAAAAAGCTGATCTTCAATAAGCAGACGAAAAAGATCGAGGCTGTTACGGATACAGATCCACGCGCGGATCGCAACCTTAATTTCGATCCCGAAGAGGCAAAGCGGTTCATCTAAATGCCAAACTTAGATCATGCATTTCCTTCGGTAACCGACGAGAATTGAAATATGGTAATTCTGCCGCATGACATAGTCGCAACCTTGCACGGCGCCTCGCCTGGCACCGAGCTACCAGTTGCCTTCATCTCGGTTGATGCGGGAGACGCCTTTGTTCATGAGACTCTCACAACCGAGTGTGGCAAGGAACGAAGGAAGGTTAGTGGCTTAATCAGACTCGTTGAAGTCATCGAAGATGAGCCCATGCAAATACCACCCGGAATTGAGGTCTTGGTGGTGGCGTGGCCCGATGATCAGTCCTCCGAAACAACGCATCGCAGAGTTGAGTACCAATACGACGCTTGGGTGGGACGAGACGAATCGCATGTAGAGAAGCGCCAGGTACGAACAGTCAAGTTTGATGCAGAGATATTCTCGCGAATTCATGGCCTCTATGAAACTCAAGTTCTCCATGGGAAGAAAGTCTTGATTATCGGCGTTGGTTCCGGGGGGAGTTTTGTAGCTGTCGAGCTTGCTAAGGCGGGAGTCGGCGAATTCATGCTTGTTGACCATGATCGCCTTGAGGTAGCAAATGTGGTCAGGCACATTTGCGGTTTGTCCGATCTCGGCAGGTTTAAGACCAAAGCCGTTAGGGATCAGATTCTGGACAAAAACCCTTTCGCGAAAGTTAACACACTCGAGCAACCCGTCGACTGGGATTCTTTGCCAGATCTCAAAGAATTAGTTCGTCAAGCGGACCTAGTCTTTTGCTGTACCGATAACCGAGCAAGTCGAATGCTCGTAAATCTTGTGTGCGTTTCAGAGCGTCGAGTGTGTATCTACGGTGGAACCTTTAATCGAGCCTACGGAGGGTACGTCCACCGAGTTATCCCCAATGAGACAATGTGTTATCAGTGTTTTATTGATCTCTTACCCGATAAAGCCGACGACTATGAAGTGGCTAGCCAAGAGCAGGCCAATCGAGTTGCGTATGACGATCGTCCAGTGCCGGTTGAGCCGGGATTGTCAAACGACATCGCGCCAATTTCTGTGATGTGTGTGAAGTTCGGAATTCTTGAATTACTTCGCGGGACAGAAACAACGCTCGCGACTCTTTACCAGGATCTGTCCAATGCCTGGTACATGTGGCTGAACCGACGAGAGACTGGAACCGAACACGGCGGTTTGAACCCGCTGGACACTGATGGAAGCGAAGATCTCCGGATAATGGCATGGTACGGTATAGCAAATGACAGGGATCCGGGCTGCCCAGTCTGTGGCGACTTCGTAGATCTACACCTTGGCGGCAACAGACCAAGTAAAACCGAAATAGATGCCTTTGCGGCGAACGACCTTAGCGCGTTGAATCCGGCAACGATCGTATCTGCAGATGATGTGGACTGAACTCGGAAGGTTTGAGCCCGTACCACTAAGTCAGTGGGCGAACCCGCTATGTCGTCTTAGCAATCAAGGCAGGGCAAAAATTGAATGGACCAGCAAGCAACAAAAGACATCGGCCAACTCCAAAGAACAGATGCCTTCCAAAGATGCCTGAGAGCATCGTCTTACCTCTACTCAAAGGCCAAACTCATCAGCGGCCTACAGGTATTCCTAACCATTCTCGTACCCGTGGTTTTATCAGTTCTGTCTGTCTTGTTTTCTAGGGAGTCGCAGCAAGGCGCCGGCCTCAAAGGTTGGGCAGCATTCTACGGGATCGCAGTTGTCTTGCTTGATTCCATGTTCTTAGACAAGACCCAGAAGTCCTTAAAGAAGGAAGCTGCTCAGATTCAAGAGCTCTTTGATTGCGAACTACTTGAGATGGCCTGGAACGAATTCAAGGCCGGTGATAAGCCGACGCCGGAAAAAATTGACCAGTCTTCCCGAGCGCTAAAAAGAGAATTGACGGAACGAGAAAAGAACTGGTACCCAGGCGTTGTTGGCAAACTACCGTTATACCTTGGCCGGCTTGTTTGTCAGCGTACAAATATTTGGTGGGATGGAGAGCTTCGCCGCAAATATGCCTTCTGGCTCTCAACCTTCGCTGTCGGAATGATTCTACTTGCAGCAATTGTTGGAATGGCAAGAAATATGTCGTTGGGTACTTTTGTGCTCACGATCATGGCACCGCTGGTCCCAGCAGCGATGTGGTTCATAAGAGAGCGAAATAGGCAG
>Ga0137361_10003627_pt1 | contig 10070 bp, 11 predicted proteins | sample Mad1_80_16metaG_FD_104923 | JGI IMG/M metagenome (GOLD analysis project Ga0137361, IMG submission 104923) | Vadose zone soil microbial communities from Angelo Coast Range Reserve, California, USA - Mad1_80_16 metaG | ecosystem: Environmental > Terrestrial > Soil > Vadose zone | place: USA... | reverse complement strand
CTGCAGGGGCATACCGACACGCCGCTCAACGCCACCGGTCTCGCCCAGGCGGAAGCGCTGACCGAGCGGCTGCGCCCCTATCGTCTCGACGCGGTGGTGTCGAGCGATCTCGAGCGCGCCTGGACCACGGGGCGGATCGTCGCCGAGGGGCTGGGCATACCCCTGATCAGCGAGCCAGGCCTGCGCGAGGCCCATATCGGCGAGGCCGAAGGCCTCTTCTGGCCGGAAGTGAAAGCGCGCTTTGGCGAGACGCTGACCGAGCGTTGGTTCACCGACGACGATGCGGCCTTTCCCGGCGGCGAGACCGGCCGCGAGACGCGCACCCGCGGCCTTGCAGCACTACGCCGGTTCATCGCCGAACGGCCATACCGGCGGATCGGCGTATCGACCCACGGCGCCATGGTTCGGCAGCTGATGAAGCACGCCCTGCCGCCCGGCAGCCCGCCGGCGAAGACCCGCAACACCGTGCTTTATCTATTGCGATACGAGGCGGTCGCCGACCGCCTCGCCATCCTCGAAGAAGGAGCCCGCTAGACGGGCCGTCGGCTCGCTGCGCGCTGAGAGCCGTGAACTAATCGGGCTTGAACATGCAATCAGCAAATTCTTCCCTCGCTTTCTCGTGGGCCTTCAGCCCACGGACTTAGACCCGTGGGGAAAGCTGGGACCCATTGCTCCACCACCCGGAACTTCTTGAAGCAATCGCAATACCTTGCCAGCGAGGATGGGCTCGTGGCGCGGAACGATAGGCCCCGGCTTTCGCCGGGGAAGCGTATAAACTACTGATGGATGCTTCTTTCGCACGCTCCGAGCGGTTGACCAACTTTCGGCGCGAGCAGCCGTAATAGGCTGAGCAAATCCCGCCGTCACTCGATCACTTCGTCGGCGCGGCCGAGGATTGCCGGGGGAAGGGTCAGTCCGAGCGCCTTTGCGGTCTGCAGATTGATGACGAGCTGAATCACCGCCGGCCGGTCGATCGGGAGGTCACCGGGTTTGGCGCCGTTGAGAATCCTGCCGGCGTAATCGCCGGCGCGGCGGTACAAGGTGGAGAGGCTGTCGCCATAGGCCATCAGCCCGCCATCCAAGGCGAACTCGCGCCACCCGTAAATCGCCGGCAATTTGTATCTGGCGGCCAGAGCGATGATCTTGCCGCGCTGGGTTAGGAAGGAAGGGCCGCCGATAACCAGCACGGCGCCGGCGCCCGCTTGGGCGATCAGCGCGAACGCATCGTCGAGATCGGCCTCGATGCGCGCTTCGGCCATGTACAACCGCACTCCGAGCGAGCGCGCGGCTTCCCGCAATTCGTTCAGCGTTTCTGGGCTCTCGATGCTGGCTGGGTTGAAGAGAACGGCCACCAGGCTCGCGTCGGGGACGGCCTGATGGAGCACCTCCAATCGTTTCGGGAAGAGGGCAGTGCCTTGGGTCTGAGCCCCGGTGATGTTGCCGCCCGGCCGAGCAAAGCTCGACGCGAGGCTGCCCCCCGCTCCCGTGGAGACGATCGGGATCTTCTGGGTAGCAGCCTGCGCGGCCAAGGCAGGCGACAGGCCCCCCGACGCAACGATGACGTCGACTCCGGTCCGCACCAGCTCGGCGGCCAGAGCCGGAAGCTTCTCAGTATCCCCCAAGGCCCATCGGTACGTGATTGCAACGTTCTTTCCCTCGATATAGCCCTGGTCCCGCAGTCCCTCGTGGAAGGCCTCGAGGGCGCCGGGATAGGTGGCGGCCGAAGCAAGCCCGAGAAAGCCGATCACCGGCACCCGCGTCTGCTGCTGTGCGCCGGCGCCGGGTGAGAGGGCCAAGCCGACGACAATCGTGGCGAACGCACTTAGGACAGGGCGCGCGATGTACCTCATTCGATGACCTCGTCGGCGCGGTCAAGGATCGTGGGTGGGATCGTCAGGCCGAGCGCCTCGGCGGTCTTCAAATTGATGACCAGCTCGAATTTGGTCGGTCGCTGGACCGGAAGATCGGCGGGCTTGGCGCCTTTCAGGATCTTGGCGACATAGCCAGCCGCGAGCCGCCAGTTCTCGGCGAGGTCGGGACCGTAGCTCAGCAGGCCGCCCTGTGCCACATTTCCCTTACCCTCGAAAACCGTCGGCAGCCGGTGCGCGACGGCGAAGTCCATAACCCGCGATCCTTCGGTGCCCGTCAACATCGGGTCTCTTTGGACGAGTACCGCCTCGCTCGCTGACGCCTGGATCGCCGCCAAGGCGGCAGTCAGCTCGTCCGGCGTGGCGGCGTCGATGCGTCGCAAGGCGATGCCCAGGCTCTTGGCCACCGCCTCGGCGCCGGCGAACCGTTCCCCGAGACCCGGCGTCAGAGTGGGGTTGACCAAAAACGCCACACGCGACAGCGACGGCGCGATCTCGTGCAATAACTCCAGCCGCTTCGGATCAAGCTCGGCCGACATCTGGCTGAACCCGGTGGTGTTGCTGCCCGGCCGGGCGAGCGAAGTAACAAAGACCCATCGCCACGGGATCGTGGACCTGGAAGAACACGATCGGGATCGTGCGCGTGGCCGCCTGCAACGCGGTCGTCTCCTGCCGACCGACGCAGGCGATGACCGCCGGCGCCAGCGCCACCAGCTCACGCGCCAGCCTGCCGAAGCGGTCGGGCTCGCCCATCGCATAGCGCAGCTCGATAAAAATGCTTTGGCCATCGATGTAACCGAGCTTTTCGAGCGCTCCGCGAAACACGTCGAGCTTCGCCGCTTCGATGCTCGGGTTGGCGCCCATCAGGACGCCAATGCGCGGAACCCCTGTTGGCTGCTGCGCACCTGCGGCCAACGGCCAAGCGACTCCCGCCCCACCAAGAAGCGCGATGAGATCTCGGCGCCTCACTCGATCACCTCATCGGCGTTCGGAGAGGGCGCGGCCGCGTCAGAATGGCCGATCGCCCCTGATCTGGGTGCGGTGCATCAGCCGGCGGCTGTGCGGATCGAACTCGTCGCGGCGATGCAGCGCGCAGCGATTGTCCCACATGACGAGGTCGCCGACGCGCCATTGCTGATACCAGGCCAGCTCCGGGCGCGTCGCATGCTGCCACAACTCGTCGAGCAGCCGCTCGCTCTCTTCGAGCGTCATCCCCTCGACATAGGCGTTGCGGCGACGACCGAGGAAGAGCGCCTTGCGGCCGGTCACCGGATGGGTGCGAAGGATCGGGTGGCTGGCCCCGGGCGCCTCGCGCGGATCGGTGACCTCCGTCATGCCGCGGCGCAGTTCGCCGGCGCTGTTGCGGCTCGAATCGTGGCGACAGCGGCGGCCCTCGACCTGCCGGCGCAGGGTCTCGGGCAGGCGCTCATAGGCGAGGTACATGTTGGCAAAGCCGGTGTCGCCGCCCGACGGCGGCACTTCGAGCGCATAGAGAGCGCTGGCACAGGGCGGCTCGCGATTGTACGACATGTCGGTGTGCCAGATCGACTCGTAGGCGCCGAGCGCGCCGATCGCCTTGCCGTTCTCGATGATGTTCGAGATGACCGAGACGTAGCGCGACCCCTTCTCGACCGCTTCGACTTCGGTTCCGTCGGCCGTCTTGACCCGTGCCGCGGCGATCACCGGGGCCAGGTCGAGCTCGCCGAAATGGGCGCTGAACCGCATCAGCTGGTCGTCGTCGAGCTGTTGACCACGAAACCGCAGCACCAGATGAGCGCCCCAGGCTTCCTTGATCGCCTCCACCGTGTCGGCCGAAAGCTTGGCCGAGAGGTCGACACCCTCGATATCGGCGCCCCTCACCCTCTCGCTGACGCGGGCCCCTCCCTCTCCCCGCAAGCGGAGCGAGGGGCTCGGACCGCATTTCTCCCTCGCCCCGCGTGAGCGGGGAGAGGGTCGGGGTGAGGGGCCCTCCCGTCACTCGAACTGCATGCTGATGGTCTCGGCGACAAGCGCCGGGCGCGCCGCACCTTCAACCTCGACGGTGCTCTCCGAGGTGATGCGCACGCCGCCCCCGTCGACCGGTTCGACCGCCTTGATCTTCTGCCGCAGGCGGATGCGCGAGCCGGCCGGCACCTGCCCGGTAAACCGGATCCGGTTCGAGCCGTAATTGAGCCCGCGCGAGCGATTTTTAACGCGATAGATCGTCTGCGCCAGGCGCGGCACCAGCGACAAGGTCAGATAGCCGTGGGCGATCGTCTTGCCGCCCGGCATCTCGCGTTTGGCGCGCTCGACATCGACATGGATCCATTGATGGTCGCCGGTCGCATCGGCGAATTTATCGATGATCGCCTGATCCACGGTAAACCAGTCGCTGACGCCAATATCCTTGCCGACATATTGCGCGAGGTCGCCTGGCCGCTCGAGCTCTAGCATCGTTTTCCTCTATCTCGGGTTGCCGCCGCCCCCACTTCCCGGTTTATCACGGCATCGGGAACGCGGCAGGATAGGGGCCTCGCTCCACGGCTGCAACGCATGCGCTATACCAAGACCGCATTGCTGATGTTCGGCGCCGGCCTCGTGCTGGCGCTCGCCGTCATCGCGGCCGAGCTCGACGGGCTGGAACGCGTCGCCAGCGCGGTGATGGCGCTCGGCATTGCCGGGATCCCAATCGGCATGGCTATCGACTGGCGCCTTGCGACTAGGGCTCCGCGGCCACCCCCGCGGCGCGGCAAACCCCGCACACGCCGCGCCCCAGCTGCCGCCCGCCGCCGCGCGCGTCCACAAAAACCGGCGCGGCCGAAGCGATAGGAGGCGCCGCCGCGGCTGGCCCACCGTATTCTGATCGGCTCGGCAAGAGGAGCCAGCTTGACAGTTGTCGTACTTTGCGGCGAGCCGCCGTGGGGGTAAACTGTTGCACGGCCCATAAAGGAAACAGCCATGACAGCCATGATCGACATGCATGCCCATTGGAGGCCCGCCGAAATAGCCGACGCCCTGCGCGCCCGTACCAGGGAACCGCGCGTCCTGCGCAACCCGGACGGCGTCGAGGTGCTGAAATCCCCGCGGATAGGCGAAGAGCCGCTCGCCAAGGCCTTCGACAACGTCGATTCCCATCTCGGTCGGATGGACCGCCAGGGGGTCGAGGTCAGCGTGCTGTCGCTCCTCGGATCGTTCTGCTGGATCGAGTCCCAGCCGCTGGAAGAGTCCGGGCCGCTGTGCGGGATCGTCAACGACGGGCTGTCGGCGATTTGCCAGGAGCATCCCGGCCGCTTCGCCGCCTACGCGGCGCTGCCCCTGACGGACATTTCCGCTGCCGCCGCCGAACTCGAGCGGGCGCTCGGGCTACCGGGCATGATCGGCGCGCAGATACCGGGCAACTACTTCCTCACGCGCAAGGACGCCGAAGCGATGCGTCCACTGCTCGAAGTCGCGAACCGCCACCATGCGGCGCTCTTCATTCACCACGGTCCGCGGCCGGGCGACGCGTTTCCCAAGGTCGCGAGCGACACGGATAATGCGCGCCGCCGCAACGGCACGCTCGACATGCAGGCGAGCCTGTCCTCGGTGATGGTGACGCTGTGTCTCACCGACTACCTCGCGGACTACCCCGACGCGATGATCCAGGTCCACAATTTGGGCGGCAACCTTCCCTACGAGGTCGAGCGCATGGACCACCGCAGCCTGCTCGACACGCCGAACGAGGAGCTGCCGTCGTCGCGCGTCCGGAAGGCGAAGGTGTACGTGGATTGCAACTCGTTCGGCCCGCGCGCGATCGAGGCGGCCGTGAGCCTGTACGGCGCCGAGCGCATCGTGTGCGGCACCGACGGCACCGAGTTCGGCTGCGATTGGACCAGGAAGGCTCTCGCGGAAGCGCAGATCGCCGAGGAAGCGCGCGAGCAGATCCTGCATCGCAATGCCGCAGCGATGCTCGCCCGCGTCGCAAAGACCGCGCAGCGCCAAAGCGCCGCCGCCTAATCCTCCGGCGCCCGGCCGCGGTCGTGGTGCACAACGCCGCCGCGCTCGGGGCCCGGCCGGCGCTCGCCGCGGTGATCGCGGTCGGGTCGTCGCCGGCCCCGGCATGGCGGGATACGTCAATTGGCGATGCTACTAACGCATGTTGGTGCGGGGCCCGGAGGGTTTGATGTCACGGTCCCGAGCAGCTGACGATTTCAAGACGATCCGGATCCGCATGGAGGAGTTGCGGCGGGAGAGGCTGCCCGAGCAACCCGCCCCGACGACCGACACCAGCGTCGCCGGTCATCGTGGCCCTTGTGCCTGTGGAAGGAGCCTGTTCCCCGACGAGTGCGACGGATCGTGCAAGGCGTTTTGAAGGGACCAGGTCGGCCATTTAGTGCGATCAGATCAGCGCCGCGAGGTCCGGCTAGAGAGCGGCGCTATGAGGCCGCAGTTATCGCCCCCTCGGTTTCTCCCGTGGTCCCTTCTGTGAGAGGTTGGAGCTTAATCGTGCGGGCAATCCTCGCCCGCGGCCATGACGGGTTCGGATCAGGGCATCTATCCACTGCCGCACCACTCGTAATAGGATCTGCGCGGCGAATGGGGCCGCAAACCTGATGTGGGAGAAGACGTAATGGCGAAGAAGAAGATCGCGATCGTCGGCGCCGGGGCGGTCGGCGCTTATGCCGGAGCGCATATGGTGCAGGCGGGCGAGGATGTGACCTATATCGATCCGTGGCCGGAGAATGTCGAAGCCATCCGCAGCGACGGGTTGCGCGTCACCCATATCCGCGATGTCGAGCCGTTCACGGTCAAACCGCGCGCGCTCCATCTGACCGAGGCGCAGCAGCTCGCCAAAGAGGCGCCGATCGACATCGCCTTTGTCTGCATGAAGTCCTACGATACCGCCTGGGCGACGGCGATGATCAAGCAATACCTCGCCCCCAGCGGCTATGTCGTGTCATTGCAGAATTGCATGAACGAGGAGACCATCGCCGGCATCGTCGGCTGGGGCAAAACCTTGGGCTCGATCGCGAGCTCGATCACCGTCGAGCTGCATGCGCCCGGCCAGGTGCGCCGCGCCGCCGGCAAATCCGGCTCGCGCCACACCGTCTTCCGCGTCGGCGAGGTGCACGGCCGCGTCACCGACCGCGCCAAGGAGGTATGTGCGCTCGTCGCTAATGCCGACAGCGCGATGGTGACGGAGAATCTGTGGGGCGAGCGCTGGTCGAAGCTTGTCACCAACGTGATGGGCAACGGGTTGTCGGCCTGCACCGGCATGATCACCCGCGACATGATCAAAAACGACGCGATCCGCCATTTCTCGACCCGACTGGGCAGCGAGGCGATCCGCGTCGGGCAGGCGCTCGGCTATGTGTTCGACGAGGTCAGCCATATGGACCCGGAGACGATCGCCCGCGCCGGCGAAGGCGACGTCGCGGCGACCAAGGAAATCGACGATCATCGTCTCGCCGAAGCCAACCGCGCCGGCGGCGGCGAGCACCGCCCGTCGATGGGCCAGGACATGGTCAAGGGCCGCCGCACCGAGATCCAGTTCCTCAACGGCTTTGTCGTACGCAAAGGCGGCGAGGTCGGCATCGACGCCCCGACCAATGCGATCCTGACCGACATCGTCACCCGGGTCGAACGCGGCGAATTGAAGCCCGACCCGAAGCACATCACCGATCTGCGGCTCAACTGAGGTCGAGGCAAAAGAGCCCCTCACCCCAGCCCTCTCCCCGCCCCCACCCTAACCCTCCCCCGCTCGCGGGGGAGGGAAGGGTGGGGGCAAGGGGGGCGAGGGAGGAAAACGGCGAAGCCCCTCGCCCCGCTTTAGCGGGAAAGGGAGGGGCCCACGTGGTGGGAAGGTGAGGGGCATTTGGGGAGAAGTCGCATGCTCGCCCTGGTCAACACGCCTTCTGGTCCCGCCCCGGTCGAGATTCGGGAGGTACCGGAGCCGTCGCCTGCCGCCAACGAGGCGCTCGTCGAGGTGCGGGCCTTTTCGCTCAACCGCGGCGAATTGCGCCTGATGCAAACCAGGCCCGAAGGCTGGCGGCCCGGGCAGGACATCGGCGGGGTGGTGCTGCAGCAGGCGGCCGACGGCAGCGGGCCCGAGGCCGGCACCCGCGTCGTCGCCCTGACCGACAACGCCGGCTGGGCGCAACGGGTCGCCGCCCCGGCCCACCGCATGGCGGCATTGCCCGACAACGTGCGCTTCGAGGAAGCTGCGGCGTTGCCGGTCGCCGGCCTGACGGCATTACGTACCTTGCGTCACGGCGTGCCGCTGCTCGGCAAACGCGTGCTGATCACCGGTGCCGCCGGCGGCGTCGGGCACATGGCGGTCCAGATCGCCGCTCGATCGGGCGCTCGGGTCACCGCAGTCGTCGGCGGGCCGGAGCGCGCTCGGCATCTGCGCGGCGCCGATGAGATCGTCGTAGGCATCGACACGGCGCAAGGTTCGTTCGCGTTGATCCTCGAATCCGCCGGCGGGGCTTCGCTCGCCGCGGCAATCGCCCGGATCGAGACCAAGGGGACGATCGTGATCTTCGGCAATTCCTCGGGTGAGCCGACATCGCTCACCTTCCGCGACTTCGCCGAGCACCCGAACGCCCGCATTCAGAGCTTTTCCTATTTCAGGTCCGAGGCCGAGGAGTGCTTCGCGCCCGATCTGGCGCTCTTGGCCTCACTCGTCGGCGACGGCTCGCTTAAACCCGTCCTCGTCGAACGCAGCTGGCGCGACATCGCTGATGTCGGCCCCGAGCTGCGCGATCGCCGCATCGCCGGCAAAGCAGTATTCCGCATCGATCAAGCTTGAAGGAGCAATATCCATGACGATCAAGGTAGGCGATAAAGTGCCTTCGGTGACCCTGCGCTATGTCGCCCCGGACGGGGTAAAAGCGGTGACCACAGACGAGTTCTTCGGCGGCAAGAAGGTCGTGCTGTTTGGTCTTCCCGGCGCCTATACCCGCACCTGCTCGGAGCGCCATCTGCCCGGCTATGTGACGCACGCTGCCGAGCTTAGGGCGAAGGGCGTGGACACGATCGCGTGCCTTTCAGCCAACGACCATTTCGTGATGAACGCCTGGGGCAAGGAGCGCGGGGCGGACGACAAGGTGGTCATGCTGGGCGACGGCAGCGGCGACTTCACCCGCGCGATCGGGCTCGAGCTCGATCGCGTCAAGGAAGGCATGGGCATGCGCTCGCAGCGCTATTCGATGCTGGTCGAGAACGGCGTCGTCAAGGCGCTGCATGTCGAACAGCCGGGCCAGTTCGACGTCTCCAGCGCCGAAGCGATGCTGAAGGCGCTCTAGGCGCTCGTCGTGAGGCGCTGGCGCGCGGCCGCCCTTCTCGCCGCGGCGGCGGCTTGGGCGCTGCCGGCGGCCGCGCAGCAGGCGGGTGGAGGAGGACCGACGGCGCTCACTCTGCCGCCATATCCGACCGGCGCCGGCAAGCCGGTCATCTATGGCTCCCAGTTCATTGCAAAATCCGACGAGGACAAGGGCTGTGCGCCGGGTTTCTCCTGCCGGCTGAGGCTACTCGGGGTCATCCAAAACAATGGCGCCGTCGAGCTGAGGGCAACTGCCTTCACCTGGTGAGCCTGGCTGCGGTGACGAATTCCCGCACCTTTGCGAGATCCTTGCCGGTCCCGTCCGCCCGATCGGTCTTGGTCTTCGAATCCACACCGGCCGGGCGAACCGCGATGATTGCTTTGGCGACGTTTTCGGGACCGATCCCGCCGGCGAGGATGACGGGGATGCCGACATTGTCGACGATCCGCCGGCTAATGCTCCAGTCATGAGCGCGGCCGAGGGCGCCGAACTGCCGGGTGGAGGGGTCGTAGCTGTCGAGCAGCAGAAAATCGGCGACACCCCGATAGGATCGCGCGATCTCGACGCTGGCCTCGTCGATGACCGGGATCGCTCGCATAATCGGGATTTCGGGGAACCGGCTGCGGAACGCGCGGGTCATCTCCACCGAGAATTCCTCGAGGGCCGCTTGCAGCTGGATGATGTCGGGCCGGGTTTCTCGGGCGACCCGCGCCACCTCCTCGGGATCTTCGGAAAGCGACAACGCGACGCGTTTCGTTCCGGCAGGGACGGCCGCGAATATCGCGTTGACCTGCGCGATCGACAACTCGCGGGGGAACGCGCCGTCGCCGGCGAGCACCCCGATATGATCGACCCCGAGGCTCACCAGCGCGCGAGCCTCCTCGGGGGTCTGCACCTCGTAGATCTGCACCAGCATGCG
>Ga0137361_10003624_pt1 | contig 10072 bp, 10 predicted proteins | sample Mad1_80_16metaG_FD_104923 | JGI IMG/M metagenome (GOLD analysis project Ga0137361, IMG submission 104923) | Vadose zone soil microbial communities from Angelo Coast Range Reserve, California, USA - Mad1_80_16 metaG | ecosystem: Environmental > Terrestrial > Soil > Vadose zone | place: USA... | reverse complement strand
CGATGGATGCAGCGTTAGAAGTTTTCGACCATCCAGACGTTGCTGGCGGAGGTCCATTCTAAAAACGCCAGATGGTGGCCATCAGGCGATGGGACGCCCCATGTCTGGAATCGGCCGGGCTGCTGCCGCAAGACGCGCGCGTGGCCGTCAAGATCGATGTAAAGAAGGTTGGCGTGCGTTGCGGACTGGCTCGACACATACCATCCCTGCCCGTTGGCCGACCAGTCCATCGATTGAAACCCGCCCCAGCCATTGACCGTTACATCGCGAGACGAGCGGTCCGACAAAGAGAGAATCCTTATCCTGCCGGGCAGACCGCCACTGGCCAAGACCGCGATCTGTGAGCCATCCGGGGACACATCCCAGTGATTTTGATCCAACGGAAGATCGACAGCGGTTCTTGCGATCTCGCGTCCCTTACCGCGGAGCGGATCTAATGCGTAAAAAACGAAGTGGCTGAGTTTCCGTTCACCCAGGATAGAAAGACTCGCCGGAGGCTGAGCACAGCGCACGCTGTAAAGCCGCCGCTCGCTCAACACAACGCCAGGAGACCCGCCGCCAAGGTGAGCGCGCATCAAGGTGAGCGGTTCAGTCCACTTCCACAGGCGGTCTCGGTTGCGGACGAAGTATAAAATCTGTCCGTCCCCGCTAACGCGAGCCGCCCGGCAGTCTTCAGGCGCTGTGATCACGAGTTCAGCAGTTCGATCATTTAAGCCTTGCGTGAAGATTTCCCATTTGCCATTTCGATCGGAGTGAAATAAGACTGCGCTGCTGTCGAGTGTCCATGCGGTGGGTAAGTGATCCCGCTCATCCAGCGTTAAGCGACGGGGATTTTTCAAAGTGGCTCCCTCGTCCCCCAATTCGCCCACATAGACGTTGGCCTGATAAGGGCCTTTTAAGAACGCGAGGCGCTTTCCATCTCGGGTGACGCTCAAAGCGTAAAGACTGGAGCCCATCCAGTTTGTGATCCGCCGCGGCTTGCTGAGTACCTGGCCTGTAAGCATGTCCATCTGGCTCTCCCAGAAATTGACATCGCTTTGTCTTGGCGCCGCTTCGGCCAGCGCATACACAAGACGCCCGTCTGACGAGACACAACTTCCCCTCAAACGAGCATCCGAAAGAACAGTCGCCACTTGCCCTGACACCAGATCAAGATATTCCAGAGCCACCTCGAAGCGGTACAAACCAATGCGGACTTGGCTGAAGACGAGCGCCCGTCCCTCGGAGACCCAAGCCAAATTGGCAAGCCTGTCTCCGTCATCGCCCCCCAAGATCCGGCGCCGATCTTCACCCCCTGTCTTCATCAACCATATCTCTTCACCGCTTCCACCTACGAAAGCGATTTGCGAGCCGTCGGCCACAGCCACGGCTTCGCCGACCTCGCCTGTCACTTTCCAGAACACACCCCCGAAGATAGAAACGGCCCAAAGGCTCGGCACATTCGCGTGAGTGTCTTGCCCACTCACGAGCAACTTGGTCGAATCCGGGAACCAGGAAATGTACGAAACGCGACATGTTTGGAAGCCGCGAAGCGCATGCGTCTCTCCGCTGTCAATCAGCTTGACATAGAGTCCCGCGTCGTCGGAGTACGCCAGATATGAACCACTGGGAGAAATCGCAGCGCCGTGATGGAAGCCTCGTGTGAATGCGTCGTGAGTTGCGATTGTTTGATCTCATGCTTCAGTTCAGGCGGTCGTGTTATGCCGTGCACGGGTGCAATGAAGATGTAACCCCGGCGATGGACGGTTTTGATGTACCGCGGGGTGTCAGCATCGTCATCGAGTGCCGACCGGATTTCCCTGATGCAGCGGTTGATGCCTTGCTCGAAGTCGACGGTCGTCTCACTATCCCAAAGTTCTGCGCGGATCTTCTCCCGCGTCACAAGCTCGCCGGCGTAAGCAGTAAGCAAGGCGAGGAGTTTGAGCGCTTGCGGTCGCATTCGCAGGAGCGTTCCCGCTTTTCGCAGCTCGATGCGATCGAGATCTAATTCGAAAACTCCGAAGCGAATCGGGGCCTGCATCAAAATTTCTCCCAAGCCCGCATCCACCGAATCGACACGTTCATGTGAGTGCGAATCACGCGCAGTTTGGCAAGCAACCGAGTTCTATTTCATTCGTTTATACGCGCATACGTCGCGCATAAAAAAAGCAGAGAATCTTACACGTTTTTCGGATTTTTTTTCTGGTGTTTTTGTTGACGGAAACATCACTCGCATGTTAGTGTGCGGGACACTTCACTTTCCACAGAGAAAGAGCCCCCTAAAATGCAGGAAGCCAGTTTAAGAAAGCGAAGGATTTCAAACCTAGCGTTCTTGGTAATTGGATTCGGCCTTTTGTGTCGTCCGGCAATGTACGCCGACCCGTCCAAATCATCCAGCCTCTCATCCCTTTCACAGTCTTGCAATGATGGTCTTCTTGACAGATTATTCCCAACTCCAGTGATTCGATCGATTGACCTGTGCGAGGGAAAGGTAACTCAGCGGCCGAGGTTCAGGACGAGTGGCGCTCACGGTATAGATATTCTTTCGGCTCGATGAGCAGACTCGTTTTCGGAAAGAGATTAGTCGTTCTTGGCGTGAGTAGAGTATTGGCCTTTGTGATTCTGGCAAGATTACGAAAAGGAGGGGTCATTGTGAAATTCAGTGCGTTCAGCGGTCGTTCGCTTTTTACCATTGTCTTGGGTATAGTTTTGTTCAGTGCAAGTACTCCCGCCTTCAGCCAAAAGATGGTGTTCAGCCCGTCGTGCGGTGTACCAGGAGCGAAGGTTTGCGTGACCGGTTCAGGCTGGGCGGAACCATCCCCAGTGTGTTATTATCGGTTCTACTTCAACAATGCCGTTGCGGCAACGGACCAGCCAGATGGCCTGTTTGGCCCTCCGCACTCAAACATTACCGTGCCTGCGGTCGCGCCGGGTTCCTATCCAATAAAGGTCGATCTCCGGTTAAGTTCGGATAACTCACTGCTCCAGAGCAAACAGTCAGGCGATTCCTTTTTTGACTTTACGTTCCCGTTCTTTCATACGATCCCCGACTTTAAGGTGGTTTCGTCGGTCGCAGACCCCTGGAATCCATTACCCCCAGCGGGTTCAACGATCAACATCACTTTTGATCCCAAGAATGTTTGTGACGTGACGCCTTGCTCAAAGATCACCTTTATTCAGGTACGCCAACCGGTAGGCGTGAAGGCCGATAATACGACCCGCGCCCTCACATTTGCGGAACAGGGTTTCAACAATGCGGCTACGCTGGACGCCGACGTGATCAACGGACGTCTGGTTGATTACATCGTTGGCGAGACTGATCCTTATTATAATGGTGATGACGCCAGCGACATCGGCCAGCAAGGAGTACAAGATTCCACGACAACCGCAGCGACGATGAACGACACTCCGAAGCGCAGTGATTCAGCTTATCCAGCCGATATCGTCAAAATTCGGTTGAATTTTGAGGTTGCTGGGTTTTGTGCGGCGGGAGACGACAAGGGGAAGTATCTCGGAAGGCTGTTTTGGACTTGGGAACGCGCCAAGGGAGCGGCTGGCTTAACCGGGACCATCTCTGGCTTCCCCACGGATCGGCAACCGCCGAGCCAAGGCTTTATCGATGCCGTGACTAAATGGAACACCAACCATGGCTTTACAAATAAGTTCCCTTTGCCTACTCCCGGGGTATGCTTCTGACGGGCTTTTGGAAGGCGGCAAAAAAAGGAGGCCTACAATGCTACGAGAGATGGTGAGTCATCGGATCCCTAATACGCTTCTGATGGGGATTACTGCGGGACTTTTGTGTTGTATCATAGCGCCCGATGCCAAGGGCCAAACGTGTTCTCCCTACTCAGACTTTAAGGCGATGAGTCTGAGCGAATTGGCAACCTTACAGATTAAGCTTACTTACGTCGGCATCCAGGATAAAGGGATTCCATCCGTAGGTTTTACATCTTCTCCGAGTTTCGATGCCAGCCTGTTTGTTCCGTTCCGCCGTCCGAACGTGGACTACAGCAATGACAACGCCAAGATCAACAGGTTCACAGCAAGCGCTCAAGAACTTCAGGCGGTGATCAACAATGTCGCCACTCTTTCTAATGTAACAGCAGGGGGCGTGGACCCAAATCAATTCCTTTCGTTCGCAATGGTAAATCCAGGCGTCGGCGGCAAATGTTTCGAAGCGGTATTGAACGACGTCAATACTGCTGCTCTTTTTGCACAGCTTCGGTTGGCCTTCCAGAACAATCCTACCGGTCTAAAACGGCTCAACGATTTAGGTTGCCCGTTGACCGTTTTAGACCCGGCTCGGCCAAGTGATGCGACCGCTCAGGTCGCCACCAGTTTCAGTGGCTTTCGGGTAAATCGAACCACCGGACGTTTTGTCGGTGTCGCGACCTTAATGAATAAATCGACCTCGGCAATCGGTGGCCCTATCTCGCTTGTCGTAAACCTGACAGGTAACGTGCGGCTATTCAATGCGTCCGGAACGACCTGCGGAATACTTCCGGCAGGGGTGAGCTACATCGATGTCCCGAATGCATTGGCTGCCGGTGCCAGTATTCCAATCACGTTGGAAATTAATAATCCAGACTCCGAGGTGATCACACCAAGTTTAAAAGTGTTGTCCGGTGTCGGAGCTCGCTAATGTCCAAGATCGAAATGCTGTTTTAACTGCGTCCCAAACTTAGGGAGGGTTCGAATGACACGTCAAAGGGCGTTCGATGTCTTTATAGTCGGGCTGTCAGTATTGCTAGGTACTTTCGCTGAGACAGCGTACGCCACCACGATTAGCGTTACGATCAATACCACTGCGGTCGCCGGATCATCTAGCAAACTTGTATTCGATTTCGTGACTAATGCGCCCGAACGAGGCGAACACCTTGAGCTCTTGAACTTCTCTGCGCCAGGAGCAGTCATAGGGCTGCCGGAAACGTTGGGAGGCTTGGTGAGCGGCGACCTCATCTTACTCCGGAATCCGGCTCCCTTCACAGTTGTAGACGCTGATTTCTTCTTCAACGAAATCGCCGTGAACATTCAACGTTTCACTGAGGCGATTACGGTTACACTGCAGATACCGGATCTTGCACCCGTTCCCGGAGTCCCACCAGATGAATTCGCCCTATTTCTCCTAGATTCTGCGGGCAGACCTCTTCCAACTTCGGACCCACTTGGAGCCAATGCGCTGTTTGTGATTGATATCACAGGGTCTGCTGGTGGAGTTTCGGGCGCATTCGTACCCGCGGTTTTCACCTCTCCGAACAATGTGCAGATTACAATTCCTGCTCCTTCCATTACGGTTCAGATACAAATAAAGCCAGGAGACGACGGGACGCCTAGCATTAACCCAAAGAGCCGCGGAACAATCCCAGTGGCGATTCTCTCCACGCCCGGCTTTAGCACAGCTGATTTGGATGCGAAGACGCTGACTTTTGGTCGGACAGGCAATGAACAGAGTCTCGCATTTTGTAATCCGCCGGAGGATGTAAATCGCGATGGACGTCTCGATCTCATGTGCCATTTCGACACATCGCTAACAGGATTTCAAACCGGCGACGCGACGGGCACTTTAAAGGGTAAAACCGTTACGGGCACTCTCATTACAGGTAGCCAATCGATTCGGATTGTGCCTTAAGATGTTTTGGGCCAATAGCTAGATGAAGCCGAAAAGCCTTCACTTGATTGTCGGTGTGGTTATAACACTAAGTTTTGCCCCGACCAGCCGAGCGGAAACTGGTTCCACGATCGCTGCTCAGACCCATGTTGACAGGGCTCTGAGTTACTACAATCGTGGGAATCTTACTGGCGCAATTTCCGAGCTTCGCAAAGCTCGAGATGTTGTTCCAAATGATCCGCATGTCAATTTCATGCTGGGCAATGCCCTGTATCGACATGGTGAGATCCATGAGGCTGCCAAAGCATATGCCAAATCGTTAGAGGTTAGGCCGAGCTACTTCGAAGCTCACATGAGTCGCGGCTTTGCTCTCTTTGAGCTCAGAAGGTTCGATGAGGCAGTAATCGAATGGCGTGCAGCTAAAGTGCTGGACCCAAAGGAACCATTTGCGCGAACCGCGTTAGCTGTCGGTCTTTACGCCGTTGGGCGAGTAAATGATGCAAAGGTGCAGTATGCCGAAGCTGTCATGCTAGATAGCCGCTATGGCAATCCGGACTCGCTTAGCGTTGATATCCGATGGAAGTCGGACGCTCTAAACGTGCTTCGCGAATTGCACAAATCCATCCATTAGGATTTCCTATTCTTCAAACGTCAAGGAGAAGGTATGCCGATGAGTTTTCGCTTATTCCGTGTCAGAAAGTTTTATGTCATCGTGACGCTAATGGTAATAATTGGTGCATCCGTAGCAATTTGGGCACAATCACGCGGTAGCATTTTGGGCGATCGAAGCATCGCTCGCGGTGCCGGGAAGACCATCATAGAGGGTGGAACTGGACCCGGTGGCGGATTCGTCCCGGTGATCACAACAGTGGCGTTTCATGCCGAGCGCACAAATGGTGGCGTAGTCGGCGCCTTCGAATGTCTTGCACTCGCCCCACGTGTACCAACGGGACCCGACAGCGGCACATTTGATGTAAACGTGATGTATGTCACAGGTTCCGTGAAAACAGCTGAGATCAACGGTGATACGGCCACGCTAACGGGGACCGCCACTATCACTGGCCTTGGAGCCGGCAACAATGTGCCATTTACCTTTACCGTGCGCGAAGGGGGCCCCGGGGCGGATGCTGTTCTTCTCACCAACGGTCTCAGGTTCAACGAGACACTTTTGGAAGGACAGTTCGCATTTGGAAAAGAGTAGCGTGGACTGGATTTTAGGCATCCCGGTCGTACAACCAATGAGCATACAACGCTTAGAGGCGTTACTGCGCCTTGGATGTGCGCTGAGGAGTTCTGCGGGCAGACGAACCGTTTGGCGGAGGGTGCCAGCACTCCATGATACCTTACGAGATAGGTTCTTGGCGCGGGCGCGATCGCGCCAGCCTCTCAATCATCTCCTGCGGCTCGAGGATGATGTGGGCGTCGATCTTCGAGAACGGGATGCGCTGAATAGCTCGATCCACACAGTTGCAGGCGGGACATCGGCGACGTGCGAATGGCGATTCTTTCCCGATGCATCCGTCCGGAACGCGTTTTCTCTCACTGACGGCGCACTCCGACAGGAGACCGTCGTCTTTTTCTTCACATTATGAAGGCCCCAACTATGTTCAGGTTACTCGTCTTGATCACCGCTTTGAGCATTGGGCCCTCGGCGCATGCCGACGTAATCACTGACTGGAACAACGCTGCGCTCAACGTAATTCGCGCTAACAGAACGCCTCCGCCCATCGCCTCGCGTGCTCTCGCTATTCTCCACGCCTCGACCTATGACGCGGTCAATGGCATTGATCGCACACACGAGGCGTACTTTGTGCAGAGCGCCGTGCCAGCCAGCGCTTCCCAGGAAGCCGCCGCTAGCGCTGCCGCGCACAAGGTTCTTGTCACGCTGTTTCCGAGCAATGCTCCCAGCTTCGACGATCTCAACGCCGCGACGCTGGCCGCCATTTCAAACGGGCTGCGGAAGAGCCACGGCATTGCTTGGGGCGAATCGGTGGCCGACCAAATTTTGGCCTTACGTGCCAATGACGGTTCCGACGCAATAATCGCTTCGCCTTCTGACAGCGGCCCGGGTGTCTGGCAGCCGACGCCACCGGTGTTTGGTCCTTATTTGTTGCCGCACTGGGGTTTCGTCACCCCCTTCGCCATGCCCACCAGTAATGCGTTCCGCCCGCCGGGACCGCCTGCCCTTGGTAGTGCAAAGTATCTTGGGGATTTGAATGAAGTGAAAGCACTCGGCGCGGCGGTCGGCTCCACGCGTACACCGGACCAGAGCCTGATTGCTCTGTTCTGGGCCGACGGCGCCGGCACCGAGACGCCTCCTGGGCACTGGAACAGCATCGCGCAGGACGTCGGCGCCGCTCTACACAATACGATGGAGCAAAACGCCCGCTTGTTCGCCCTTGTGAACATCGCCATGGCTGATGCCGGCATCTGCGCCTGGGACGCCAAATACACTTATGACTTCTGGCGACCGGTGACTGCCATTCGCAACACTGTCGATCCGACTTGGAGTTCGTTCATCGTCACCCCTCCATTTCCCGACTATGTTTCAGGGCACAGCACGTTCAGTGGCGCGGCTTCAACGGTGCTGGCCATGTTCTATGGCACGGACAACATCGCCTTCTTTACTGGCTCGGATTTCTTGCCGGGAGCGACTCGCCACTTCACCAGTTTCTCGGCTGCGGCCAGTGAGGCCGCCATCAGTCGCCTGTATGGCGGCATCCACTTCAGATCCGCCAACGAGGATGGGCGGACCTCGGGCGTCGGCATCGGTGAATGGACCTTCACGCACTACATGAAGCCAATGGGCAATCGATCCCGCAAGTAATCGCGGACATGACAGGACGAACAAGCAATCGACATAGAGACTAGCCCCCAGAGGAATGGCCACGGCCGCAGCAAGCAGGAATAGCACTTACTTAGTGGCTCGCGCTCAACGTGGAAGCGTAAGAAAAACAAGCGAGCCTCTCCAGATTGAGCGAGCCCGCTATGAGGTGATCTCTGGCTCGTGCAAGCAGAGGGTGGCTCAAACTCGAACCATCAACGTTCGTCATTACGCGGTTTCCAATTTTTGCGATTCAATGGCGGCGGAGTGCTCGCATAGTTGGATCGGATGGAGATCGTCGGCTGTCCCCAAGAAAGCGAGTCTGGCGAAGTTCTGTCCAATGTTCTGCCGAAACGGGTCTATTGAGGGCAATCGGCGCTACCCAGAACCGCGGAAGGTCAATGAGATAGCGTCTTAGACCTGCGTGTGAAACAGGCGCTCTCCCGACTGAGCTACGAACCCGAGCCCCCGGGGCGTACCCAAAAACGTACCCACCCCACGGCGGAAATAGGCGGAACAAAGCGGAATAAAGCGGACGTTCAAAGCCACGTCTGACACGGCTTTCAGCCGATTCGTGTCGGCAACACAAGAAGGTACGGAAACCTGCTTGAGCAGACTCTGGATCTGCTTATCGGGGTTCGAATCCCTGCGTCCCAGTTCCCGCACAATGAATCAGTTGCGGCTAAGGTGACTTTCAAGAAGACGCGCTTTAGCTAACACTGGGAAATCGGATCAAGAAGCAGGAAGGGCTCGTTCCAGGAACTCACGATTCCGGCGCGCATTGAGTGCGACTTCCTGCGGCGTGGAAGCGAGCGCGCAACATTCAACCATTATTGGTCCGTCGAAGCCGGCGGATTTCAGCTTCCGAAAAATCGCGCCGAAGTCCACCTTGCCGGCGCCAAACTGGATCATCACATTTCCTTTTTGTTCGGCACAGTCCTTCGCGCAGAAGCCAGTGACGTATTGGGCGACAGGCTCCAGTTCCGTCAGCGGATCTTTGCCGGTGTAGTAGATGATGTTTCCGGCGTCGTACCAGATTTTGAAGTTGCGGTGCTTCACCTTCTCGATGCAGCGAAGGATTTCTTCCGATGCGCCGCTGGCGCCGCCATGAGGCTTCATCGCGAGCGCGATGCCGTGCTCTTCCGCGTAGGAAGCCGCATTCGCCATGACCCGGTAGTAGTGGTCGTACTCGGCGGCTTTGTCGACCCCAAATGACAGAACGTACCGGAGTGAAAGACGGTGGGCGTTGTCGATCTGACGCTGTACATCGCGCATCGAATCCGCCAGGGGAATATCGTGGCGAGACGCCAACGCGCCCATGATCGCGCGCAAGCCGTGCGCGTTGATTTTCTCCTGAAGATTGGCGAGGTACTCTGTGGTGGCCGCAGGTCCGATGAATGGATCGTCCCTGGTCGGAGTCAACAGGCCGATCTGCTCATAGCCCGCCGACTTCATAGCGGCCAGAGCTTCATCAAGACTCCAATTCGTCCAGGGCCGATTGAAACAGCCGATCGGCCAGCGCGGGCGTTCTCGGGCTATGACCAGTCCCATCGCTCCGGTTTGAAAAAATTGTCTTCGATCCATGCAGACTTAGCTTACACGGAAATGAACGAAGGCTAAAGTCACTCGACCAGCCCGGACATATTGCGGTCATCGTG